>Ga0334722_10006489_pt1 | contig 11551 bp, 12 predicted proteins | sample C3_bottom_MG_FD_207210 | JGI IMG/M metagenome (GOLD analysis project Ga0334722, IMG submission 207210) | Sediment microbial communities from Yellowstone Lake, YNP, Wyoming, USA - C3_bottom | ecosystem: Environmental > Aquatic > Freshwater > Lake > Sediment | place: USA: Wyoming | collected...
AACCACAGCAGAGAAGAAATAGGAGGGCGTCTTCATGTCAGCCACACATTCTTACCATCCTGCGCCTGCCCCTCTGGGCGGCAAGCTGGTGACCCCATTCACGGTCATTCTGGCAGTGCTGGTGGTGATCGCCTTCGTGATCCTGGGGATACGCTTCGTTTACGGCATCGGCGCGGTGACCAACGTCAATGACGGTTACACCTGGGGCATCTGGGTGGTGTACGACGTGATGATCGGCTCCGCCTTTGCCTGCGGCGGTTACACCATGGCGTTGCTGGTGTATATCTTCAACAAGGGCGAATATCACCCCATGGTGCGGCCTGCGCTGCTCGCCAGCCTGTTCGGCTATACCTTGGCCGGCGCCTCTGTGATTTTCGACCTTGGCCGCTACTGGAACACATGGCACATGTTCTGGCCGGGCTATGCCCAGGTCAATTCCGTGATGTTCGAGGTGGCGGTGTGCATCACGGCCTATATTTTCGTGATGTGGATCGAGTTCTCGCCCGCTTTCCTGGAGAAATTCGGCCTCAAGAATCTCAAGAAGAAACTCGGCAAGGTGCTGTTCTTCATCATCGCGCTGGGGGTGTTGCTGCCTTCCATGCACCAGTCTTCGCTGGGCTCGCTGCTGGTGGTGTTCGGCTACCAGGTTCATCCCTTGTGGCAGACCATGTTGCTGCCCCTGCTGTACCTGATGACGGCGGTAACCATTGGCTTTGCCATCGTGATTTTCGAGGCTTGCCTTTCGTCTTCCGGTTTCCGGCGTCCGCTCGAAATGCACTTGCTGACCAAGATATCGCGCCTGATGATGGGTTTGGTGGCGGTCTATCTGGTGGTGCGGCTGGTTGATCTGGCAGTGCGCGGTGCGCTCGGTTACATGTTCGAGTTGAGCGTGGAAGCTTTCTGGTTCTGGGTCGAGATGGGGCTGTTCATCGTGCCGCTGGCGCTGCTGGCCAGTTCGGTTGCGCGGCGCAATCCCGCCAAACTGTTCATCTCTGCATTCTGCCTGTTGCTCGCCGGGTTCATGTTGCGCATCAATTCCTACCTGGTAGGCCTGGAAACCGGCCCTGGCTGGCACTACTTCCCGTCAGTGCCGGAAATAATGGTTTCCGTAGGCATGATCGCGCTGGAGATTTTGGGTTACATAATATTGGTACGTTACCTGCCGATTCTTCCCAAAGAAGAAAAATCAATTTAGGAGAGCATGATGGGCAAAAGAATCACCATAGATCCGATTACCCGGATTGAAGGCCACCTGCGCATCGATTGCGAAGTGGACGGCGGCAAGGTAACCAAGGCCTGGGCATCCGGGCAGATGTGGCGCGGCGTGGAGCAGATTCTGCTCGGCCACGACCCGCGCGACGCCTGGACCATCACCCAGCGCATTTGCGGCGTATGCACCACGGTGCACGCCATCGCCTCGGTGCGAGCGGTGGAAAATGCGCTCAACCTGGAAGTGCCGCTCAACGCCCAATATATCCGCAACATGATCATCACGGCCCATGCCATTCACGACCACATCGTACATTTCTATCACCTCTCGGCGCTGGACTGGGTGGATGTGACTTCCGCGCTGAAAGGCGATCCGGCCAAGACGGCGCAACTGGCGGAGTCGCTTTCCTCCTGGAAAGGCAACAGCATGCACGAGTTCGAGCAGGTCAAGACCAGGCTGGGCGCCTTCGTCGGCACCGGCCAGTTGGGCATCTTCACCAACGGCTACTGGGGCCATCCGGCCATGAAACTGTCGCCGGAAGTGAACCTGCTGGCGACGGCCCACTATCTGCAAGCACTCGACATTCAGCGCAAGGCCAACAAGATCGTTACCGTGCTCGGTTCCAAGACGCCCCACATCCAGAACCTGGCGGTGGGCGGCGTGGCCAATCCCATCGCGCTGGATTCCCAGTCGGTGCTGACGGTGGAGCGCCTGTTGGCGATCAAGGGCTGGATCGACGAACTGGCGGATTTCGTGAAAAACGTCTACCTGGTGGATGTTTCCGCCATTGGCGCGTTCTATTCCGACTGGACCAAGTACGGCGCGGGCATTACCGATTATCTCTCGGTGCCGGACCTTCCCCTGGACACCAAGGGCACCCAGTTCGCCTTGCCGGGCGGCTACATCAAGGCCGGTGATCTGGCCAGCCATCACCCGATCGCCGCCTTTGGCGATCCCTATTTCCGCGACGGCGTGGAAGAGAGCGTCAAGCATTCCTGGTACAAGGGCGGCAAAGGCGCGCTGCATCCCTACAAGGGCGAAACCGATCCGGAATACACAGACTTTCAGGACAACGGTAAATATTCCTGGGTCAAATCCCCAACCTTCTACAGCCGCCCGGCCCAGGTCGGCCCTTTGGCGCGGGTGCTCAACATGGTGGCGGCGAACCACGAGCCGACCAAGAAATACCTCCAGACCGTGCTGGACACGGTGGGCTCGCTGGCCAAGACCACGATCCCGGTGTCCGCCCTGCATTCCACCATCGGCCGCCACGCGGCGCGCGCGGTTTCGTGCGCGGTGCAGGTGGACGAACTGGACAAGCAATGGGGTCTGCTGATGGCGAACATCGCCAAGGGGGACACCGCGACCTTCAACAAGCCGGTCTTTCCCAAGGGCGAGATCAGCGGCGTCGGTTTCCACGAGGCGCCACGCGGCGTGCTGTCCCACTGGGTGGTGATCAAGGGCGGCAAGATCAGCAACTACCAGGCCGTTGTGCCGACTACCTGGAACGCCGCGCCTCGCAACGAGAGCGATGTTCCCGGCCCGTATGAAGCGGCGTTGCTCAACAACCCGGTGGCCGATCCCGAAAAACCGCTGGAAATTCTGCGCACCGTGCATTCCTTCGACCCTTGCCTGGCCTGCGCGGTCCATGTGCTCGATCCGGACAATAAGGAAGTGGTGACGGTCAAGGTGTTATAGATGCGCATCGTGGTGTTGGGCGTGGGTAATATCCTGCTCTCGGATGAAGGTATCGGCGTGCGCACGGTGGAAAAGCTGATGCGTGATTATGTCCTGCCACCGGAGGTGGAAGTGATCGACGGCGGAACCTCGGCCATGGAATTGCTGGAAGACCTGGGGCACGCCGACCACCTGATCATCGTGGACGCGGTGTGCAGCGGCAAGCCGCCTGCCACCATCATCAAACTCGCTGGCGCCGAGGTGCCGGTATTCTTCCGCACCAAGCTTTCGCCTCACCAGGTCGGCCTGTCAGACGTGCTGGCAACGCTGGTGCTGATGGGTGAACAGCCCGGCAGCACCACCGTGATCGGCGTCGAACCCCAATCCCTGGCGCTCGGCATGGAACTCACCCCGGCGGTGGCAAGGCAGTTGCCGGAAGTGGTGGGGCTGGTAAGGAGCGAGCTCAGCGCGCTTGGCATGAATCTCGCCGCGAGGGTGTGACATGTGCATGGCGATCCCTTCCCGCATCGTTGCGCTTGACGGTATGATGGCTACCGTCGAATGTTTCGGCGAGCAGCGCGATGTGAGCCTGATCCTGCTTGTCGAAGACGTTAATCTCGGCGATTACGTGCTGGTGCAGGCAGGCAGCTTCGCCTACCAGCGTGTTGAGCTGGATGTGGCGCAGGAAGCCCTGCAAGCCTTCAGCGAAATCATCGCCGCCTCATAAAACCCCGTTGCAAGTTGGGAGCGGCACAAATCACTCTGCATTCCCCAGGCTTTGCCGACAATCCCGCCATGACGGTGGAAGCTGTATTTCGTGGCATCCATCAAGAACGTATGGCCGGGCTGCCTTTCCTCAATTCCGTATTGCAAGTCGAAGCGGCTGACTTCCGGTTGTTTAACGGCAACTGGCTGGGGGTGCTGATTACCCCGTGGTGCATGAACTACCTCATGCTGCCCGGCGCGGCGGGGGAATGGCAGAATTTGCCCGAGTCGACCCGGCAGCGATGGGCGTTCCCGGCTGGCGAGCTTAATTTCGTCGCTGCTCATGAACCCGGTTTAGGGCCATATCAGCAGTGCCCCCTGTTCGCGGCCATGCAAAATTTCGACAGCCAGAAAACGGCTAGGGAAGCCGCTCAGGCGGCCATGGATACCCTGCTCAACGTCGCCGCTGCGGCACAACCGCCAGCGGCGGAAGTGTCGCACTCCAAACGAAATTTCCTGCGTGGACGCTTTTCTCCGGGAGGCGGGAGTGGATCCGGGCGGTAAGATTTCCATCCGCCTGAGCTGGGATGGCACGAAAATAAACAGCGTCAACGTGGTTCCGCGCCATTCCGTGGAAGCGGTCAAACTGTTGCGCGGGAAAAAAGGTCAGCAGGCAGTAAACCTGATTCCGCTGCTGTTCAGCCTGTGCGGCAAGGCCCAAGGCGTGGCCGGGGCCATGGCGCTGGAGGCGGCGCAGGGCATTATTCCTGCGCCGGAAACGGCAAAATGGCGCAACCGGCTTGTGCGTGGCGAGGCAATCCAGGAATCGTTGTGGCGCTTTCTGCTTGACGTGCCGAAAATCTCCGGGCGCCCATCCATGATGGCGGAATATGCCGGATTGCGCCGCGGCTTTGTGCGTGCGGTGGATCCCCTCCTGTCCGGCGACGGATGGAAAACGGCAGGGGGGCAAATAGCCGTGCCGGACGCTGCGGTCTGGAAACGTCTTGCCTCCGATGTGGAGGAGTTCCTGTCCGGCACGGTCCTGGGCGTGCCGCTCCCCGACTGGTGTGCCATCCAGTCCTTGCATGACATGGAGCACTGGCTCGATACCGGGGCGACGCCCCTGGCTGCCAGCATGTGCGAACTGTGGCATGGCAAGGGGCGCTGGGGTGGGAACGGAGTCCCGCTCCTCCCGTCTCTGCGGCTGGGGGAAATGGTGGGACGTGTCCTGCCTGAACTGGAACGGGAGCAGGATTTTGCCATGCTTCCCCGCTGGCAGGGGAGGCCGGCAGAAACCGGCGCTCTGGCGCGGATGGCCAGTCACCCCTTGATATCCGGTATGCTGGAGCGGGAAGGGGCGAGTATTTTCGTCCGCCTGCTGGCGCGCCTGCTGGAAGTGGTTGAGCTGACCCAATATCTGGATGGGGACGGAGCGGGTTTGCCCTGGCTGGAAAGTGTCGTGCTGCGCCCCGGTGCAGGCGCCGCCTGGGTGCAAACAGCGCGCGGCCTGCTGATCCACTGGCTGGTGCTGGAAGAAGATGGAAAGGTGGCGGATTACCGCATCGTGGCGCCTACGGAATGGAATTTCCACCCTGACGGGGCCTATGCCCGTGGCCTGGCGGGGCGTGTAGCTGCTACCGAAGAAGAGGCCCTTGATGCCGCCGAATTACTTCTGTTGGCGCTGGACCCCTGCGTCGCTTATACGTTAGAGTTGAACCATGCATGAAATGTCGCTCGCCGAGAGCATGTTGCAGATTATCGAGGACAGCGCACGCAGCAACACCTTTGCGCGGGTGAAAACCGTATGGGTCGAGGTGGGGCAGTTGGCCGGAGTGGAGACGGAAGCGCTGCGTTTCTGCTTTGATGCCGTGACGCGGAACAGCCTGGCGGAAGGTGCGCAGCTGGAAATCCTCGAAACTGCCGGGGAGGGGCGTTGTCTGAGTTGCAATAAATCAGTGAAATTGGCGGAACGCTATGATCCTTGCCCGGAATGCGGGGGCTACCCGGTGGAGGTGACCGGAGGCACTGAAATGCGGATCAAGGAACTGGAAGTGGAATAACGGAGAATAAGTATGTGCACGGTATGCGGTTGCGGCGAAGGCGAAACAAAAATAGAGGGGGAGGGCCATGCCCATCCTCATCCCCATGAACACGCGCATAACGGCCTTTTCCACGCACACGGCCATAGTCATCCGCGCACTAATGAGAACGTTCATTACCGGGAGCACGGCGGTGCAGGCTTGCACTTCGGCCTCGGCGCCGCCCATGCCCATGCGCCGGGCATGTCGCAAAGCCGCATGGTGCAGATCGAGCAGGACATCCTGGGCAAGAACAACGCTTATGCAGCGCAGAATCGCGCGCTTCTGGCGGCGCGCGGCGTGTTTGCCATCAACCTGGTGTCGAGCCCCGGTTCGGGCAAGACCACTCTGCTGACCCGCACCATCGAACGCTTGCAGGGAAAGATGCCGCTGGCGGTGATCGAAGGCGACCAGCAAACCAGTTTCGACGCCGACCGAATCCGCGCCACCGGCGCCCCTGCCATCCAGATCAATACCGGCAAGGGCTGCCATCTCGACGCCCACATGGTGGGTCATGCCATGGAACGCCTGAACCTGGCCGACAACAGTCTGCTCCTGATCGAAAACGTGGGCAACCTGGTGTGTCCCGCCGGCTTCGACCTGGGCGAGGCGCACAAGGTGGCGATTCTTTCCGTGACCGAGGGCGAGGACAAACCGCTCAAGTACCCGGACATGTTCCACGCCGCCGACCTGATGTTGCTCAACAAGGTGGATCTGCTGCCCTATCTCAACTTCGATGTCTCGTTGTGCCTCGAATACGCGCGGCGAGTGAACCCCGATATCAAGGTCATTCTCACTTCCGCCACCAGCGGGGAAGGCATGGACGAGTGGCTGGAATGGCTGGGGGCGGGATTGAAGGCGGTGAGACGCGACGCATAAGATCACGGTTGTGCCATATCCGAGCGTTCATATCCGGGTGCGGGGCCTGGTTCAAGGTGTCGGCTTCCGGCCTTTCGTTTACCGTCTGGCACGGGAGCTTAATCTCAAAGGTTGGGTGCGCAACGACGGCGAGGGTGTGGAAATCGCCGCACAGGGCGAAGAAAACGCGATCCGGGACCTGCTTTCCCGGCTGAGAACAGACGCGCCGCCGCTGGCGCGGGTGGATGCGGTGGAGTTCGGGGATGGCGCCCCCCTCTCCGTTGCGCATGGTTTCGCCATCCTGGAAAGCCAGGGCGGCCCCGCTCATACCGGCATTGCGCCCGATGCCGCCACCTGTCCCGCCTGCCTTGCTGAGCTATTCGACCCGGCGGACCGCCGTTACCGCTACCCCTTCATCAACTGCACCGACTGCGGCCCGCGCTACACCATCACCCGTCACCTGCCCTATGACCGCCGTTATACCAGCATGGCACCCTTTGCCCTGTGCCCGGCGTGCGGCGAGGAATATCGTGACCCGGCAAGCCGTCGCTTCCACGCCGAACCCAATGCCTGCCCGGTATGCGGCCCGTGTTTGGCGCTGCTGGATGCGTCCGGCCAGACCGTCGAGGCGGACGATATCGTCGCAGCCACCGTGGCGCGTCTTGATGCAGGCGAAATTCTCGCCATCAAGGGCTTGGGCGGCTTTCACCTCGCCTGCGACGCGCGCAACGCCCAGGCCGTGGCCAGGTTGCGCGAGCGCAAGCAGCGCGAGGAAAAGCCGTTCGCGGTGATGGCGGCCAACCCCGCTTCGCTGCAAGCCCTGGTGGAAATGGACGCGGCCAACGTCGCGCTATTGCAGACGCGCGAACGCCCTATCGTGCTGCTGCGCAAGAAACCCGCGTGCGATAGCCTGCTGGCGGGCATTGCGCCGGGAATTGTGTGGATGGGCGCGATGCTGCCCTATACCCCGTTGCATTACCTGCTCTTTCATGAAGCGGCAGGAAAACCATCCACCACTGCCTGGCTGGAACAGCCGCAGAACTTGCTGCTGGTGATGACCAGTGCAAACCCTTGCGGCGAACCGCTGGTGACCGGTAATGACGAGGCGCTGGTGCGGCTGGCAGGCATTGCCGACGCCTTCGTGCTGCACGATCGCGATATCGTGGTGCGCTGCGACGACTCCGTCGTGAGGAGTCAGGAGGGAGCGGCAAGCAGAGACACGCTTCCCTTCCAATTCATCCGCCGCGCCCGCGGCTACACCCCGCGCGCTATTCCGTTGCCCCGTTCCGGCCCGTCCATACTGGCCTGCGGCGGCTGGTTCAAGAATACGGTATGCCTGACGCGGGGCAACGAGGCCTTCCTCTCCCAGCACATCGGCGACCTGGATAACGCGCCCACCCGCAAAGCCCTGGATGAAGCAGTACGCCACATGATGGAGGTGCTGGAAATCGAACCGCAGATCGTGGCCCACGACCTGCACCCGGATTTCCACAGCACCCGCTTTGCCGCCGAATTCGCACACCAGCGCGGCATCCCAGCGTTCGCGGTGCAGCACCACCACGCCCACATCGCCGCCGTGCTGGCCGAGCATTGTGTCGCGCGCCCGGTGCTGGGTCTGGCCCTGGACGGGGTCGGCCTGGGCGCGGACGGGGAAGCCTGGGGCGGCGAACTGCTGCGGGTGGACGGCGCGGATTTTCAACGTCTCGGCCATCTCCAGCCGCTCGCCCTACCCGGCGGCGACCGCGCCGCGCGCGAACCCTGGCGCATGGCCGCCAGCGTGCTGCACATGCTAGGAAGGGCGGAGGAGATCGGCCCCCGCTTTCCCCACCCCGCCGCAACGACCGTGCGCCAGATGCTGGAGCGCGGTATCAACGCGCCACAAACTTCAAGCTGCGGACGTTTGTTCGATGCTGCCGCAGGTTTGCTGCGGGTCAAGGATATGGCTTCATTCGAAGGCCAGGCAGCGATGTTGCTGGAAGGGCTAGCGGAATCCCATGGCGCCGTTGCGCCGGTGCCGGGCGGGTATAGGCTCACCCCAGATAGCGGGCTGGATTTCCGGTTTCTGCTCGGCGCCGTGGCGGATACCCCCGATCCGGCCTTTGGTGCGGCACTGTTTCATGCTACTTTGGCGCAGGGATTGGCGGCGTGGACGATGCAGGCGGCGCAACAAAGCGGGATTAAAATCGTTGCGTTTGGCGGAGGCTGCTTTCTCAACGCAATCCTGAGCCGGAATCTCCGCAAGCAACTGGAACAGGCTGGATTGACTGTTCTTGAAGCGCGCCAGGCGCCGCCCAATGATGGTGGGCTGAGCCTGGGCCAGGCGTGGGTGGCGATACAAAAAGGGGTATCCGTTTTTCGTGATTGATTTGCCATGAACCCTTGATTCATGATTGATGACTGAACGGAGATTATCTTGCCAACGAGCCTGATTGCTGTCGAGTCTGTAGCCCAGCGCATTCTTTATATTCGAGGCCAAAAGGTAATGCTTGACGCTGACCTTGCAGAACTCTACGGCGTTCCGACCAAGCGCTTCAACGAACAGGTGAAGCGGAACATCGACCGCTTTCCTGCCGACTTTATGTTCCAGCTTACCGACGAAGAGCACGAAGCTTTGAGGTCGCAATTTGCGACCTCAAACGTTGGGCGTGGAGGTCGGCGTTATGCACCTTTTGCCTTTACTGAGCATGGGGCGATCATGGCCGCCACAATTCTGAATTCTCCCAAGGCTATCGAAATGAGTGTCTTCATCGTTCGCGCTTTCGTCCAGCTTCGCGAGATACTGACGACAAATAAGGAACTCGCTGCCAAATTCGTCGAGCTGGAGCACAAAATTTCAAGCCATGACCAGGCAATTGCTGGGCTGATTGACGCTATTCGACAATTAATGGCTCCGCCTGATCAGAAAAGGCGTGGTATCGGTTTTTTAACCGACCAAGAGTAGTTTGTGGATTACATAGCGTTTCTCTAATAATCAGATACCCCAAAAAGGAAACTGAGCATGTGCCTTGCAATACCGGCCCGGGTGGCAGAAATACTGGAAAACGACCAGGCTATCGTGGATCTGGGTGGCGTTCGCAAGGAAATCTCGCTCGCCTTGGTGGACGATATTGCGCTGGGTGATTACGTCATCGTCCACGTCGGCTACGCCATCAACCGCCTCGATCCGGAAGAAGCGGAAAAAACCCTGGCACTATTCGCCGAACTGGCGGAGAGTCAGGCATGAAATATATCGATGAATTTCGCGACGGTGATCTGGCGCGCAAATTGGCTGCGGACATCCGGCGCGAGGCCAATCCAGAGCGGAACTACGGCCTGATGGAATTCTGCGGCGGCCACACCCACGCCATTTTCCGCTACGGGATTCAAGGTTTGCTGCCGGACTGTGTGCACATGATCCACGGACCCGGCTGCCCGGTGTGCGTGCTGCCCATCGGCCGGGTGGACAACGCCATCGAGCTGGCACACATGCCAGGCGTAATCTTGTGCTCCTACGGCGACATGCTGCGCGTGCCCGGTTCCGGCCGCATGAGTTTGCTCAAGGCCAAGGCGGACGGGGCGGATGTGCGCATGGTCTATTCCAGCGCCGATGCACTGAGGATCGCGCAGGAAAATCCTGAAAAACAGGTGGTGTTCTTTGCCATCGGCTTCGAAACCACCACCCCGCCCACGGCGGTGGTGATCCTGCAAGCCCAGAAGCTGGGGCTGACCAATTTCTCGGTGTTTTCCAATCACGTGCTCACCCCCGCCGCCATCGGCGCCATTATGCAGAGTGGCGAGGCGAAAGTGGATGGCGTGGTCGGCCCGGCGCACGTGTCCACCGTGATCGGCAGCCGTCCCTACGAGCCTTTCGCCGCGCAATACCACATGCCGGTAGTGATCGCCGGTTTCGAACCGCTCGACATGATGCAGGCGATCCTGATGCTGATCCGCCAGATCAACGAGGGACGCGCCGAGGTGGAAAACGAGTTCACCCGCGCCGTGACCCGGGACGGCAATCTCAAGGCGCAGCGCATGGTGGACGACGTGTTCGAGCTGCGCGACACCTTCGAATGGCGCGGCTTGGGCTGGGTGCCGCACAGCGCGCTGCAAATCCGGGAAAAATATGCTGTCTTCGACGCTGAACGGCGTTTCGAGCCGTCCCAAATATCAGTGGCGGATCACCAATCCTGCGAATGCAGCGCCATTATCCGTGGCGTGAAGAACCCGCTCGACTGCAAGCTGTTCGGCAGCGTATGCACACCGGACAACCCCGTTGGCTCGTGCATGGTTTCATCGGAAGGGGCGTGCGCTGCTTATTACACTTACGGGCGTTACAGGGAAGCGCAAAAATAGGATCTATGAATCGCCCCTGGTTAATTGGACGCTTCTGAATGGCAGCTTTGGAGGAAATTGAAGGACGGCTTTGTGCGCATTCGGGCCGGTCGCATGATCGTCGCTGAAGTGCCAAAAGAGATCATTCGCGAGACACCCCATCTGTGTATTCTGTAAATAAATCGATTCCTGCCCGCTTCGACTATCATTTTAATTTGAAAATTCAGTTGAAAAAAGATGAAAAAATCACCGATTCCTTAATTTCTTAACTAGTTGAGGAAGCTTCGCGAGAGCGCACTACTTTCACCATTATTCAAAAGCATGCCATACCCGCGACTATCATAGAAGCGAATTCTGTTAGCATTCGCCGTCAATGAGCGCAATGGATAATGGAGCCTGACGGTCGACATTAAACATGACTATTTTGGATAAATAATAGGGACGAGGGTCTGTGCATGAACGAATGGGGATTTACTGGTGAAGTTAAGAGCTGGATCGATCAAATTGTACAGCGCAATACCAATCTCCCTTTTTCAGGTGCTCGTGTCGAGGAGCTCGGTCACGGCTCACAGAAGCGGCGTGACTTAACGTTGGTTGACCGCAACGGGGTGGCTATTCTGACCGGCGAAGTCAAGCTCCCGGATGCGCCAGATGGCGCTTCGCCGTACAGGGCAGACGTAGTCAAGGATGCTCGTCAAAAGGCCGAACGTGC
>Ga0334722_10006490_pt1 | contig 11550 bp, 7 predicted proteins | sample C3_bottom_MG_FD_207210 | JGI IMG/M metagenome (GOLD analysis project Ga0334722, IMG submission 207210) | Sediment microbial communities from Yellowstone Lake, YNP, Wyoming, USA - C3_bottom | ecosystem: Environmental > Aquatic > Freshwater > Lake > Sediment | place: USA: Wyoming | collected...
GCCCAAATCGTGTAGGACTGATTTTGCATTCTGGATTCTGGATTCTGAATTCTGAATTACTTGAGCGTGTCCCATCACGCGCTGAGGCAGTTCAAGCAACGTGAACTCGCCGCGCGTCGCGCGATAGTAAGTTTCCACATCGGGTGTTGCGCTTCCAAGGATTATCGCCGCGCCAACACGCCGCGCAATTTCTAACGCGACCTCCCGCGTGTGATAGTGCGGCGACTCGGATTGTTTGTACGATGGATCGTGTTCTTCGTCGATAGCGATCAAACCTAGGTTCGGCAGCGGCGCGAACAACGCCGAGCGCGCGCCAATCACCACGTCGACCAAACCATCGCGGCAGCGACGCCAGGTATCGTACCGTTCGCCGGGCGATAGGCGCGAATGTAGCACCGCCATACGCTTGAACCGCGCGCCGAATCGTCGAATCGTTTGCGGTGTCAGAGAAATTTCTGGCACGAGCACGATGCCTTGTTTGCCTTGCGCGATGATTTCCGCGAGCACGCGCATATAGATTTCGGTTTTGCCGGAGCCGGTAACGCCATGCAACAAAAATGTTTCAGGTTTCATAGTTTCAAGATGTTTGTCTGAAACCTGAAACTTGGAACTTGAAACTATTTTCTCCCACGCTGCTTCTTGTTCGCTTGTCAGTTTCGGTGGCTCGACCACATCGAACACACGCCCAGCGAGTGAATCACGCCAAACTTCTTCTTCTTCCAGCGCGACGATGCCCGCCGTTTCCAATTTGCGCAAGTCGGCAAGATCGCAATCGGTTGCGGCGTAGACAGCGCTGATCCAAACGGCTTTGTTTTCCGCGCGCAAAAAATCAGCAATCGCTTTGGCTTTGGTCTGCGATTTTGGGGCGAGTTGCTCAATCGGTGTTTCGGAAACCAATCGCACCGACTTGACGTGTTTGGGTTTCGCGCGCACCGGGGCGACAATCGTTTGCTTGATGATGATGCCGCGCTGAACTAACGGATCGACGGCAGAGCGCAAATCGCGCGCAAGATTGCTGAGCTTGGTCGTGCCATCGTGCGCGAGCAAATCAACCAGCGTTTTTTGTTTCGGTGTTAGATTCTCAGGCGGAGCGTTCGGCGCAAGTGAAAGATGGATTTCGGTTGGCTGTTCAATGCCTGGGGGAAACATCATTTGAAGCGCGTCGTACAGCGAGCAAAGATACGTGTTCGCAATCCAGCGTGCGAGATCGATCTGGGAAGCGTTCAGCAGCGGACGCGCGTCGGCAATTTCGTCCACGTCTTTGGTCTGCTCGACCGGCGAATGTTCGCTAAACGCAATGACGATGCCTTGAATGCGGCGCGACCCAAACGGAACCCACACCAATTGTCCCAGCGCGATTTGATCGGCGAGATGATTGGGGATGGAATAGGTGAACGCGCGCTCGCGCGAGGATTCGGGCAAATGTTGCTCTTCGAGCGGCTGGCGAATGACGATGGGTGTATTGACGACAATCTGAGCGTATCTCATTATCGAAACCAAAAAAGTCGGGAGAATTCTCCCGACTCGCATCATACTCATTTCGATGTTTTTCCGCAATAGCCCTACGCATTGAAATCGCTTTCGTCCACTCCGCGTTCGATCAAGAATCGCTTCATCCTTTCGATGTAACGCTCGCCGTCACGCAAGAGTTGGCGTAGTTCATCGTCGCTCAAGATTTTTTCCCCTTTGATTTTCTTGCTGGGTCGATAATCGACGTTGAGGCGTCCCTCCATCAGGTCATCATATATTTTGCCATACTCTTCTTCCAGCAGTCCCGGCTTGACCAGAAACTGATTGACGGCACTGCGCACACCTTCATGCTTTCCTCGGACGACGTTTACTGTGTAAAGAGCAGCCGTCGTAAGATCAAATGCGGCGTAATACAATTTCCCGACTGCGCCACCGGGGTGATCCGCTTGAGCAAGGATGCGCGCCTCATCTAACTCTTCTTTCAGATACCCAAGATAAACGCGAATGGTTTCAATCGTTTCATAATCGAGCATTCGAAATTCTCCCTCGATAAAATCCAGCGGCGTCTCTAGTTCTTCGATTTGCTGCGCTTTCGGGTTCCACAATTCAACACCGTCGCGGCGAATGTTGACGTACAGCGGCATCTTGAGACGCTGATCTTCTTCGTACATTTCTTCCGCGTAGATGATCGGTCTGACATAGTCCGTATGGATGTCGGCGCACCATCGTCGGATTTCACGAACCTTATCGATTCCACCATGAATGACGATCATCAAATCCACGTCCGATTCTGCGTCCGCGTCGCCGCGCGCGTGTGAGCCATACAGAATCACGCGCCGAATATCGTTGGCGTGTTCTGCTTCGAGTCGCGTCAAAAATTCCGCCAACGCGGCGCGCTTGTCGCCAACGAGATAAGGTGCGGTTGTTTCGCGCAATAATTTTTCGCTTCGAGTTGTCGAATCCGTTTTCATGTCTTGCTTTTGTACACCCCGACTGCCATATAGCCGACTACATAATCGGACTGCTCGCGCTGACCGGTCACGTCGCCCGAGTTGGTGCGCTGCAATACTCGCGCGCGATCTGCGCCCAACGTCTTTGCCGCGAGCAGTGTGGTGATGATTGGTGAGTCGCCGCACGCGCGACACTCCATGTCTTGCCACATGTAATGCGCGAGTCCAGAAATATTGAACGATGCAACAAGTTCCTCAGTGCGCGCGTCGAATTTTTTTACGGCGCGATAATCAGGGAGATGAGAGAGATCGGACGAGGCGACGAACAACACACGGCGATTGCGCGCAAGGTCGGCGAGCGCATTTGCCAATTGTTCGCTGGGCTTGTATGCATCTTCGCCGACGATGTAAAAGGGGAACGACAGCATGATCGGCACGAGTTTGAAATCGCCGAGCATACGCTGGAGGAAGGGTAACTGAATTTCGAGCGAGTGTTCGCGGTCGCGTTCGACGCGCGTGATGTGAATGTGTCGCGCCAGCGCGACGATGAATTCTTGATCGAGTTCGACTGCGCCGAGCGGCGTCGCGTAATATTTTTTGGCGCTAATCGCGCACGCGCCAAAATCGTCATAGTGGCTTGGTCCCAGCAACACGACCGTATCGAACTTGCGATTTTCCAGTTGGCGATATGCGTACGCGGCGGTTGGTCCTGAATAAGGATACCCTGCGTGCGGAGAAATCAAAGCAATGAGTTCATCATCCGTCGAAAAATATTCCGCGTGCGCCAGATAATCGTCAACCGTTTTCTCTAATTCGCGCGGCGAGCCAGGATACCACGTGCCAGCAATCGGCGAAGCGCGAACCAATCGTGGGTCGATTGTCTTTGGGTTCATCGCTACACCTCACATCGCGAAGAGCGCGGACAGATACGGCGATCTGTCCCTACTTTTTGAATCGATACGTGATACGCCCGCGCGTCAAATCGTACGGCGAAAGCTCCACGGTGACGCGGTCGCCTAGCAAAATGCGAATATAGTACATGCGCATCTTGCCGGAGATGTGCGCGAGCACCGAATGTCCGCTTTCGAGTTGCACGCGGAACATGGCGTTGGGGAGCGCTTCGGTCACGGTCCCCTCTGCTTCGATCACATCTTTTTTCTTTTTCTCTTCGTTCTCTTGCATAGGTGGTCTGGGCATGTAACCTCCGTTACCTTTTCTTCTTGGGCGTTGCCGCCGGTTCTTCTTGCAATAACACTGCGCGTCCTCTGCCGCCGCCTTCGTCGGGTCCGACGACGCCGTTCTCTTCCAATTCGTCCATCAAGCGTGCCGCGCGCGGATAACCGATTCCTAGCTTGCTCTGCAATTTTGTAATCGAAAGATGATCCGCGCCGCGCGCCATTTCGATTGCCTGTTGAACCAGATCGTCGTCACTGCCTTCTTTCGCGTCGCTAATATTTTTCCACGGCGGGTCGAGCGCAATGTCGCGCATGTCGGTGATCGATTTCTCCCGCCAGAAATGCACGAGCCGCGCGAGTTCGTCGTCGGATACAAAACAACCTTGCATGCGCGAAAGTTTTGACGAGTCGCTTGCCATGTAAAGCATGTCGCCTTTGCCGAGCAATTTTTCCGCGCCCGGCGTATCGAGCACAACGCGCGAATCGACGCTGCTCGTGACGGCGAACGAAATGCGCGATGGAAAATTTGCTTTGATGAGTCCGGTGACAACATCGACCGACGGTCGTTGCGTGGCAATGACCAAATGAATGCCGGTCGCGCGCGCCATCTGCGCGAGGCGCGTCAATAATTTTTCGGTCTCTTCGGGCGCGGAGAGCATCAGGTCTGCCAGTTCGTCGATCAACGCAATGATGTACGGCATCGTGTCGCCATCGTCGTTCTTCATTTTTTCGTTGAACGCATCGATGTTGCGAACTTTTTCCTTGGCGAACAACGTAAAGCGATTGTCCATCTCGCGCGTGAGCCAGCGCAAGCACGAAACCACTTCGTCAGGTTTGACGACAACAGGACCGAGCAGATGCGGGATGCCATTAAAGTTGACCAACTCGACGCGCTTGGGATCGACCATGATCATTCGCAACTCGTCGGGTGAATTGTCGAAGAGCAAGCACGCGATGATCGCGTTGATGCAGACCGATTTGCCGGAGCCCGTTGCGCCTGCGATGAGCAAGTGCGGCATTGCAGCCAAGTCGGCAGTGATGCCCCCGCCGGACACGTCGCGTCCCAGCGCAATTTTTAGCGACGATTTCTTTTTCTTGAACGAATCCAATTCCATCACGCCGCGCAATGACACGACCGAAATCGATTGATTGGGTACTTCGATACCGACGATGGGACGACCTGGGACGGGCGTCTCGATGCGAATCGGCGCGGCGGCGAGCGCGAGTTCCAAATCGTGTTGCAGTGCGGCGATGCGATTCACCGAAACTTTGCGTTGGCGAATTTCGCCGTCGCTCCCGCGTCGCTCGACGAAACCCGGCTCCAAACCAAACTGGGTGATCGTGGGACCCGCGTTGATCTCGATGATCTTGGCGGGAATTCCAAAATTTGCCAGCGTCTCAACAATCAGGTCGCCTTTGCGCTTGGCGTCGGTTTCTCCGTATTTCGCTTCGTTGGATGTATCGAGAATTTCAATCGATGGAATCTGCGGCGTGCGTTTCCGCGTGCGTGTGCGCGGAGTGAGAATCGGCTGGGTCGTCGTTTTCATCGGCGGCTTGGTGCCGAAGGCGGGACGAACGGGCGCAACCGGCGCGGGTGGTTCTCTAAACGCAATAGGTTGCGCGACGGGCGCTTTCGCAATCGGCGATTTCTCAATGATAGGTTCGGGTTTTGCTTTTATCGGTGGAGCGGCTCGACGCTTTTCGCGTGACGGATGCGTCGCGTTCGCGCGTTCGCTGAGCGTATCGCTCCAATTGTGTAAATGATTCGCGCTCAAACCGACGATGCCAGGAATCGCGATCAAGCCGAACAAACCTAGGACGAGTCCTGCGCCCACGTTGCCGACGACCGCCGTGAGCGCGAAACTAATCGCGTAACCGATGAAGCCGCCTCCGTCGCCAATCTGCGCGAATGTGGCAGGACTTGATGGCGAAGCGATCAAGTGGACGAGAGCAAGCGCGGCGGCGAAAAATATTTCGGCGGCAAAAACGCGACCCCACGCCACTTTCGATTCGTTGCGCTCCGCGTCGCCGCGCCGCAACAAAAGCGCGCCCGCGCCGAATGCCGCAAAGGGCAGCGCGAACGCGCCCCACCCAAAGAGCGTCCGCAACAACGTTGCCCACACATCGCCGACGGTGCCGCGCGTGATACCGAGCAACGTGACGAGCGTGAGCGCGCCGAGCAAAAACAAAAGGACGCCCGCAATCTCGCGCACGCGCGGTGAAGAGACGCTCGCTCCTAAACGCGACCAGAACGAAAGTTGTTCAACTTGTTCTCTTTGATTTTGTTGTGATTTACTTTTGCGTGGCGGCATGGATTAAAACGATAATAATTACTTCAATCGCCCTTTTGTTTTTTCGTCGAGTGCTTCCCGGACGAGAAAATCCAATTTTCCCGACGCTGAATCTGCCGCGATCTGTTCATCCCATTGTTCCCAATCCCTATTGGAGAACCACTGCCGAAGTCGAACATATTCTCTCCGAGGAAGAGATTCTATAGCGGCTTGAATTTCCTGCACCTTGATCATATTGACCTCCATCATCCCGTCTCGCTCAAACTTTCCCAATATGCATCATCGATATCGGGTGGTGGGGGAACGATGTGTGGATGGACTGCGCGCTCGTTATTCGTTGGACCAGAACCGTTGCCGCGCTCAGTGGGCTTGCGCAGACTGAGGCGCATTTTTTGCTGACTCGAATCGATTTCCATCACGCGCACCTGCACGGTCTGTCCTTCCTGCAACATTTCGCGCGGATGCGCCAAATCCTTGCTGGCAAATTCAGAAATGTGCAACAGCCCTTCCACGCCATCGGCGACGCGCACAAATGCGCCGAAGGCGACGACGCTGACAATCACGCCGCTCGTCCATTCGCCAGGTTTGAGTTTGGTTGCGATTTCTTCCCAGGGATTGGGTTTGAGTCGCTTTAAACTGCACGCGATGCGTTTTTGTTCGCGGTCGATTTCCATCACAAACACATCGACTTGTTGCCCGGGGGTCAAAATATCTTTGGGATGCGCGACGTACTGCCACGACAATTCCGAAACGTGGATCAGACCTTCCACGCCGCCCAGGTCGATGAATGCGCCAAAGTTTGTCACATTGCGAACGACGCCGCTTCGTTTTTCATTTGGCTGGATTTGGGCGAGGAGTTGCTCGGCGCGCGCGGGCGGCGGAGTGACGACCCGTTCAGAAAGAATCAGGCGATTGTGTGCGCGATCAAATTCGATGACTTTGAGTTGCAGGGTGGTGTCGGTGTAGCGCGCGAATGCTTGCTCGCGTTCTTCGTCCGTCGCTTGGCGCGGAAACGTGGTCAATTGCGAGGCGGGCACAAATCCGCGCACGTCTCCCAGGTCAACCAACAATCCCCCGCGATTGTGTCCCAGCACGCGCAGTTCGAGCACTTCGCCTTGCGCGTAACTTTGTTCGGCGCGCGTCCAGCCGCTGATGCCGGGAGGCGTTGCGTTGTTCGATGGCGCGCTCTCAACAGTCGAATTGAGCACGGACTGCCAATACCCATCGTCGAGTGCTTCTTCCCACGGTTTACCTTCAGTCATCGGGATCGCTCCTTCCAACTAAAATCAAAACCCAATCGCCAAAAATAAAAAATCGATTCTTCCAACTTTGCGGAGTAGAGAACTCGCGCTTTTAATCAGGTTGGAACAACCGATGTCAAATATCAAATCGACTTGCCAACAACACACCCGCGCGGCTCTCCGCAACTCCAACGGCATTATAAGCGGAATGGCGAGCATTTGTCAACTCGCCTTAAAATTTTTGCTCACCTGCTAGTTTTAGCGTTCAGCAAAAGCAATCTGTGCTATAATGCGCGTAGGTAAGCAAGAAAAAAGGTAAACAGGTGAAGTGCAACTTGTTTACCTGTTTGCTTGTATACGAGATTCCCTATGTCTGATTTTGTTCATCTTCATGTCCACAGCGAATACAGTTTGCTCGACGGGCTGCCGCATCCCAAAGACCTCGCGGCACGCGCCGCCGAATTGCAGCAGCACGCGCTCGCGCTCACCGATCACGGCTCGATGTTTGCCGCCATCGATTTCTACGATTCGTGCAAAGCTAAGAACATCAAGCCGATCATCGGCGTCGAAGCGTACCTGGCAAAGCGGCGAATGAAAGACAAGGATTCGAAAGAGGATCGCAATTCGAATCACTTGCTGTTGCTCGCTGAGAACGATGAGGGCTATCACAATTTGCTCAAGCTCGTGTCTGCCGCCGAGCTGGAGGGCTTTTATTATTATCCGCGTGTCGATCACGAGTTGCTAGCAAAATATAGCGCAGGATTGATCGTCACGACCGGTTGTCCGTCCGGCGAAGTGCCGCGCTTGTTGCACGATGGTCGCAAAGAAGATGCGCGCAAAGCGTTCGCGTGGTACCGCGATGTGTTCAAGGATCGATTCTATGTCGAACTGCAAGAACACGGCATCGCCGAATTTGCGGGACTCGACAAGGAGTTGATCGCGCTCGCGCGCGAATTCAACGTGCCGCTCGTCGCGACAAACGACGCGCACTATCTCCGCCCCGAAGACGCGCACGCCCAGGATATTTTGCTCTGTATCCAGACCAACACCACCATCACCGATCCTAAACGAATGCGGATGGATGGCAGCGACTATTATTTGAAATCATCGGAGGAGATGGCGCAAGTTTGGCGTGAAGTGCCTGAAGCGTTATCGAATACGCTCCTCATCGCCGAACGCTGTAACGTCGATTTGAGTTTCAAAGAATTTCATCTCCCCGTTTTCCCCGTGCCCGACGGATTCACGTCCGAAACTTTTCTGCGGCGCTTGTGCGAAGAAGGTTTCAAGACACATTATCCCAACGGGAACGGCGATGCGCGCAAGCGCTTAGATTACGAACTCGGCGTCATTCACCAGATGGGATTCGATACGTACTTTCTCATCGTGTGGGACCTCACGCGCGCTGCGCGCGAACGCGACATTTGGTTCAACGTGCGCGGCTCGGCGGCGGGTTCGATAGCGGCGTATTGCTCCGGCATCACCAATCTTGATCCGATCAAAGAACGCCTCATCTTCGAACGATTCCTCAACCCAGGTCGTATCACGATGCCTGATATTGACCTAGACTTTCCCGATGATCGCCGCCAAGAGCTGATCGAGTACACTGTTCAAAAGTACGGCAAGGACAACGTCGCCCAGATCGTGACGTTTGGCACGCTCGGCGCAAAAGCGGCGATTCGCGACGTGGGGCGCGCGCTCGATTATCCCTTGACCGAAACGGATCGCGTGGCGAAATTGATTCCCAGTGTTCCCAACGTCAAGCTTGACGATTCGCTGGAAAAAGTTGCGGAACTGAAAGAACTCTACGAGACCAGCGATTATCTGCGCAAACTCATCGACAATGCCAAGACGCTGGAAGGCGTCGCGCGCAACGCGGGAACGCACGCTGCTGGAGTCGTCGTCGCCGACCGCCCGCTCACCGATTATGCGCCGCTGCATCGTCCCACCAAAGGCGAGAACACCGGCGGCTTTCCCGTCGTCGAATTTGAAATGAACTGGCTCGAGCGCGTCGGCTTGTTGAAGATGGACTATCTCGGTCTTGCCACATTGTCGATTATGCGCCGCGCGTGCGATATGATTTTGGCGCGACACAACGTCAAGTTCGATCTCAGCAACATTCCAACCGATGACCCCAAGGCATTCGATTTGTTGTCGCGCGGCGACGTGACCGGCGTATTTCAGGTGGAAGGCGCGGGGCTTCGCAAAGTCCTTCAACAATTGCGCCCCACCAAATTCGACCATGTCGTCGCAACAATCAGTTTGTATCGTCCTGGTCCCATCGAAAAAATTCCTAGTTACATTGCTCGGCTGCACGGCAGGGAAAAAGTGACCTACGACCATCCCAGTCTCGTGCCGATTCTCGACGAGACTTTTGGAGTGATGGTCTATCAGGAACAAATAATTCAGATGGCGATGAATCTTGCCGGTTACACCGCCTCGGAAGCCGACTTGCTCCGCAAAGCCGTCGGCAAAAAAGACAAAGAGAAATTGCTGAAAGAGCATGACCACTTTGTTGATCGCGCTGAAAAGCAGGGGATCATCCCGCGCGAGGTCGCGGAAAAACTTTTCAACGATGTGGAATTTTTCGCGCGTTATGGTTTCAACAAAGCGCACGCCGCCGACTATGCGGTGCTGACGTGCCAGACCGCGTACCTCAAAGCGCACTATCCAATTGAATATATGACCGCGTTGCTCACGACCGAAACAGGCGACATTGAAAAAATCGGGCAGTTGGTGAGCGAAGCGCGGCGCGCGGGGATTGAGATTCTTCAGCCGGACGTGAACACGAGCGATGCTCAATTCACGATTGCCGCATCGAACAAGGCGATTCACTTTGCGCTGAACGCCATCAAGAATGTCGGCGGTGGTCCCGTCGATGTCATCGTCAGCGCGCGCAAATCAGGCGGCGCATTCAAGTCGCTCGACGATTTTTGTCGCCGCGTCGATTTGCGCCAGGTCAATCGGCGCGTGCTTGAATCGCTCATCAAAGCCGGTGCGATGGATCGTTTTGGTCGGCGTTCGCAACTCTTGAAAGTTTTGGATCGCATGATGGCGGCGAGCCAGGCGGCGCATCAGGCGAGCGATCGCGGACAACTGTCCATGTTCGGTATTGCTCCCTCCCCTGCGAGCGGGGAAGGGTCGGGGTGGGGGTTGGCAGACACCTTCGGCACCTTGCCCGATGAAGCCGAAATTTCAAATCGCGATAAGCTGGCGAGCGAAAAAGAATTGATGGGCACATATTTTTCCGATAATCCTTTGACCCGACTCGCTCGTTCGTCGCACAAGAACGTGTCGCATTTTGTCAATCAACTTGACGAGTCGCTCGTCAAGCAATCAATTTCACTCGCGGGCGTCGTCACCTCGTCGCGTGTCATCAACACAAAAAAAGGCGACGCGATGGCGTTCGTGCAAATCGAAGACCCGACGGGCAATGCGGAGATTACCGTTTTCCCCAAAGTGTATGCGCGCACCAAAGAATTGTGGCATGTCGAAGCATTGTTGCTCGTCAAAGGCAAAGTCGAATTGCGCGATGGCAAGGTTCAAGTGTTGTGCGATTCCGCGCAAGCATACGAAATTCCGACGACCGACGATGGACAGCCCATCGGTGAATTGTCCCCGATGAACATTGCTCAACCGTCGCCAATTCAGTACGCAATACCTGATGCTGAAGAAGCGGCGATTGCGGATGCCGTGTCCTTGCTGGAAGAATCGCCGATGGGTTATGAGTTGAGCGGTGACATGCCACCACCACCCGACGAACCACCGGATGAATTCGGTGGACAGCCGCCAGTAGTCAACAGCCAACAGTCAACAGTCAACAGTAGCGAACGTTCGCCGCAGCGTTCGGGTAGCGAACGAGCAACACCGAATAGCGGTCAGTCGTCGGCGGTCGGCGGTCAATCATCAAAAGAAACTGTCGGTGAACCTGTCGCAAAACCAAACGGCAACGGTAACAAGCCAGCTGAAAAATCGAATGGCGGAAATGGATTCGCCACGGTTTATGCTTCTGCGCCGGTCACGCCGCCGCGCAATTACGCGCCGCGCCATTTGAATATTTTCATCTCGCGCACCAACAATCATGACGAGGATGTCCGTCGAATGCGCGAGGTCATCGTGTTGTTGTCGGCGGTGGAAGGGCGCGACCGTTTCACGTTCTATGTGCCGAATCCGCAGGGCATGGTCCAACTCGATTTTCCAAATCACTCGACCAACTATGCGCAGGTGCAGGATTCACTGAATGAATTGATTGGCGAGTGGGGCACGCTCCAAGTGAGTTAGATATCAGGTCTCAGCCTTTTGAGATTTCGAAAGTTGATAACAGGAGTTGTTCATTCGCTGTTGGCGCACGGGCAGTGGTATGAAAATTTCGATGTCGTAGGGCAAGCCATTGCGTTCACTTACCTTACCATTTCAAGGAGGAAAC
>Ga0334722_10006491_pt1 | contig 11548 bp, 12 predicted proteins | sample C3_bottom_MG_FD_207210 | JGI IMG/M metagenome (GOLD analysis project Ga0334722, IMG submission 207210) | Sediment microbial communities from Yellowstone Lake, YNP, Wyoming, USA - C3_bottom | ecosystem: Environmental > Aquatic > Freshwater > Lake > Sediment | place: USA: Wyoming | collected...
TATGGGAGATTCGTGCAACAGTTGTGCGGCTAAGGGAACTTGTTCATCGGGTACGTGTCCGAGCGAACCAGAGATCACCGAAGCGCAAAAGGCTAGCCGCGTCGGCAAACTAATTGCTGTAATGAGCGGCAAGGGCGGGGTCGGGAAATCATCGGTCACCGGCATGCTGGCGGTTAGCCTGCAGAGCCGAGGCTACAAGGTGGGCGTTCTGGATGCGGATGTTACTGGTCCGAGCATCCCGCGGATTTTTGGCGTGAGCAGTCACGCGGCTGTGACGGAAATTGGGGTTGTCCCCCCGCACAGCGGCGGCGGCATCAAGCTCATGTCGCTCAATTTGATGCTCGAGCGCGAGGACGATCCCGTGATCTGGCGTGGTCCGGTCATCGCCCAACTGGTCACGCAGTTCTGGAAAGATGTGGTCTGGGGGGAATTGGACTATCTGCTTGTGGATTTGCCGCCAGGTACCGGCGATGTGCCCATTACCATCTTTCAGTCGCTGCCGGTGGATGGTGTCGTGATTGTGACGAGCCCCCAGCAGCTTGCCGGCATGATTGTACGCAAAGCCATCAACATGGCCAAGAAGTATGAAGCCAAAATCTACGGGCTTGTCGAAAATTTGGCTTATGTTGAGTGTCCGGATTGCCACCGCCGCCTGGAGGTTTTCGGCACACCGCGCGGTGCCGAAGAGGCCCGCCGCAGTGAGATTCCTTTCTTGGGCACCTTGCCCATCGACCCGCAGTTGTCGGCCATGGCCGATGCGGGCAAGATTGAGCAATACAGATCAGAGATGTTTGACCGGATCGCGGAGAGGCTGGTGCGCCAGATCGCTGACGGCATGGCTCATTAGTCTTGGCTGCTGCTAAGGTTTTCCGCCGCCAAGCTTTTTCTGCTGGTTCGGTAGGATTTCAGTCGCACGGAGAAGAATTCTCACGTTGAGGAGGAATGATAGTGGACGCCAAATCTGAATCGACAATTCGCGATCTCAGCCTGGCCCCCATGGGCCAACTTAAGATTGACTGGGTCAAAGAGCATATGCCGGTTCTCAATCAACTCCGGCGCGAGTTTGAAGCGGAATTGCCGTTTGCGGGCAAACGCGTAGTTATTTGCCTGCACTTAGAGGCCAAAACCGCATATCTCGCTCAGGTGATCAAATCCGGTGGAGCCGAGGTTTGTGTCGCTGCGAGCAACCCGCTCTCGACCCAGGACGATGTCGTTGCTGCTTTGGTGGCCGGCGGCATTAGGGCGCATGCTTGGCATGGCGCCACAGACGAAGAATATCAGCGGCATCTCAACTTGGCGTTGGATTTTGGCCCGGATTACTTGATCGATGACGGCGGGGATTTGGTGTCGACGATTCACCGCGACCGCAGAGAACTTCTCGAACGCGTACGCGGCGGGGCAGAAGAAACCACCACCGGTATTTCGCGTTTGCGGGCGATGGAGCGCGACGGTGAACTTGGTTTTCCCATGATAGCCGTTAACGATGCCGAGTGCAAGTACCTTTTTGACAACAGGTATGGCACCGGACAGTCCGTCTGGGACGGGATCATGCGGACGACAAATCTGGTTGTGGCTGGCAAGACTGTCGTTGTTGCCGGTTACGGGTGGTGCGGCAAAGGTGTAGCCATGCGGGCCAAAGGCCTTGGGGCCCGGGTGGTTGTGACAGAGATCAATGCAGTAAAAGCTAACGAAGCGTGGATGGACGGCTTTGAAGTTATGCCGATGCTGGAGGCGGCTAGACAGGGCGATATTTTTGTCACGGTCACGGGCAATAAGGATGTCATTCGTGATGTTCACTATGAAGTGATGAAGCCGGGTGCGATCATGTGCAATGCCGGGCACTTCGATGTCGAAGTCAATAAGGTTGATCTTCGGCGGCTGGCCCAAGCTCACCGGGTTGTCCGTCCGAATGTCGAGGAATTCCTTCTTGCTGACGGCAAAAAGCTTTATCTCCTGGCCGAGGGGAGGCTGGTTAACCTAGCAGCCGGAGATGGGCATCCGGCTGAAGTGATGGATATGACCTTTGCTCTCCAAGCCCTGTCGCTGCGTTTTTTGGCTGAGAACCACAGCACGCTCGCCAAGAGGGTGTACAGCGTCCCGGCTGCCATCGATCAATGCGTGGCGCATTTGCGCCTTAAGTCCTTGGGCCTGGAAATCGACGCGCTGACGGCGGAGCAGGAGCGCTATCTAGAGAGCTGGAGCGAGTAAGCGGCTGAAAGCCCGTCTAGACTATGGTTGGAAAGGCCCGTTGCCGGCCGGTGGTGCCACATGTTCAACGCTTGGCTGTCCGGCCAAGCGTTGCTCGCGCTTGGCGCCGCTTGCGCCAGGCGAAGAGCGGCAATGGGGCCAGATTTTAAACAACTTTGAGCAACTTAATCTTTCCAATCCGCCTGTTATAGTATACAATAGAATTAGTTACAGGTATTAGAAGCAGAGAGGCGAAGCGGTGGAGGGGATTAAGTTCATGGCTACCCAGATGCGGTTTATCGTGAGTCCGGTTGTGATCGGCAGCAGCAAGGGGATCCGGCAAGCTTTGGAAGTTTGCGCGCGGGCAGCTGGAGACAATGGGCCTGTCTTGTTTCAAGGGGAACTTGGTACAGGCAAATTTCTACTGGCCACAATGCTGCATTGGCAAAGCTTCGGTGCAGGCAAGCCGTTCTTGCTGGTGGACTGCACGGAAATCGATTGTCTCAAAGCACAATTCTTAAGTCCTGGAAACGCGACAGTGGAGAAAGTGGCCGCCGCGGGCGGGAGCGTGTACTTTCACGAAGTGGCTTGTTTAAGCGTTGACGACCAGGCCCGCCTGCATGAATTCTGTAGCGCTGTTGCTGCGGCCGGTGTCAAGGTAATGCTAGGTTCATCGCAAAACATTCACCTTTTGCTGTACGAAAGAGCCTTCGACTCGGATTTGTACGATTTTGCCGCTTCGCGGGAGATTGCCTTGCCGCCGTTGCGGCAGCGTGCAGAGGATATCCTGCAACTTGCGGCATACTTTATTAGAAATTTGAATCAACGTCTGCGGAAATCGGTTCAGAGCTTGACCCCGCAAGTAGAAAAGCTGTTCATGACGTACCGCTGGCCGGGCAACGTTGCCGAACTGCAGCAAGTTCTCACGCGCGCGGTGATTCTGGCTGACGAGCCCTATATCAGCCGGCTGCATCTTACGGAGTACCTGGGGCAGATTGGCGACGATGGGCAGACTGCCCCTGACATTATGCCTCTTGAGCATATGGAAGAAATCATGCTGCGCAATGCTCTGCACCGGTTTGGCCATTCGCTGGAGGGGAAAAAGAAGGCCGCGCGGGCCTTGAATATCTCGCTTGCTACACTCTATAACAAGATCCGGCGCTATAACCTCTAGATGAGCCGTTTGCCGCCGCCTATGTTTTCGCTGCAGACTGCGCCGCCCGGCAGGAATTTGCGGGGTGGCGTTGAAGTTTCATAGGAGGAAAAGTTCCGGGAGGGAAGTTGCGTGGTCGAGGGTCAGGCTGAATACGTGCAGGTAGTGCTCACGCCGGCTGGAGACATCTTGGTGCATGGCCCGGTACCTCCGGCGCAAGTTGCGGCGCTGGCCATGGATCCGGGTCTCCGGGCGTTCCGGCCGGCACTCAAGCAGCGGGAGGCGCTCCTTGAGATTAGCGCTTTGCCAGGAGGGCGCGTAGTGATTGCCGAACGCAGCGGTGAACTCCTGGGCTATGTCACTTTTCACCCTCCTGATGATTTTGAGCGCTGGGCGCTCGGTCCGGCCAGGACTTTGGAGCTGGGAGCAATTGAGGTTGCCCCAAAAGTGCGCGGCTTGGGCCTGGCTCGAAAGCTATTGGAAGTCGCTTTCAGCGACCCGGTCATGGAAAACCATATCGTCCTCGCTACCGAATATTACTGGCACTGGGATCTGGATGGCACCGGTCTCCATGTCTGGGAATACCGGGAACTTATGCGCCAACTCATGGCGCATGTTGGCTTGCGGGTTAAGGATACCGACGAGGAGGAGATTATTTCTCATCCTGCCAACATGTTGACAGTCCGTTATGGAAAGAATGTTCCCAAGGAAGACATTCTCGCCTTTGAGGCATTGTTGTTCAGCAAACCTGATTCGAACCGGGGGTGAGGCAAGCCGATGCCTGAAGAACCTGCGAAATTCACCGAAGTAGTCAGGGCTGTACAGGGGCTGTACGCCCGCAAAGACCGGGCCCATGATTTGGAACATGCTTTGCGCGTACGCGACTGGGGGCTGCGGCTGGCTGAAGCCGAGGGCGGCGATCGAGTCGTCATCGAGCTGGCGGCTGTGTTGCATGACATCGGGCGCGAAAGTGCGATCGAGAAAACCCATGCCGCGAGCAGTGCCGGCTTAGCCGCCACCATTCTCCAGAAGTGCGGTTATGCTCCCAGTGTCATCGCCGAGGTTCGGGCGGCCATCCTGAGCCATTCCCGCGAGGATGGGCATGAGCCCTGTTCGCTGGAAGCCAAGATTCTCTATGATGCTGACAAGTTGGATTTTGTCGGCCCCGTCGGGATCGCCCGCTTGTTTATTTTGGCGGGTACCATGGGCTGGCCGCTCAGGGGAGAGAATTCTGCTGAACAGTTTTACCGGCAACGGATCTGCCATTACCGCGAAAATTTGTTTACGGCTACGGCACGCCGCTTCTTTGATCCCTTATTCCATTACATGGAAGATTATTGGGCGGCGCTCAATGCTGGGACTTAAACTGTTGGTTTCTGGGCAGATTAATAAAAGGAATTTTTGACTGCTGCCCAGAAAGGATGGTTTTCTATGCGTTGGCTCTGGAGGCTGATGCTGTTGTTGATTACGGTTGCCTTGCTCAAGAATATGTTTTTTGCCCAGCCGCAAGTGTTTATTGCCTGGCCGGAGAGCTACCTGGCCAAGAAAGTTGAATGGGAACTGGGCAATTTGCGGGCCATGGCTCAAGATCTTCCCGCGGCTATTGAAACGGGCATCCGCCGGTTGTGGCAGGACTACCAAGTTTCCGGCCAGGGGAGATCAATATAGGTTTTGTCAAAAGAGCCAAGCTATTTGACTTTTTGGTCCCCAGCCTATATTATTGAGTTTAGTTCCGGATACCCAGGGGGAGTAAGGAACGCGAAAGGAGGACTAGAAGAGATGGTTAGTATTACTGAAGTTGCTGCAAATAAAGTGAAAGAAGTCATGGCTAACCAGAACCGCGAAAACGCCTACCTGCGCCTCTATGTCGCGGGTTTTGGTTGAGGAGGGCCGAATTTCGGCTTGACTCTGGATGAGTCCAAGAAAGATGAAGACATTCTTGACCAGGGTTACGGGGTTTCTATCTTGACCGAGAAGAAGCTGGCACCGTACCTCGAAGGTGCGGTTGTCGACTATGTAGAATCTCGCTATGGCGGGGGATTTGAGATCCGTACCAATAATGCCGGTGGCGGCTGCGGTGACTCTTGCAGCGGCTGCGGTTAAGGGTGTGTTGCTGAGCATAAGCTTGGGACGAAAACGCATGCTAACCGGGAAGGTTAGTGTGCGTTTCTTTTATGTATACACCGGCTGGAGCTTGCCGTGGCTTGTTTCGTTCGTACCGATGTGCTAAGCTAAAGTGCATATCGGGTAAGCAAGCGGGTAGCGCTGTAGAGGAGGCATTAGCGGATGGAAACTGGCAAGCAGTCAAATCGCGTAATCGTGACGGTCTTGGGGAAAGACCAGATTGGTATTATAGCTTGGGTCGCCGGGCGTTTGGCGGAGTACAATGCGAACATCCTGGATATCAGCCAGACAATCGTCCGGGAGTTTTTCACAATGATTATGATTGTGGATTTGAGTCCGGCCACCATCGAAGTGGCCGAACTGGCCAAACTGCTCGCGGAAGAAGGCCAAGAACGACGCCTGCAGGTAAACGTTCAGCACGAGGATGTTTTTGCGTACATGCACCGTATCTAGGGAGGAGTAAGGTCATGAAGATCACCTTTGCCCCGGAAGAGATCCTCCAGACCATCGAGATGGTGGAGAACGAGAATTTGGATATTCGTACGATCACTATGGGGATTAATTTGCTCGATTGCGTTGATGAAATTTCCCGCATGGAGGAGAAGATTTACGCCAAAATAACCCGGTATGCTGGGCGGCTGGTGGAAGTGGGTGAGCAGCTGGCTGCTCGTTACGGCATTCCGATTATCAATAAAAGGGTAGCGGTAACTCCTGTGGCCATGCTGGGTTCCCGGCTGGGGACAGCGGACTTGGTCAGGATCGCCCGGACGTTGGACAAGGCGGCCAAAGCAGTAGGGATCAATTTTATCGGCGGCTATTCTGCCCTGGTCCACAAAGGGTTCACCGACAGCGACCGCATGCTGATTGACAGTATTCCCGAAGCCTTGGCGGCAACTGAGTTCGTCTGTTCGTCCGTGAATATCGGTTCCACGAAAAGCGGTATCAACATGGATGCGGTTCTGAAGATGGGCGAGGTAATCTTGGAAAGCGCCAAGCTCACTGCGGCAGCCGATGGGATTGCTGCCGCCAAACTGGTGGTCTTTTGCAACGCCCCTGAGGACAACCCCTTTATGGCAGGTGCTTTCCATGGGCCTGGCGAACCGGAATGCGTGATCAACGTCGGAGTCAGCGGGCCGGGAGTAGTGGCTAATGTCGTGCGGCGCAATCCCGGTGCGGATTTGGGCGAACTCGCCAATTTGATTAAACGGACGGCCTTCAAGATTACGCGCATGGGTGAACTCATCGGCCGAGCCGCCTCCCGCGAGTTGAATGTACCCTTTGGGATTGTTGACCTGTCGTTGGCGCCCACGCCGGCTATCGGGGACAGCGTGGCTGAAATCCTGGAGAACATGGGCTTGGAGCGCTGCGGGACGCACGGTACCACGGCAGCTCTGGCCTTGCTCAATGATGCAGTCAAGAAGGGCGGTGCCATGGCATCTTCTCATGTCGGCGGCTTGAGCGGGGCGTTCATCCCGGTTTCCGAGGACTCCGGCATGGTTCGGGCGGTAGAGTCTGGCGCCTTGTCTCTGGACAAACTAGAGGCCATGACCTGCGTCTGTTCGGTCGGCTTGGACATGATCGCGCTGCCTGGCGACGTCGGCGCCGAAACCATTGCCGCGATCATTGCTGACGAAGCCGCTATCGGTATGGTCAATAAAAAGACTACTGCCGTCCGGGTGATCCCCGCGATCGGGAAGAAAGCCGGCGAGCGGGTAGAGTTTGGCGGCCTCTTAGGTGGCGCCACCGTCATGGATGTTCATCCGTTTTCTGCCGCAGACTTTGTCAGACGCGGCGGCCGCATTCCGGCTCCGATCACCAGCCTTGCCAATTAATGTCGCCCACTCAATGAAGCTCGGCTTTATGGCCAGTTTAATGTCGAGCACTGAATGAAGTCCAGCTTAATGGCCGGCAGATCGTGGCTAAGGTCGCTTGCGTGGCAAAGCAGTTGAAATTCCGTGTTTTCATGACCGTTGATTGCGTTTTAACAATTCAAGATTGACGACTCTGACTAATGCTTAACTTAGATAGGTCGCTCATCTTTTTGCAGCGAACAAAATATAATATAAAATAGATAATACAAACAAACTTGTTCCTAGCGATCACGGAGCGTTATTCTAGTGCACAAATTGGCAGTCGAAGGCGGGCCTAAGAATCCGCCGAGGGCATACCGATGAAGTTCCTGGTGGTGGCTTGCGACGCCCAGTCGCGGGTTGCTGCTGGGAGTTAAGGAAGAGGGGGATCCACAACGGCATGTGGGCGCTACCCTTTTCCGTGGAGGCCTAAGTTCGTGGCTCAGTTTGGTTACGGCTTAGGGATGAACCTGCATTAGGAAGGAACTTAGTGCAGCGTAGCCTGCCTTGAGGTGGGAAAGTTGGGAAAGCTAAAAGAGCCGGCGGGCGTTGGCCGACGCCCCACTGGCTTGCTGGAAATTCTTTTCTGCAAAAGAGGCTAGACTGTCGGCTAGTGTGAAGGAAACTTCTAGAGCGTTAAGCAGTAGGGATTGAAGTGCGGACTCAGTGGCGATCAAGTTTTGAGACGTGGTGACACCTCAAGCTGGGGGAAAGGGGAAACCGCCTTGCGGGCAACCGGGGGAGCCCAGTGGGAAAACCTACTTGACCTAAGCCGCAATATTGACCTACTAGGATCCGTGCTTCGCTAGGGAAGCACCTCTCAACTTGAGAGGTGTTTTTGTTTGCTAGGGACAGCCGGCAAGCTGCTGGCTGTCCCTGTCAGGCTGCGCCCAAGGATGAAAAAATGGCTGATCAAGACGTTTGATCAGCCAATAGAAGAAGAGTGAGAGAAACAAGTCGGGTTGCTTCAATTATAGCAAGGGTAGCGGATAATGTCGAGAAAAAAATATCTCTGTCGGAAAATGCATGTTGCAGCTGAGTGTCCATCATCCGGAGACACTCGCGGGAACCATTAATTTCCTCGTTAAACAAGCAGGAATTGTGGCTTGGACCGCGAAATAGAATAAGACGACCAAATAATACAGCTGAATCCGGCGCACTGCTCGGAGCGGGGGACATGGAATCTCTGGGGTGAATCACGCGCATCGCGTGTAGGGCTTGCACCTTATCGCCCGAATCCGTCAACTAACCTCGTAAGCTACGAAAGGTGGATATCGGATGCTCCAATCCCAAGGAAGGGCATGGCTTACTGGCGCTGCTCTTTCCGGAATGCTGCTGGCAGGCAACATTTTGGCGCCTGTACCCAGCCATGCTGCTACTGGCCCTTCAGCGGCCGTTTCTGTCAAGGTGGCTATCGCTGCACAGGCCAGCATGACTCAAGTTCTCCGCCGTGACCTGCATTGGCGTACCCCTCTTCCAACAACTAAGACTGGTGAAGCACAGACAGCTGTCGTCGCCCAGGCGACCGAGCCGGCTGAGCCAAAGGCTCGGCCGCAGGCGCCGGATCGCAAGCCGGTTCAAGTTGCCGAGGCGGCTAAGGCGAAACCAGCAGCAACTCCGGTTTCACGCGGCAACGGTTCGTCCTCGACATTGATCGACCACGCTCTTAGTTTGCAAGGGATACCTTATGTTTTCGGGGGTATGTCCCGCAGTGGCTTTGACTGCTCCGGTTTTACGAAGTATGTTTTTGCCGGCTCCGGCATCACCCTGCCGCGAACTTCCTACGAACAATTCAACGCCGGCAGCGCGGTAAGCCGGGATCAACTGCAGCCTGGCGACTTGGTCTTTTTCACGACTTATGCTCAAGGGCCATCGCATGTAGGCATTTATATTGGCGGGGGGCGGTTTGTGCACGCTTCGACCAGTGGGGTGCGGACCACCAGCTTGGCCGACAGCTATTATGCAGCACGGTACGTTGGGGCGCGCCGTGTACGCTGATGTTTGGGCGATACAGCAGACCAATCCAGCGGCGAAGGGCAACAACTATTAGGTTGTTGCCCTTCGCCATGTGAGGATGCGTCGCCATGTGAGGATGCGTCGCCATGTGAGGATGCCTTCTGAGAATCTTCTAAAGATGCTTCTATGTTAAAGAAGGAAAAGAAGCATTTCAGTCATGATTCTTGCGTTTTTCCGGCCGGTCGTTGCGCGATTTCGCCTGAACATCTGGCTCCGCGGCTAGTCCGGCATGCGCAGGTTTTGGTTCTGGTTCCAGGAGCTGGCTTGTGCCCACGAACTTGGCGCCTTGTTCTACCTTGAATTGCTTGGTGCAAATATCGCCAAAGAGGCGGGCTGTGGCGCCCAGTTCCAACGTGTCCGTGGTTTTGATGTCCCCATGGACCTCGCCAGCGATACTGACAGTTTTCGCTTCGATGTCCGCTCTGACCACTGCGCCCTGACCGATGATGACATCGCCGGTGGCCTGGATGCTGCCGTCGACCTTGCCGTCGATCCGCGCGTTGCCTTTGACTATGAGCGAACCGGTAATCTGACAGTCGCCGGCGATCAAGGTTACTGCTTCGCTGCTCTGCGCTTGCCAGGAAGGGGTTGCGTTTTTTCCGAACACGCTATCACTGCTCCTTTGTAGTGTTGGTGAACATCAAGGGGTCGACAAGTTTTCCGTTGACATACGCTCCATAATGAAGATGAGGGCCGCTGCTGCGACCGGAATTGCCACTATAGGCGATGACGTCGCCTTTCTTGACGTGGTCGCCGGCGCTCACCAGCAGTCTCGAATTGTGGCCGTAAAAGGTGACTACTCCATAACCGTGATCGATGTCGACCCGGCGGCCGTAAGCGCTGTCCCAACCGGCAAAGGTTACGATGCCGTCAGCCGTGGCATGTACGGGAGTGCCGTAATCGCAGGCGATGTCGATACCGCTGTGAAATTCGCTCGACCAGCCGCCAAAGGGATTGCGGCGATAGCCAAACGGCGAGGTGATATTCCCTTCCAGCGGCAGGATTGTCGGCGTGTGATTCAGCTGATCTTCATATTTAAGAGTTGTGGCGTAGAACTCTTGGAGCAGTTGCAGGTGATTTGCCAGGGCAGTTGCATCTTGTTCAGTGGATCTCCCGAAACTTTCCGGCACGATTCTTGCTCCCCGGCTCGCCGTGGTCTGCGGCGGTGGCTGGATCTTGAGAATCGAGGAAATCTTGGCTTCTAACGCTTTGATGTCATTCAAGTTGGCGGCCATCTTGGCGCTTTGATCATGCAACTGGTCAATTTCCGCGTCCTTGGCTTCCAATTCGGTTTGCAGCCTCTCGACCTTGGCGTATTCAGCGTCGTGGATGTTGATATAGTGCGCAAGGTAAACAGTTAAGCCGGCCAAGAGACAGATCATCCCCCCGACAATGCCGGCAACAACCTTGATGTAGACTCTGGCGCGTGCCGGCAAGCACACCTGTCGCGTCGGTGCATGTCCCGGGGGGATCAATACGATGGTATATCGGCCGTCTGTAGGCTTGGAGGGCCGGCGGACGCGGCTGGCCAAGAAGTTGGTGAAGATTTTCATCAATTTGGTTCCCTCACACTCCTTTGCAGCGTCGGCCAAGGTTGAGGCTCGTCGCCTGGATCTCAGCATGCGGACAGAAAAGACACAAAGCACGGAAAACACTTTGTGTCAAGAGCATCAGATGCCATGTGCTGCATTCTAACAGTAGAATAATCGCGGCGGGAGGGCTTGTCAACTTATTCATGAGCAGGAGTTTGTTCCAAGGTGTCGAATGTTTGAACAGAGTCTTGGTATGGGAATCGCCTCGCGGATGAGGCGTGTTTGTGGGGAACTGAATTGACCAAAAAGCTGGAGTGTAAGATGAGAGGAATTAAGAGATTTTGGGCGGTGACTCTCGCTGGCTGCTTACTGGCCGGCGTTTCTGCTCCGGTTCACGCCAGCAGCTTGCAGGATCAACTGAACAGCTATCAACGGCAGGCCAATGATCTTGATGGCCAATTGTCGGAGCAAAAGCAGCAGGTCGCTTCGGCGACCAGCCAGGCGTTGGCTTTGCAGCAATCTGTCCATACTCTGAACAATAGTGTTGCGGCCTATCAGCGCAGCTTGACTGAGCAACAGAAGGCCCTGGACTCGCTTGAGGCCCAGCAGCAGCAAACGGAGGCCCAGCGCCAACAAGATGTCCAAGCCTTAAGTGACTTTTTGCGCAGGAGTTATGAGAATGGGGT
>Ga0334722_10006492_pt1 | contig 11545 bp, 13 predicted proteins | sample C3_bottom_MG_FD_207210 | JGI IMG/M metagenome (GOLD analysis project Ga0334722, IMG submission 207210) | Sediment microbial communities from Yellowstone Lake, YNP, Wyoming, USA - C3_bottom | ecosystem: Environmental > Aquatic > Freshwater > Lake > Sediment | place: USA: Wyoming | collected...
TTAATGCTTAGCGCATATCTCTTTGGGTCTGATGCAGCAGCTGAGGGTTCAACGGATATAGTTCAACGAACCGTCAACTTCCTTGTATTCGCAGGTATTCTTTATTATATTTTGGCTGAGCCTATCAAAAATTATTTTGGTGGTCGAAGTGCAGGGATTGCAAGTGAACTTGATAAAGTTCAAGAGCGTCTTAAAGAATCAAAAAATATTAAAGAAGCTGCAGAGCATAAAATTGAAGAAGCAGAGCGATTTGTTAATGAGTTGAATGAAGTCACAAAAAAAGAATGCAAAATCTTAAGTGATAAAGTGATGACTCAATGCGATCAAGATCTTGATGTGATGCAAAAGCAAAGTGATTCACTTATGGCACTTGAAAAACGTCAAATGGTTCGCAATGTTGTCAATGAAGTCATGGGTGATGTTATGTCAGCGAGTGATGCTAGCATGGACAGCAATGCTATGACTGATATTTTGAAAAAGAAGGTGGCGTAAATGAAGCAAGCAATGATTGCCAAACGTTACGTACAATCTTTAGTCGCAGTTTTAGATGAATCATCGTTGGACAATACTGCAGAGCTTTTTGCTCTGCTGGCTAATGCGTTCAATGATGCTAAATTTATCCAAATAATGAACAGCAATGATATTGCCTCTTCCGCTAAAACCACTTTAATTCTTGGCATGGTTGAGAGCGCAAAAAGTAATGAAATTAACAACCTTGTTAAGCTTTTGGGTGAGAATGGACGCTTAACGTTAATTCCCGCATTAGCTCAAGAGCTTAAGCGTAAAATTTCGATAATTAAGAGTGCGTATAGCGGTCGTATCTACAGCGAAACGGCTATGGATACAGCATCAGTGGACGCTATTGCAAATGATTTGGGAAAGAAAACGGGAACAACTATCTCGTTGGTCTCTGTCCCTTTGGCATGTAATGGTGTTCGTGTTGTTGTCGATGGTCTCAATGTAGAGATAGATTTTTCAAAAAGTCGCCTTAATGCTCAAATTACTGAGCACATTTTAAAAGCAATTTAACCCTCGCGAAAGGAGAAACTAGTGGTAGCAAAAGTACAAGCAGATGAAATCAGTTCAATCATAAAAGAGAGAATTGGTAGTTTCGAACTTAATGTAGATATTAATGAAACCGGTAAAATCGTCTCATACGGAGATGGCATTGCCCAAGTATACGGTCTGAATAATATTATGGCCGGCGAAATGGTGGAATTTGAAGATGGGACTCAAGGTCTAGCAATGAATCTCGAAGAGAGCAGTGTTGGTATCGTTGTTCTTGGCCGTGCAAAAGCACTTCGCGAGGGAATGAGCGTTAAGCGTCTTGGACGTTTATTGGAAGTTCCAGTCGGTGAAGCTCTTATTGGACGTGTTGTAGATGCATTGGGACAACCAATTGATGGAAAAGGTCCGATTGAAACGACACAAACTCGTTTTATTGAGGAAAAAGCTCCAGGAATTATGTCTCGTAAATCGGTACATGAGCCAATGGCAACGGGTATTAAATCTATCGACTGTCTCGTTCCAATCGGCCGTGGTCAGCGTGAGTTAATTATTGGTGACCGTCAAACCGGTAAAACCACGGTTGCTCTTGATGCAATTATGAACCAAAAAGGTAATGGCGTTATTTGTATTTACGTTGCTATTGGCCAAAAAGAATCAACAGTAGCACAAGTTATTCGTCGTCTTGAAGAAGCTGGCGCAATGGAATATACCATTGTTGTCTCTTCATCAGCTTCAGAAGCAGCAGCTTTACAATTCCTTGCACCGTATACGGGTGTAACCATGGGTGAATATTTCCGTGACTCAGCGCGTCATGGTTTGATTGTTTATGATGATCTTTCAAAACATGCAGTTGCTTACCGTGAAATGTCTTTGATTTTACGTCGTCCTCCAGGCCGTGAAGCATATCCTGGGGATGTTTTTTATATCCATTCTCGTTTATTAGAGCGTGCAGCTAAAATGTCAGATGAATTGGGTGCGGGTTCATTAACGGCTCTTCCAATCATTGAAACACAAGCGGGTGATGTTGCGGCATACATTCCAACTAACGTTATTTCTATCACAGACGGTCAAATTTTCTTGGAAACGGATTTGTTTAATGCGGGTATTCGTCCTGCGATCAACGTAGGTCTTTCGGTATCTCGTGTTGGTGGTGCTGCGCAAATCAAAGCTACCAAGCAAGTAGCAGGAACATTGCGTCTTGATTTGGCACAATATCGTGAACTACAAGCATTTGCTCAGTTTGCTTCAGATTTGGATGAAGTAAGCCGTAGACAGCTTGAGCGTGGTCAACGTATGGTGGAAGTATTGAAGCAACCTCCATATTCACCAATTCCAGCTGAAAAGCAAGCATTAATCATTTTTGCTGGTAATGAAGGGTATCTTGATAGTCTTGATGCCTCTGATGTTGTTCAATTTGAGTCGGATCTTTATCCGTTCATTGAAGCTAGTTATCCACAAATCTTAGAAAATATTCGTTCAACATCAAAAATTGATGATGAAACTATGGGTATGATGAAAAAAGCGATCGAAGAGTTTAAATCAACTTTCGTTAGTAACTAAGGATTTTAAATGGCTAACTTGAAAGAGATTCAACGACAGATTAAGAGTGTTTCTAATACGCAAAAAACTACACGTGCAATGAAATTGGTCTCTACGGCCAAACTTCGTCGCGCAGAAGAACTTGCGAAACGCTCACGTCTGTTTGCTCAAAAAACAAATCAAGTTATCGCTGAAATCGCAAGTCGTATCCAATGTAATAAAGTAGGTGGTATAGATAGCCGATCTTTTGTACAAAATGATGCGCCAAAAATGATCGATATTATTTTTGTTACAGCTGATAAAGGTCTTTGCGGTGGTTTTAACATGCAAACGATCAAAGCGGTTAAGCGCTTGATAAGTGAGTACAAAAATAAAGATGTAGGTATTCGTGTTCGTGGTATTGGTAAAAAAGGGATTGAGTTCTTTACGTTTAATCAAGTTGAATTGCTTGATGCGGTAAAAAATCTTAGTTCTGCTCCTGATATGCAGCGTTCAAGTGAATTTATGTCACGATCGATTAAAGATTTCAACGATGGTATTGTTGATGCAGTTTATATCGTTTATAACGGGTATAAAAATGTTATCACGCAAGAGTTGCATGTAAATCGTATTTTGCCTGTTTCGATTGAAGATTTTGATTGTGAAAAAGCCAAGGGGAGTGTTCTTGAGCTTGAAGCGTTTGATGAAGAGAAAATGCTCGATTCATTGGTAGCAAAATATGCTGAATATAATATGTATTATGCATTGATTGATTCGGTTGCAGCAGAGCATAGTGCTCGTATGCAAGCGATGGATTCAGCTACAAACAATGCAAAACAAATGGTTAAGTCGTTAACGGTCAAGTTTAACAAAGCGCGACAAGAAGCGATTACGACTGAGCTTATCGAGATAATCAGCGGCGTCGAGTCGATGAAATAATTATGGAGGATAGAATGATTGGTAAAATTGCTCAAGTAATTGGTCCGGTAGTTGATGTTGATTTTGAAGGTACTCTTCCAGCAATCAATGAAGCGATCGAAGTAAATGTAAAAGTTGGAGAAAATACAACTCGTCTTGTATTGGAGGTTGCATCGCACCTTGGTAATGGTCGTGTTCGTACGATCGCTATGGATATGTCAGAAGGTTTGGTTCGCGGAATGGCGGCTACAGCTACTGGTAATCCAATCAAAGTTCCTGTTGGTGATAAAGTTCTAGGACGTATTTTTAACGTTATTGGTGAAACCATTGATGGTGGAGAGCAAGTTACAGATTGTGAGACTTGGTCTATTCACCGTGATCCACCACCATTGATTGAACAAAGTACAAAAACAGAAATGTTTGAGACTGGTATCAAAGTTGTTGACCTTCTAGCTCCTTATTCAAAAGGTGGTAAAGTTGGTCTCTTCGGTGGTGCGGGTGTTGGTAAAACCGTTATTATCATGGAATTGATTCACAACGTTGCTCACGGGCACGATGGTTTATCTGTATTCGCGGGTGTTGGTGAGCGTACACGTGAGGGTAATGACCTTTATCACGAAATGAAAGACTCTAGCGTTTTGGACAAAGTAGCTCTGTGCTATGGTCAAATGTCTGAGCCTCCTGGAGCACGTAACCGTATTGCTTTGACGGGTCTTACTATGGCGGAGTATTTCCGTGATGAACAAGGGCTTGATGTATTGATGTTTATCGATAATATCTTCCGTTTTGCACAGTCAGGTTCTGAGATGTCAGCACTTTTGGGTCGTATCCCTTCAGCTGTTGGTTACCAACCGACTTTGGCTCGTGAAATGGGTGCGCTCCAAGACCGTATTACATCAACCAAAAAAGGTTCTATTACATCGGTTCAAGCGGTATATGTACCTGCGGATGATTTGACGGATCCAGCTCCGGCTTCTGTATTTGCTCACCTTGATGCAACAACAGTTCTGAATCGTAAAATCGCTGAAAAAGGGATCTATCCTGCGGTTGACCCATTGGATTCAACATCACGTTTGCTTGATCCTAAAATTATTGGCGAAGAGCACTACAATGTTGCTCGTGGTGTTCAAAAAACACTTCAAAAATACAAAGATTTGCAAGACATTATCGCAATTTTGGGTATGGATGAGCTTTCAGAAGAAGACAAATCGGTTGTTGAGCGTGCTCGTAAAATCGAAAAGTTCCTTTCACAACCATTTTTCGTTGCGGAAGTATTTACAGGTTCTCCTGGTAAGTATGTTTCACTTGAAAATACCATCAAAGGCTTTAAAGGTATCTTGAACGGTGATTACGATCACTTGCCAGAAAGTGCATTTTATATGGTTGGCGATATGAACGAAGCGATTGAAAAAGCCGCTAAAGCTAAAGCTAAATAATCGCTTTTTAAAGGAATACAATGGATACACTAGATTTAGAAGTGATAACTCCAAGCGGTTCGATCTTTCATGGTCCTGTTACTAGCGTAACAGTTCCTGGAGAAGAGGGTGAATTTGGTGTTCTTGCGCAGCACGTAGCATTGACGACACTTCTTAAAGCAGGTGTTATCGATATTATTAAAGAAAACGGTAGAAAAGAATCCATCGTTGTTAACTGGGGTGTCGTTCAAATAGCTAATAATACTGTTACGGTATTAGTAGACGGTGCTGTTGCCATTCGTGGTGATAGTGAGAGCGATATTGCTAAAGCTCTTGATGAAGCAAAGGCACTCATTACAAGCGTTGCTGATTCTAGTGCTATGATTGTCTCTGTTTCTGCACGTTTGGATTCAGCTGCACAAAGTCATCTTCGCTAATTGTCAATGTTAGAAACTTTTTTCGCCTTCATTGACAAAAGTCATCCAGTTACGCTGGGTGTACTCTTCATTCTCTCTCTTTACTTTATACTTATTAACTGGATTTTTTTCTATCGTTGGATGTCTTTAAACGAATGGATACGTACTGAAAGTGAATCATTGGAAACTCTTTTGATGGGATCATCAAGATTAGATGATCGATCTTTTTTAACCCATTTTATCAAATCGAGTGCAGCATTATCGAAAGCTTTGCTTGATATGGCACATTATGCGTGTACAAAAGAAGCCACAAAAGGTCTAACGCTTCTCTCGATCGTGGCGTCTACTACTCCGTTTATTGGCTTGTTTGGAACGGTTATTTCCATATTAGATACCTTTAAGCATATTGGTGGATCCAATGGAACCATGAATATTATTGCTATGGGGGTTTCTGATGCTTTGATTGCTACTGCATCAGGTATCTTTGTTGCTATATTCGCGTACACATACCATCAGATTCTAAAACGTCAATCGTTTGAACTGGTTGGATTGGTAAGAATGCAAAGCGATTCTCTTCTTTCAAAAGAACAATAATATGTTTGATTGGGATGAAAAACCAGAACTTAATATTACTCCACTTGTGGATGTAATGTTGGTATTATTAGCCATATTAATGGTTATTTCACCCAATATCGTTTATGAAGAACTGATTAAACTTCCCAAAGGTTCTGCACAAACTGAAGTGAAAGAAAAAAAAGAAATTGAAATCGTCATTACAGATTCCAAACGAATTACGGTTAATAAGCAACCGTTTGAATTTGCTACCTTTAGTGATAATTTTTCCCTTTTATCCAATCAATTTGCACGTGAAAGTGTGGTTAGAATAAGTGCAGATAAAAGCCTTGAATACGGTGATGTAATGGAAATTATGAGTGCTGTTAAACGCTCTGGTCTTACCAATATTTCTCTTGCCACGAGTAATTAAATAATATTTATGTACAGAGATCAAAACCGTTTATTGGTGCTGAGTGGAATATTCTCCTTTTTATTTTTTACGCTCATTTTAGTATTGATAGGTTGGCAAGTTTCTATATCAGCGAACCCTCTTGCTTTTGCTGCCATACAAAGTGATGTTATCTCGGTATCATTGGTTACATCTCCTTCAAAAATAGAAAAATCTGAGCCTGTGCATGAGCCTGAAGCTCAACAAGAAGAAAGTGATTTAAAACAAGAGCCTGAGAAGGAAATAACAAAAGCTGAATCAAAGCCTGCTGTACCAGAAATTACGGATCTTTTTTCCAATGTAAAAATCAAAACTATTCCTCAAAAGAGCCAACAAAACAGTGAAAAATTATCTGAACTTAATGCATTAGAGCAAAAAGTTCTCTCTTCAAAGCGTGAGTCAAAACTTCTTGAAAAAGCCAAAGGTCTTGATTTGGCAAAATCTACTGTTAGAGTCGTTGCTTCATCGACTGGACCAATAGTAAATGAATACTACGCTAAAGTTCAAGGAATTATTTACGCTAATTTTCATCCCGTATCAGGTACTGAAGGTTTTAGTGCACGCGTACGAATAGTTTTGAGTTCCGATGGAAAGCTTGAATCGTATCGTGTGCTGAACTCGTCTGGTAATTCTGTTTTCAATTCAGAAGTGGATTGGTTAAAAGAGAGATTGCGGCAAGTATCTTTACCCCATAATCCCAATGGCGGTGAAGCTACTTTTGAAATTATTTTGACAGCTAAGGATTAAAATGCGTTATTGGATACTGTTTATTTTATCTGTTATTACCCTTTTAGGTGCAGATACAACGCTTGAAGTGACGAAAGCTGTTGGTATTCTCCCGAAGTTTGTTATTGAAGATGGGAGTACAACTACGGGTGATACGCAAAAGTTTCATAAAATGTTGAGTGCAGATATGAAAGTGGTTTCATTATTCGATGTGGATGATTCGTATGCTGCTCAAACGTATGAGAGTTTACAGCCATCATTCTCCCATAGTGATGCAGGTTATATTCTTCGTTATCGCTTGCATGATGATGGAATCGGTGGATATAAGGCAGATGTACGATTATTACAAAATGGTCTTGAACTTTTTAGTAAAACGTATTTATTAAAACAACGGGAAATGTTGGTTTTTCTTTCTCATTCTATTGCCTATGACATTAATGCAAAAATGGGTGGTACGCCATTAGAATGGATGAAACAAAAAGTCTTATTGGTTCGACTCACTGGACCAAGACGTTCAGAAATTATTGCAGCCGATTATACCCTCTCGTATCAAAAAATAATTTTGAGCGGAGGAATGTATGGTTTTGCCAAATGGGCAAACCGTGAGCAGACAGAGTATTATTATACCTCTTTGAGTGATTATAAACCTACGATTTACAAAACGAATTTAGCTTCTGGGAATAAAAGTGTTATTACTTCATCTGATGGTATGGCTGTATGTTCGGATGTGAGTGAAGATGGGAAGAAACTATTATTGACATTAGCGCCCAATGGGCAACCTGATATTTATCTCTATGATGTAGCATCCAATGAAAAAAAAAGAATCACAGATTATTCTGGAATCAATGTAAATGGCCAATTTATGGGTGATGACACCATAGCCTTCGTCTCTAATCGTCTTGGAAATCCTAATATTTTCTCAAAAAAAATGAACAGTACAGCCATTACCCAATTGGTGTATGATGGAAAAAATAATTCTACTTTTACAACTCATCGACATTTATTGGTCTATAAAACACGTGATGGGTCTGGATTTGATTTACGTATGGCATCGTTAAATTCTAGTGGTGTCCGACAATTAACAAGCAGCGGTGATAATGATTATCCAAGATTCTCATACGATGGTGAAGCTATTTTGCATATTAAGCAAGATAGAACACAAAGCTTTGTTGGAGTTATTAGACTTGGGGTGAATAAAAGCTTCACTTTCCCATTGCATATTGGGCGAATTCAGTCGATTGATTGGTGATTAATTTTTTCTTGCTATACTTCTAATGTGATATATTAATTAAAGGGAGTCATCATGATAAAAAATATAGCATACTTGAGTGCGATTGCAGCACTATTGGTATTTAGTGGGTGTTCAACAAAAGCACCAACAATTGATGCAACAGCTAATAGCAATGTGTCTGGAAATGGATCTCAAGCGGCAACGACAACCCAAAATACGACTGGAGACAATACTGCTGTTATTGCTCCCGTTACCAATGCTAATGCTACGGATGCAAATGCTAATATTGCAAGCAACAGTAATGTTCAAATCGTTAGTATTATGTTTGATTTTGACAAATATAATATTCGTGAAGATATGCAATCGAATGTAAAAACTAACAGTGGATTAGTCAAAGGTAAAGCTTTCAAGCTTGAAGGTAACTGTGATGAATTCGGAAGCGATGAATATAATTTTGCATTGGGACTTAAGCGTGCCAATACAGTTAAAGCAGCATTGGTCAATGAAGGTATTAGCGCTGATTCCATCAGTATGACAAGTTTAGGGGAAGGAAATCCTCTTTGTACAGAAAAAACCCAAGAGTGCTGGGCTAAAAATCGTCGTGTTGATTTTAAACTACCATAAATGCGTTATCTAGTTTTCTTTTCGATTCTCACTTCATATTTGCTTGCATCGGAGCCTTCGGCCTTTGGTGCGGGAGATCTCAATAATCCCAATCCTTATGGTCTTACCCACGAAGAGAAACTGATTCAAGAAAATAAAATAGAGATAGAAGGTATTGCTCAAAAAAATAATCTTCAGAGTGCTAAAGTTGAATCTGTAACCGAACGGCTAGATGGCCTGCAAGCGATTATAGAAGGTCTTGGCCAATCGGTCAATGAACACAGATTGGCGCTGGAAAAATTAGATGAAACAATGTCAGATCAAAATAAATCCATATCCATGGATGATTTGAAGAAACAAAGTGCTGTTAATAGCGATAATATCACTCAGTTAAAAGGGTTGATTGAAGAACTTTCAAGTACAGTTGATAAAATTAATGCTTCATACGTGACGAAAGAGGAGTTTAGTGCTCTTGTAAAACAATTGAAAGTTTCTCTTCCTGCGCAAACGACAGTAATACCTAAAAAAATGGATAATTCTACATTAGAGAAAGAAGCAAAAAAACTTTTTTCACAAAAAAAATACTCAGATGCACAAGTTTATTTTGAGATGATGGTTCAAAAAAAGTACAAAGTAGACGAAGCTGATTTTTGGATCGGTGAGTGTTATTTTGAGCAAAAGAAATATAAAGAAGCTGTTGGATATTATAAACAAAGTGCATCTCTCAATGAAAAATCATCGGTTATGCCAACGCTTTTGTTGCATACAGGTATTTCAATGGAGCAAAATGGCGATAAGACAAATGCCAAAGCTTTTTATAATGCTACAATATCACGGTTCTCTGGATCGGGTGCTGCAGAAGAAGCAAAAGAAAAACTCTCTAAGTTGAAATAGCTATGTGGGTGTTTTCAGCGGATCTATAGTTAAGTATGATAAAATCGCATAATTAAAAAACAAGGATTATGAAATGGCAATTGAATCAAATCAAATCGTTTCGATCGAATATGAAGTTCGTGATGGCGAAAACGTTGTTGACAGTAATGTCGGCGGACAACCGTTGGTATTTATGTTCGGAAAAGGGCAGGTTATCCCTGGTTTAGAAAATGGGATTGCTCATATGTCTATGGGTGAAAAAAGTGATGTATTGGTTAAAGCAGTTGATGCGTATGGTGATTATAATGCTGATGCGCAACAAGAACTTTCACGTGAGCAATTTGCAGGGATTGATTTGAATGTTGGTATGACACTTTATGGACAAGGTGAAGATGGCGGAACCGTTCAAGTAACCGTTAAAGAGGTAAAAGAGGATAATGTTATTATCGACTTTAATCACCCTCTTGCAGGTAAAGATTTGATGTTTACGGTCACTATCAATGCTGTTCGTGATGCTTCTGCACAAGAAGCGATGAGCGGTATCCCTGCTGAAAATGCTGTTGATGACAGCGGATGTTGTGGAAGTGGCGGCAATCACGGTTGTGGTTGTCACTAATTTTTTAACCGCATCAAGCGCCTCACTCGAGGCGTTTAAAACTGCTAATCTTTTAAAAGGTTTATCGGTCAATGCCATGATTCTTGGTGAGCATGGCACGGGTAAGCTCACTCTCGCACGCTATATTTTGCCTAATGCACCTATTGTTAATGGAAATAATTTTGATGAACTTTTAAGCGCATTGGAAAAGCACGACGAACTCATTGTCTATCGGCTTGATGAGATTGCGAATCTAAAACGTTTTGAGGACACGCTTAGTCGTACTAAAACGAGAGTTATTGCAACGGGAGGATTTCGTTATTCTTCGGAGCAATTGGAAGATATTTTTACCATCCGATTTGTGATTCCACCTTTGCGCGAGAGACCTGAAGATATAGAGTTATTAAGTGATGTTTTCATGAAAGAAGCAGAAATAACCTTTGGTAAATCGGACTTTTTACAATCTAAAGAGTTTCTTCCTGATGTAAGTGAAAATGCGTTATCTCTTCGACGACAAGTCTATTTAAATTGTTTGTTGAGCAGTATTAGTGAAGCAAACTTAATGGACATTACCGAAAATTTTCTGGTTCAAAAATTAGGAAGCAATAACGATTATCGAAAATTTTTACATCTGTTTGAAGTTCCGCTTATTCGTGCAGGGATCAAACGGTTTAAATCGCAATTGCAACTTGCCGATAAATTAGGATTAAATCGTAACACTTTACGTAAAAAAATAGCAGAACACTCTGCGTATCATATAGAAATCAAGGAGTAATAATGTCAAAAAAACTAGCAATGATTTTCCCAGGTCAAGGGTCCCAGAGTATTGGTATGGGAAAATCATTTTATGAAAACAGTGAACTTGCTCGTGAGATGTTCTCTAAAGCAGGAGAACGTATTGGTGTTGATTTTGCAAAGCTGTTGTTTGAAGAAAATGAACAAATCAATGAAACTGCATATACCCAACCGGCTATTTTACTCGTTTCACTCATTGCCTATAAATTATTTCAAGAGGCTTGTCCTACAGATGCTGTTTATTTTTTAGGGCACTCCTTAGGTGAGTTTAGTGCCTTATGTGCGTCGGGAGCACTGGACTATGTGGATGCTGTTGAATTGGTTCATAAGCGCGGAATGTTGATGCAAAATGCGTGTTCAGATATTAATGCGGGGATGATGGCGATTTTAGGGCTTGAAGATAGTGTTGTTGAGGAGATTTGTACAAAAGCTAATAGTGATGGA
>Ga0334722_10006493_pt1 | contig 11545 bp, 10 predicted proteins | sample C3_bottom_MG_FD_207210 | JGI IMG/M metagenome (GOLD analysis project Ga0334722, IMG submission 207210) | Sediment microbial communities from Yellowstone Lake, YNP, Wyoming, USA - C3_bottom | ecosystem: Environmental > Aquatic > Freshwater > Lake > Sediment | place: USA: Wyoming | collected...
GCCTACGATCTGGCGGCCGCTCCTCTGGTGGCTCCAGGTGTAGTAACCCAGTTCAGGGTGGAACCAGTAATGGAAATATGCCGGATCGAGGGGGCAGTCGATGATCTCATGGAGATGCTGCTTCACCGTGAACCAGGTGATGGCGTCACGGTATTCAGGATACACTGTCCTGACCACCTTCGAGTTGGGGCCATCTGCGCCAATAAGATACCGCGCGCGGTAATGCCTCTCCTCCTTGCCATTGCTTGCTGCGATTTCAACATGGGTGCCCTCGTCCGTTGCCGACAGGAAGCGCATGTTGTCATGGATTTCCGCACCGCTCCGCTGTATGGCCCAGTGATCGGAACAGGTACGGTTGAGATGCGGCGTCGGACCGTGGTCGAACTCCATGGGAAGTTCGACACCGCCGGGAAAGTAAAAGGTCACGCCTTTGCATGCCGTCGGTTCGTGCAGCACTTCTTTCGGTAGGGGTCCGAAGTTCTCGATCAAAAAACGGTGGCCCCGGGGAGAGATGATGCCGCTGCAGGGCTTTGTGCGCGGCAGGCTGAACCGCTCGAGCGCGATGGTCTCATATCCGGCGTCAACAAGCCGCTTGGCAGTTGCTGCAGCGGAAAGGCTTGCACCCACGATAACAACGTCTGCGATCCGCGGTTTCATCATGGCTCCACGACCTCGGCAAGATGGACGACCTGCAGCTTCGTGTAAGCAGTAAATGCTTCGTAGTCGTCAAGGCTCTCGACCACCACGCGTTCAGCCTTCCGGCCCTCAAGCAGCCATTTCACCTGGTCCTCGATGGAAATGATCATTGCTAGGCCCTCGCGGTGCTGCATGCTTGCCGCTCCGGTCGGCGTCGCCACGCGCTGCAGGTCCAAATTCATCATGCAACCGGTCTCCTGATGCAGCGCGTCGTAGACGGCCACGAACGAGCAACGATTGGCGTTATACGCCCGCGTCTCTATCATGTAGAAATCGGTGGGTTTGATGGCTGCCCGCACGCGCTGATTCGCAAGCAGTGCCTGTCCCAGGGTACGAACAGCGATCGAGGAGGGCAACAGCGAACTCAATACATTATAGAGAAGTCCGTCAGCAACAATGATCTCGGCCACTTTCATCATCGGCGCGATAAAGGCCGCAAGGCGGTCATCGTTCATTTCCTGTCCCGATTCAAGGGTCAACCGGATATCGTATCCGTCATCGGAATGGAGACCGGCCCCCTGTCCCAGCAATGTGATGACCGTCGAAGCAAGTGCATTGTTCGTCCGGAGGATTCTTCCTGGAATAACAAGGCGTGGGGAACCGGCAACCCCTGCCCTTTGCGCGTCAGGTTGAACAATCGGTTTCGGGAGCAGCCCCCGTGCTGAGAGGTTCTTTCGCAATCTGATCGTGGCCTGCTGCGTGCGGATGCCCATGGGACAGAGCGGCTCGCAGGAGCCGCAGAGGATGCAGCCACGAGCTGCTTCAGCAAGGTCTTCTTCGTCTGCGCCGCCGATCAGGGCCCGGTTCCTGCCGCAATAGGTCAGCGCCTTTGTATGGTGCTGGTGCCAGACCGGGCAGGAGAGCATGCACACGCCGCATCCGTTGCACTGCGATGGGTCGGTGGCGCCTGGTTGCGGTTGATAGTAAGGAGTTTTCTTATTCATCAAAATATCACATCCCGGTTCAGCACCATGGCCGGGTCAACTTCCCGCTTCATGGCAAGGTGCTTATCAACAACCTCATCGCCGAACACGCGCCTGATGTAGCCTTTCATCATGCCGCCGAAGCGGTAATAGCTCGTACCCATGTCAACGCCGATGTCGTAGATCTCGTTCTTGAACGACTGCAGATGATCGCGGCTGTAGATCTTGCCTTCCAGCATGGGTTCGAACTCGCACCCGTAGGCAATGCCTTCGGCATCAGGTGGGATGCATGAGAGCTCGTACCGCTCACGCGGGCCGATGAGCTTGATCCCCACGCAGTAAAGTGTGTAATGGGGAAAGTACTTTTTGCAGACCTCATTGCCGCGCAGGATGGCCTCGAAGAACTTCTCCCTGCTCGTTGCAAGATCGGGAATCACCATCTGCCTGCCGCCCCAGAACTTCCAGACCGCCTGTGAGAAAACGACCGTGCGGTCCACGATCTTTCCATCGCGCATATGGTGCGATGGCTGGAGCTCAGGCAACAGCGTCCGCTTCCGGTCGAGCAAATAGAGCGCCTCACGGTATTTCCAGGGCCTGAGGGCGTAATATGCGCCTGTGCGGAGCGCAAAGCCGAGCTCGCCAAAACCCCTGAGGCGCGAACGCCACTTCTTGAAAAAAGCCTGTTCCCGTTCATCGGAGTCGAATGCCACGAGCAGGTTCACTGCCCGGTCGAGCATGGTCAGGATGCCCGTATAGTCCGCAGCGTCCTCGTCACAGAGCATGACCAGGTCTTCCATGGCAGTTCGCAGATCTCCGTAATAGAAGTAATGCATGGTGAGCGGAGTAAAAAGCCTGATGCGGAGCGTCGCCTCGGTGATAATGCCGAACTGGCCGTATCCAAGCAGCACGCGGTTGAACCACCAGGTGTTCTCGGTCTCGGAACACTCCAGTATCTCGCCAGTAGGCGTAACGATCTTGATCGCCAAGGCCTGGTCAGCGCTGCAACCCAGACGCGGGGAATTGATGTCAATGCCGCCAACACCGAGGGTGCCGCCGACGGAAGAGGTCATGTTAAGCGGAGCAGAGAGGTAATCGAGCTTATGCCTCCGGAGCGACTCTGCGAGTGAGTGCCAGTAGATACCCGCTTCGCAGCGTACGGTCAGCTTATCTTTATCTATCGCCAGCACCCGACTCATGCCGCGCATGTCCAGCTGCAGTCCGCCGAATGAAACAGTCTCGCCCTCGGTTGTGAGCCCGCCGCCGCGCACCGTCACTGGCACGCAATGCTTCTGCGCAGCCTTCATGACCGCGGAAACCATCCCGGTCGTGCGCGCAATCAGCACGCCACGAGGAAGGCCATACGCCATGCCGCCTGCGTCCGTGACGTACAGGGTGCGGGAAAGCTTCAGTTCGTCAATGCTAATTCCCCTGGCAGCAAGGTCGGTCACAAAGACTTGCCAACCGTCGCCGTCCCAGCGAGAAGGATTGGTCTGTTGGCGCGGTATGCCTTTAAGCGCATCCGGCGCTACCGGGCACGGGGGAATAACGCCTGGTTGTGCAGGCTTGATATCGAGAGGTTTAGAGTTCAGGTTGTTATGCATGTTAGGGGGCAGTTGTATGCTCGGAGAAGGTATTAGTTCCAGTCCCGCACTTTTGCGTGCGTAAATATACCCCGTTGAGGAAATTTAATCAAGAGACGATAACATCCCGGTCAACAAAATAGAACCCGATTTTAATCAAATAACACTTTCCTCACATCATCTATTATGATAAGCTTTTCGTGTCTCACGAAAAACCACATGCTAATTTAGCGGATTACAAAATGAAAATTAAACGTCTCGGCCCAACACCATCACAACCAGACACTATAGAGATCAACAACAATTATCTCTCTTTTTCCTCATTGCTTGCTGTATTGAGAAAGCTAGAGGGGGTTATCGTTCTATCGCATGAGAGCACGATAGCCACCGACGATCATTGGGCAGACTTTTCTTATCTTGGGTATACATTCACTATCGACAGCCCTCTGGTTGCTTATTGGATCCATCGAGATATCAAGTGTCCTCCCGAAATATTCGAGGATATTATTGGCCATCTTGAGAGACACAAAGTTTCTTGGTTGCGTAGGATGATTGTCCACTCTATCGAAGCAAAACGCAAAAAGCGAGTTGACATGTTTTATAACGACACAAGAAATAACTGAGGTGTAGGTTCGGTTAAACGAAGAGCAACCCAACAGCTTTTTCGGATTTCGCATTGAAACCCCGACGATAATGCTAACGATGCGGGTCGCGAGCAACGCGCAGAACACTCGCACCTCACGCGCATGCTCTCTTCTAACGCAGCCTTCCTAATATGCCACCCCTGAAATAACCTATTGACTGCCGGTATAATTAAGGTATAATTTCTATACCATGGAATTTGAGTTCGACCCCAGGAAAAGCGACAGCAACAAACACAAACACGGGCTGGATTTCCATGAAGCCAGGGCCTTATGGGATGATCCCGATCTCATTGAGATCCCCGTGCAAACCATTGATGAGCCTCGCTATCTGGTGATTGGAACGATAGAGGGGAAGCACTGGTCGGGAGTCATCACCTATAGGGACGACAAGGTAAGGATCATATCAGTGCGGCGTTCAAGGAAAGAGGAGGTGGAGATCTATGAAAGTGAAAGCGCGTGACTTCGACAGGAAATTCGATGAAGGTGAGGATATTTCAAAGCACCTTGATGTGAAAAAAGCAAGGAGACCCGAACAGGAACAAAAAAGAGTGAACGTCGATTTCCCTGTGTGGATGATCCAATTATTGGACAAAGAGGCAAAACGCCTGGGAGTCCCCCGCCAGTCGATCATCAAAGTCTGGGTGGCAGAGCGCCTGGAAAAAGCATCGTGATCGTTATAACCATACCGAGAGGGTCACAAAAAACGCACCCTCCTGATGACATTCGGAATTCGATAGACAATAGAGATAAAAAACAGAAAAGCCCCCTAAGTAAGGAGGCTTTTCTTATTCATCACAAAAGCTGCAACGGAAACACAAATCGCTTTTAGATCTGATCCAGCGCCTGCTTCAGATCGAAGATCAGATCATCCACATCCTCCAACCCCAGTGCAAGCCGGACAAGGTTGTCCACCATGCCGATGTTCTTGCGATACTCCTCGGAATAATCAAAGAACGACATTGCCCACATCTGTGTGACCAGGCTTTCGCTGCCGCCGAGGCTCGGGGTGATCAGGAACAACTCGAGGGCGTCGATGAACTTGCGCGTTTCCTTGTTGCCGCCCTTCACCAGGAAGCTGATGACGCTGCCGAAGCCCTTCATCTGCTCCATGCCGAGCTTGTGGTCCGGGTGCGACTTGAGCGCCGGGTACCAGACCTTCTCGATCTTGGGGTGCGCTTCCAGCATCTGGGCGATCGCGAGCCCAGCCTTGTTGTGATGCTCCATGCGCATGCCGAAGGTCTTGAGGCCCCGTTCGAGGAGGAAGCAGGTGAGCGGACCCGGAGTCGCGCCCATCATGCGCTGCATCTTGTACAGGTCGGTCATCAAGGCATTGGAACCGAGGCAGACGCCTGCCATAAGGTCGTTGTGGCCGCCCAGATACTTGGTTGCCGAGTGGATGACCACGTCCACGCCCATCTCGATGGGCTTGATGTTGTAGGGCGTTGCCAGCGTGGCGTCGATGATCGTCAGGACCTTCTTTGCCTTGGCGACCTTCACGATGGCCGGGATGTCGAGCACGCGCAGATAGGGATTTGTGGGCGATTCGGTGAAGATGATGTTGGTGTTCGGCTTGATCGCCTTTTCAATGGCCTCGGCCGTGGGGTCCACGATGGAGTTGTCCATGCCGAACTTGCCGAGGAAATTGATAGCAAAGTCGCGCGTCTGACGGTAACAGTCGCTGGTGAAGATGATGTGGCCGCCGGGCTTCATGAAGGTCATGATCGCGAGCAGCACCGCTGCCATGCCCGAGGAGTAGAGCACGGCGCGCTCGGCCCCTTCGATGGCAGCAAGCTTGCGCTCTGTCTCGATCTGGGTCGGGTTGCCGTAGCGAGCGTACTCATGCTCGCGGATGACCTTGCCCTGGCCCTTGGCGCGCATGAAATCCTCGACCTCGTCAGCAGTGTCGAAGTAATAGTTGGAGGTATGCATGATCGGCGTCGAGACCGCGTGATGCGCCTTGGGAAGGCGGCCGTTGCCGTGGATCGCGAGCGTTGATGGTTTCCAGTTCTTTGCGTTCGAGTTCTTGTTAGACATTCTGTTCTCTCCTCTTCTTTAAGGCGTTCGTAAGCGCTTCTTTGACAGCATCCACGCGCGCGGCCACTTCAATGGGTTTATTGGCATACTGGCTCGGGAATCCCAGCTTTTCTTCGTGGTAATTGACCTTGAAATCGGTGAACTTGAGCCCGTGTGCCGTGGAGATGACCACGACATGCTCGGACCTGTCGATCTTGCCCGCCTTGATCAGCTTGATCATCGCTGCCAATGCAACACCGGTATGGGGGCAGTTGAACATGCCTGTCCGGTCGCCGAGCGCAGCAGCATCGGACAGTTCCTGCTCGGTCGCGTCCATGACCATGCCGTCGAACTGCTTGATCGTGCGGATCGCCTTCTCGTAGCTTACGGGGTCTCCGATCTGGATGGCGCTGGCAAGCGTTTTCTTGGCCACCATGGGCTCGAAGGAAGCAAAGTTCTTCATATAGGAACGGTAGAGCGGGTTCGCGTTCTCTGCCTGGGCCACGACGATCCTCGGCAGCTTGGCGATGATGCCCAGGTCGCGCATCATGAGAAGTCCCGAGCCGAGGGCCGAAACGTTGCCCAGGTTGCCGCCGGGGATGACGATGACGTCGGGTACCTGCCAGTCGAACTGCTGCACGATCTCGATGCCCACGGTCTTCTGGCCCTCGATCCGGAGGGAGTTCATGGAATTGGCCAGGTAGATGGTCTCGTCCTTGGTGATCTCGCGCACGACCTTCATGCAGCCGTCGAAGTCCGTGTCCAGCGACAGGACCAGTGCACCGTTGGCTATGGGCTGGACGAGCTGGGCCATGGAGATCTTGCCTTTCGGCAGAAGCACGATGGACTGGATGCCGGCAGCAGCGCAGTAAACCGCAAGGGCGGCCGAGGTATCGCCCGTGGAAGCGCAGGCCACTGCCTGGATCGGCGCGCCTTCGCTGATCATCTGCTTGACCTGCGATACGAGCACGGTCATGCCGAGGTCCTTGAAGGACCCGCTGTGGGAGTTGCCGCAGAGCTTGACCCAGAGATTGTCCACGCCCACGAGCTTGCCGAAGCGCTCTGCCCAGAAGAGGTTGGACCCTCCTTCATAGAGCGAGACGATATTGTTGTCGTCGATCTGCGGCAGGACCCATTCCTTTTTGCCCCAGATGCCCGAACCATAAGGCCACTGCGTCGACTTATAACGGTCCTCGAACAGCTTCATCCACCCCAGGGCGCTGCGCTGCGCCAGGGCCTTCATGTCGTGCTTCACTTCGAGGAGGGAGTCGCAGGTCTTGCAGCGATAGACGATCTTGTTCAGCGGATACTGCTCATTGCATTTCTCATTGATGCATTGGAACCAGGCACTGTATGCCATATGCGTTATCCTCAACCAATCAGGGGAAGAAGTGTCGTAAACAGCGTGAAATATAGCACACTGACCAGCAAATAATCAATGCAAAAAAGGCGTCTAAAATCAGGGTTTGAGGGGCGAAGGGCAGGGTACAGAGTACAGGGTACAGAAGGTCAGGGGCAAAAGCATTTGACAGGCAATGTGGTGCATGTTATACATTCCACTGGCTCGCATCATAAACGATGTCCGGCCTTGAAAGGTCAATGCCATGCAGACTCGAACATTGGGGAACTCCGATCTTTCCATCACTCCTGTGGGGTATGGCGCCTGGGCAATAGGCGGCACTGGATGGCAATTCGCCTGGGGGCCGCAGAACGACGACGACTCCATCGCCGCGATCAGGAAAAGCCTTGACAAGGGCGTCAACTGGATAGACACGGCTGCGGTCTACGGGCTTGGACACTCCGAAGAGATCGTGGCGCGGGCACTCGCAGGCAGAACAGGACCGCGTCCCTATATCTTCACCAAATGCGGGCTGCGCTGGAATGGACAGGGGCAGGTCTACCGCTCTCTCGCTGCCAGCTCGGTGCGGCAGGAATGCGAGGCAAGCCTGCGCAGGCTGCGCGTTGATGCGATCGATCTGTACCAGATACACTGGCCGCCCGAGGACAACGGACCGGCGCTGGAAGAAGGGTGGTCCACGCTGGCAAAGCTCAAGCAGGAAGGCAAGGTGCGCTGGATCGGCGTGTCGAACTTCACCGTGGAGCAGATGAAGCGGGCACAGACCATTGCTCCTATCACGTCGCTCCAACCGCCCTACTCGCTCGTACGGCGGGGAGTGGAAGCGGAGATTCTCCCCTTTTGTAAAAAGGAAGGTATCGGCGTGATCGTCTACGCGCCCATGTCGTCGGGACTGCTTACCGGCGCCATGACGCGCGAACGTGCGGCAACCCTTCCGGCTGACGACTGGCGAAGTCGGAGCCCGGAATTCAATGAACCGAAACTTACGCGGAATCTTGCGCTGGTGGACCGGCTGCGCGGCATAGGAAAACGTCACAACCGTACCCCGGGTGAAGTTGCAATTGCCTGGACGCTCAGGGATCCCACGGTGACCGGCGCGATCGTCGGGGCGCGCTCTGCTGCCCAGGCGGCCGGCGTCATGGTCGCTGCTGACTTCCGGTTGAGCGCGGCGGAATGCGCGGAGATCGAGGGCGCAGTTCAGGCCTAGGTCCGTGGCGTTCTGCACGGTCAGCACGAGATACGGCTTGACAGCCTGCAGGACAGTATGATAGGAATACACGGCATTTTTCCACTGCCGTTGATGCTGAACGTTTGAACCGGAGAACACAGAACTGGTCATGAGGACAGAGAACCTCGCCATTGTATTCGTCGATATAGCGGGCTTTACGCCCCGTACATCGAACCAGACCCGTGAAGAGAACCTGCGCATGCTGCAGCGGTTTGAAGGTATCGTACGGCCTCTCGTGCGCGCCTATAGCGGCCGCGTGATCAAGACCATCGGCGACGCCTTTCTGCTGACCTTCCGGTCGCCGACGGACGCCCTGCTCTGCTCCATGGCCATCCATGACCGGCTTGCAGAGTCCAATGCCGGCATCGACCCTTCCGAGCGCTTTACCGTCCGCGCCGCAGTGAATGTGGGCGACGTCCGCATTGAGTCCGGAGACGTCTTCGGCGAGGCGGTCAATATCGCGGCGCGCATCGAGGGCAAGGCCGGCGCCGGTGAGATCTATTTCTCCGAATCGGCCTTCCTGTCGATGACGCGCACCGAGGTGCCCTGCGAAGAGGTCGGCTATGCGGAGCTCAAAGGTATTGCCCATAAGGTCCGCCTCTACCGCGTGCCGCGCGCTGATGAAGGGAGCGGTTATACCTTGACGCGCCGCGACACTGCTGCAGGTTCCCGTGCTGACAGCAAGGGACGTCTCGACCCGATCGATCTGCCTTTTGGCGGACTGGGGCTTGATCGCATGCGCAACAGGCTCGGAGGCAGCAGCCCCTCCGAGGTAGTAGCGCCTGTGATGGACCATGCACGGGAAATACTTTCCACCATGCCGGGCATCTTCCATCAAGGCTACGACATGACGCTTCAGGGGATAGCCTGGTGGCGGGTTGAGATCAGGCGTTCACGTATGGTACAGTATGCCACGGCGATCGTAGTGATCGCAATGATCATCGGTCTTGGATGGTACCTTCACCGGCCATCCACTCCCTGGCAGAAACTTCAGCGCAAATTCGGATTCTAGGTGCGCGGTCACGGTGAACCGAAAGCGTGTCAGCATCACAGCAATTACAACGGCAGCAAGGTCACCGGAAGACACTTTTTAGATCTTAAACGAAACATATGAAAGAGGAATCACTATGGATCTCTGTCCCTGCGGTTCAAACGTTGCCTACGCGACCTGCTGTCAGCCCTTGATCAAAGGGGAACAGCCTGCCAAAACAGCCGAGCAGCTCATGCGTTCCCGGTACAGCGCATATGTAAAGAAGGAAATGGACTACCTTGTCTCATCGCTCCATCCGGACCACCGTTCCGATTATGATGAAAAGAGCAGCCGCGAGTGGGCGGAGCGGGCCCAGTGGCACGGGTTCGAGATCGTCAGAACATCCCTGGGAGGTGCTGAAGACCGCGAAGGCCAGGTGGAGTTTATCGCGTCCTACACGGAGAGCGGCGTCAGAACGGATCACCATGAACTGTCGTCGTTCAAAAAAGAGGGCGACCGGTGGTACTTTACGGTTGGCAAGAACCTGCCGCCGAAACAGGTGGTCAACGCCGGTCCCAAGATCGGCAGAAACGACCCCTGCTCATGCGGCAGCGGCAAGAAGTTCAAAAAATGCTGCGGCGCGTAAGAGACGTGATCGCTACTATCAGATAAAAGGATGACCGCACCATGGAGAAACAAAAGAAGAACTCCAGCCAGATCATGCAGGAATTTTACCTCCGCCAGAGCCATCAGTTCATCGCTATTGCGATAGCGCTGTTTCTTGTTCTCCTCTGCGCAGTGCTGTACAAGCGTCCCGACTTCCTGGGAGAGTTTTCGAAGGTTTCTCTCTATGGAGCGCAGATCACGGTCATTCTCTCCTTCATAGTATTTACTGCGTATAATTGGAGATGCCCCTCCTGTGACAACTACCTGGGCATGGACATCAACAGACGGGTGTGCAAACACTGCAAGACCCGGCTGCGATAACACCGCACTCTTCTGGAACCGCCGGCTGACAGGGTTCCCGTTTTAGCCTTCTGCATCGCATTGCGCTTTTTCCCGTGATACCCCCTTGCAGTTTACCTGACACTCGTGATAAAATGTCGTCGTTACATCACAAAATCTTTATGAGGAGGATCACGAGCAATGGGGAATGTCTCATATAAGGACATCGGCCTGGTCACGACCACGGAGATGTTCGCGAAAGCGATGAAGGGTAAGTACGCCATCCCGGCGTACAACTTCAACAACATGGAACAGCTGCAGGCCATCGTTCTGGGATGTGTGGAGTCAAAGTCACCGTTCATCCTGCAGGTATCAAGCGGCGCGCGAAAGTACGCGAACCAGACCCTGCTGCGGTTCCTGGCCATGGGCGCGGTGGGCATGATCAATGATGCCAATTCTCCGGTGAAGTTTGCGCTCCACCTGGACCACGGCGACACCTTCGAGCTCTGCAAATCCTGCATCGACTCCGGATTTTCCTCGGTCATGATCGACGGCTCCCACCATTCTTACGAGGAAAACGTGAAGCTCACCAAGCAGGTGGTGGAATACGCCCATGCACACAATGTGGTCGTCGAAGGCGAGCTCGGCGTCCTTGCAGGCATCGAGGACGCGGTGGTGGCCGAAAAGTCCACCTATACGAAACCCGAAGAGGTGGAGGACTTTGTGAAGAAGACGAACGTCGATTCCCTGGCGATCTCGATCGGCACCTCCCACGGCGCCATGAAGTTCAAACCCGCGCAGTGCACCCGCGACGCGCGCGGCGTCCTGGTCCCGCCGCCGCTCCGGTTCGACATCCTCGAGGAGATCGAGAAGCGCATCCCCGGGTTCCCCATCGTCCTGCACGGGGCATCGTCAGTGATCCCCGAGTATGTTGAGATGATTAATAAGAACGGCGGGGCATTGAAGGACGCCGTGGGTATCCCGGAGGAGCAGCTGCGGAAGGCAGCACGAAGCGCCGTGTGCAAGGTCAACATTGACAGCGACGGCCGCCTTGCGATGACCGCGCTGATCAGGAAGACCCTGGCCGAGAAACCCGCAGAGTTCGACCCGCGGAAGTATCTCGGACCGGCCCGCGATGAGCTGATCAAGATGATCATTCACAAGAACAAGGAAGTGCTCGGTTCGGCAG
>Ga0334722_10006495_pt1 | contig 11544 bp, 10 predicted proteins | sample C3_bottom_MG_FD_207210 | JGI IMG/M metagenome (GOLD analysis project Ga0334722, IMG submission 207210) | Sediment microbial communities from Yellowstone Lake, YNP, Wyoming, USA - C3_bottom | ecosystem: Environmental > Aquatic > Freshwater > Lake > Sediment | place: USA: Wyoming | collected...
CTTGAGAGGTAGGTGTGGTCGGCGAACATCACTTCCTTCTTGACCGTGTAATCGAGCTGGACCGTCGCGCAGCGCTCGCACCGCAGCAGTCGCAGGGGGTACTGCGGCTCCGTGCCCACCCGGTCCGGGGTCAAAAAGTCGTTGGCCCAGGGTTGGCTGCCGAAATCGATGATCAGTCGGAATTCGTTCGCGTCGCAGACCCGGCAGTCCATTCGCGCCACCCCCCGTAAAGGATCACGCCACCGAGGGCGATCAGCAGCAGAGGATTGATGACCACCCCTTCGGCAACGCCGCCGGGGGAGTCCGAGAGGGTCGTTCGGTACATGAAATAGTAGGCTTTGGGCACCATGAGCAGGGCGAAGAGCACGGCCGCGGTCCTGTCCAGCCGCCCGGACGCCTCGCGGATAAAGAGCATGAAGGGCAAGTACAGCAAGACCAGCCGGTGATCCCCGGAGACATGCGGCAGCAGGATCGACGCGATCGTCAGCAGGAAGACGCGGCGCCACAAACGCTGCTCCCTGAAGACCACGTACCAGGCGACGAACAGGAAGACGCAACCGACGAAGGCCACGTAGATCCGCATGCCGATGGGCTGAGAGACCACGGTGTAGAGGCCTGTCTGAATCAGGAACCATTTTACCAGGGAAAAAATGGTAATCGATCGCTGGAGAACATTGGTGTCGAGCAGGAGCATGGGATTCTGCTGGATCTCAGAGCCGAAACCGTGCAGCACGTACGAGAGATTCGCGCCGAACGATCCCTTGAAGGAGAGCAGACCGACGAGGGTGGCCACCAGAAACGCGGCGAACGCCGTGAACGCCGCTTTGTACCGGCGCTCCGCGAGAAAGAGGAGGCCGAGTACGGCCGGGTAGAGCTTGAAGGCGGCGGCGAGTCCGAGCATGACGGCGCTGGCGTGCCACTGCTTCCGGAGAAAGAGGATCAGCATCGGTCCCAGCGTGAGCAGGATGAAGATGTCGGTGTTGCCGCGGTCCATCAAGAACAGGTAGGGGAACCCCATGAAGGTCAGGATGGCGCAGTAGAGCGCCTTTCTCGCCGCGGGGGCGTCGTGACGCCCGAGTCCCTGCCAGTTGTAGTACACGAGAAACACCGTCAGCGAACCGCTCAGGAGGAGCAGGGCGACCGGTGGGCGCAGCAGCGTGAAAAAGTAGACGATGAAGTACGTGAACGGGTAGTAGACCCCCTGGAAACGGTAGGAGGTGAAATAGGGGTTGTGGTCCTCGGCGATGCGGTAGGTGTGGAAGAAGTCGTTGAACTGGTCCCGTGGGTCGAAGAGGAAGGTGTTGAAGGGGTAGCCGTAGCCGAAGAAGGTCCCCTGCAGGTAGTGGTAGATGCACGCCACGATGAATCCTGCGGCGATGATCAACGTCACGAGCGTGATGATCCCTTCATCCGGCGCCGCAGGCGCCACGGGTGCCGGGGCCGCCCCCCTGCCGGGGGGAGGAACGTGTCGATCCTCCGCTGCCTTGCCCACGCTTCGATCCTCCTTCGCGGCGCACATCCCCGATTTCGGATAATCGCAGGGATTGTCGAGCCCGTTGTGGCAAAGAACCTGCGATCGCGGATTGTACCTTTGTTGCCGGCCGTCCGCAACACGCACACACGCACTCGCGCTCCACCGTTTGTCGCCAACAACTCCCACGTTGTCCGCCGGCCCGTTCTGCGCTAGAATGCGCACCTCGCTGGCTTGCGGACGGACGTGGCCAGGTGGCCACTTGGCAAGGGAGGCACTGATGCAGCACCACGTTCTCGTCACCGGCGGGGCCGGCTACCTCGGCTCGATCCTCGTGCCCGCGCTGCTTGCGCAGGGGCACCGCGTCACCGTCCTCGACAGCTTCATCTTCCGGCAAAGCTCGCTGCTTGACTGCTGCGCCTCGGAGGGCTTTGAGGTCGTGCGCGGCGACGCCCGCGAGGAGGACGTCGTCAAGCCGCTGTTGCGCACGGCCGACGTGATCATCCCGCTCGCCGCGCTGGTCGGCGCGCCGCTGTGCAGCCGCGACCGGATCGGCACGGTGTCGACGAACCGTGACGCGATCATGATGCTCCTGAAGCTGGCGTCGAAGGAGCAGCGCATCCTCTACCCGAACACCAACAGCGGCTACGGCATCGGCACCAAGGGCGTCTACTGTACCGAGGAGTCGCCGCTGAACCCGATCTCCCTCTACGGGAAGATGAAGGTCGAGACCGAGCAGGCGCTGCTCGAGCGCGGCAACGCCGCGACGCTGCGGCTCGCGACGGTCTTCGGCATGGCGCCGCGCATGCGGCTCGACCTGCTCGTCAACGACTTCACCTACCGGGCGGTCAAGGACCGGTTCGTCGTCGTCTTCGAGGGGCACTTCAAGCGCAACTACATCCACATCCGCGACGTGGCTCGCGCGTTCATCCACCTGATCGACAACTTCGAGCGCCTGAAGGACCAGGCCTACAACGTCGGGCTCTCGAGCGCGAACCTCTCCAAGCTCGAGCTGTGCGCGAAGATCAAGGAGCAGGTCCCCGACTTCGTCGTGCTGGAGTCCCCGGTCGGCGAGGACCCGGACAAGCGCGACTACATCGTCTCGAACGACAAGATCGAGCGCAGCGGCTTCGCGCCGGCGCACACGCTCGAGATGGGCATCCGGGAGCTGGTCAAGGGCTACCGGATCATCAACAACAGCGTCTACAGCAACGTCTAGCCCACGGGAGCCCCGGGTGCAGCGGGCGGGAGGCGGCGCGGGAAGCCGCCGCAGCCAGGCCTCCGGGCCGCCGGCGGTGATCACCGAGGCGATCGTCCTCGCGGGGGGGCGCGGAACCCGCCTGCGCAGCCTGGTCAGCGCTGTGCCCAAACCGATGGCGGACGTCAACGGCGCGCCGTTCCTCGCGTACGTCCTGGCCCGGCTCGCGGCTGCCGGCGTGCGCACGACGCTGCTCTCCGTTGGCTACAAGCACGAGGCCATCACGTCGTACTTCGGCGGCTCCTGGCGCGGGATGCGCCTGCGTTACGTCGTAGAGCCCGAGCCGCTGGGCACCGGCGGGGCCCTGGCGCTGTCCCTCGCGCAGGCCGAAGAGCCATCCGTGTTCGTCCTCAACGGCGACACCTACTTCGACGTCCCCCTCCAGGAGCTGGCGGCGCGGCACGCGGCCGGTTGCTGCGACCTGACGTTGGCGCTCAAGCGGCTGCCGGACGTCGGACGCTACGGCACCGTGGTCGTCGCGGGCGGACGCGTCGTGCGCTTCGAGGAGAAGGCGGGTCGCGCAGCAGGCCTGGTCAACGCGGGCGTTTACCTGGCGCGTCGGGACTTGCTCGCGGGCGTTCCCGCCGGCGTCGCGTTCTCCTTCGAGGCGGACTTTCTCCCCCCGCGGCTCGGCGAACTGCGCGTCTGCGCCTTCACCGGAACCGGCTACTTCGTGGACATCGGCGTTCCAGAGGATTACCTGCGCGCACGGTCCGATCTGCCGAAGCTCTGACCGTCCGGCCGCCCGCGCAACCTTCGACACCACCGGGAGTATGATATATAGTGACCGATTATGCTCGGGCGGCGGGAGAATCTTTGATGAGTCTGATCAGCGTTGTGACGCCATGCTACAACGAGGAGGAGAACGTCGAGGAGCTGTACCGGCAGGTCAAGGAGGTGTTCGCCGGAATCGGGCGGCACACCTACGAACACATCTTCATCGACAACGCCTCGAAGGACCGGACGGTCGCGATCCTCAAAGAGATCGCCAAGCAGGACAAGAACGTCAAGGTCATCGTCAACGCCCGGAATTTCGGCCACATCCGCTCCCCGTTCCACGCCTACCTGCAGACCAAGGGCGACGCGGTGGTCTCGCTGATGGCCGACCTGCAGGACCCGCCGGCGCTCATCGCCGAATTCATCCGCAAGTGGGAGGAAGGCTACAAGATCGTCGTCGCCGTCAAGAAGAACAGCGAAGAGTCGAAGTTGATGTTCGGGCTGCGAAGGCTGTACTACAGCCTGGCCCAGCGGCTGTCCGAGGTGGAGCTGCTGAAGAACTTCGCCGGTTTCGGCCTCTACGACCGGCGGATCATCGAGGCGCTGCGCCAGGTCGACGACCCCTACCCGTATTTCCGCGGGCTGATCATGGAGATCGGCTTCGAGCGCGCGGAGATCGAGTACGTCCAGTCGAGCCGCAAGCGCGGGATCACGAAGAACAATTTCTACACGCTGTACGACACGGCCATGCAGGGGATCACCGGCTACTCGAAGGTGCCGCTGCGGCTCGCGGTGATGCTCGGCTTTTCCCTGTCGCTGCTGAATATCGTCGTCGCGCTGTTTTATCTGATCTACAAGATCATGTTCTGGTACGAGTTCTCGGTCGGGATGGCGCCGCTCATCATCGGTCTCTTCTTCTTCTCCTCGGTGCAGCTGTTCTTCATCGGGATCGTCGGTGAGTACCTGGGCGCCATCCACACGCAGGTCGTGAAACGACCGCTGGTTGTCGAAAAAGAGCGCGTCAACTTCGATTGAGCGGCGCGCAGCGCGTCGGGAGGACGGGTCGTGACGGATCAGACGTTGAAGCCTGATGAGGCCAGCAGGCGGAACAAGCTCAAGGAAGAGAAACCCTACGTTTACGAGAAGATCCAGAGGTTCGCGGAGAAGTTCCGGCGCGGCGAGAGCATCGCGATCATCCAGTTCCAGTACAACTACCAGTGCAATCTCCGCTGCGTGCACTGCTCGGTGAAGCGGTTCCAGGGCAAGGAGAGCAAGCGCGAGTTCACGCTCGCCGACGTGGCGAAGCTGGCGCGCGAGGCCGACGAGCTGGGGCTCGCGCGCTTCGTGCTCACCGGCGGGGAGCCGCTGATCTTCAAGGATTTCGACGATCTGGTCCGGACGATCGACCCGGCGAAGTTCTACATCAACGTCGACACCAACGGCTGGTTCCTCGACGAGACGCGGGCCCGGCACCTCAAGAGCATCGGCGTCGACCGCATCCAGCTGAGCATCGACAGCCTCGACGAGGCGGAGCACGACGCCTTCCGGCGGGCGAAGGGCTCGCACGCCCGGGCGATGCGGGCGGTGGACGCCTCCCGGGCGGCCGGGCTCGGCATCTTCATCCAGACCGTCGTCACCAAGCAGCGGCTGCACTCCGAGGAGTTCCTCGATTTCGTGCGGTTCTTCAACGCCAAGGACGTCGGCGTGTTCGTGACCTACGCGAAGCCGGTCGGCGCCTGGGAAGGCAACCTCGACGTGCTGGTCGACCGGGCCGACATGGACTACATGCGGGAGCTGGAGCAGCGGCACAACGTGTTCACCCACCTCACGCCGGCCTACGGCCTCGACCTGGGATGCATCGCCGTCAAGGGGATGATCTCGGTGACGCAGTACGGCGACGTGCTGCCGTGCCCGTACATCCACACGTCGATCGGCAACGTGTTCGAGGAGCCGCTGAAGGACGTCATCGCGCGCGGCCTCGGCATCAAGTTCTTCGGCGAGCACGTCGACACCTGCATGATCGCGGAGGACAAGGCGTTCATCAAGGAGTACGTCGCGGGGAAGATCTACAACAAGCCGCTGCCGGTCCCCTGCGCCGAGGTCTTCACCGAGAAGGACCGGACGGTGACACCCTTCAACGAGAGGGTTCGCTAGTGGAGCGGATCCTGTTTATCGTCCCGCCGTACGTCAGCCACGAGAGCTTCGTCAACCCGGCCTTCAACGACGGGACGATCGAGAAGAAATCCGGCAAGTACCGCAGCATCGCCACCGACATGCCGATCGGCCTGATCTCGATGAGCGCCTACCTGAAGAAGAACACGCGCGTCGAGATCCGGCTGATCGACTGCAACGTCGTCCTCAACAAGCTGGAGCGGTTCGACTACCGCTCGTTCACCGAGATGTTCCGCGATCTCCTGTCGCAGCAGCAGTGGCTCGAGTACGCGCCGACGATCGTGGGGGTCTCCTCGCTGTTCACCCCCGCGTACTACAACACGATCGACGTCGGGCGGGTCGCCCGCGAGATCTTCCCGGCGGCGCTGCTGCTCGCCGGCGGCGGCGTGCCGACGAACATCTACCGCGACATCTTCCGGGACAGCGACTGCTTCGACGCACTCTGCTACGGCGAGGGGGAAAAGCCGCTGCTGAGCCTGGTGGATGCGCCGGACAAGCGGGAGCTGCTGGCCACCCACCCCGCGTGGATCACCCGGGCGAAGGCGGACGCGCGGCAGACGTTCCACCACGACTTCGTCGAGTCGCTCGACGAGATCCCCTTCTACGACTACGACATCCTCAACGTCGACGACTACAGCCTGAACCCGACCATCGGCACGTTCGCGACGTTCGACACGCGGCAGCACATCTTCCACATCGCTTCCTCCCGGGGCTGCACGCACCACTGCTCCTTCTGCGCGTCGCACACGGTCCACGGCCGGAAGATGCGCTATCACAGCCTCGAGCGGATCCGCGAGGACTTCCAACGCCTCAAGGAGCGGTTCGGCGCGAAGACGGTCGTGTTCCAGGACGACCACTTCATGGCCGACAAGAAGCGCGCGCTGGAAATCATCGCCATCGTCCGGGAGAACGGCATGACGGCGTTCTTCCAGAGCGGCCTGGCGCTCTACGCCCTCGACCGGAACGTCCTGGCGGCGCTCAAGAGCATCGGCCTGAGCCAGATCGTGCTCTCCGTAGAATCGGGGAGCAACCGCGTGCTGAAGGAGATCATGCACAAGCCGCTGAACCTGAACATCGTGCGGCGCGTGATCGAGGACTGCCACGAGCTGGGCATCGCGACCGACGTGACGATCCTCATCGGGCTGCCCGGGGAGACGAAGCAGGACATCGAGGACGCGCGCGCGTTCCTCAAGACGCTCGACGCCACCTGGTTCCGGTTCAACGTCGCCACGCCGCTCGTCGGCAGCGAGATGCTCGACGTCAGCATCAAGGGGAACTACTTGAAGGGCAACTACATCGACTGCGACTTCAAGCGGGCCGTCATCGAGACCCCGGACTTCACGCCGGAGTTCATCCAGGAGAAGGCCTACGCGCTGAACCTCGAGTTGAACTTCGTCGGCAACAGCGACGTGAGGCGGGGCAACTACGCGCGGGCGCTGCAAGGATTCGAGAACACCCTCCACAAGAAGAGCGACCACGCCTTCGCCTTCTATTTCGCGGCGCAGTGCTACCGGAAGCTCGGGCAGGACGTTAAGTACCAGGAGTACAAGCGGCAGTACGAGGAGATCGTCCGGGAGTCGGCATTTTGGCGGGGCTATGTCCGGCAGTTCGACCTCGCTCCCCTGGCCTAGCGCAGGCAGCAGCCCGCCGCGCCGAGAGCGCCGGGCCGCTGGCGGAGCGTCATGAATCTGCTTGACGCGATCGGCGCGCTCACCGCGGCGGTGCCCGACCCGGCCGCCGGGCTGCCCGACGCGGTCTTTCTCTACGTCAGCCGGACGACGCCGCTGGTGAACGTGGACCTGCTGATCAAGGACGAGCGCGGCCGGACACTGCTGTCCTGGCGCAACGACGCCTACTCCGGCAGCGGCTGGCACGTTCCCGGCGGCATCGTCCGGTTCAAAGAGACGCTCGAGGCCAGGATCGAGAAGGTTGCCGAAACCGAAATCGGTCATCCGGTGCGGTACGAGGCCGGGCCGATCGCCCTGCACCAGCTCATCGATCCGGGGCGCGACATCCGCGGGCATTTCATCTCGCTGCTCTACCGCTGCTTTCTCTCAAGCGACCAGCCTCTCGAGAACGGCGGGCGGGCCGCCGGCGACAGCGGGTACCTGCAATGGCACGAGCGCTGCCCCGACGACCTGATCGCGGTCCACGGGATCTACCGGGAGCACCTGTGATCGAGACGTGCGACGGAGGTAACCAGCGGTGAAAGCAATCGACCTCAGCGGCAGGACGCCGGGCGGCAAGCGGGTCAAGCTCGCGGATGAAGTGCCGCTGGCCACACCCTTCGTGTTCTACGTCTTCCCGGTCTACGCCTGTAATTTCAAATGCCGCTACTGCATCTTCTCAGTCGAGAAGGCCAAGCGCGTCTTCATCTCCGACGCCGTGACGATGGATTTCGCGCTCTACCAGAAGGTCATCGACGACGCGAAGCAGTTCCCGAGCAGGTTCAAGGTGCTGCGCTTCGTGGGGATGGGCGAGCCGCTGCTGCACAAGAACATTGCCGACATGGTCCGGTACGCGGCGCAGCGGCAGGTCGCGGACACCATCGAGATCATCACCAATGCTTCGCTGCTGACCCCCGCGCTGTCCGAAGCGCTGGTCGAAGCCGGGCTCTCTCGGCTGATCGTGTCGTTGCAGGGGACATCCAGCGAGAAGTACCAGGAGGTGTCCGACGTCCGGATCGATTTCGGCGCGCTGGTCGGGAACATCGGGCATTTTCACCGGATCGCCGCCGGCAAGGCGCACCTCTACGTCAAGATCATGGACACCGTGCTGACGGGCAAGGAGGACGAGCAGCGGTTTTTCGAGATCTTCGGCGACATCTGCGACTCACTCGCCATCGAGCACACCGTGCCGATCTACCCCGGCGTCGACTACCAGCGTGTGCTGGGGGAGGTCGACCTGCCCGTCACGCAGTTCGGCGTCCCGCTCTCCGACACGGGGATCTGTCCGCAGCCGTTCTTCTCGATGCAGGTCAACCCCGACGGGAAGGTCGTGCCGTGCTTCTCGCTCGACTACCCCGAGATCATCGGCGATTGCCGGCAGGAATCGGTCTACGACATCTGGAACGGCGCACGGTTCAACCGCTTCCGGCGGCGGATGCTCGACGGCAGCGAAAACGTCGGCCGGGTCTGTGCAAACTGCAACATCATCAAGTATCGGATGTCCCCCGAGGACTCGCTGCAGGCCGCCGCGGCGCGGCTGAAGCGCCACTATGAAGGCTGACGGGAGGGCCCGGTCGGGCTGCTCTGAGGTCGCGCTCCTGGGGGCGACCTCCCATATCGCCAAGGGGCTGATCTGCAACCTGCTCCGCGGCGGGGGGAGTCGCCTGCACCTCTATACGCGGTCGCCGGGTCCTTTGGCGCGGTTTCTCGACGCGACGGGGAACCTCGCCGCCGACCGCTGCGTCGTGCACCCGGGGTATGACGATTTTCCCGCCTCCCGCCATGAAGTCATCGTCAACTGCGTCGGCGTCGGCACGCTGCGGAAGTCCCAGGACGCCGTCAGCGGCTATTTTCTCGTGACAGAGAAGTACGACAACCTCGTCATCGAGAACTTGAGACACAACCCGGAGGCGCTGTACGTCAGCCTGTCCAGCGGCGTCGTGTACGGCCGCGGCCACGCGGCCCCGGTCGGGGAGGATTCGGTCAACGCCATCCGGGTCAACCACGTGGCCCCGCAAGACTATTACGCCGTCGCCCGGCTCAACGCGGAAGCCAAGCACCGGTCCCTGAGCGGATTGAACATCGTCGACCTCCGGCTGTTCTCCTACTTCAGCAGGCACATCGCGCTGGACGACGGCTATTTCATCACCGACGTCCTGGACTGCGTCCAGAAGGGCACGGTCCTGGTGACCGACGAGGTGAACATCGTCCGGGACTACGCCCATCCGGATGACCTCTTCGCGCTCCTGCGGCTGTGCATGCGCGCCGGCCCCATAAACGCGGCCTTCGACCTGACGAGCGCCAAGCCGGTGGAGAAGCAGGAAATCCTGGACTATTTTTCGACGTCCTACGGATTGCGGTACGAGACGCGCCGGACCCTGGACCACGGCAGCGCCACCGGCCAGAAGAACGTCTACTGCTCGAATTACCTCAACGCGGCCGCGATCGGCTACCGGCCGGCCTTCACGTCGATGGACACGATTCAGCGCGAGGCGCGGTGCATCCTGCGCGGCGGCGGCGCGGACCTGTAACTGTTTTTGCCCCGAGGGGTAGTAACCATATATGAAATTGACCACGGGATTGCACGGTGGTACTGTATTTGCGGGTGTGTAGGCTGGCACGAAAGGAGCAGAGCATGGCGAAGTCCAAATCTCTTGTCTTTTTAAGCGTTTACCTTGTGGTGGCCGCCTGCGTGGCTGGGCCTGCGCTGGCGCTTTCGTTCTCGGACGTGACCAAGGAGTCGGGCGCCGACGACAAGGGCCGCGGCAAGGGTGTGGCTTTTGCCGACATCGACGGTGACGGCGACTACGACCTCCTGGTGTCGAACAAGGGCGGCGCCAACAAGCTCTACCGCAACGACAGCACCCCCGGGCACATCAGGTTCACGGACATCACGGCCGAGTCCGGCGTCGCCGACGCGGGCTTCTGCATGGGTTCGTCCTTCGCCGACGTCGACAACGACGGCCGTCCCGACCTGTTCATCGCCAAGGGCGGGCAGCGCGAGATCGAAGCCAACCGGCTCCTGCGCAACGTGAGCACGCCCGGGCACATCAAGTTCGTCGACATCTCGGTCGAGGCGGGCGTCAACACCAAGGACTTCACCTACCAGGGCGCGTTCGCCGACTACGACAACGACGGCCGGCTGGACCTGTTCATGGCCAACTACGGCGTCGGCGTGAAGAACCGCCTCTTCCACAACGACAGCACGCCGGGGAGCATCAAGTTCACCGAAGTCAGCGCGCAGGCGGGCGTCGGCGCCCCGGGGTGGTCCTGGGCGGCGACCTGGGCCGACGTCGACGGCGACGGCTACCAGGATCTCTATGTCGTGCGCGGGCGCTACCCGGCCGGCGAGCCGAACCTGATGTACCGCAACAACCACGACGGCACCTTCACCGAGATCGGCCGCGAGACCGGCCTCAACGACCCGAACTGGGGCCTCGGCGCCGCGTGGGTCGATTACGACAACGACGGCAAGTTCGACCTCTACCTCTCGAACTACGTCGGCGGCAACAGGCTCTTCCACAACGACGGCGCCTGGAAGTTCACGGACGTCACCAAGACCGCCGGGCTCGATTTCCAGGGCTGGGGCAAGGGCCCGACGTTCGCCGACATCGACCACGACGGCTACCTCGACCTCTACGAGGCGGACTGCAAGATCGGCAACCAGCTCTATCACAACGACGGCAAGGGTCACTTCACCAACATCGTCGAGCGCTTCCCCTTCATGAAGAACGAGGGCGTGCGCTCGAAGGGCACGACCTTCGTCGACCTCGACGGCGACGGCGACGAGGACCTGTACGTCGTACAGTGGGACGTGCCGAACAAGGTCTACCGCAACGACCAGAACGACAAGGGCTACATCAAGGTCCGCCTCGCCGGCACCATCAGCAACAAGATGGCCGTCGGCAGCCTGGCGCGGCTCTACGACAACGGGTTCGCCGAGGACCAGAAGCACTTCCGCGGCATGCGTGAGATGCGCACCGCCACCGGTTTCTGCTCCCAGGAGGCCCAGGAGCTGCACTTCGGCGTCCCCGTCGGCGGGGCCTACGACCTGGTCGTGAATTTCCCGAGCGGCGTGAAGGTGATCCAGCGCGGCGTGAAGGCCGGCACGGTCCTGTCGATCGAGGAGCCGAACGCCGTCGCGAAGAAGTAGCCGGTCTTTTTTCCGGCGCGTTTCATTGACTGCCCGCGTGAGCACGATGCGCGGGCAGTCTTTTTTTTGCCTTCCGGAAGGGCAGGTGCCGTGACGACCCGCAATG
>Ga0334722_10006497_pt1 | contig 11543 bp, 8 predicted proteins | sample C3_bottom_MG_FD_207210 | JGI IMG/M metagenome (GOLD analysis project Ga0334722, IMG submission 207210) | Sediment microbial communities from Yellowstone Lake, YNP, Wyoming, USA - C3_bottom | ecosystem: Environmental > Aquatic > Freshwater > Lake > Sediment | place: USA: Wyoming | collected...
GGTTGGTGAGGAAATAGAGATTGTGGGCATCAAGCCCACGCAGAAGACCGTGGTCACGGGCGTCGAGATGTTCCGGAAGCTGCTGGACCAGGGCGAGGCCGGCGATAACGTGGGTGTTCTTCTCCGCGGCATCAAGAAGGAAGATGTCGAGCGCGGCATGGTCCTGGCCAAGCCGGGAAGCATCACACCCCACACCAAGTTCAAAGCCGAGGCGTATATTCTCAACAAGGAAGAAGGCGGCCGCCACACACCGTTCTTTAACGGCTACCGTCCCCAGTTTTACTTCCGGACCACGGACGTGACCGGGGTGGTGAAGCTCGCTGAAGGCGTAGAGATGGTGATGCCTGGGGACAATATGACCTGCACCGTAGAGCTTATCGGGCCGATTGCCATGGACAAGGGATTGCGTTTTGCCATCCGCGAGGGAGGCAGGACCGTGGGTGCTGGAGTTATTACCGAGGTTATCGAGTAAACTTGAAAACCGATGGGTGAGGGATAAAGACGTTCATCATCCATCATAATTTTTTAGAAGAAAGAGGCAATAAACATGCGGGAAATCGTATTGCTGGCTTGCGGCGAGTGCAAGCGTAAGAACTACTCAACGACGAAGAATAAAAGGAACACCCCTGACAAGCTGAACCTGGAAAAGTTCTGCAGGTTCTGCCGTAAACACACGGTTCACAAGGAAACAAAAGCGTAACCTAATTGCACAGGGATGCTGCTGAGTAGGACACAGGCCAGTAGCTCTAATGGTAGAGCTCCGGACTCCAAATCCGGCTGCTGGGGGTTCGAGTCCCTCCTGGCCTGCCATATATCCCGTGCGGAAAGAGGTCTGTCGAATGTTCAAGAAGATCGCTGAGTTTTTCCATGATGTAAAGCTGGAACTCAAGAAGGTCGTGTTTCCGACGAAGAAGGAGGTCATAGGGTCTACCTGGGTGGTGATCATTACAGTGCTCATCGCTTCGTTTTTTCTGGGCGTGGTAGATATGGGGTTGGGAAGATTGATGACCCTTGCCTTTAAGTAAAGATAATTATGCCGATGAATTGGTATGTGGTCCATACGTACGCTGGATTTGAAAACAAGGTAAAGGTCAGTATCCTTGAGACGGCCTCCAAAATGGGGCTTCAAGATAAAATAGGCCAGATCCTTGTTCCGACCGAAGAGGTTTTGTCCATCAAGGCGGGGAAAAAGCGCAAGTCATTGCGCAAGTTCTTTCCCGGGTACATCCTCGTTGAAATGGAGATGGATGACAATAGCTGGCACATTATCAAAGACACTCCCAAGGTGACCGGTTTTGTCGGAGGCACCACCGACCCGACGCCGCTTTCCGACGAAGAAGTCAAGAATATCCTCAAACAGGCCGAAGAGGGCGCTGTTGCACAGACCCAGCCCAAACACGCATATCAAAAGGGCGACCGGGTCAGGGTGATCGACGGTCCGTTCAGCAGCTTTATCGGGACAGTGGAGGATGTGAATCCCGCGCACGGAAGGCTCAGGGTGATGGTCAGCATCTTTGGCCGTTCCACGCCGGTGGAACTGGAGTTTCTGCAGGTTGAGCGGGAAAAGGACGAGAAATAGCCCTTTATTTTGATTTTGCACAGGCGCGGCAGCGTTAATAAATACACACAGGAGTATAGAGATGGCAAAAGAGATTACGGCAAAAATTAAGCTTCAGGTCCCGGCAGGAAAGGCCAATCCGGCCCCGCCGGTGGGTCCCGCGCTCGGACAACACGGCGTCAACATCATGGAGTTCTGCAAGCAGTTCAACGCCAAGACCCAGAAGATGGGAGATACGATCGTTCCTGTTATCATCTCAGTCTACTCTGACAGGTCGTTCACCTTCATTACCAAGACCGCTCCGGCGGCGGAACTGCTCAAAAAGGCCGCGGGGATCGTCAAGGGGTCCGGAGTCCCGAACAAGGACAAGGTCGGCAAGGTGACAAGGGCGCAGATCAAGGAAATCGCCCAGACGAAGATGCCCGACCTTAATGCCGCAAGCGTTGAATCCGCCATGCGCATGATCGAGGGTTCGGCAAAGAGTATGGGGCTTGAAATAACAGACTAGCGGCAAATCCGAAATCCGAACATAGAAATCCTAAAATGTTTCGGATTTAGAACTTCTGATTTCGAAATTGATTTTATTGCGGGAGGCTGACAACAGCCGAATGTACCGCGAGGAGGAAGCATGTCAGGGAAGAAGTATAAAGCGGTTGCGGCATTGGTGGATCCGAAAAAACAGTATAGTCTCGAAGAGGCGATAGGCCTTGCGAAAAAAACAGCCAGGACTAAGTTTGACGAGACCGTGGATCTGGTGGCAAGGCTCGGGGTGGATCCGAAGCAGGCGGATCAGATGGTGAGGGGAACGGTTGTTCTCCCTCATGGCACCGGGAAAAAGGTCAAGGTGCTGGTCTTTGCAAAAGGTGAAAAGGATAAAGAGGCCAGGGATGCGGGGGCTGATTATGTCGGCGCAGAGGATTTGGCGGACAAGATCCAGCAGGGCTGGACGGATTTCGATACGGTTGTTGCAACTCCGGACATCATGGGGCTTGTCGGAAAGCTCGGAAAGGTGCTCGGCCCACGCGGATTAATGCCGAACCCAAAGACCGGTACTGTCACTTTTGATGTGGCAAAGGCGATCAAGGATATCAGGGCGGGTAAGGTTGAATACCGTGTGGAAAAGGCGGGAATCGTCCATGTGCCGGTGGGCAAGGCGTCGTTTGACGAGGCTAAACTCGTGGACAATGCCAGGGCGGTGCTTGAGTCCATTTTAAAGGCCAAACCCTCATCGAGCAAGGGGAAATACCTCAAGGTAGCGTCCGTTTCAACGACTATGGGCCCCGGAATAACGATGGACACGGCCCTGATCGAGAAAATTGCAGGGTAATAAGCAACAAATTCTAAACCCGAAGCACGAAACCCTGAACGTTCAGGATTTCGGATTTAAAAATTAGAATTTGCGGTAATAAAAGGTCGGCCCCTGATAAACAGGGGGCGGTCCGAGACAGCAGGCACCGGGAGATACGATTAGTTAGTATTGTTCCGGTTTAATACTGAGACGGAGCCTGCCGAGACCCGGCGAAAGAAAGCACGTACTGAATTTCAGGTACTTTCTTTTGAGATTTCCGGGGGTCATCGGGAATTCTTGAAAGAAAGGAGGAACGAGTGAATAAGGAAGAGAAGAAAGATGCAATAGACGCGCTCCACGAAAAATTCGCCCGTGCAAAAACCGCGGTGATCACGGGTTATTCCGGGATCAACGTGGAGCAGATCACCGAGCTACGTTCCAAGCTGCGCAAAGCTCAGGTGGAGTATCGTGTTGTGAAAAATACGCTTGCCAGAAAGGCATCGGAAGGTACAAGCCTTGAGCCGCTGAAAGACTACTTCGTGGGCCCGGTCGGTATTGCGCTCGGGTATGATGACCCTGTTGCGCCGGCCAAGGTCCTTTTTGATTTCAGCAAGGCGCAGGCCAAACTTGAACTCAAGGTAGGCGTGCTTGACGGTAAGCTGCTTAAACCCGCGGATATCAAGGCATTGGCAAGTCTGCCGTCTCTTAATGCGCTTCGCGGCAAGATCGTCGGGCTTCTTCAGGCGCCTGCATCGAGGATCGTCGGCGTGCTTGCGGCTCCGGGCGGTCAGATTGCACGGGTTATGAAGGCGAAGGCGGACAAGGGTTAAGGTAATATGTAATGAAGAACCGCATCCGGAGGAATGGGGCGGATTATAAAAATTTAATACACTTTCAGGAGGAAAAGATACATGGCGGATTTAGCGAAATTGGTTGATGAACTGAGCGGCTTGACCGTTCTTGAAGCGGCAGAGTTGAGCAAGATGCTTGAGGAGAAGTGGGGCGTTTCGGCGGCAGCGCCCGTGGCAGTTGCGGCAGCAGGCGCGCCGGGTGCGGCAGCGGCAGCGGAAGAGAAGACGGCGTTCGACGTGATCCTGACCAGTGCGGGAGCCCAGAAGATCAACGTGATCAAAGTTGTGCGCGAACTTACCGGCCTTGGCCTCAAGGAAGCAAAAGACCTGGTGGAGGGCGCTCCCAAACCTGTGAAGACCGGCGTCGCCAAAGAAGAAGCGGAGACCATGAAAAAGAAACTGGCCGAAGCGGGCGCAACCGTCGAGGTAAAGTAACAACACAACAAGCTTCATTTGTCGAGTCCTTGCCCTCCGGCTGCGGTCCGGAGGGCAGAGGACTTTTTGCGTTTTTGGATATTACCTGTTTGGGCAATGAATTTAATTATTCAATCATGCATTGTTTGAATATTGCAGTGCGATGCGAGGCCGGTAATTTTGGCAGAGGGGTGCAAAAATGTCTAAGGAAAAAAGAGAACTTGTTCGCGTGAGGAAGGATTTTTCGAGAATTCCGACGATCCTGGAAATTCCCGATCTTATCGAGATCCAGAAAAGGTCGTATGATTCTTTTCTCCAGAAGGAGACGGCTTCGGACAAGAGAAAAGATATCGGGTTACAGGCCGCGTTCAAGAGCGTGTTTCCCATCTATGACTTCAACGAAACGGCGATGGTGGATTACCTCGGATATTCGCTGGGCGAACCCAAGTACAGCATCTGGGAGTGTTTGCAACGCGGGGCCACCTATGCCGCACCGCTCAAGATAAAGACCCGCCTCGTGTTTTTTGAAAAAGACGAACAGACCGCGACCAAGCGGGTGAAAGACATCAAGGAGCAGGAGGTCTACGTCGGCGACCTTGCGCTCATGACCGATACAGGCACGTTCATCGTGAACGGGACCGAGCGCGTCGTGGTGAGCCAGCTCCACCGGTCTCCCGGCGCGTTCTTTACGCACGATAAGGGCAGGACCCATGCAAGCGGAAAGATCCTCTATTCCGCCCGGATCATTCCCTATCGCGGTTCATGGCTCGACTTTGAATTCGACGTGAAGGACATTGTGTATGTGAGGGTGGACCGGCGGAGGAAGATCCCCGCCACCATTCTCCTCAAGTCCTTCGGATACTCCAACGAAGACCTGCTTCGGATGTTCTATCCCATCGAGGACATTAAGATAAAAAAGGACGGTTTCACTCGCGGCATTCTTGCCGACGTGCTCACCGGTCTCAAGGCCCCCATCACCATGACAGACAAGGCGACACGCGAAGTGATCGTGAAAGAGGGCGCCAAGATTACGCGTGTGGCCATAAAAAAGATGGAGGCGGCGGGCATCACCGAGATGCCCATTTCCCGCGAGGACCTCGTGGATAGAATCGTCCTTCGCGACGTGATCGATCCGGAAACGGGAGAGGTTCTCCTTCCGGCGAACGAAAAGATCACTGAGGCGTTTCTGAACAGCGTCGTAACCACGAAGGTGGAGAAGGTGGAAGTAATTTACATGGACGGCATCCATGTGATCTCCGCGATCCGTGATACCCTGCTTTCCGACAAGGTTCAATCATCCGACGAAGCTCTCCTGGAGATTTATCGCAAGATGCGTCCGGGAGAACCACCGACGGTTGAGATGGCGAGGAATCTGTTCTCGGGCATGTTCTTCAACCCCAAGCGATATGACCTTTCGTCCGTGGGCAGGTTGAAACTGAACAAAAAGCTCAAGCTGGATATTCCGATCGAGAAGACCACGCTTACTGCCCAGGATGTGGTCGAGGTGATCCGCTACCTCGTTAATCTGCGGACGGGGAAAGGCGAGGTGGATGATATCGACCATCTGGGCAACCGACGTGTGCGGTCCGTGGGTGAACTTCTTGAGAACCAGATTCGCGTCGGCCTCGCCAGAATGGAGCGCGCAATCAAGGAGCGCATGAGCCTTCAGGACATTGATACGCTTATGCCGCATGATATCATCAATCCCAAGCCGGTTATCGCGGCCATCAAGGAGTTTTTCGGCTCAAGCCAGCTTTCTCAGTTTATGGACCAGACCAATCCCCTTGCCGAGATCACGCACAAGAGAAGGCTCTCGGCCCTCGGGCCGGGCGGTCTGACGCGCGAGCGCGCTGGATTCGAAGTTCGCGACGTTCACACGACCCATTACGGGAGAATTTGCCCGATCGAAACGCCGGAAGGTCCGAACATCGGTCTCATCGTATCGCTGGCGACGTATGCCCGCGTGAATGACTATGGTTTCATTGAGGCGCCTTACCGGAAGGTCAAGACCGGCAAAGTGTCGGACGAGATTGAGTACCTTTCCGCCGTGGACGGCGAAAATTACGTAATTGCCCAGGCGAACACGCCGTTTGACAGCCGCGGCAAATTCACCGTGGACAGCGTTTCCGCCCGTGTGGGCGGAGAGTTCAAGCTGGTGACCGCCGAGGAAGTGCAGTACATGGACGTGTCACCCAAACAGATTGTTTCCGTTTCCGCCGCACTCATTCCGTTCCTTGAAAACGACGATGCGAACCGCGCCCTTATGGGCTCGAACATGCAGCGCCAGGCGGTTCCGCTTCTTCGTCCGCAGGCGCCGGTGGTTGGCACCGGCATGGAGCGGGTCGCGGCCAGGGACTCCGGAGCGATTGTCTCGGCAAAGCGCGATGGCATGGTGGAGGCCGTTGATTCGACCCGTATCACCGTGAAAGGCGAGGACGCGAAAGGCAGGACGGTCATTGATACCTATCCCCTCACCAAGTTTCATCGGTCGAACCAGAACACCTGTATGAATCAGAAGCCGATCGTGCGCATCGGAGACAAGGTTAAGAAGGGGCAGATCATCTCCGACGGTCCCGCCACCGACCTCGGCGAGCTTGCGCTCGGCCAGAATGTGCTCGTGGCGTTCATGCCGTGGAGCGGATACAACTATGAGGACGCGATCATCATCAGCGAAAAATTGGTCAAGGAGGACCGCTACACATCGATTCACATCGAAGAGTTCGAGATCGAGGCGCGCGACACCAAGCTCGGCAAGGAAGAGATCACGCGTGACATCCCCAACCTCGGTGAAGAGACGCTCAGGAACCTTGATGAGAACGGGATTATTTTTGTCGGCGCCGAGGTCATGCCGGGAGATATTCTCATCGGCAAGGTGACGCCCAAGGGCGAGACACAGCTTACCCCGGAAGAGAAACTTCTTCGCGCTATTTTCGGAGAAAAAGCAGGCGATGTTCGTGATGCCTCGCTATATGCCCCTCCCGGCATCGAGGGAACGGTAATCGATGTCAAGGTTTTTTCCCGGAAGGGCGAGGATAAAAACGAGCGTTTAAAGACTCAAGAGGGCGAGGAAATCGCCAAACTGCAGAAAGAGTATCAGGAAGAAGTACGCGCGGTGAAAGATGATAGAAATAAGCGGATCAGAAGGCATCTGAGCGGAAAGGTCGTGGCGGATAAACTGGTGAATTCCAAGACCGGCAAAACAGAGCTGGCCAAGGGGAAAAAGATAACCGCGGAGATCCTCGACAAGCTGCCGGAGAAAGACCTTCCCAAGATCAAGGTGGATTCCGCGGACTATCCCGCCAAACTCCAGGAGATCATGGACAGCGCGGAGAACCAGCTTAATATACTTGAGACCATCTACGACGAGAAGATAGGCAGGCTTAAGCGCGGCGATGATCTGCCTCCGGGCGTGGTCAAGCTCGTGAAGGTTTATATAGCCATGAAGCGGAAGCTTTCCGTCGGCGACAAGATGGCGGGCCGTCACGGGAACAAGGGCGTGGTATCGAGGATCGTGCCTGAGGAAGACATGCCGTACCTTTCGGACGGCACTCCCGTCGAGATTGTGCTGAATCCCCTCGGCGTTCCCTCGCGTATGAACGTGGGGCAGATTCTCGAAACTCACCTGGGCTGGGCCGCGAAAGCGCTCGGTCTGCACGTGGCCACGCCTGTGTTCGACGGGGCATCGGAAGAGCGCGTACGCAATCTTTTGAAAGAAGCTAAACTTCCGGTTACGGGGCAGTCTATCCTCCATGATGGCCGCACCGGCGAGCCTTTTGACAAACCGGTGACCGTGGGTTATATGTACATGCTCAAGCTTCACCACCTGGTGGACGACAAGCTTCATGCGCGCTCCATCGGCCCGTATTCGCTTGTTACTCAGCAACCCCTCGGCGGAAAGGCCCAGTTCGGCGGCCAGCGTCTCGGCGAGATGGAAGTCTGGGCGCTCCAGGCATACGGCGCAGCGTATTGTCTCCAGGAGTTCCTCACGGTCAAGTCCGACGACGTTTCCGGGAGGGCGAAGATTTACGAGGCCATCGTTAAAGGCGAGAATGCGCTCGAACCGGGACTGCCCGAGTCGTTTTATGTGCTCATCAAGGAGCTTCAGAGTCTGTGTCTGGATGTGGAACTCATCGAGCGCAAGCATGAGAAGGAGCGGGTGATCGGTCTTGAAAAGATCTCGTCCGCAAGGTAGAGGAAGAGAAATTTCAAATAGCAAGCGCCAAATATCAAATAAATTCCAATAACCAAGAACCAAGATTCAAACGATTTGGCAATTGTAATTTGGAGTTTTGAATATTATTTGGGATTTGTAATTTGTGATTTGGGATTTGCGCGAATTGAATGGAGGTAACCTGTGGAAGATAAGCGGATGATGGAAAATAAAGCCAGGACGGATGCCATGAGCCTGTTTGACAAGCCGAAAGATATCAGTTTTGACGCAATGCGCATAAAGATCGCTTCTCCCGACCGGATCAAAGAGTGGTCCTTCGGCGAGGTGAAGAAGCCGGAGACCATCAATTACCGTTCCTTTAAGCCGGAGCGGGACGGCCTGTTCTGCGCCAAGATATTCGGTCCCATCAAGGACTGGGAGTGTCTCTGCGGCAAGTATAAACGGATGAAGCACCGCGGCATCGTCTGCGACAAGTGCGGAGTCGAGGTGATCCAGTCCAAGGTCCGTCGAGAGCGCATGGGTCATATCGAGCTTTCTTCACCGGTTGCTCACATCTGGTTCCTGAAGGGGTTGCCGAGTCGCATCGGCACGCTTCTTGACATGACGCTCCGGCAGCTCGAAAAGGTGCTGTATTTTGAGAGCTACGTGGTGATTGACGCCGGCGACGATATACCGCTCAAACAGAAGGAACTTCTGACCGAGGAAAAATTCCGAAAGGCTCAGTCGGAGTATGGTTCCACCGCTTTTAAGGCGGGCATGGGCGCAGAGGCGATCAGGGAGATGCTGAAGGCCATTGATCTTGAAACAGAGTCGGAAGAGATCCGCAAGAAGATCGAGATCGCCACTTCCATGGCCACCAAGAAGAAGTTGACAAAACGGCTCAAGGTGATCGAGGCCTTCCGCAAGTCGGGCAACAAGCCCGAGTGGATGATTCTCGATGTCATCCCCGTGATCCCGCCGGAACTGCGTCCTCTCGTGCCGCTCGAAGGCGGCCGGTTTGCCACCTCCGACCTGAACGATCTCTATCGCAGGGTCATCAACCGGAACAACCGGTTGCATCGCCTTGAGGAACTGAAAGCGCCTTCCGTCATCATTCGCAATGAGAAACGGATGCTGCAAGAGGCTGTTGATGCGCTTTTTGATAACGGCAGGCGCGGACGGGTTCTCCGCGGCCCGAACAAACGCCCGCTGAAATCCCTTTCCGATATGCTTAAGGGCAAGCAGGGCCGGTTCCGCCAGAACCTGCTCGGAAAGCGCGTGGACTATTCAGGTCGTTCCGTGATCGTCGTCGGCCCGGACCTTAAGCTCCACCAGTGCGGTCTTCCGAAGAAAATGGCGCTGGAACTGTTCAAGCCGTTCATCTTCAATAAACTTGAAGAAAAAGGCTACGCAACCACTATTAAAAGCGCTAAGAAGATGATCGAGCGCGAGCGGCCCGAGGTATGGGACGTGCTGGAAGAAGTGATCCAGGAGCATCCGGTCATGCTGAACCGCGCGCCGACGCTCCACAGACTCGGTATTCAGGCGTTCGACCCGGTACTTGTCGAGGGCAAGGCAATACGTCTGCACCCCCTTGTCTGCGCCGCATTCAACGCGGACTTCGACGGCGACCAGATGGCGGTTCACATCCCGCTGTCCGTCGAGGCCCAACTCGAGGCGCGTGTGCTCATGCTCTCAATCAATAACGTCCTTTCTCCCGCCAATGGGAGGCCGATCACGGTCCCGTCGCAGGACATAGTCCTCGGTTGTTACTATCTCACCAAGACGCGTTCAGGCGCGCTCGGTGAAGGCAAGATATTCTCCGGTCCGGACGAAGTGCGCATAGCCTATGATCAGCGCATGGTCGACATCCACGCGCGCGCCAGGGTGCGCATCAGCGGCAGGATCGAAGAGACCACGGTGGGCAGAGTGCTGTTCAGCGAGATTTTGCCGGAAGGCATGTCCTTCTCGTCCGTGAACAAGGAAATGAACAAAAAGGAATTAGCCAAGCTTATTGATGAATGCTTTCGGAAACTCGGCCTCAGACGCACAGTGGTCCTGATCGACGACCTCAAGGAACTGGGCTTCAAGTTCGCAATGCGCGCCGGCATTTCCATTTGCATCTCCGACATGCATATTCCGAGTAAGAAACAGAAGTTTATTGATCAGGCGCAGAAAGAAGTGATGGAGATTCATCACCAGTATACGGAAGGTCTCATCACCAACGGAGAACGCTATAACAAGGAAATCGATATCTGGGCGAATGTAACCGAGAAGATCGCGGACGAAATGATGGCCGAACTCGGCATGGAGGCGGTCGAGATCGGGACCGCAAAGAAGTCCGAGCTTCAGGAGGCGCGCTCGTTCAATAACATCTTTATGATGGCCGACTCAGGCGCGCGCGGCAGCACGCAGCAGATCAGGCAGCTTGCCGGCATGCGCGGGCTTATGGCAAAACCGTCGGGAGAGATTATCGAGACGCCGATCACGGCGAACTTCCGGGAGGGACTGACCGTCCTCCAATACTTCATCTCCACCCACGGTGCACGAAAGGGTCTTGCTGATACGGCTCTCAAGACCGCAAACTCCGGGTACCTAACGAGAAGACTTGTTGATGTATCTCAGGACGTGATCATCACGCAGGACGACTGCGGGACCACCGACGGAATTATCGTGGGATCGCTCGTCGAAGGCGGCGAAATCATTGAGCCGTTGTCGGAGCGTATTCTTGGCCGCGTGGCTGCCGAGGACATCAAGGACCCGATCACCAGGGAGGTGATCGTGGGCACCCGCAAGGAGATCAATGAGGACCTTGTGAAGAAGATTGATGAGTCAGGCATAGATCGTATCAAGATGCGTTCGGTGCTTACGTGCCAGTCCCTGCGCGGTGTGTGCAGGATGTGCTATGGCCGTGACCTCGGCCGCGGCAAACTGGTTGATATCGGGGAGGCCATCGGCATCGTTGCCGCTCAGTCCATTGGAGAGCCGGGAACTCAGCTCACCATGAGAACATTCCATATCGGTGGTACGGCAAGTAAAGTGGTCGAGCAGACAGTGCTCGAGGCAAAGAACTCCGGGAATATGAAGTACCTTAACCTGAACACCGTGAAGAACAAGGAAGGCGATTACGTCGCCATGTCCCGCAGCGGCAGCATCGCCATCTACGACGAAACAGGGCGCGAGAGGGAGAAGTATGCGGTCATCTACGGCGCCCGTATCAAGATACAGGACGGCCACAAAGTCGAAGTAGGCCAGAAGCTCGTTGAGTGGGACCCGTATTCA
>Ga0334722_10006498_pt1 | contig 11543 bp, 9 predicted proteins | sample C3_bottom_MG_FD_207210 | JGI IMG/M metagenome (GOLD analysis project Ga0334722, IMG submission 207210) | Sediment microbial communities from Yellowstone Lake, YNP, Wyoming, USA - C3_bottom | ecosystem: Environmental > Aquatic > Freshwater > Lake > Sediment | place: USA: Wyoming | collected...
ACGGAGCGGGCTCAGCCGTCATCTTCTCAAGCAACGCCTCCCGGGAAATGCCGGTGGCGCAGCCCATGGAAATACACACCAGCGTGAGGGAGAGAATAGTGATGATACGATCTCTGCAACGCTTCATCTGTAAATCCCCCCCAGGGGGAGAGGGAGCACGTCGTAGCCCCTCCCTCGATGGGAGGGGTTGGGGAGGGTGATGGTCAGGCAACCGAATAAACGTCAATTTTCATTCCCCTTTATGTACGTAGTTCATGGACGATTCCATAGGGTCCATCTATCCATTCCACTGCTCAGTCATTTTCCCCGCCACTATCCATCGCTTTGTGAAGTTTGACCGGATGCGCAGTCTTCTTCCGCATTCTGATGTTCAACATCTCCACCGTGACCGAGAACGCCATGGCAAAGTAAATATACCCCTTGGGAATATGCAGCCCCATGCCTTCGGCTATCAGGGTAACGCCGATCATCACGAGGAAGCTCAGCGCAAGGACCTTGATGGTCGGGTGCCGGTCGACGAACTCGCCGATGCCGCGTGACGAGAACATCATCACGACCACGGCTGCCATGATCGCGAGGATCATCACCATGACATCGTTGGCAAGCCCCACGGCGGTGATCACCGAGTCAAGAGAGAAGATGATATCGAGAAGCGCGATCTGGACCAGGGTGGCGATGAATCCGGCTGCCGTCCCTGCCCTTCCCTGCTCGTCCTCCCCTTCCAGGCTCTCATGTATCTCCATGGTGCTTTTCCAGAGAAGAAAGAGTCCGCCGCCAATGAGAATCAGATCGCGACCCGAGATGTCCCGTCCCATGACAGCGAAGAACGGCGAGGTCAGGCGCATCACCCAGGTGAGGGACAAGAGCAGGGCGATCCGGGTCAGCATGGCAAGCCCGAGGCCGAGGAACCTCCCTCTGGCGCGTTGGTGCTCAGGCAACCTGCCAACGAGGATCGAAATGAAGATGATATTGTCTATCCCAAGCACGATCTCGAGCGCTGTCAGCGTCAGGAGGGCTATCCAGGCTTCGGGGTTGGTGAGCCAGTCCATAGATAAGTAACCTTTCTGTAAGATACGTCAGGGGAATCGCGTCTCTTGTTATTAAAGGCGCTTGAACATCTTCTTTATCTCTTCCATCGAAAACCGCATGATCGTCGGCCTGCCGTGGGGACAGGTGTGCGGCATGCGGCATTTAAACAGGTCGGCAATGAGAACTTCCATCTCACGACGGTCCAGATGACGGTTTACCTTGATCGCCGGGTGGCAGGCCATGACGCTGAACAGGTCGTCCCTGAGTTTGTCCATCTGTCTGCTGTGGCCCTGTGCCCTGAGTTCATCCAGAATATCCAGGAAGAGTTGCTTGGGATCAGCGCCTGCAAGAAGCGACGGTACGGTCTTGATCATGAAGGTGCCGTTGCCATAATCCTCAACAGCAAAACCGAGACGATTCAGTTCAGGAAGATGCTCAGCGATCTGTGTCTGCTCCGCCGTGCCCAGTTCAACCTGCACCGGAATAAGCAGATGTTGTCCGATAACATCACCGGCGTTATACTGGTCTTGCAGCTTTTCGAACAGGACCCGTTCGTGAGCAGCATGCTGGTCAATGATCGCCATCCCCTCCCGGGACTGGGCTATGATGAAGGAATCGTGGACCTGGGCAAGGGGGAAGAGCAATGCGGAATGCGGAATTCGGAATTCGGAATTATCCAGATCTGCTTCCAAAAGCGGGCTCGGGGTTGAAAATAACGATGATGAGGTAAATCGTCCTTGCTCTGATCTATATTCCGAATTCCGCATTCCGAATTCTGCATTCTGAACATAGTCTGCAATTGCCTCCCTCACCCCATCGATGCGTGTGGGATCAGCCGTAGCTCCCCTCAGTCCTTCCCTAATCACGTCGCGCACCAGATCATGGATCTGCGACTGATTACGGAACCTGACCTCGGACTTGGCGGGATGAACATTCACGTCCACGAGCGAAGGATCGATCTGGAGAAAAACGAACCCGAGCGGATGCCGGTCTCGCATGAGCATGTCGCTATAGGCGCTGTACAGCGCGTGCGTCAGCGACGTGTTCTTGATATACCGGCCGTTCACAAAAAAATCCTGATAGGTGCGGTCGGCACGGGTGTACGCAGGACGGCTCAGTAAGCCGGCTATAACAACGCTGTCCCTTCCCCCGGAGAACGATATCAGATTTTCAGCGATCTCGTCACCGTAGATCTGGAACACCCGCTCTTTCAGGTTCGAGGCAACCGGCAGATCGAGGACCATCTTTTTGTTGTGCGTCAACCGGAACCGGATCTCGGGATGGGCCAGGGAGAGGTGCGACACGGTGGAAATGATGTGCGAAAACTCTGTAGCAGGGCTTTTCAGGAACTTGAGCCTTGCAGGCGTATTGTAAAAGAGGTGGGCGATCTCAAGCGAGGTTCCCGGCGGCACTGCGGCATCCGACACGCTCTTGAATGAGCCGCCCTCGATATCGACAACAACGCCGGACAATGCGCCTTGCAGGCAACTTTGCAGACGGACCTGCGACACCGAGGCTATGCTTGCCAGGGCTTCACCGCGGAAACCCATGGTCATAATGGACTCGAGATCGGCCTCAATCGATATCTTGCTCGTCGCATGACGCAGAAAGGCGGTCTGGGCATCGTCTTTCGACATGCCGCTGCCGTTGTCCGTGATGCGGATCAGCCTTTTGCCGGCCTGTTCGATGTCTACAGAAATATCGGAAGCTCCGGCATCCAGGGAGTTCTCGATCAGTTCTTTGACGACCGATGCCGGACGCTCGACAACCTCGCCGGCAGCGATCTTGTTGACCAGGAGGTCGGGGAGTATTTTGATGAGGGAGGGCATGGGAATTCAGTATTCAGTAGACAGTAGACAGTAGTCAGTAGTCAGTAGACGGTAGGCAGGAGATAGTATTTATTAAACCTGTCTCCAGTATGCTGTCTACTGTATACTGTCTCCTGTCTCCTGGCCCCTGTTCTCAATCTTTCAGCTTTGCTTTTTCCTGGTTTGCGACCACCACGATCACCATCCGGTCGGGATGAAGATACTTTTTGGCAACGCGGAGAATGTCCTCACGGGTCACGCTGTTGATGATCCCGGCATATTTCTGAGGATAGTCGAGCCCGAGGTTATAGAGTTCGATGGAGACCAGTATGCCGGCGATCTTTGCGGAAGTATCCATCCGAAGCGGGAAACTGCCCGTAAGGTAGGCTTTCGCGTCAGCAAGCTCCTTCTCCGCAACAAGCTCTGACCTGATCCTGCCGACTTCCCTGAGCGACTCGGCGATCACTTCATTTGCCGACTCATTCTTGGTCTGAATGGTGATCTCGAAACGCCCCGGCTCCTTGAGTGCGACAACGGCACTATGCACATCGTACGCCAGCCCTTTATTGTCACGGATCGAATCCATCAACCGGGAAGAGAACCCGCCGCCGCCGAGAATATAGTTCATGATCATGACAGCGTAGTAATCGGGGTTATTGCGGCTGATGCCAAGATGCCCCATGGCAATGTTCGCCTGCGAGATATCCTTGTGTATCTTTCGCACAATGTTCTTGTCGATCCTGGGCGGCTCGATAGAGGCCGGCAGCGGCCGCTCGCTCTGTTTCCAGCCTTTGAAAAAGCGGTTCAGCATTTGTACAATTTCCGATTCGGTCACATCGCCGACCACGGCAATGACCGCACCCTTCGGACCGAATCGGGCATGGTAGAAATCGACGACCTCCTGCTGTGTAAGCTTCGGCAGGTACGCTGCGATGTCCTCGTTCGTCTGGCCATAGCTGTTCCTTCCAAAGACCTCTTTGGTGAATGCCTCGCCGGCCACAACATTGGGTTCATCCTTTTGCTGCTGGATGGACGCAAGGATCTCCTTGACCTTCCGGTCGATCTCTTTCTGGTCAAAAACCGGGTTCATCAGCACATCGGCAAGGAGGTCAAAACCAGTCGCGAGGTCCTTCTTGAGCACCCGCAGCCCTGCCGACGCAAAATCATCACCACCTGACACGGAGAGCGAACCGCCGATAAAATCGATCTCGTTGCTGATCTGGCTGGCCGTGCGCCGTGCGGTCCCCTGAGTAAGCAGCGAGGCCGTGAGCGAGGCGATACCGGGCTTGTCGACCGGTGCGGCAGTATTGCCGGCCTTGATCGCCATACTGACCGTGACCATGGGAATATCATGCTTTTCAGAGAGCAGGAGGATCATCCCGTTCTCCAGCACAATACGCCTGCCGAGCGGCTCTGCTGCAGCGGCAACGTGCGACGACAGTACCATGAGCATTATCAAGCAGAAAAGATATATAGGTCTTTGTTTGAAATTCCGCATTCCGCACTCCGCATTCCGCATTTATTTACCAGTCGGCACAAGAATGCCGACCGTCCTGTTGTCTTCGGTGAAATACTGCTGCGCCACCCGCATCACATCCTCTTTGGTCACTGCTCGTATATGTTCGACATAGGTTTCAAGCATTTTCCAGTTCGCAACGGTTTCGAACTGGCCAAGGAGCATGGCCTGATAGAAGATGGAATCCTGACCCATGATGAAGCTCGATTCTATCTGGTTCTTGGCCTTCTGGAGCTCTTCGTCCGCAGCCGGCGCTGTTTTCAGTTTCTCGATCTCCGCATAAAGCGCCTTCTCCACCTCATCCGTTGTTTTGCCGGGCATGACGCCGGCATACACATAGAACAAGTTGGGATCATTGGCGACATTATCGTAATCACCGCCCGCATACAAAGCGAGCTGCTTCTCATACACGAGCGCCTTGTACAGCCGTGAGCTTTTCCCTGAGGACAGAATGCCCTGCAGCACTTCGAGGGCAAAAGAATCCGCATGCTTGATGTCAGGCGTATGATATCCCGCGAACACGGCAGGCAGTTCCGCCTGCTTCTTCACGATGATCCGACGCTCGCCGAGCTGCTTGGGTTCGACGGCACCGACTTTGGGTACGGCCGGCCCCCGGGGGATCTGGCCGAAATACTTCTCGATCATCGGCAGCAGGGTCTTGGTATCAAAATCCCCGGCCACGACGATCGTTGCGTTCTGGGGTGCGTAGTACCGATGATAATGTTCAAAAAGGTCATCGCGGGTGATATTGCTGATGTCGGCCATCCAGCCGATCACCGGCCACTGATAGGGGTGAGCAATGAACGCGGCAGCCGTCATCTGCTCCACCATCGTGTTCGTCGGATCGTCGTCCGTTCGCATGCGCCGCTCTTCTTTTACGACATCCCGTTCGGACAGGAACTCCTTGGGATCGAGCAGCAGATTCTGCATGCGGTCGGATTCGAGGTCAAGTGAGATGGCGATGCGGTCTGACGCGAAGTTCTCAAAATAGGCGGTATAGTCCTTGCCCGTAAAGGCGTTGTCGTTCCCGCCGTTCCGCTGAACAACCTGCGAGAACTGCTTGGGCCCGTACTTCTTCGAGCCCTTGAACATCATGTGCTCCAGCAGGTGCGACATGCCGGTCGTTCCCAGCTTTTCATTGCGGGCGCCAACCTTGTACCATATCTGAAAGGTGACCACCGGGGCCTTGTGCTCTTCTTTGAGCAGCACCTTCAAACCGTTGGGCAGCAGCTTCTCGGTGACCTTGAGGTCCTGACCAAACGATATCGCCGCACCAGACACGGACAATAAACTAATGAGAGCAACTATTTTAACGAAACTCATGGTCCTGGTCTCCGGTTTTACTCTATTCCGCATTCCGCACTCCGCATTCCGCATTTCATTTTACTCCCGTATGTCCGAACCCACCAGCGCCCCGTGCGGTCTTCGTCAGTGTTTCTACCTGCTCGAACCGCGCTCTTTCCAGTTTGGCAATGACCATCTGCGCGATACGGTCACCGCGGTGCACCGCAAAGGGTGTATCGCTGAAATTGAACAGGATCACGCCGATCTCGCCCCGGTAGTCCGCGTCGATCGTGCCGGGTGCGTTCAGCATACCGACCCCATGCTTGAGTGCCAGACCGCTGCGTGGTCGCACCTGGCCTTCGTATCCTTCCGGGATGGCCACGGCAATGCCGGTGGGAACAAGTTTCCAGCGCCCCGATCCTATCACCATGTCTTCGTCAAGCGCTGCATAGAGATCCACACCTGCGGAATGTTCTGTCTGATAGTGAGGGACGGGAAGGCCCTCTGCGTTCTTGAGCTGGGTTATTTGTATGGTTAGATGTTTAGGCATGGCTTTGAGTATAGTAGACAGTACGTAGTAAACAGGGAAATATCATCGCATTCCTGGTGTATCCCAGCTTCCTGTCTCCTGTCTACTGTCTACTGACTTCTGTCTCCTGCATTTAGATCTCCAGCACCGCATCCGGCACCTCGTCTTTGCTGAGCGGGCCGAGGATCGTGAGCGAAAGATTCTCTCGCGTAAAAAGCTGCTGCGCCAGCTGCTGCACCTGGTCAAGGGTGACCTTTTCAACGCACTTGATGATATCATCCATGGAATGATACTTGCCGAAGTACATTTCCTGCCGTGCCAGCCTGCTCATATGGCTGTTGCTGCTCTCCAGGGAAAGGACCAGGCTGCCTTTTATCTGATTCTTCACCCGCAGACCTTCCGCCTGCGTGATCCCCTCGTCCTTGATCTTTTTGAGCTCACGGGTCACAAGCCGGACCACTTCAAGTGCGTTGGACGGGTCAGTCCCGGCATAGACCGTGAGCAGGCCCGTATCGCGGTACGACGTGACATAGGAGTAAATGGAATAAGCCAGAGCATTCTGTTCGCGGATCTCCTGGAACAGGCGTGAGCTCATGCTGTTCCCGAGCACGGTATTGAGGGCCATGAGCACGAAGCGGTCCTCATGGGCATACTTGAGGCCCTTGCATCCGATACAGATCTGCACTTGTTCCAGCTGCTTTTTTTTGACCACCGTCGCCCGGGTGAACTCCGGGGTCACGTCCTTCTTCGGGACGCCGGTCCTCGAGAGCGTGCCGAAACTGGCATTCAGCAGTTCGATCAACCGGCTATGCTCAAAGTTCCCTGCCACGGAGATCACGATCTCCTTGGGCAGATAAAAGCGCTCGATGTAGGAAATGATGCTCTGGTGAGAAAGCGTCTTGATGGTCTCCGGGATCCCCAGAATGGGCCGTCCCAGGGAGTTGTCCTGCCAGACCGTACTGGTGAACAGCTCGTGGATGTAGTCGTCGGGCGTATCTTCGACGCTTTTGATCTCCTCGAGAATGACCTTGCGCTCCTTCTCCATATCGGCAGGGTCGAAGCGCGATCCCAGAAGAATATCAGCCAGAATATCGATGACGATCGGCAGATGCTCATCGACCACCTTGGCATAGAAGGTGGTCGTTTCCTGGGAGGTGAACGCGTTCATCTCTCCGCCCAGGGAGTCCATTTCGATGGCGATGTCCTTGGCGCTCCGCCGCGCCGTCCCCTTAAAGAACATATGTTCGATAAAGTGCGAGACGCCGCCCAGCTCCGGCGGTTCGTGACGCGATCCGACCTTCACCCATACGCCGATGGAGACCGAGCGTGACTTGGGCAGCGTTTCCGACACGACGCGGATCCCGTTTGCGAGAGTATCTTTTCTGTACATTTATTTTTCTTTCTGAGGGTGGTTCCCGCCGTGGAGGTGGGCGCTTCGCTCGGTAATGATCTTTTGCGCCAAATGGCTGGGCACGTCTTCGAAACCGTAAAATTCCATGGTATACATGCCCCTGCCGCTCGTCAGCGAATTGAGCGAAGGCGCATAGGAAAGCATTTCCGACATGGGCACCAGCGCTTTAATGGCCTGTCCGTTCGCCTGCGGCACAACACCCAGCACTTTACCCCGGCGCGAGTTGAGTTCGCCGATGACCGCGCCCAGGGAATCATCAGGGGCCACAACCTCAACGCTCATGGTCGGTTCGAGCAGCACAGGCCTGGCTGCTTCCACGGCCTTTTTGAAGCCCATGGATGCGGCTACCTTGAATGCCATTTCCGATGAATCTACCGTGTGATAGGAACCGTCAAAGACCGTCACCCGCACGTCGACCATGGGATACCCGGCCAGCGCGCCTTCGTGCATGGCTTCGAGGATGCCTTTTTCAACCGCCGGTATATACTGCCGGGGGATCACGCCTCCCACGATCTTGTCAACGAACTCAAATCCCCCGCCGCGCGGCAGGGGCTCGATCTCGATCCAGGCGTCGCCATACTGCCCATGGCCGCCGCTCTGTTTCTTGTACTTGCCCTGAGCGCTGGCCCGGGCCCTTATCGTTTCCTTGTAGGGGACCTTGGGCGTTTTCATCTTCACATCCACGCCGAACTTCCGTTTCAGTTTTTCAAGTGTTACCTCGAGGTGCACCTGCCCCATGCCGGAGAGGATCATTTCCTTGGTCTGGTCGTCAACCGTAAAACGGAGCGTCGTATCTTCGTCAAGGAGCTTATGGATGCCGATGCTTACCTTGTCTTCGTCGCCCCGGGACCGGGGTTCGATGGCAAAGGACATGACCGGGTCCATGAATTTCGCAAACTCCAATGTTATCGGCTGCGCCTCTGCACAGAGTGTATTACCGGTGAACGTTTCTTTCATTTTGGCGATAGCGCCGATCTGTCCGGCATTGATCGACTGCACCGCAACCTGTTTCTTTCCCTGGAGCAGGAACAGCGTACCAACCTTCTCTTTCACCTGCCGGGTGGAATTGTAGACAGCATTATCGGACTTGAGCGTGCCGGAAAAAACACGGACCACCGAGAGCTTTCCCGCAAAGGGGTCGATGATGGTCTTGACCACGAGCGCGGCAAGGGGTTCCTCGGGAAGCGGTTTGCGCGTTATCTCGCTGCCGGTCTTCGGGTCCGTTCCTTTGATCGCCACGATCCCGGCCCGCTCGACCGGAGAAGGAAGGCAGGTGATAATGGCATCCATAAGCTGCTGGATGCCCATATTCTTCACCGGAGAGCCACACAGCACCGGCAGCAGGCCGCCGACGAGCGTACCATGCTTCAGTCCTGCAATAAGGTCCTCCTGCGAAAGATCGCCCTTTTCAAGGTATTTTTCGAGCAGGCTGTCCTCGCTTTCCGCGATCTGCTCAACAAGCTTTTTCCGGTACAGGGACGCGTCCTGCTGCATGGTTCCGGGGATATCTTTTTCTTCCGTTTTTCCGCTTTCGTCCGTGGTGAAGAAAAGTGCCTTCATTGTAATAAGATCGATGACACCCCGGAAGCTGTCCTCAAGGCCGATCGGGAGCTGAAGCACGAGGGCGTTCTTGCAGAAGTACTTTTCCATGTCGCCGATAGCGCGAAAGAAATCAGCCCGTTCCTTGTCCAGTTTGCTTACGAAGGCTATGCGCGGGATCTCGTAGTCGCAGGCGAACTTGTAGATCTTCTCGGTTTCGGCCTTGACTCCCGAAAGCGCGGACACGATCACAATGGCGCCGTCAGCCGCCCGGAGGGTGCCCTTGATCTCTTCAAGAAAATTGATATAGCCGGGAGTGTCGATGATGTTGATCCGCACGCCCTTCCAGTCAACATACCCGAAGGAGGACGTGATCGTGATCTTGCGCGCGAGCTCCTCGGGTTCGTGCATGAACACCGAAGTATCCGTGTCCACACTTCCCCGGGCATCGACCGCGCCGCCGGCGAACAGCATGGCATCGGCAAGCGAGGACTTTCCCGCCGACCCGTGAGACAGGATGGCGATGTTGCGGGTTTCTTTACTCTCTGCGTTTTTCATAAGACACCCCTTGATGAGCGATTTCGTTTATCTTATGAGCTACCAGATCTCTGATTTTATTTTCGCATTCTGCTGCAGCAGCACGTCGACCAGCGCTTCATTGAAAAAGTTGGTGGATTGACGGACCTCCTCCTCCACCATGCTTTCATAATATTTTTTTCCCTCAGCAAGCTCATCGGTAAGCACGTCAAAAAGGCTGTCCTTTTCAATGCCTTCCTTGACCTTCTGCTGGTTGTACAGAACGATATCGGAGATGATCGTCCGTGCAAGCCGTTTTGCTTCGTCTGGTTTTTTGATCATTCTCATAGTGTGGGGGCCACTTTGCCGTCGTCAGGTCGGGAGAGAATCGCTACAATTACCGGTTGGTACTCACGGGTTTTTTCAACTTTGTTATTATACAGCCTTATGAAATAAAAAGATATCACCAAGCAGGTCATGCCTGCAATGAACGCCCAGAGGTCGGAATTCGCTTCACCCGCATAGGCTATTGCTGCATTTTTTCCCAGGATCGCGCCGGCTACCATCGCAACCATCGGTATCCCGTACAGAATGATAGACGCTTTCAGATAGAGCTGCGGCGCGACCACGACCATTACCCTCTGCCCCTTGATTGCCCCGAGCGGATTATCTGCCTCCATGAGCTCCTGGTCGCCGGGATGACAGACCCCCGAAGCAGCGCACTTCTCGCAGGCGCTTTTTTTCAGTATCTCCACTTTGGCGATGTTGCCCTGGACCTCTGCTACAATGCCTTCTTCTTCGATCATTCCGCGCCTCTATTCCGCCTGTCCTCGGCTCTTCACGGGGGCAATCCGCATTCGGCTATTTTTTTCTCGCCCGCAGCAGCTTGTACTCAATGCTGTCCACCAGCGCCTGCCAGCTCGCCTCGATCACATTCTCGGACACGCCGACCGTGCCCCACTTGTTTCTACCGTCGCCGGACTCTATCAGCACGCGCACGCGGGCTGCCGTTCCCTCTGCCGCCGTGAGCACACGCACTTTATAATCGAGCAGGCGTACATCCTCCAGCCCTTTGCCCGGGAAATACTGGGGCAGCATTTTGCGGAGGGCCTTATCGAGCGCATTCACCGGTCCCGTACCCCAACCGGCAGTATGTTCGGTCGCACCGCCGACCTCGACGGTCACCGTTGCTTCGCTCAACGGATGGGGATCGATCTTTCTTTTTTCGGTGAACACCCGGTAGTCGATCCGGTCGAAGATATTGAAAACCGACTCGTAGCCGCGGCCGGCGCGGAGCATGAGGAGTTCCAGCGAACCTTCCGCGCCCTCGAACTCATAGCCCTCATTTTCAAGCTCCTTCACCTTCCTGAGGATCTCGGACAGTTCAGGACTGTCCTTGGAAAGTGTGATGTTGAGCTCGGCCGCTTTCTGAAGAATATTGCTCTTTCCGGCCATATCGGAAACCAGGATGCGCCGCTTGTTTCCCACCTGCTCCGGGACCACATGCTCATAGGTCAGCGGGTTCTTGGCTACCGCATCGACATGAACACCGGCCTTATGGGCAAAAGCGCTGTCACCGATATAAGGCTGTCGCTTGCGGTGCGGCAGATTCGCCAGTTCGTCGACATACCGCGAGACCTCGCGAAGGCCCCGCAGTCCTGCATCGGAGATACAGTTGACACCCATCTTGAGCTTGAGGGTCGGGATGATGGTGCAGAGATTCGCGTTGCCGCAGCGCTCGCCATACCCGTTGATCGTGCCGTGGACCTGCACTCCGCCCAGCCTGATGGCAGCAAGCGAGTTCGCCACGGCCACCTCGGCATCATTATGCGCGTGGATGCCGAAGGGCGCCTTGATCCGCGCCTTGACCTCGCTGATGATCCGTTCCACCTCGTGCGGCAGGGTGCCGCC
>Ga0334722_10006499_pt1 | contig 11539 bp, 11 predicted proteins | sample C3_bottom_MG_FD_207210 | JGI IMG/M metagenome (GOLD analysis project Ga0334722, IMG submission 207210) | Sediment microbial communities from Yellowstone Lake, YNP, Wyoming, USA - C3_bottom | ecosystem: Environmental > Aquatic > Freshwater > Lake > Sediment | place: USA: Wyoming | collected...
CCTATCGCCACGCCGGCAAGGGAGCCGGTGCGCGACCTTCCAGGCGTCGGCAAGAACCTGCGCGACCATCTGGCGAACGGGATCCTCCTCGCCACCCACGGTGTCGAGACTCTGTACAGCGCCGAATCGTTCGCCAATCTTGCTCGCTGGCTCGTGCGCCGCCGCGGACCCCTTACATCGAACGTCGCCGAGGCAGCCGCTTTCGTGCGGACGTCGGCGGACATGTCCGCACCCGATCTAGAGCTCGTCTTCGCGCCGGTGTTGTTCGAGGAGGAGGGTCTCGTCCGTCCGTCGCGGCACGGCGTCACGATCGCGTCCGTCCTGCTCCAGCCGCGCAGCGTCGGGGAGGTCCGGCTGTCGTCGCCCGACCCTGACGACCCGCCGGTGATCGACCCGTGCTACCTGACCGACCCTGGCGGCCACGACGTTGCGGTGCTGACCGACGGGATTCGCCTCGCCCGCCGGATCGCGAACGCACTGCCCCTTGCCCAGCATCTTGCGGGTGAGCTGCTCCCGGGCGACGGAGCCGTCTCGGACGAGGCGCTGCGGGCTCACGTGCGCGAGCGGTCGCAGACGCTGTACCACCCCGTCGGAACGTGTCGCCTCGGCACCGACGAGCTCGCCGTGGTCGATCCCGACCTCCGCGTCCGCGGGCTCCACGGCCTACGAGTGGTCGACGCGTCTGTGATCCCCGTGCTCCCGCGCGGGCACACGAACTGGCCGACCGTCATGGTCGCCGAGAGGGCCGCCGACCTGATTCGCGCGGCGACCTAGCCGCCGGGGATGACGGGAGCACCGCGACCACCGTCGGGTGCACTCATCGCGCCGCTGCTTCCCGGAGCTCGGCGAGTCGCGCCCGCGCGCGCTGCGCCGAAACGAGGTTGGCCTTGCGCTCAAAGCGCTCGAGCGCCCGCTCGAGCGCGGTGGCTGCTTCGTCGGTCTTGCCGGCGAGCAGGAGCACCTCAGCGTAGTCTGCGTACACGTTGCCTTGCGCGTCGAGCATGTCGGTGTCCTCGGCGACGGCCACCGCCTCGCGCGCGAGCCGCTCCGCCTCGGCGTGGTCGCTGCGACGCGCGAGCACCTTCGCCCTGACCTGCCGCCAGAGCATCTGTGTGAACACGTCGTCGCTCGCGCCGAGCTCCGCGCCACGACCGGCCCAGTCGTCGGCCTCCTCGAGCCGGTCGAGGGCGTAGAGCGCCTGCGCGAGCCCCCCGGCTGCCGTCGACAGCATGCTCTGCTCCCCCAGCTCGTCGAGCAGCCTGCACCCTTCTTCTCCGAGCTCGACGGCGGCCGCCGGGTTGGCGGCCAGGAGCTCGACGTCGACGGAAGCCATGCACAGCGCCGTCGCCAACGAGATCCCCCCGCCGCGCTCAGCTCGCGCCGATCGAGCTTCGGCGAGGATCTCGCGTGCCTCGTCGAAGCGGCCGAGCATCGCCAGCGTCTCGGCACGGCGCTCCCGGAGCCAGTAGCTCGGCGTTTCTCGTGACTCGTGCTCGTCGAGCCACGCGAGCAGATCCGGGACCGGGGTCGTGCCGTGGAGGCGGCCAGTGCCGCGCCACGCCAGGAACTCGTGCGGCAGGCCTGCCTGTCGAGCGTGGGCGGCAGCCCGCTCGTATGCCTCCACCAGAGCGTCCATCTGCCCGCGCATATTCGCCACCTGTCCGAGCGCGTAGTAGGCGATGTACAAGGCGAGATCGTTGCGAGCAGCCTCGAATACCGGCAGCGCCTGCCCGACGAGCGCGGCGAGCCTCTCGGTCGCCCCCTCGGGCTCGATGAAGGACCGGAACGTGTCCCCCTGGATTCGTCCGCACAGCTCACCCACCTGATCGCCCGCAGCCGCGGCACGTTCGGCGAGGGAATCCGCACGACGGACCGCCTCGGGGGCCTGGCCCGCCCAAAACAGGGAGCTGACGAGGTCCGTCTCGAGAGCGACGTCGATCTCGGCCCGGGGCACGAGCTCGGCGGCGCGCTCGAGCAGGCTCAATGCAGCGTTGTCGTCGCCTCGGCCCTGCGCCCGGCGGCCGGCGGCGGTCAGGTGGCGCCTCGCCGCCGCGGCCAGCTGGTCGTCGTCGGCAAGCCCGAGTTCGGCGCGGTAGCGGCAGGCCTGCTCGAGGTGGTAGCCGAGGATCTCGTCCAGCTCGACGAGCTCGGCTCCGTGCCGTTCCAGCCAGGTTGCGAACTGCGCGTGGAGGTCGGCGCGCGTGGCTTTGGGGAGGGCGTCGTAGGCAGCGTCGCGGATCAGGAGGTGCCGGAAGCGGAAGCCGTCCTCGCCTTGGAGCTGTGGCCTGTCGGGCCTGATCAGCTCTTTGCGCACGAGGGCGGCCAGGCGCGGGGTCACCTGGGCCTCGTCGGGTGCGAGCGCCTGCACGGCACCGCGATGGAAGATCTCGCCCTCGACCGCACCTCGCTCGAGCACCACCCGCTCCGGTGTCTCGAGCTGGTCGAGGCGCGCTGCCAGCAGTGCCTGCAGGGTGGGTGGGACGATCACCTCGCCGTCCGCCTCGCCGGCCATCGCCAGCATCTCCTGGATGAAGAGCGGGTTGCCGCCCGCTGCGCGAGCGATCCGCTCGCGCAGCTCACCGGGGAGCCGGGAGGGGATGAGCTCCTGGATGTCCGGGTCGGGAAGGGGCTCGAGCCGAAGCGTGACCGGCCAGGAGGGGCGATGCTCTGTGAGCTCGGGCCGCGCCATGCAGAGCAACAGGATCGACGCGCTCGAGGAGAGCAACGCGACATGTTCGATCAGGTCGAGGAACGTCTGCTCGCCCCACTGAATGTCGTCGAAGACGACCACCAGAGGCCGCGCTGCGGCAGCCTGCTCGAGCGTCTTGCGAAAGGCCCAGGCGATGTCCTCCGCCGATGTCGCCGCCTCGCTCTCGCCGAGCAGCGAGCGGATCGCAACCGCGGCGGCCTCCTCCGGGGGCATCACCTCGAGCTGCTTGAGCACCTCGACCACCGGCCAGTACGTGATCCCCTCGCCGTAGGGGAGGCAGCGGCCGCGGACGACCGTCGCCTCCATCGATGCCAGAACTTCCGCGGCGAGCCGGGACTTGCCGACGCCGGCGTCGCCGACGACTGTCACCAGCTCGCAGCGCTGCTCGGTCTTGATGCGCTCCCACGCTTCGCAGACGAGCGCGAGCTCGCGCTTGCGCCCGACGAACAGCGCCCCGTGCCGCCGTTCCGGTGCCTCGCGCACGCGTAGCAGCCGGTAGGCGGGAACCGGCGCGGCCTTGCCTTTCAGCTCGAGCGGCTCGACCGGCTCGACCTCGACCGCGTTGCGAACGAGCGCGAGCGTCGACTGTCCGATCAGCACCTCGCCCGGCTGCGCAACCTGCTCCAGCCGAGCGGCGACGTTGACGGCGTCGCCCGTGGCGAGTCGCTCCTCCGTTCCCGTCACCACCTCACCCGTCATCACGCCGATCCGCCCCGCCAGCCCCAGCCCCGGCAGCGCATCCCGCATCTCGACCGCCGACCGGAGCGCACGCAGCGCGTCATCCTCGTGCAGCACCGGCACGCCGAACACCGCCATCACTGCGTCGCCGATGAACTTCTCCACCGTCCCGCCGTGACGCTCGACGATCGCCTGCATCTGCTCGAAGTAGCGGGCGAGCAGCGCACGCAGCCGCTCGGGGTCGAGCGTCTCGCCGAGCGCGGTCGAGCCGGTCAGGTCGCAGAACAGCACGGTTACGACCTTGCGCTGCTCGCGTGAGGGCGCCGCGGCGGCCGGCCGAGCGCCGCACTCGGGGCAGAACTTGAACGCTCCTTCCGACTCGAAGCCGCACTTCGAACACGCCGGCACCCGGCCAGTCTAGAGGCCTGATGCGGCTAAACCGCATCAGGCCTCTAGATCGGTGAACCGTCGTGCCTAACGCACAAGAAGGTGACAGTGCCGGACGGGAGATCGCTCGCACAGCGCCACCATGCGCCAGATCTCGGTCTACGTCACAGCCGCTGACGAGCGAGGGCGAGGCAGAGCCTCGCCCCTACGGCGAGGCGGCCCAGCCGTCGTACGGGGAACGGCGGCCTTGCTCGAGCGACCAGTAGTCGCGGTGCTCGGCGACGCGGCCGTCGCCGGCGAAGCGGAGCACGACGGTGCCGGCGAGCGTGGAGATGGCGCCGTCGCGCTGCAGGATCACCGCCCAGTACTCGACCGCTGCACTGCCCCCGTCTGCGACCGGCTCGCCGAACCAGAAGTCAACGTCCTGTTCGGAGGAGAACGCCCAGCGCGAGTAGTCGAGCACGCCGGTGGAGCCGTGCAGCGGGTCGCGGAAAGGATGCGACCGGTAGATCGCATCGTCGGCGTACAGCCGCGCGACTGCGTCAGGGTCTCGCGCCTTCCACGCGGCCGAGTAGCCCGCGATCCAGCGTCGGGCTGCTTCGTGCGCATCCACACCCCGAGGGTACGACGTACTCCGGCTGGTACGGGCACGGTGGGGCTTCTCGCGGGCGGAGTGCCGGCTTCCGCTACCCTGTGGAAACGGACGACATTGGGTCGTCCAGTGAGATTGAGCTTCTCGTTCCTCTCTTCGGCGGGTTTCGAGTCAGCAATCTCGACCCCGCACCACAAGAAAGAGAGTTGAACGTTGTCTGATCTTTCATTCCGCGCGCTCGGCGTGAGCGCCGACGTCGCGCAAGTGCTAGCTGCTCGTCAGATCGTTGCTCCGTTCCCGATCCAGGCGCTCGTCCTACCCGATGCGATCGCCGGTGTCGACATCCTCGCCAAGTCGCCGACCGGCTCGGGCAAGACGCTGGCGTTCGGTCTGCCGCTGGTCGAGCGAACACCCACGCGCGCGAACGCGCCGGGCGCGCTCGTGCTCGTCCCGACGCGTGAGCTCGCGCAGCAGGTGGCCGAGGAGCTCCGCGCGATCGGCAAGGCCAGAGGTCTACGCGTCGCGGCCGTGTACGGCGGCGCGCCGATCCCCGCCCAGGCGAAGCGTGCCAAGGCCGCGCATCTGCTCGTGGCGACGCCCGGGCGCCTGCAGGATCTCCTCGACCGTCGGCTGGTCTCCGTCGCGGGCGTTCGCATCCTCGTCCTCGACGAGGCCGATCGCATGCTCGACATGGGCTTCAAGCCTCAGGTCGAGCGGATCGTCGAGCGGCTGCCACGTGACCGGCAGACCATGCTCTTCTCGGCCACGCTCGACGGCGAGGTCGGCGAGCTGGCGCGCGCGTACACGCGGAGCCCGTCTCGTTTCGAGGCTGCTCTTCCCACTCACGCGGAGCACGGCGAGATCGACCACAAGTTCGTGGGAGTCACCGCGGACGGAAAGCTCGACGCTCTGATCGCAGAGCTCGAGGCCGATCGCGGGCTGGCGCTCGTGTTCGTCCGCACGAAGCGCGGCGCCGATCGCCTTGCAGAGAAGCTCGCTCGTCGCGACGTTGCGGCGGTTGCTCTCCACGGCAACATGTCGCAGGGCGCCCGCGACCACGCGCTCGCGCGGTTTCGTGACGGGAAGGTGAGGACGCTCGTCGCCACGGACGTCGCAGCCCGTGGCCTCGATCTGGTGGACATCACGCACGTGATCAACTTCGATCCCCCCGTCGACGACACGAGCTACGTACACCGCGTCGGCCGCACCGGCCGAGCCGGTCGCGGCGGCAACGGGATCACGTTCGTCCTCCCGGAGCAGCAGGCGGACGTCAGCCGGGTGGCGGTGCGGCTCGGCCACACGGAGCAGTTCGAGCGCGAGGGGCTGTCGGTCGCGCGCCCGCGGAAGGTCTACAGCAGCCGCCGCGGGCGAAGATCGCGCTGGTAGCCGGTCAGACGCTGCTCTCGAGGTAGCCGAGGGCTGCGACCGTGTCCGCCGTCTCCTCGTGAGCATGGCGAAAGACGTTGACGAACTCGGCGATGTCGGCGAGATTCCACCGGCTCCGGTACAGGTGCAGCGCACGGTCGTCGAGGGCGCAGGGCCCGGCGGTCGAGAGGTAGTCGGACCAGCCGGACGCGTCGGGGTCGAGCACGATCCAGAGATCGCGCTCGCGCGGGCCGACCTTGACCGTGTCCCAGTCGACGAGCGAGAGACCGCCGCCGTCGTCGCGAAGCACGTTTCCGCTGTGAGGCTCTCCATGCGTGACGACCCACGACTCGGACGTGCGCCGCACGAGGCTCGCGAGCTCGTCGTACGCGTCGAGTCGACGAGCCACAGTCTCCGCGCTGCACCGGAGCTGCGCGCGCGCGGGCTCTCCGAGCGGTCCCGCGGTCCACGGCCGGTCGAGATCGCCGAGCGCCTCGGCGAGCGTCTGCCGGTGCGGGATGTCGAAGTCCTCGAGAGGCGCGAGGTCGGGCGGGAGCGTCTCGGTGGCGGCGTGGAGGCGGCCGAGCAGGCCGAGAATGCGTGTCTGGTCGCCGGCTGAGGGATCGCCGTCGCTCGACTCTGCCGAGAGGAACGGAAACAACGTCACCGCGTGGTCACCGAGGCGGTGGGTGAATCCTCCCGTCCGGTCGGCGAGCGGCCCGACGACGAACTCCAGCCCGGCCGAGTCGCGGAGCACGGCCGCGGTGCGGAAGGCGCGCTCGAAGCCGGCGAACGCAGCGGCCGGCTCGGTTCCGGCCCTCGAGTTCGTCAGGCGGTCGGCTGTGACGAAGCGACGCGCACCCACCGGGTCGGAAGCCTTCCAGTGATGGCTGCCGAACCCGACGGGGAGGTACTCGAGTGACGCCGCGCGAAAGGACCACTCACGCTCGACCAGGCGAGCGAGTGCGGCGCGATCGAGGTCGGGCGGCTCCGTGCGCATTCGTGCATTTCCAGCGGTACCTCTCGGTCTACAGGAGCCTTCCGACCGTCTTCCACTTCTGCGAGCCCAGCTTGTAGCGCATCCTGAGCCCAGACGGGACCGCGTTGTCCGTCGCGTGCCAGACCCAGCCGCCGTTGGCCTTCTTCAGCGTGAACCTGCTGCCCGCGACGATCAGCGAGTACTTCCCGAGAGGTGCAGGCGCGGAGGCGATCTCTGTGCGCACGCCGCGGAGGAGCCTGAAGAGAACCGCGTTCTCGCCGTCGAACCGGATCACGTACCCGTTCTTGTAGCGCATGTCCGAGCGGAACAGGAGCTCTCCTGCGCCGGTGCCGGTGACGGTGAGGTCGAGCCGGTAGGGGCGGTGGTCGATGGGCGCGTCGAGCGTGTTCCGGCCGGGCTGGGCGGTGCGCGGTCCATCCTCGAAATGCTTCATCGGGATGGAGGAGTTGATGGTCACAGTACCTTCCCTTTCGCCTCTTCCCAGCAGGCGTTCACACCGGGCGTCGTGTAGTAGGAGAAGCTTTTCCCGTGCAGGTAGGTGCTGTCGTGGTGGTCGAGCAGGAGGGCTCCAACGGTCTTGTCCCGGTTGAGCTGCCAGACCCGGTGGTGGTCGCCGACCACGGTGAGGCGGACCATCACTTCGTGCGCGGGGTCGACCTGATGCGGTGTCGTCTGCATGTCCGAGAAGTGTCCCGCCACCCGCTTCGCGAGCGCCAACTCCGTGGGGCGGAAACCGAGCTGGTAGAAGTTCTTGGCATCCTTCTCTCGATAGACGAGCCATCCCCGGGTGCCCTTCGTCCCCTCGACCACCTCGATCACCTCGTAGCAGAGGTCGATGGCGAAGTCGTCATGGGGTAGGTCCCAGCGCATGTGCATCGCACCATTCGTCGAGCCGATCGCGTTCTGCATCAGCTTCTTCAGCGAGTGAGACCAGGAGGGGATCTTGCCGGCGTGGGCGTCGGGCACCCTGACGAGGCGCGCGACGGGGAAGGCAAGGACGGCGGCCGCGCGTAGCAGCAATTCACGACGATTCATGCTCGTCGCCTCCTTCGAGCGCACAACAGGAGTCGCGTGCGCGGGCTCGACGGCGACGCTGCAGGAAGCAAGCGTGCAGCTCGTCCATCGATCTCGACCGTTCGCACTTCCACACCAGAGGCACCTGCACCTTCCGGCCACGCAATCCGGCCACGCAATCCAGCCACACATGGTCGCTCTAAACGGCCACGTAGTCAAACCCCGTTGCTCGAGTTGGCGCTAGTAGGATCGACTGATGGAACTCATTCACACCTGTTACCGCATCACCGACCCGGAGCGGTCGATCGCCTTCTACGAGGCGCTCGGCCTGGAGATGCGCCGCGAGCTGCCGATTCGCGAGGAGGCGATGAACTACTTCCTCGGCGTCCCGGGGAAGCCGGTACCGGAGCTCGAGCTGACCTACAACTTCGGCGTCGGCTCCTACGAGCTCGGCACCGCGTACGGACACATCGCGCTCACGGTCGAGAACATGGCCGAGACGCTCGAGCGACTGGCTGCGCAGGGAATCGAGCCGGAGCGCGCGCCGTATTCGATCCGCGAAGGCGGCTCGCTCCTGTGTTTCGTTCGCGATCCCGACGACTATCGAGTTGAACTCATCGAGCAGAGCAAGTAGAAGCGCGCCGTCGATCGACAACTCGTGGGGATCCTCCGCACCGAAGACCCCGACCAGCGTTTGGAGGAAGCGAAGGGGAGCGGCCCGGAGCGGGCGCCCCCCTTCGCGATCTGCTCAGATCCCGAGGATCTGCTTCTTCTTCGCCTCGAACTCCTCCTCGGTTATCAGGCCCTGCCCCTTCAACGCTGCGTACTTCTGGATCTCCGCGGCGTCGTCGACCGGGGCCGGAGCTGCAGCGGCTGCCTGTTGCGGAGCGGCTACTTGCTGCTGAGCCTGGAGCTCCGCGATCTGCGCGTTCTGGTCGGCTTCCTGCTGTGCGGCGGCCTGACTTCTCTGGGCGCTCTTGGCACCCATGTGAGCCGCCCCGCCCACAACGACCGCCGTCCCGATCAGTCCGGGACCTCTACGCCTGAACATTTGACCCTCCTCTTTGTCTTAGGCCTTGGCCTGTTCGAGCGCCCACTCGCGCGCTTCCTGGACGACGTCGTGCGGGAGCCGCTCGAACGCGACCAGCTCTCCACCCGCGTCGCGCATCGCCTGGGCGACCCTGCGGGCCCATACGTTCTCCCAGACCAGGAGTGCCGCCGAGGTGTTCCGCTCGAGCCCCTCTGCCGCGCTCATGAGGTCGTCGTCGTTGAGGAGTCCGCCGACTTCGATTCCCACCTTCTCGAGCCCCTCCTGAACGTCCGGGTCGAGGTCGGTGATCTCCATCGCAACCGCGTTGCCGTCCGCGTCCTTGCCGACGAATGCGGTATCGATGAGTCGAATCGTGCCCGCCTCGACGAGGTCGGCGATTGCGGGCGCGATCTCCCCCCTGAATCTGTTTCCCGGAAAGACGATGACCGCGTAGTCGACGGGGCCGATCTCGTCCATGCTGTTTCTCCCTTCCTGCACCTGTGGAATATCCTCCCGCATCACCGGAAGGCCATCATTATCGCCCACCCCCGTCCGAACCGCACCACCAACCGTCTCTCCCACGGTCAGCCGATGACGGGTGAGTCGGCCGACTGCACCTCTACGGCTCGCGCCACGGGAAGCAGCCGATGCCGATTCTGATCCTGGCCGCGCTCGTCCTCCTGCTCGTTCCTCTGCTCGTCCTGCCGTCGCCCTGGAATCTGATCGGCTTCGCAGCCGGTCTTCTCCTCAGCATCGTCGGACTGCTCGCCGGTAACCGGACCGTCCGGCACCGGCGCAAGCAGGTCGGGGCCGGGACGCTGATCGGCAGGACAGCGGTGGTCGTGTCGCCGTGTCGCCCGAACGGCCAGGTGCGGCTCGACGGGGAGATCTGGGCGGCGCGCGCCGACCCGGAGGCCATGGTCGGCGACTCGGTCCGCATCATCGGGAGGGACCGACTGACGCTCCTCGTCCAGCCCGTACCGGACGGCGATCGCTAGCCTGATGGAGTTCCGCATTCTCGGGCCGCTCGAGGTCGAAGACGGTGGAGAGGACGTCCCGTTCCGGGGCCCGAAGCAGCGAGGGCTCCTTGCCGTGCTGCTGCTGAATGCAAACCGCGTCGTCGCGCTCGACCGGCTCGTGGACGAGCTCTGGGAGGACCCTCCGCCGACGGCGGCGCAGGCGGTGCAGGTCTACGTGTCCAAGCTGCGGAAGCTGTTCGCGTCCTCGGAGCCCGGCGCTCCGAAGGTGGTTACGCGGCCGCCGGGGTACATGCTCCAGATCGAGCCCGGCACTGTCGACCTGCACCGGTTCGAGTCGCTGGTCGACGCGGGACGGCGGGCCCTCGATCGCGGTGACGCCAGTGCCGCCGCTGGTCAGCTCGGGGACGCGCTCGCTCTCTGGCGCGGTCCAGCGTTGGACGGTTTCGTGGAAGAGCCCTTTGCGCAGACGGCGAGAGCGCGTCTCGAAGAGTTGCAGCTGGCGACGCGCGAATGGAGGAGCGAGGCAGACCTCGCGCTCGGACGCCACGCGGAGCTGATCGGGGAGCTCAGGAGACTCGTCGCGGAGAATCCGGTGCGCGAGCGCCTCCGCGGTCAGCTCATGCTCGCCCTCTACCGAAGCGGCCGGCAAGCAGAAGCGCTCGAGGTCTATCACGAGACGCGCGCGCTGCTCGTCGAAGAGCTCGGCCTGGAGCCGAGCCAGGCCCTGCAGCAACTCGAACGGGCGATCCTGATTCAGGACCCTGCGCTCGATCTGCCCGTTGCCTCGGCGCGGGCCGAGCGACCTGATTCCTCCACCGTCGATGCGAGGGAGCAGGCGATGCGTGCGCTGCTGGTCGGCGCGATCGACGACGCGCCACTCGACGGGCTGTTGTGGCTGGCACGACCGCTCGCGGCGGCGGAGCCCCGTCATGAGCTGATCGTGATCAGACTCGTCGATGCGGCGACCACGGAGGAGGGTTCTCTCTCCCGAGCCACGACGGAGCTGGACGCGCTGCGCGTGGATCTCGGCGGGACGGGGCTCTCCGCACGGGCCGCCGTGTTCACGTCCGCGGAGCCGGGCGACGATTTCCTGCGTCTTTCGTCGGAGCAGGAGATCGACCTCGTGCTGCTCGACGGTAGGCAACTGCTCGACGACGATCGACCGGCGTTGACGCCGCTGCTCGAGGCGTCGCCTTGTGACGTCGCCCTCCTGCTGCATCTCGAAGACCAGCCGCTTCTCCTCGACGGCGACCACCTTCCTCTCGTCGTCTTCGGAGGGTCGGATCACGACTGGGCGGCGCTCGAGCTCGGGGCCTGGCTGGCTCGAGGCGCTGGGACGTCACTGCGGCTGGCGGGAACGGCTGCCGATGCCGCGCGAGGCAGACGAGATGCCAGCCGACTGCTTGCCACTGCTTCGCTGGTCGTTCAGAGGTTCGCGGGGGTCTCCGTGGAGCCGGTGCTTGCGGAGCCCGGCAGTGACGGCGTGCTTGCGACGGCGGCGGAAGCGGGTGTGGTGGTGATCGGCTTCGGCGAGCGAGGTCACCGTAGGCTCGGCGCCGGGCACGCCCGGATCGCCCGCGAAGCGGTTGCACCGACCCTGTTCGTCAGCCGTGGTCTCCGCCCCGGGGGCCTCGCGCCGGAAGGACTGACGCGGTACACGTGGTCGCTCTCCGGTGAGGGCGCTGCGACCGCGCACCGCTGAGAGCCTGAGGACCGTGATAATTGTCCCTCTGGGTCACGAGGTAGCGGGGTCAGGTCTTGCATGTTTCAGCGAAGATGCAAC
>Ga0334722_10006500_pt1 | contig 11539 bp, 8 predicted proteins | sample C3_bottom_MG_FD_207210 | JGI IMG/M metagenome (GOLD analysis project Ga0334722, IMG submission 207210) | Sediment microbial communities from Yellowstone Lake, YNP, Wyoming, USA - C3_bottom | ecosystem: Environmental > Aquatic > Freshwater > Lake > Sediment | place: USA: Wyoming | collected...
GCGGCCGCGCTGACCGGCTTGACGGTCGAGAACCTGGAGAGCATGAAAGCCGCGGCGCGCCGGCTGGTGGAGATGGGCGCCCGCGCTGCGGTGGTGACGGGCGGGCGCCTCGACAAAGCTGTGGACGTCTATTTTGACGGCGTGGAACTGGAGACCTTCGTGGGCGACCACGTCAAGCCGGACAACACCCACGGTACCGGGTGCACATTCTCCTCCGCCATCGCCGCGAATCTCGCCCTGGGCCGGCAACTCCGCGACGCCGTGGTGCTGGCCAAAGCTTACGTGACCGAGGCCATCCGCAAAGCCTACCCCGTGGGCCCCGGCCGCCTTCCCCTTAACCACTTCTACCGGATGTTTCAGAATCCCCGCCCCACGGACCATGCCCCTGCTGTCCCTGAGCCGGTGCACTAGGAAGTTGAAAGTTGAGAGTTATGAGTCAAAGGAGGGGTTCGGATACAACTCTTCTGCGCTGGAGCACAGACAACCCACAACGAACAACCAAGGATCCCCCACTCACGCCTTACTTCTTGCTTCTGACTCCTGACTTCTGAATTCCGCCTTCTGCCCTTCTCACGCCGCCTTGAGGATCTGCTCCACTTCTTCGCGGTCGCAATCGCTGACCAGCGGGATGCCGCTGATTTCAGCGGCGCGGGGCGTGAGCGCAGCGATATCGTCGCGTGAGATGTGTTCGAGCGAAAACTTTCGCGCGCCGCACATCAACTGGCGCAGGCCCTGGGCGACGCGCTGGTAGTAGGTGTAGATTCCGATCGCGCCGGTGGGAATCTTGGGGAAACGGTCTTTGTACTTCTCCTGCAACTCGGGCGCGGTTACAAAGACTTCGCTCACGGTGGTCCCGAAACGCTCCACATAGAGCGGCAGGTTATTCTCCTCGATGCGGCGGCCGATATTCTTTCCCACCATAGCCGCGGCGAGCGGGCCGCGTGCCCAGGCAATCAGCTTGGCGTGGGGCGCGACCAGGGCCAGCCCCTTGAAGATCTGGTCCTCGAAGGTGAACCCTCCGGCGACGGCAATGGGCGGCACATACTGGCCAGCCTTGGCCAGACGGTCGCAATACTCGCGAAGCATGGAATGGAGCTCGATGCCAGGAATCCCCCATTCATTCATCATCCGCCACGGGCTCATGCCGGTACCGCCGCCTGCAGCATCAACGGTGAGCAGATCGATCCCGGCCTCAGAGGACCACTTCACGGCGCGCGCCAGGTCGGCGGGCCGATAGGCGCCGGTTTTCAGGAAAACCCACTTCGCCCCCAGCCGGCGAAGTTCCTCAGCGCGGCGGAGGAAGGCGTCACGATTCGCCATGCCCACGCGCGAATGGCGCTCGAACTCGCGGAAGCTGCCGCGGTGGTAGGCATCGACCACCACCGGGTCCTCGGGGTCGGGCAGAACCACGTAGCCGCGCTTTTTCAACAGGCGCGCCTTCTCCAGGTCGCGAATCTTCACTTCGCCGCCGATGTCCTTGGCGCCCTGGCCCCACTTCATTTCCACGGCCTTCACGCCCAGCTTGGTGATGCCGTACTCGTGAACGCCGAGCTTGGTATCCTCGACGTTCGCCTGGAGAATGATTTCGCCGTAACCCTCCTCCTGCCACTCGCGGAAGGTGTGGATGCGCCACTCCAGTTCTTTGCTGGAAAGCAGATGGCCGTCGGAGAGTTGCGAGTCGGGGTCCATGCCGCAGACGTTTTCGCCGATGGTCAGGCAAGTGCCGGTGATGGCGGCGCCCACCGCCAGTCCTTCCCAATTGGTCTTGGCAATGTTAGTCGAGCCGAGCGCGGCGATGATAAAAGGAAGCCTGGAGCGGATGCCGGGCTCGCGCCCCCAGCAGACTTCCAGGTTGACGTTGGAGAAGAGCGCCTTATCGCTATTCGGCTCGATGCCCCAGGCGCCTGTGGCGCGGCCCAGGATCGTGAAATGCGACAGGTCCACGGGGTAGTTCTTCGCCGACGCCGTGGTGATGATCCCGAACGGCTGGGGATAAATGATTTCCGGCCCGCGGTAGGCGGACTTGCCGATCTCGCACATCCCGATACAGCCATCCACGCAGGTCGCGCACATGCCGCTGAAAGGGCTGATCGAGTCCTCGGTGCGATTCTTGGTGAGGGTTGCGGCGGAGGCATTCAAGCGCGAGTACGTCATACGAATTCTCCTTTAGGTCGAACTCTTCCCAGGCGGCACCGGGCCAACACCTAACGGCGCTGGCGTTGCTGCGACCTTTCCCCGCCAGACCGGGTCGTGCCGCAGCGGTCCGGCCAGTTCGCAGGCCACGCAGGGATCCAGGAAGCACATGGCATGGTCGTGATACTCCAGGCAGGCAGGCACGAAATTGAGGCAGCCGCTGCACAGCGCCGTCTCCGGGTGAGCGCCGTGGCAACGGAGTTCCACGACCGGGCAGATGTAGAGGCAGGCGCCGCACTGGCGGCAAACGTCCGACTGCGGCCGGAAGGGGCTCATCACTTTGCGCCGCGAACCCCGGAAAGCGAAACCGATCGCCCCAGCCATCATCTGTTCGGCGCACATTCGCACGCATTTGCCGCACTGGATGCAATCTTCGAACTTCGGCTCCAGGCGCTCGCGCCGCACGCCGTAACGGCTGGCGAGATCCTGAATCGTCTTCGATTGCGGGCAGGTGGCAACGTAAAGCTCCAACAGTAACTGGCGGGCGCGCTCGACTCGCGCCGAGTGGGTCTGGATGACCAAACCTTCATCCGCCACCAGCGTGCAGGCACTCTGCAACTTGCTACGCGGCGGCTTGCCGACCTCCACGAGGCAGAGGCGGCAGGCGCCGTAAGGGGTCAGCCCGTCGTCGTGGCAGAGTGTCGGGATAGGGATACCCAGGAATCGCGCCGCCTCAAGCACCGTCGTGCCGCGTTCGACTTCGACTGCAATGCCGTTGAGGGTCAGTTTGGGCACGGGATTCGCCTCACTCCACCAGCACCGCCTTCGGCTGGCACACTTCCATGCACGCTCCGCACTTGCTGCATCTCGCCTTGTCGATGGTGTGGGCTTGCTTCTTTTCGCCCAGGATGGCCTCGCTGGTGCACACTCGCACGCAAGCGCCGCAGCCGTCGCAAACCGTGGGATCGATTCGATAGGCGATCAACTGCTTACAGACCTTGGCCGGGCAGCGTTTCTCCCGCACGTGGGCGAGATATTCGTCGCGGAAATAGCGCAGCGTCGAAAGGACCGGGTTGGGCGCCGTCTGCCCCAGGCCGCAGAGCGAAGTCTCGCGCACCATCCAGCCGAGTTCTTCAAGCAGGTCAAGGTCTTCTTCGCACCCGTGGCCATCAGAGATGTGGGTGACGATTTGCTGCATGCGCTGTAAACCTTCGCGGCAGGAAAAACACTTTCCGCACGACTCATCGGCAAGGAACGTGAGGAAATACTTGGCGATATCCACCATGCAGGTGGAGTCATCCATCACGATCATGCCGCCCGAGCCCATGATAGAGCCGGCCTGGGTCAGGCTTTCGTAGTCAACCTTGAGGTCGAGGAGGGATTCGGGGATGCACCCGCCCGACGGGCCGCCAGTCTGAACGGCTTTGAACTTCCGCCCTTCCGGGACGCCGCCGCCGACTTCTTCCACAACCTGCCGCAAGGTAATGCCAAAGGGGACTTCCACCAGCGCCGTGTTCTTCACCGCGCCCACCAGGCAGAAAGTCTTGGTGCCTTTGCTCGTCGCCGTCCCGATTTGCGCATACCAGTCACCGCCGCGCATGACGATGAGAGGAATGTCAGCCCAGGTCTCGACGTTGTTAATGCACGTGGGTTTGCCGCCCAGGCCGCGCTCGACAGGAAACGGCGGGCGCTGGCGTGGCTCGCCCACGCGGCCTTCGACGGAGGCGATCAGAGCGGTTTCCTCTCCGCACACAAACGCCCCGGCGCCCTTCACAATTCGAATCTGAAAACGCAGACCCTGATTGAAGATATCGTCGCCCAGCAATCCGGCCTTCTCGGCTTGGGAGATGGCTTCTTGCATGCGCTTTACCGCCAGCGGGTATTCTTCGCGGACGTAAATGATGCCTTCCGTCGCGCCGGTGGCATACGCTCCGATGATCATGCCTTCCAGGACGGAGTGCGGGTCGCTCTCGAGCAACGTGCGGTTCATGTAGGCGCCGGGGTCGCCTTCGTCGGCGTTGCAGATCAGGTACTTGGGTGTGACGTCCTGACGCCGCAACAGCTCCCACTTCTTACCCGTGGGAAATCCCGCGCCGCCGCGGCCGCGCAACAACGAGTGGTTAAGCTCCGCGATGATCTCCGCGGGGTGCATGGCGTGGAGCGCGCGATGCAGCGCGAAATAGCCGCCTCGGGCAATGTACTCCTCCAGACTCGAGGGGTCGATAACACCACAGTTGCGCGACGCCCAGCGCACCTGGTGGCGGAAAAGGGGGAGGTCCTCGTAGCGGCGCACACCATCCACGCCAGCCGTCTGCTTCGCATAGCGCGTGCGAATATCGGTCAGAGGATTCTCAAAGCCGGTCAGCAATCCAATGGCCCACTGCGGTTTCAAGTCGCCTTCGCTCAACCCCCGCACCAGTTCCCGGGCCTTGTGAGCATCCATCCGTCCATAGGTAAGGCGGGGTCTTCCCGGAAGACAGACATCGACGAGGGGTTCTTCGCAGCACCATCCGATGCAGCCGGTGCCAGCAACCTGGTAGGAGAGCTTGAGACGCTTGACTTCGTCGAAAATGGCCTCGTAGACCTCATCGGCGCCCGTCGCCAGGCCGCAGGTTCCCATTCCCACCATAATCTTGGGCTGCTTCGGAAGGAGGGTTTTTCGTCCGCGATGGGCGGCGCGGCGGAGGTCGGTGAGCGTCGCGATCCGTGTGCGAAGAGGTTCCATAGATCTAGGCGGCAGCCAGAGCGGGAGTGCGACAGGCCTTCAAGATCTTCGGAACCCTGCTTTGGGCAAGATGGCCATACGTTCGACGGTCTATGCGGATGACCGGGGCCAGCGCGCAACAGCCCAGACAACGCACCGGCTCGACACTGAACTCGAAATCCGGCGTCGTGCCGCTGGCGGGGAGGTCCAATTCCCGCAGCACCTTGTCCATCACTCTCTGGGCGCCGCGCACGTGGCACGCGGTCCCCAGACAGACGCGTACCTGATGGCGCCCGCGAGGTTCGAGACTGAAACAATTGTAGAACGTGGCGACGTGATAGACCTGAGTAAGGGGAACCTTGAAGCGCCGCGAGACGGTTCGCAACGCTTCCTCCGGCAGGTAATGGAAGTGACTCTGGATATCTTCCAGGGCGGGAATCAAGTTCTCCCGGCGCTCCAGGAAGCCTGCCAGGACTCCTTCAACAATCGCAGCGGTCTCCGGCATTCGGTTCCCCCTTCTTTCCCCAATTACAGAATCCGGCGCGCGTCCACTTCGTCGCCGGTGAACTACTCATATCCGTAAACGGGCGGGTGCTGAACATCCGCGAGTTCGAGCACATGGTCCGTCCCGCATCTGGCGCAGTTCTTCACCACCACCGGCCAATGGATGAACGCCAAGGGGCGGGACGCGACGAGGGGCACGGTCGTCTTGCTTTTCGGACAAATGTACTTTGCGATTTCATACTCCTCGGCGCGGGCGTCCTGCATCGGCATCCACATGTCCTCTGTATCGGCTGCTAGCAACTCTTGAGCCAAACAGCAACGGTCGAGCGATCACGCAACGCCTTGATACAACATGAGTTAGATTGAAGAAAGGACGACACCGTTCACGCGGTTTCAAGAGAGGCGGCCGCGCGGCTGCGCCACATTGCACAGTTTTCTTTATGGAGTGCATAAGGAAAATTTATCGAGCGCCATCGCGCGCAACTAGTCTGGTCCAGAGCCGGCGGATCGATGTAGCCGGAGAATGACGTAAGGCCAATATTGACTTGCCGTAAGTCAGTACTCGGAAACGAGAATCGGCATCGGCTTGACACTGGTTATTCCGGGAACGGATAATCTGTCCGCCGGGTGAATTCCTTTACGACCCTCTCGAAACCCGCTGGAAACCACTGGCTTCCGGAAAGGATGAACCAGGGTGGAAACTCCCACTCCACATGATAACGACGATCCAAGGGAAATCGTCGTCCACAATGTTCTGAAGGCGGCTGACCGCCTGGGCCTGGACGGTGAAATGCGGACCTTGTTGAACATGCCCTTCCGGGAAGTTCGGGTGGAGATTCCCTTGCGCATGGACAACGGCTCCCTTCGCGTCTTTGTAGGCTATCGTGTTCAACACAGCGGCGTGCGCGGGCCGGCCAAGGGCGGCATCCGCTACCATCCCTCGACCGGACTGAACGAGGTTCGCGCCTTGGCCGCCGCCATGACCTGGAAAACCGCCCTGGTCAATCTCCCTTTCGGCGGCGCCAAGGGCGGAATCAACGTGGATCCCAAGGAACTTTCGACCACCGAACTTCAGCGCCTGACGCGCGGTTACATCCGGCGTATTCACTTGCTGCTGGGCCCCTACCGCGATATTCCGGCGCCCGACATGAACACCAACGCGCAGGTGATGACTTGGATCTTCGACGAGTACAGCGCTCACCACGGATACACCCCGGCCTGCGTCACCGGGAAGCCGGTGGAACTGGGCGGGTCGCTGGGACGGGAATCCGCCACCGGGCGCGGGGTCTTCTGCGTGACCGAAGCGTTGCTCAAAGACCTTCGTATGCCCATGGCTGGGGCGCGAGTGGCCATTCAAGGGTTTGGCAATGTGGGGTCGTTTGCGGCGAAGTTTTTCGGCGAGGGAGGGGCCAAGGTAATCGCAGTCTCGGACGTCAGCGGCGGGGTCTTCAACGCGCGGGGGCTGGAGGTGAAGGCCCTGCTCGAACACGTGCGGACCACTCGGGTTGTCCCGGGATTTGCCGGAGGCGAGGCGATTTCGAATGAGGACCTGCTCACACTGGATTGTGATATTCTCATCCCCGCCGCCTTGCAGTGCGTCATCACGAGAGAGAACGCGCCGAAGGTCCGAGCCCGGGTAATCGCCGAAGCGGCGAATTTGCCCACCACGCCCGAAGCCGATGAGATCCTGAACCGGCGCGGAGTTCATATCCTCCCGGATGTCTTAACGAACGCCGGCGGAGTTACGGTTTCTTATTTCGAATGGGCACAAAATCTGCAACAGGTCTTCTGGGAAGAGGAGCGGGTCACGACGGACATGGCCAAGATGCTCACGCGCTCCTACCAGCAGGTGGCCGAAATGGCCTCGCTCGGCAAGATCTCGTTGCGAGAGGCCGCGTACACGATTGCCGTGGATCGCGTGGCGCGCGCCGAGCGCCTGCGCGGGACCTAGCGGCGCGCTGCTTAGGCTCTCGCATCCAGGAGGCTCCCCACAGGATGACGATAGTTCGCATCCTTTATTTCCCAGCCGATCAACCGCTATCCTCCGCGCGGAGTTCTCCTTGACCGCCCCGATCTTCACTCAACTGGAGGACCGCATTCCACTGGTTTGCCACGAGCACGTCGCGGTGCTCTATCGCGGCGCGCCGGGTGTGTATCGTTTTTCATCCTTCCTTGCCGAAGGACTGCTTCGGGGCGACTTGTGCCATTATTTGGCGCCGCGTGCGCTCCATGAAGGGATGCTCGCTCGCCTCCGTGGGCAGGCTGACGATCCCCAGCGATATCTACGCTCCGGCGCTCTGCGCCTCTGCGAAGGGCCGCGGGACGTTCCGGCACTTGTCGAGGTTACCCAGCAGCTCTTTGTCGAAGCCGAGCGCGTGAGGGCGCCCGCCGTACGCTGGCTCGAGGAGGGCATCTGGCCAGAACCGGTCGGCTTCCCCATGCCGGATTTCTTCGAATTTCATGCTCTCCTCAACTACCAAGTTAAGCATTATGCCAGCGCGGCCCTCTGCCAGTACGACCTCGACCAGTTCGAGCCGCGCTATCTCTTCTCCGCCATCGCCGTGCACCGCCACCTGATCCTTGGAGATACGCTGGTGCGCGACAGCCCGTTCTATATTCCCGCCGAGAAGTTCATCCCGCTCTCGCCGCAGGATCGCGAGCGCGACCTGGTTAGCCTCTATCGGGAAGTGGGCCTCAGCGTGGACAGGCTCTTGGAAGCCCTCGCCGCATACGGCCGGCTGCACTCTGCGACCTGAATCCCGTGATAGGTCGTTCTCCTGGAAATGGCATACGGCGCGGTACGGCGCGGATCGCGCTGCGGGTCCGGAGCCCACTACCTCATGGATGCGCCGCCGGCAGGGCCGATGCCCTCAATAATAGACACGCGACCCCCTAAACCGTCAGGGAGGGTCTGCGCCCTAAGGACAAGTCACAACCGTCGAGACAATGGCGCCGGCGTTGTCGATACTGATGCGGGCGCAGGTGTTGCCATCGGGGCTCTTGAGGATAAGTCCTTTCCCCGGCGCGCGGTCCCGGAAATCACCCGTATTTGTCGTCACGTTGCCGTTCGTATTGACGCCAAACACCGGTCCCGCAGGACCCTCCCCTAGGATCAAGGCTGCGCCGGCGGCGTTGCTATGGAAGAGACCAGCGATGCCGTCCGGGCTGTTGACTTCGGCCTCCAGAGCTGTTGCTTCTCCCGTCGCGGCGAGGCTCACGGCCATCACCCCTTGACCATTGCCGCCAGCCGCGGTGGAAGTTGTCGCGCCCACCACGCCCGCGCCGCTGCTGCCGCTGAGGTTCGCTCCGAGAACACCCACTCCTCCATCCGAGGTGGTACTGCCGACGATTCCGTTGGCGAAACCCGTCGTCGCCGTGGCACTCCCGACGATGGCTGATGGAGACAAAGTAGAAGTATCCTCCTGCGGAGTCGCCGTCGAGCCGCTCTGCGTCACGGAGAGGACTCCGGATCCCAGAGCCGTTGTCGTGCTGCTAGCGGAGACCAGGCCGGATATGAGGGCGGAGTTTCCCACAAACGACGGCGCCGTGATCGAACCGGCGGCCGTTACGTTGCCGCTGCCGCCGACGCTGAACTTTTCGGAGCCGTTGACGCGCCCACTGAGGATTTTGCCGCCGGCGCGGTTGTCGAAGACGCCGGCGATGCCGCTGACGCTCCACACGTCGCCGCGTACGCCGGTCGTCGAGCCCGAGGCGGCGTTGTCGTAGCCCCAGACTCCGATGCCGGTTGTGCTCGGCGTGTGCCCGATGACGCCTCGTGTCGCCCCGGTCGCGGCCGCGGCCTCGCCCAGCACGCCCACGCCCGCCGTGCTTGGCACCAGCCCGTAGACGCCGATCGTCCCTCCGCTCGTTGCCGTGGCGTAGCCCAGAACGCCCCGCCCGGTCGTGCTCGGAGTCTGCCCGCGCACCCCGTAGGTTGTCCCCGTCGTTTGCGACGCCACGCCATAGACCCCCAGCGTCTTTGCCGACGACTGAATCCCGGCCCCGGTCGAGCTCTGACTGACCGTCACGCAGGGAGTGGTGGTGCCGCAACTGAAACTTGATGCCCCGCTGGTGATCGCCGCCCCGCTGGTGGGCGAGGTCAGCCCGGCCTGTGGTGACGTCGTTCCAATCAGCGCGTTGAACGTTCTCCCGCCTACCTTCCCGCTGCTCACTTGCGAACTCAGTTCCGTGCGCACCTGCTCCTTGAGCTGGTCGGTTGCGACGAAGGCGGCCGCGGGCCTGCCGCCCAGCCTGTCGGCATCCGCGGCCTTCAAGGCGTAGGGCACCGCGACGAGCAAGACACGCGGCTGTTCCTCGCCGCCTTCGGTTTGGACGCCCAGCCAGCGCGCGCCGCCGGTCGAGAAGAGCTCCGTCGGCAGGCCGTCGCCGGAAGCCGCGCCGAGCAGCACGGCGTAGCGTCCCTGGGCGTCGAGCCGGACATCTTGCACTTCGCTCCAAAGTGGCACGCCGCCCGCCTGCTCTTCGTAAACCGCAAACGTAAGTCGCGTCGTGGCACCGTGCGATACTTCGCCCTTGCGGCCCAGCAGCGCCCCGCTGAACTTCACGAGTCGCGGGACGCTTGTTCCCGAAGCCATATTGCGGGAGTTCGGCTGCTGTGCAAGTGAGACCATTGACGCGAGCAGCGACAAAACGACTGCGAACATCGACTTCGGACCATGCATCATGGACCTTCCTCCGTCTTTTGAGTTGGGTAATTTGGAAATCAGATTCTATTGCTGCACCGACATTTTGTCAATCCACGGCCGGGAGAAATGGTCTGTCAGATCAGGGACCGGCCAGGGTGAGAACGCTCGCAGCCGGAAGTTCTCTCGCTAAGCTCTGCCGAGCCCGACTTGAGTCATTTCCCGCAAGGCTTTCCGCGATTTGGCGCAAGTGGTTTCCCTGCAATCAGCTAGCGAGTTCACCCTGGTACCTAAACCCTGCTACTTCATGGCTGTTCAAGAAATCGACAGCGGCCTCTGCTGGTAGCCGGAATGCTCTATTGACCATGCGCACGAATTGGACATGACAAGAAGTCGATCGCTCGTGGGCCTAAGTCATTCCCAACCTTCCCACGAACCCTCGACGGGAGTCACTTAATGGACCGACCCAAAGTCACGATTGATGGCAACGAAGCGACGGCCTACTCGGCCTATCACATCAACGAAGTGGTGGCGATTTACCCCATCACTCCTTCCTCGCCGATGGGCGAGTGGGCGGACGAGTGGGCGGCGAAAGGCGAGCGCAACATCTGGGGCACGGTGCCGTCCGTCATCGAGATGCAGAGTGAGGGCGGCGCGGCGGGCTCGCTGCACGGCGCGCTGCAAGCCGGGGCGCTGACCACCACCTTCACGGCGTCCCAGGGGCTGCTGCTGATGATCCCCAACATGTACAAGATTGCGGGCGAGCTGACCTCGACGGTGATTCACGTTTCGGCGCGCACACTGGCCACACACGCGCTTTCCATCTTCGGAGACCACAGCGACGTGATGGGGACGCGCGCGACGGGCTTCGCGCTGCTGGCCTCGAATTCCGTGCAGGAAGCGATGGATTTCGCGCTGATCGCGCAGGCGGCGACGCTGGAAGCGCGCGTGCCCTTCCTGCATTTCTTCGACGGCTTCCGCACCTCGCACGAAGTGGCGAAGGTCGAGCAAATCTCCCTTGACCAGATGCGCGCCCTGATTGACGACGAACTGGTGCGCGCCCATCGCGCCCGTGCCCTCTCCCCCGACCGGCCGTTCATCCGCGGCACGGCGCAGAACCCCGACGTCTTCTTCCAGGCGCGCGAGACCGTCAACCCGTTCTATCTGGCGACGCCGGGATTCGTCGAGGAGGTGATGGAGAAGTTCGCGCGCGTGGCGGGGCGGCGCTACCGCCTGTTCGACTATGTGGGCGCGCCCGACGCGGAGCGCGTGGTGGTGCTGATGGGCTCAGGCGCGGAGACCGCGCAGGAGACCGTCGAATACTTGACGGCGCGCGGCGAGAAGGTGGGGGTCTTGAAAGTGCGCCTCTACCGGCCGTTCTCCATCGAGCATTTTGTGCGCGCGCTGCCCGTGACCGTGAGGACGCTGGCAGTGCTCGACCGCACCAAAGAGCCCGGTGCGGCGGGGGAGCCGCTTTACATGGACGTAGTGACGGCGCTGGCGGAGGCGGTTTCGAGCGGCGCCGGCCCCTTCCGCTCGATGCCGCGCATCCTCG
>Ga0334722_10006501_pt1 | contig 11537 bp, 16 predicted proteins | sample C3_bottom_MG_FD_207210 | JGI IMG/M metagenome (GOLD analysis project Ga0334722, IMG submission 207210) | Sediment microbial communities from Yellowstone Lake, YNP, Wyoming, USA - C3_bottom | ecosystem: Environmental > Aquatic > Freshwater > Lake > Sediment | place: USA: Wyoming | collected...
CTGACTTTTGGGTAGATCTCTTATATGTCCCATAGAAGCCGCAATTTTAAAATTTTTACCCAAAAATTTACTGATAGTCTTTGCTTTGGCAGGTGATTCAACTATTATCAATGTTTTTTTGGTCATCTATTATCCCTCCATAGAATAAACATATTACCTTCTAATATAATTTTTACCTGGCAATGATTTTATTAAACCCTTAAATTCTAACATGCACAAATAATAATTTAAATCTTTAATACTCATCCCTGTTTTATATATCAATTCTTCTATATTTACAGGATCTTCATGTATTTCCCTGTATATTTTTTCTTCAAAAATATCCAATATAGGTATATTCTCTTCTTTGAAACTCGTATCAAATTTCACATCATTAAATCCAATTTCTTCCAAAATATCATCTATACATGTAGTAAGCTTGGCTCCCTCTTTAATTAGCCAATGAGTCCCTTCACTATTTTTACTATAAATACTCCCAGGAATAGCAAAAACATCTCTTCCCTGTTCCAATGCCATTTGAGCAGTAATAAGTGAACCACTTTTCTTTCCCGCTTCTACAACTAAAACTCCATTTGATAACCCGCTTATAATTCTGTTTCTATAAGGGAAATTCTGGGGAATAGGCTTTGTACCCAAAGGAAACTCAGAAATTACAGCTCCGTTTTTTACAATATCACCTTTCAATTTTTTATTAGCAGCGGGATATATTAGATCTATACCACACCCAAGAACGGCAATGGTTTTTCCTCCCGCTTCTATGGCACCAACATGAGCACTGGTATCTATTCCTTCAGCCATCCCACTAACAATAACAAATCCTCTTTTTGAGAGCTCATAAGCAAATTCCCGGGCTACCTTTAAACCGTAATTAGTCGCTTTTCTTGAGCCTACAATTGAAAGATTTAATCCATCCAAACACTTAATATTCCCTTTTACAAATAAAACCGGGGGAGGATCATAAATATTTTTCAAATTTTTAGGATATTTTTCGTCTAAAATGGTTATAACCTCTATTTGGTTTTCGAGTATCCATTCAATTTGTTTATTAGGGTTAAAATCTTTTTTACTTTCAACAATAGTCCTTGAAATTTTTTCCCCTATACCATCAACATCTTTTAGCTCCTTTTCGGAAGCTTCCCAAATTTTTTTAGGTGTCCCGAAAAGTTCCAAAAGAGTGAGGATACGCTTCGGTCCTATACCATAAATGCTATTTAACCAAAGCCAATATATCAAATCTTCCATAAACAACCTCTTTTCTGCAAAATTTGCAATACAATGTTAGATTTTAATAATCCCAGTACTTCCTGTCAAGACTTCTGTACTGAATAGCTTCAGCAACATGGTATTCCTTTATCTCCTCAGAACCATCCAAATCTGCAATGGTTCTGGATACCTTTAATATCTTTCCGTAAGCCCTCGCACTTAGCTTTAATCTATTAAAAGCTTCTTTTAAAATCTCTTTAGATTTTTTATTTAACTTACAGTATGTATTTAAATCACTTGCACTAAGCTGAGAATTAAAATATATTCCTTTGTCCTTATATCTCTCAAGCTGAATCTGTCTTGCTTTGTTAACCCGTTCCTTGATTTTATTCGAATCCTCGCTTTCCCGACCCTCCACAAGAAAATCATATTTCACTGGCATTACTTCTACGTGTATATCTATTCTATCCAACAATGGACCCGAAATCTTATTCAAATATTTTTGAATCTGATAAGTAGAACATCTGCACTCATGTGTAGGGTCTCCGTAATATCCACAGGGACATGGATTCATCGAACATATTAACATGAAATTAGAAGGATAGGTAATAGTAGCATTTACCCTCGAAATTGTAACAAATTTATCTTCCAGAGGCTGCCTCAGACATTCTAAAATATCCTTCCTGAATTCGGTGAGCTCATCCAAAAACAATACCCCGTAATGAGCAAGACTAACCTCACCGGGCTTCGGTATTTTTCCACCGCCGGTCAATGATGCAGAAGATGTTGAATGATGAGGAGCTCTAAAAGGTCTCTTGGTTATCAGCGGCTTCTTCAAAAGTCCGGCTATGCTATATATTTTAGTAACTTCCAGACATTCTTCAAAGGTCATATCTGGTAAAATAGAAGGTATACGTCGAGCAAGCATTGTCTTGCCCGATCCAGGAGGACCTATCATCAAAAGATTATGAGCACCGGCAGCAGCTATCTCTAAAGCCCTTTTTACATTTTCCTGCCCCCGGACATCACTAAAATCAAGCTGTTCTTCTTCCGAATCATATAAAAGTTCATTTTTATCCACATTAAAGGGTTCTATTGAAATCTCCCCGTTTAAAAATTTTACAGCTTCGGATAAATTCGATACCGGGTAAACCTTCACATTTTCTATTATTGAAGCTTCCTTAGCATTTTCCAAGGGCAATATTATATTATCAAAACCCTTTTCATAAGCACTAATAACCATAGGCAAAACACCGTTTACCGGTTTAACCTCACCATCCAAAGACAACTCGCCTATTATAATAAACTCACTTAATTTTTCCGATGTAACCTGTTCGGTTGCCTTAAGAATGCTTATTGCGATAGGGAGGTCAAAACCCGGACCTTCCTTTTTAGTATCAGCTGGGGCTAAATTAACAACTATTCTTTTCGTAGGAAAATTAAATCCCGAATTCTTTATGGCCGATCTAACTCTTTCTCTTGATTCCTTTACTACAGTATCTCCCAAACCAACTATCTCAAACATTGGAAGTCCGTTGGAAATGTCGACTTCCACTTCAGCTATATAACCATCCATGCCAAAAACAAAACTGCTTAATGTTTTAGCTATCATACCACAACACCTACCTTTTAAATTACTTTGTAAAAATTCTATAAATAACCTAAAATCCCTTCTTTAAACAAAAAAATAAAGGTAGATAAAAATGTTTTAAAACCTACCCCTAAACTGAAAAGCATCCTTTATTAATCTTATCTCCTTCACCGATTCTCCATCCATATACACTTCCACTACATCAAACCTGCATGGTCTATTAAACATACCTTTTTTGGCCATATAGATCAAGCTTACCGTACCCATTGTATGCTGTTTTCTTAAATTTACGGACTCACATGGAAGACCGAATTTATCCGTTTTTCTGGTCTTTACTTCTATAAATGATAGGATATCGTTATCCATAGCTATAACATCTATTTCTCCCTTTTTAGTTTTAAAATTTCTTTCTATTATTTTATACCCCATGCGTTTTAAATATTTTATGGCCTCCTGTTCACCTATTATTCCTATATCCCTATTAGAAGCCATATTATTCTCCTCTCGTTTTATCTATGGAATAAATATAAGCTAAAATACCGGCAACCGCTCTGTAAAGCTCTTCCGGTATTTCCTCACCTATTTCCCTCTTCATCAATTCTTCAACTACATAAACGTCTTTTGTTATGGGTATTTTTTCCTTTTCTGCAGTTTCTATAATTTTATCTGCTACAATACCCCGTCCCTTTGCTATTATTAAAGGGGCCTTATAGGTTTTTTCATATTTTAAAGCTACGGCTTTTTTTATCTTGGACTTTTTCATAGGATATCATACCTTTATATCCAAAAATTTAAAATCATTAACCTTTTTTGTTACATTAAATGTCACTTTGCGCAATTCTAAACCGTAGAATTTCATAATTTCGTCTAAAATTCCCCTATACTTATTTAACAATTCCACCGCAAAACGATTACCATATAGATCTATATAAAATGATTTACCGATATTTTTAATCAAAGCCGAAATTTCCCCCATATTCTTCGTTTGAACTTTAATTAATAATCTGTTGGAATCTAAAACTTTTCCATCATGTTCTTTATAGTTATATATAAAAATATTGTACATATAATCATTAATATTATAGTATATCTGCCATCCGTTTACAAATGGATAATATCTTTGAAGTATTTCTTTATAAAGTTCAAAAAGATTTTTAATTTCATCTTCAAATTTAAGATTTATTACGTTTATAATTCCATCTTCTTGATCAGACTTTAATATCACATCTATTATCTTTAAATACAGCAGTCCATCCTTTAAATTTAATACTTTAAAAATTATATATGAGTTCTCTGGAATATCAAAAGATATTTCTGCCTTTATTTCTCTTCCGTTAAAATTCAAAAAATAGAAGTTTCCCTCTTTTCTTACAATATTTAAAACTAAAAACCTTCCTATATTCGTAGAAAAAAACTCATTAAAAATATTTTGTTTTATCTCCGAAATGTTAAATTTAAAGACCTGATTAATAATTTTCATCCTTCTCAATCCCTATAAATTTTTTGGTAAAAGTTAGTCTATGTATGGGGGATAAGCCATATTTACGTATTGCTTCAATATGTTGAGCAGTACCGTAACCTTTATTTGAATTAAAATTATAGATAGGAAACTTCTCATGGTATTTGTACATAATCCTATCCCTTGTTACCTTGGCTATTATTGAAGCAGCTGCAATGGAAACGCTTAAATTATCTCCTTTAATAATGGATTCCTGAGGTATATCCACTTCTGGTATTCTTAGGGCATCTATCAAAAGTACCTCTGGTTTTATAGATAGCTTAGATATAGCAATTCTCATAGCTAATAGAGTCGCATTTAATATATTTATACGGTCTATGGTTTTTTCATCAACAATGCCTACACTCCAACAAAGGGCCTTTTTGGTTATTTCCTCATATAATATCTCTCTTCTTTTTTCGGTAAGTTTTTTAGAATCCTTTATACCTTCTATCATCTCTTTTTCCTTTTCGGGCAAAATAACTGCTGCCGCTATTACAGGGCCTGCAAGAGGTCCTCTACCTGCCTCATCCACCCCTGCTATATACCTATAACCTTTAGATCTAAAAATATTTTCATAAAAATATAAATCCTCTCCCATAAATCTAATCCCTCATTCTAAAGGCAATTCCAGAATTATTTTTCCTAATTTACCATTTCTGTAATCGTTTATCAAAATTTCAGAAGCCCTTGACAAATCCAAATTGTTTTCAGAAATTCTGCATCCTCTTTTATTTGCTATTTCACATAAAATGGAATCTATACTTTTATTCGTTATATCTATTTGATATCTCTCCATAAATGAATTAGGGTTTATATTCATAAGATAATAAATCAGTTTCTTGGCCACATCTTCTTTTAAAAATAGATCATCTTTTATTGCCCCCGTAATAGCAAGCTTATAACCGCAATCCTCATCTTGAATTTTCGGCCACAAAACGCCAGGAGTATCGAGTAACTCGATATCTCCTCTCACCTTTATCCACTGATATCCTCTCGTTACACCAGGCTTATTCTGAACAACAGCACCCGTTCTTCCGGTTATACGATTTATAAGCGATGATTTTCCAACATTGGGTATGCCGACGACCATTATACGAATAGGCCTTACCCTTATTCCTTTTTGAAAAGCTTTTTTTATTATATCGAAACCCAATACCTTTATTTCTTTTATCAAGAAATTTATCCCATGTCCATCTTTGGAATTAATAGGAATAACCGTCTCACCTTTATTTTTAAACCATGTTAACCATTTTTCCAAATCTTTGGTTAAAACCAAATCTGCTTTATTAATAACCAATATTCTTTTTTTATCTTCTAATATAGATGAAAGTTCCGGATTCCTGCTACACATTGGAATCCTTGCATCCACCACCTCAATAATTATATCGACCAATTTGATTTTATCCCTCATATTTTTTAAAGCTTTTGCCATATGCCCAGGGAACCAATGAATCGTCATGGGATGACCACCTAATTTCTATTTTACTATTCCGAACCTCGTAAAGGGAAAAATTCTAAAAACCGCTTTTCCTACAATATTTTTGAGAGGGACTGGCCCCACATCAGGAAATCTGCTATCCTTACTATTATTTCTATTGTCACCCAAAACAAAGACCGTATTCTGAGGAACTTTATCTAATTTATAGTAGCCTAATGTCATTTCATTTATATAGGGTTCGTTAATCTCACGATTATTTACAAGGACTTTACCGTTTTTGATTTCAACCGAATCTCCTTCTACAGCTATTACCCTTTTAATGAAATTCCATTTGGGATCAGAGGGATATCTGAATATAATTATATCCCCTCTTTGAGGTTTTTCGAACCTATATACAAGTCTATTAGCTATAAGTTTTTCGCCATTATGTAAAGTCGGATACATCGAATTTCCATCAACCGATACAATTTCAAACAAAAAGGTTTTTATTAGCATTGCGATAACAAAAGCAAAAACAATGGTTTTTAACCAGTCTAAAATCTCTTTTTTTAATTTTTCATCCATAACCTCACCTCAGTATTAGGATATCAAAATAAGGGACTATTTAGTCCCTTATTTTTGAACTTCTTCTAACCTATCAACAAATCTTGCAGCCTTTCCTACTCTCTTTCGTAAGTAATATAACTTCGCCCTTCTTACTCTTCCTTTTCTGACTACTTCGATCTTATCAATTACGGGCGAATGAAGAGGGAATACTCTTTCTACTCCAACACCATAGGAAATCCTTCTAACAGTAAATGTTTCACTTAATCCGCCGCCTTTTCTCGCTATGACAATACCTTCAAATACCTGAATTCTTTCTCTGTTTCCTTCTTTAACCTTAACATGAACTCTAACGGTATCACCAACATTGAATGCGGCAACATCTTTTTTGAGCTGTTCACTTTCAATTAATCTAACCAAATCCACGTCTTTCCCTCCTTCCCCTAAGACGTTCATATCAATAGCGATAGCGGAACGCCGTATTACAACATAACATTATATCATATGTAATTTTCCTTTACAACTAAATTTCACCTAAAAATTATCCTTGAACAATTCTTTCAGATATTCAATTTCATCTTGATTAATAAAAACATTTGAAATAAGATCCGGTCTAACCTTAAAGGTTTTTTCGATAGCTTTTTTTCTTCTCCATTTTCTTATTTCTTCATGATTCCCTGACAAAAGAACTTCCGGAACCTCTAATCCCCTATATATTCTCGGTCTTGTATACTGAGGATATTCCAAAAGCCCCTCTGAGAAGGACTCATCCATTACTGACTCTTCGCTTCCCAAAACTCCCGGAATAAGTCTCACTATCGAGTCTATAACCACCATAGCAGGTATTTCTCCGCCTGTCAATATATAATCACCTATGGATATCTCTTCGTCCACCAGCTTATCTATTACCCTTTGATCTATACCTTCATAGTGGCCGCATATCAAAATCAGATGTTTCTCCTTTGATAAAAGATGAGCCATTTTTTGATTATAAACTTTACCTTGAGGGGATAGATATATTACTTTAGAATACTCCTTTTTTACATGTTCTATAGCCTCAAAAAGAGGCTCGGGCTTTAAAATCAAGCCCATGCCTCCACCAAAAGGATAGTCATCCACTCTCCTATGTTTGTCATGCGAAAAATCTCTTATATTATGTATTTGTATATCTATAAGACCTTTTTCTCTTCCTCTTTTGACAATACTAACATTTAAAATATTTTTGAATGCATCTGGAAATAATGTTAAAATATCCATTTTCATCTATAACAGCCCCTCAATTAGATGAACTATCAAAACACCTTTTTGTATATCTACTTTTTTTATAACATCCGAAATGGCAGGCAAAAGAATTTCCTTTCCGTCCAACCCCTTTACAACATAAACATCATTGCTTCCCGTCTTAAAAACATCTTCAACCCTGCCCAAGCATTTACCTTCCTCTGTATATACCTCGCAACCTATTATATCACATATGAAATATTCATCTTCCTCTAAGGATATGGCATTTTCTCTATCCACCTTAACCTTACAGCCTACATATTCTTCAGCTTTATTAATGTTATCAATATCTTTTAGTTTTATCAAAACCAAATTTTTGTGATATCTAACTCCTTCAACTAAAAATCTCTCAAGTGAGCCATTTTTATCTATATATATATATTCCAATTCTTCAAATCTATCATTTTTCTCGGTATCTGGAAAAACCTTAAGTTCTCCTTTTATACCGTGAGTATTGATAATCCTTCCAATGGTCAAAAACTTTACCATAAGAACACCTGCCTTTATTATATAAGGGTTAGTTATAAACTAACCCTTATATTATTTCCAAAATTACCTTCTTTTTATTCTTAAGGCCGGCAGCCTTTATTACAGTACGAATAGCTTTTGCTATCCTTCCTTGTTTCCCAATAACCTTACCCATATCTTCAGGGGCCACTCTTAACTCTATTATTACCGTATGTTCGCCTTCTATCTCTTTTATTTCTACTTTATCGGGATTATCAACCAAAGCCTTAACAATAACACTAACCAATTCCTTCATCTAAACACCCCCAAACTTACGCCTGGCTATCTTCTAAAAGTTTATAGATGCCCTGTCTCTTAAACAATGCCTTCACAGCATCGGAGGGTTGTGCACCCATCTTTAACCATTTAATGGTTTTTTCCGTGTCAATACTGAGCTCCTCTGAATTAATAGGATTATAATAACCTATTTCATCGATAAATCTGCCATCTCTTGGAAACCTCGAATCGGCTACAACCAATCTGTAAAAAGGAGATTTTTTAGCACCCATTCTTTTTAATCTAATCTTAACAGCCATAAATTCACCTCCTCATTTATTCTTTATTTAAAGAATGGAAATCTTATTTTCCCTTTTTTCATATCTTTGCTTATACCTCCAAATTGTTTCATAAGCTTTTTCATTTGTTCAAAACTCTTTAAAAGATTGTTTACATCCTGAATGGTGGTACCACTGCCTTTCGCGATTCTCTTCCGTCTGCTACCATTTATTATTGAAGGATTTTGTCTTTCTTCCTTTGTCATGGAATTAATAATAGCTTCTATCTTAATCAAATTTTTATCGTCCACATTTATTCCCTCAAGTTGTTTGGGAGTAAGCCCCGGAATCATTGATAAAATTTGATTTAACGGCCCCATTCTTTTTATCTGTTGTAGCTGTTCGAAAAAATCTTCTAATGTAAATTGTTGCTCTCTTATCTTTTTTTCCAGCTCTTTTGCCCTTTTTTCATCATAGGTTGCCTGTGCCCTTTCAATCAGGGTAAGAACATCACCCATCCCCAATATTCTCGAAGCCATTCTATCAGGATAAAACGGCTCCAATGCATCTATTTTTTCGCCAACCCCAACGAATTTTATAGGTTTTCCCGTAACAGCTTTTACAGATAAAGCAGCACCACCACGTGTATCACCATCAAGCTTGGTCATTATTATCCCATCAATCCCCAAAATAGAATTGAAATGTTCCGCGACATTTACAGCATCCTGACCGGTCATGGCATCTACAACCAATAATATTTCATTGGGTTTAATCGCTACTTTTATATCCTTCAATTCTTCCATTAATTCTTCATTTATGTGGAGTCTTCCGGCCGTATCCAAAATTATCATATCAAATCCATTTTTGGTGCCATATTCTATCGATGCCTTCGCTATATCTACAGGATTAATTTTATCTCCCATGGAAAATACCTGTACACCTATTTTTTCTCCCAATACATTAAGTTGTTTAATTGCAGCAGGTCTATAGATATCAGCTGCTACAAGCAAAGGATGTTTTCCATTCTTTTTAAAATAGTTTGCAAGTTTTGCTGCCGTAGTTGTCTTCCCCGAACCCTGAAGACCCACCAACATAACAATGGTAGGCGGCTTCGGTGAAATAGCTATTTTGCTGTTAGTTGTACCCATTAGAGCAGTTAACTCGTCGTAGACTATCTTAACTATTTGCTGACCCGGAGTCAGACTCTCCAAAACCTCCGAACCTACTGCCCTTTCCATAATCCTCTGTATAAAATCCTTTACCACTTTGTAATTTACGTCGGCTTCCAAAAGTGCAAGTCTTATCTCTCTGAGTCCTTCTTTTACATCCTTTTCGGTTAGCTTACCTTTACCTCTTAATTTTTTAAAAATATCCTGCAGTTTAACTGCAAGATTCTCAAACACCATGAAATAACCTCCCTAACTCTCTTTTAGAGAAACCAAAATATTTTTTACTTCAACAATTTTTTCTGTTACTTTATCATCACTTAATCCCACAATCACTTCTTCCAAAATTTTTATTGCTACATTTAATTTTTCCATTCTAACTGTATAACCATTAACAAGACCTAATTTTTTTTCATAATCTAACATCAATTCTTCAGCTCTTTTAAGAATATCATGTACTCCCTGGCGAGATATGCCAAGCTTTTCAGCAATTTCTCCCAGAGAATAATTGAGATTGTAATACATCTCTACTATTTCGGATTGTCTTTCGGTCAAAAACTGTCCATAAAAATCGTAAAGCAAATTCATATAAAAAAACTTTTCAAGCATTTTATCACCTATTCAAGCATAAAAACTTTACAGTTACTTCTTAATTGTAAATAAATATTTTGTATTTGTCAATATTTTTATCTCCAATGTTATAGTTATCTTTCGATGGTTAATTGTAAAATTAAATGCGACAGAAAAAATAGTTGAACCATAGCGTGAAACCCGATATGATGTTGGTTGACCAAAACTAACACATACGGGAGGGTTTCAGCTATGGTCCTTACTGAAGAGTATACCACATCACCACGCAATTTTAAACACCTTACACCCTATGAAAGGGGTAAAATTTGCGCACTACTTAAAGAAGGTTTTTCGCCAACCCAAATTGCTAAAAAACTCGGCCGTCATCGCAGTACTATTTATCGCGAAATAAAGCGTGGTACAACAACTCAACTTCGCACGGATCTAACTACATACAATGCATACTTTCCAGAAACTGGCCAGGCAGTTTATGAAAAGAACCGCTCTTTTTGTGGCAGAAAAAGCAAAGTCCTTAAAGTAGAATCTTTCCTTCAATATGCTGAACAAAAGATACTACAAGACAAATGGTCTCCTGAACTGTAGTAGGAACTGCTCGCCGAGAAGAAATCTTTCACCCTTCCTCCATGGTATGCACTAAAACCCTATACAATTATATCGACCGCTGCTTGCTTAAAGTTCGCAATATCGACCTTTTTATAAAAACCAGACGTAAACCAAAGAATAATAATACTTCTCGAAATAACAAGCGTCTTTACGGCAAGAGTATCAGCGAGCGGCCTGATAGCATTGAAAAACGTGAGGAATTTGGCCACTGGGAGATCGATACTGTCCTCGGAAAACGCTCTAATGACCATGTTCTAATGACACTAACGGAAAGAAAAACTCGCTATAATTTGATAATTTCTTTAGCAAGCAAAACCGCTGATGAGGTGGATAAAAAATTAAAACGGCTAAAAAGCCAATATGGCCCTCTTTTCACACTTGTATTTAAAAGCATCACTTCTGACAACGGTAGCGAATTTGCTAATCTTAGTAATCTTGGGATAGAAGTCTATTATACTCATCCCTATTCCGCTTGGGAACGAGCTACTAATGAGCGGCATAATGGTTTAATCAGGAGATTAGTTCCTAAGGGAACAGCTATTAAGGAACTATCTCTTTCTCAAATCGAAAGAGTGCAAAATTGGTGTAATACATTACCTAGAAAAATTCTAAACTACTG
>Ga0334722_10006502_pt1 | contig 11536 bp, 13 predicted proteins | sample C3_bottom_MG_FD_207210 | JGI IMG/M metagenome (GOLD analysis project Ga0334722, IMG submission 207210) | Sediment microbial communities from Yellowstone Lake, YNP, Wyoming, USA - C3_bottom | ecosystem: Environmental > Aquatic > Freshwater > Lake > Sediment | place: USA: Wyoming | collected...
ATCGCGAACAGGATGATCGCGGCGGTGTCCATGCTGGGCACGGGCAGGAAGTTGATCGCCATGACGAGCGCGCCGATCGCGAGCGCCGACAGGACGCCACCGAGATTGTCGACCGGATCCGTGGTCTCGTTGACGTGACTCGGGACGACGAACCAGGCCATCACGAGCGCGACCGCGACCAGTGGCAGGGTGACGAGGAACACGGCACCCCAGTCGAACTCCTCGAGCAGGGCACCGGAGATCAGCGGCCCGAGCAGGGCGATGCCGCCGCCGAGCGCCGACCACAGCGCGATCGCCTTCGTCCGCGCCGGCCCGGACCACAGCGCGGTGATGAGCGCGAGGGTCGTGGGATAGGCCATCCCGGCCGCGATGCCGCCGACGATCCGGGCGACGAACAGCACCGTGTCGGTGGGCGCGAACCCTGCGGCCAGCGAGGCGGGGATGCACAACAGCATGCCGAGGATGATCATCAGCTTGCGCCCGTAGCGGTCGCCGAGGGCGCCCAGCCACAGCACCGAGGCCGCGAGGCCCAGGGAGTAGCCGACCGCGATGAGGTCGAGCATCGTCTGCGACGAGTTGAACGACTTCCCGATGTCCGGAAGGGCGACGTTCGCCACAGAGAGGTTCAGGTTCGCGACGGCAGCGACGAGAATCAGCGTCAGCAGGACCAGCTTGGCTCTCGCCGGGGCCTCTCCCGATCCGGTCGCGGCGGCTCGCGTGCTCATCGTCTCCCCTTCGATCGTCGGGACCGGGCGCGTTCGGCAGTCGATGAGGCCGCCGGGCCGGTCCGGCGATTCCTACAGCACCTCCGCACGCATTTCAGCCCGTTCGCGGATCACCTGCCGCCCGACGCCGGCATCGGCGGACCGGCTCGTGCGCCCGCCGGCGGCCGCCGAGTGGTATTCATGTGCCCATGGGCGCTCGCACAACCATCGGCGTGACCCGTCGAGCCAGGGGCCGGCGATGAGCGCCGGCGCGAACGGAGACGGGCCCAGCCGGTCGGCGCGTGACCGCGCGGCGGCGGCAGGGACCGGCGCGATCGCGAGCGCGCACCAGCTCGTCGACGCGGTCGGCGCGCTCGTCGACCAGGCGATCGACCGCGTGATGCTCACCGGCGAGCGGATCACCTCGGCCGCCGATGCGAAGCGCGCGCTGGCAGGCGAGGCCGACACTGAGGCGATGGCCGACAACATCCAGCGCGTCGTCCTGTTCGCCGTCCCGGTCGTCCGGCGCGTGGCGCGCGGAGCCCGCTTCACCCGCGTGCCGTGGGTGATGGTGGCGTCGAGCACGGTCTCGATCATGGTGGCCGTGCGGACCGGAATCCGGGAGATCCAGGTGCTCGCGGCGCTCGCCGCGCACCGTATCGAGATGGCGACCGGGGGCCCCGCCGATACTGAGCTTGTCCGCAAGCTCGCTGTCGACCTTTACCTGGACCCGAAGCGGACGCCGGACCTGAGCGATGACAGGCTTCGGCTGATCCGCCTGACCCGCACGTGGGTGTTCCGGGGCGCACTGGGACGCAACACGTCGAGGCGCGCCGGCGAGGCGCTGGCGACGGCCGAGCGGATCGACGTCGCCGCGCTCGCGGCGCACTGGGCGGCCACCCGCCGGAGCGGCGGCGACGCGCTCCGCCGCGGTGAGCTGCAGCCCGGCGCCGACTGATTCGCCTCGAAGGGGTCCGCTCGGCTTCCGCCGACGGCCGCCCTAGCATGACCCGTGACGAAAGGAGTCAGCCATGGCTGAAGTCATCCCGATCCCGGGAGCCGGTTCGACCGCGAAGGTCCGTAACGTCGTTGCCGTCGCGATCCTGTCGATCGTGACCCTCGGCATCTACCTTCTCTTCTGGTGGTACTACATCAACCGCGAGATGGCCGACTACGGTCGCGCCCTCGGCACGGACGAGCTCGGCGACAGCCCGGCGAAGTCCACGCTCGCCCTCTTCCCGGGCGCCCTGATCGTCGTCCCGGCGGTCTGGACGACCGTGACGACGTTCAAGCGGGTTCAGGCATCCCAGCGACTGTCGGGGCAGTCGCCGGCACAGATCAACGGCTGGCTCGGCCTGGTGCTCTACCTGGTGCTGGCGCCGGTCCTGTGGGCCTACATGCAGAGCGGCCTCAACGGCGTGTGGCGGTCCCTGCAGGCGGAGCAGTCCACGCAGCCCGCGGAGATCCCGGCAGGGTGAGGTCGGCGGGCGCCGTCCCCCGGGGCGGCGCCCGCCCTCCGCGCGCATGAGCTGGCGCGGCTGGTACGACGCCCTGGACAAGCCGGGGTGGACGCCGTCGCCCGGCGCGATCGGGACGATCTGGACCGTCCTCTACCCCATCATCCTCGCGGTGGACGTCACGATCGTCGTGCTCGCGGGACGGGGTCGCATTCCGTGGCACGTGGTGCTGCCGTTCGCGCTGAACCTGGCGGCGAACATCGCGTTCACGCCGCTGCTCTTCGGCGCCCGCAGCCTCGGGCTTGCGACCCTGGACATCCTGGTGGTGCTCGCGACGATCGTATGGGCGATGGCCGCCGCCTGGCCGTACGCGCGCTGGGCGACCATCGCGTTCATCCCCTACCTCGCTTGGGTCGCGACGGCGACGGTCCTGCAGTTCGAGATCACGCGCCGCAACCTCTGAGACGGCTCGAGCGCACCCCTTGGCAGCCGCTCGAAGGCCCGGTTCACCTCGCCGTTGACGCGCCCTCCGTCGGCCTGACATACAACTTCGAGCCCGTGCCAGCCGACGTCGAGGTCGGTGGGCACGGCCGCCTCGCCGTCACGACACTGCCCGGAGGTCGGGGGTGATCACCCGGTGGGAGCGACGGCGGCGCGCCTCATGCCCGGGTGCGCTTGCCGCGGCCGGGGCGCCGCGCCTGCGGACCCGCCAGGCAGCGATCGATCGCAACGCGGGCGCGGTTGAGCGCGCGCGGGTCGCCGTTCGCGACGAACTGGGCGTTCGCGAGGAGCAGGTAGGCGTTGACCTCGAACGCGAGCTGATCCGGCTCCTCCGCCGCATCGATCTCCCCTTCCGCCTGCGCGTCGACCACCGCCTGGCGGAGCGTCCCGAACCACTCCGCGACGAACTCGAGCGCCAGGTCGCGCACCGGGCCGGGGTGGGTGTCGACCTCCGCCGCGACCGACGCGAAGAAGCAGCCTCCGGGGAACACCGACTCCTCGACATGCTCGAGGAACCGCTCCGCAAGCGCCCTGAGACGCGCCAGCCCGGACTCGGCGGCCAGCGCGGGCGCCACAACCACCTCGCGGTAGATGCCGCACGCCGTGTCGATGGTCGCGAGCTGCAGATCCTCCTTCGAGCCGAAGTGCGCGAACAGACCGCTCTTGCTCATCCCGACGGCGTCGGCAAGGCGCCCCAGCGAGAGGCCGGTGATCCCCTCGACTGTGGCGAGGCCGGCGGCCGCCCGAAGGATCGCCTCCCGGCTGCGCTCGCCGTCGGAGCGTGACCTGCGCCCGGTGGCAGGGTTCGTTCGTTTCGCCGGCGTTGTCTCCATGCCTTGACAAGTTAGCACGACCGGTCGTAGTCTCTCGACGACTTAGCACGACCGATCGTTCTAACTACGAGGAGGAGGAGCCACCATGACCACGATGACCACCCCCGCGCCGCCGCCGGACCTGGCCGCGGTCAAGCGCCGCCAGCAGGCGACCTGGGCCAGCGGGGATTTCTCCGCCGTCGCCACGCTGATCGTCCCCGTCGCGGAGAACCTGTGCGACGCGACCGACCTGCGGGCCGGCTCGCGGGTGCTCGACGTCGCGACGGGAAGCGGCAACGCCGCGATCGCCGCCGCCCGCCTCGGCTGCGACGTCACGGGCGTCGACTACGTGCCCGCCCTGCTGGAGCGCGGACTTGAGCGCGCGGACGCCGAGCGGCTCGACATCGAGTTCCTCGAGGGCGACGCGGAGGACCTGCCATTCCCCGACGGCTCGTTCGACGCGGTCCTCTCGATGTTCGGTGCGATGTTCGCCCCGGATCACGCGCGCGCCGCCGCCGAGATCGCGCGTGTGTGCCGCCCCGGTGGCCGCGTGGGACTCATCAGCTGGACGCCCGAGGGCTTCCTCGGCGACATGTTCCGGACGATCGCCGCCCACGTGCCGCCGCCCGCCGGCGTCGCGTCGCCGATGCTCTGGGGAACCGAGGCCCACCTCGCGTCGACCTTCGCCGACACGGTGGTCTGGACCGGCCACACCCGCCGGATCTTCACCTTCCGGTTCACCTCGCCGGAGGCGTTCGTCGACCTGTTCAGGTCCATGTACGGACCCACCCTGAAGGCCTTCGAGGCGCTCGACGACCAGGCGCGCCTCCGGCTCGCCGACGATCTCGCCGATCTCGCCCGACGGCACGACCGCCTGGACGAGGACGGCGCGATCGCGATCCCGGCCGAGTACCTCGAGTCGGTCGGCATCCGCCGCTGACACCGGCGCGGCCCGGGGCCGGCCGGCGTGCCGAGCCCCGGGCGCGGCGCTCGCCGTCCCGGCGGTCGCGGGGAACCCGCGGTATAGTCCTCCCCGTACCGGTCCGCGATTCGATATCCGGACCCGGCAGGCGAGATCAATCAGAGGAGAGGCAATGGCGTTCGGCCCGGTCGACGTAGTCATCATCGGCTTTCCCGGCAACAAGTTCACCGGCCGCATCGCGCCGGCCCTCATGGAGCTGGTCGACAGCGGCACGGTCCGCATCCTCGACCTGCTGTTCGTATCGAAGGACGCCGACGGCGTCACCACGACGATCGACATCGTCGACCTCGACCCGGACGCGGGTCCGGCGTACCTCGACGTCAGCGTGCACGCTGCCGGAGCGCTCGGCCCGGAGGACGCCGAGGAGGTCGCGGACGATCTGGAGCCGAACTCATCGGCGCTCCTGATCGCGTTCGAGAACACGTGGGCGGCGAAGTTCACGCAGGCGTGCCGCGACGCGGACGCCGTCCTGATCGACATGATCCGCATCCCGGCCGAGGTGGCCGAGGCGGCATTGACCGAGGGCTAGCCCGCCCGACCAGTACATCGCAACCGAGAGGGAGACATGGGACTTCTACGCATGGCCACCCGCACCGCCGTCGTCGCGGGCACCGCAACCGCCGTATCGGGACGCGTGGCGCACAGGCAGAACGAGAAGTACGCCGCGCAGGAGCAGCAGCAGTACGATCAGGCCACTGCCGCCGCTGCCGCCGCCGCACCGCCCGCGCCGCAGCAGGACGAGCAGATCGCCAAGCTTCAGGAGCTCGCGCAGCTCAACAAGCAGGGTGTGCTGTCGGACGAGGAGTTCGCTGCCGCGAAGGCCAAGGTCCTCGGCATCTGACCGGCGGCGCCCACGGCGCTTCGCCGGTGGGCGGGATGGACCCGTACGCACTGCTGGCGGGGGTGTACGACGAGATCGTCGTGGACCCCTGCCACGCGCGGTGGGCGCAGTACCTGAGCGAGCTGTGGGCCCCCGAGGAGCCAGGGGTCCGCACCGTCCTGGACGTCTGCTGCGGCACGGGCCTGATGACCAGAGAACTCGCCCTTCTGGGGTACCGGGTGACGGGGGTGGATGCGTCGCCGGCGATGCTCGCGCGCGCGCGGCGGCTGCTGGGGCCGCAGGTGGAGCTGCGCCTCGAGACCCTGCCGAGCCTCACGCTCGACGGCGTCTTCGATGCGGCGGTGTCGACGCTCGACGGCCTGAACTACCTGACCCCGGCGGAACTCCACTCCGCGGTGGCCGCCCTGGCGGACCGTGTGCGTCCCGGGGGCTGGCTGGTGTTCGACGTCCACACGGACGCGACGATGCGCTTCGCGGCCGCGAACCCGGTCGTCGAGGGCGAGAAGGACGGGCGCCGCTTCACGATCACGAACGTCGTCGATGCCGACGCCCGGACGTGCGGCTCACGCATCGACGTCCACGACGGCAACGGTCACGGCTTCTCGGAGCACCACCTGCAGCACTTCTTCACCGACGCGCAGGTCCTCGCTGCGCTCGCCGACGCCGGCTTCACCTTCGTCGCGGTCACCGACGAGTACACCCCCGACCCGGTGACCGACGAGACGCTGCGGGCGACGTGGGTCGCGCGGCGTGGCCATCCGTCGCCGGTCTGAGCAGAACCGCTCCCGCCTTGGACCTCGCACGCTGAGGTTCCCGGCCGCTGTCGCCACGACGGATCGCGCCCGATGCGGGGGGGTCGCTCACTCAGGCGGCGTGGTGGATCAGCGACTCGAAGCTGATCTGCACCATGGGGCGGTTGTCTCCCGGCTGCTCGCGCAGCCGGTCGATCATCCGCGCGGCGAGGGGGCTCTCCCCTGCCACCGCCGCGACCGCGGCGTCGGTCTCCGGGTCGCCGTGGCGCGCCAGGTCGGCGATGTCCACGCCCCTGGCCTCGAGGCGTTCGAGCACCGTGACCAGCGTCGCGAGCCCGACGAGGACCCCGCGGGGCGACGCCCCGGTCTTCGTCGCGCGCGCCAGCGCGAGGGGCTTGCACCGCACGAGGCGGGCGATGGTGGTGGTGTCGAGGCCGCGCTCGACGAGCCGCTCCCGAAGGGCGGCGGGGCCGTCGCACACATGGCCGACGACGGCGAGTGGGAAGTCCGCTGTGTCTGTCATGCGTCAACCGTAGCGCGATTCCTTCCGAAAGGCGAACGTGTGTTCGATCCGGACTTTAGCCGTGCGTCGGCGCGGTCTCGACGCCTGCCGCTGGAGGGTTTCGGGATCGCGGCGGCTCGCGCTCGAACTCGCCCTTGTCGGCGGCCCGAGACACTACCTCAGCCGGTCAAGAGTGCGCGTGGAGGACGAGAGGCCCGCGCCGCCCGTGCCGGTGACTTCGCGCTTCCCAAGAAAAGCCGGCGAGCTATCGAGTCCTGAATCGCGCATCGACATCGGGAAGTTCCTGGAACCGCGAGAACGTTCCCTCGTCTGCGATCTCCTGTGCGGCCGTCAGGAACCCAGCCCATGCGGTTCGCGCGAGCGTACCCCCGACGCTGATCCGGCGCACTCCGAGCGACGCAGCTACCGGCAGCGTGATGAATGGAGCGTTCACAAGGAGGTTCACCGGTTTCGGTGACACTGCCGCGACGATCGCGGACACCTCCTCGACGGTGCCGATCCTCGGAGCGTAGAGGCAGTCGGCACCGGCTTCGGCGTATGCCTGCAACCTTCGGATCGTCTCGCCAAGATCAGGGCGTCCCACCACGAAGCCTTCGGATCGGCCGGTGAGGATGATGCCCGTTCCGCTTTCGTCGATCGCGCGACGCGCCGATCGTATCCGCTCGACGGCGAGGTCGAGTTCATACAGCGGCTCAGCCGCGTCACCCGTCGAGTCCTCGATCGAAAGCCCGGCGATCCCAGTCGCAGCAGCGAGCTTCACGTTCGCACCAACCTGCTCCGGTTCGTCGGCGAAGCCCCCCTCGAAGTCTGCGTTCACCGGGAGTTTCACCGCGCCGGAGACAGTCCGAAGATGCTCCAGCACCTGACCGAGTCGGAGTTGATTGTCGGCGCGGCCGAGTGTCCACGCGTAACCAGCACTCGTTGTCGCCAGCGCCTTGAAACCCAACAGTTCCAGGGCGACGGCGCTGCCGGCGTCCCACGGATTCGGCATGACAAAGCAGCCGGCGCCGTGCAATCGGCGGAAGGAATCGACCCGGTCATCCTGCACGGTCATCGCGCACCTCGTCGGGAGCTACTGGATGTCGAAACCTTAGCCAAGCGCCCACGCCGAGACGCGGGTTCGTACGAGTCCACTGGCGGGGAACAGCGGGGCACGTTCGAACTGGACGGAAGACAACGGGCTCAGAACTGGCCCGGATCTTGCGGACAGGAGACGCGGTACGGCGTCCTGCGGCGCCACTTACGGGCCCGCTCACGCCCCCGCCCCAGCTCTCGACATCTCAGATGTGGTCTCGGCCTTGCTGGTGGGCGCTCGCCGGGATTGTGCGTGCGATCGCGATCCCTCCTGTCCGTGCCGCGGCGAACTCGGCGAAGCCGGGCGGGAACTCGTCTGCCGCCGCGCCATGGGACACGAGAGCCCGCGGTGCGGACAGAGGGATGATCACGCGATGGGACAACGGCGGCACGCGTCGGATCAAATCATCCCTAAGCTCAGGGAGGCCGACCGGCCCTTGCGGGAAGTTTGCTCAGTCACCGGGTTCCCCATCTTTGAGCCCGCTATCCTCGTCTCGCTCTTGGCCGCGTGATCCATTTCCGGGAAGGGCATCATGCGGTTGGGAATCGCTGAGCTCGGCGAGCAGTTGGTGGAGTTGGGCGAAGCGTTTCGGTCCGAGTCGTTGCTTCCAGTCGTGTTCGATCTCGCTGACCGCGACTCGCATGTTCTGACCCGCCAGTACGCCGCGCGGTGTGAGGGCGATGCGCTTGGAGCGCGCGTCGTGTGGGTCTGCGTAGCGTTCGAGGTACCCGGATCGTTCGAGGTCGCCGAGCAGGTAGTTGAGTGCCTGCTTGCTGATACGCAGCCGGGCGGCGAGCTCGGAGGGTCTGGTGCCCTGGGGTCCGGGGTAGAGGAAGATGTTGAGGTGGGCTGCGTCGAGGTCGTCGAATCCGTGCTCGTGGAGCCGTTCGAGCATCCGCCGTCGTACGGCTTCCCACGGCGCGCGCAGCAGCGCGCCGATCAGCGGTGGCCCGAGCGGCTCCGCGTCGATTTTCGTAAAGAGGCTTGACGGTTTCTCGGTTGGCATATAGTGTCAAAGCACTTTACCAGCGAGTGCGAAGGAGCGACCATGCCGACCAGCCCAAGCGAAGAGATCAGGATCGGGCAGGTGGTGATCCGGTTCCTGCTCCAGGGCGAGGCGTCGGGAGGCTCCGTCGCGGTTTTCGAGTTCGACGTCCCGGCTGGAGCGAGAGTGCCGGCCGCGCACAGCCACGACGCCTACGAGGAGACGATCTACGGGCTCGACGGCGTCCTGACCTGGACACTCGACGGACGACGGATCGAGGTCGGCCCGGGCGAGGTGCTGTGCATCCCCCGCGGCGTCATCCACCGCTTCGATAACGACCACGCCGACGACGCGAAGATGCTCGCGATCGTCAGCCCCGGTGTCCTCAGCCCCGATTACTTCCGCGAATGCGCCGCCGTCCTCGAGGCCGCAGCCGGCGGCCCACCTGACCTCGCAGCGCTCGCCGAAGTAATGCGACGCCACGGCCTCACTCCGGCGCCCTAACTCGGTAGATAACAAGGCGGACCCGCTCGAGAGCGTGGCGCATCTCTCCGGGCGCCAGGGCAGGGGCCGCCTTCACTGATGTCCGGCGCAGTGCGTGGCCGACGAGCTCCCGCGCCGACGCGTGGATCACACGTCCGCCTCATATTCGGAGTCATCGACCTCTATGCGGCGTGGGGCGCGATCAACCCAGGTGACTTCATTCCTGGGCGGCGTGGCTCATCGACCCCAGCCGGGACGTGCTCGCGGTCGTTCATCCGAAGGGCTGAGGGTCTGCGTTCGTCGGGCTTCAACGTGGCGGCCTCACCGATCCCGGCGGGATGGGTGAGGCTGCGAGGCCTGCCGGCCGAGGAGACCACGGCACGGACACCGCCACGCGGGAGCCCCGCCGGGGGCGGGCACCCCGGCGGAAGTCCGTCATCCCGCCCGGCTACCTCCCGGAGCCGGTCAGCGAGACCTGCCGCGGGCTCCCCGGGGCGTTGTCGACGATGTTCAGCACCGCGCTCCGCGCCCCGGTCGCCGTCGGCTGGAACTGGATGTCGACGGAGCACTTCCCACCCACCGGGATCGTCCCCTTGGCGGCGCAGTCGTTTGCCCTGAAGGTGAAGTCGCCGGGGTTCGCGCCGGTGATCGAGAACGACGTGAAGATCAGGTTGCCCGTCCCGGTGTTGGTGATCTTGAGCGTCTTCGACGACGTCGAGCCGACCGCGGTCCTGCCGAAGCTCAAGGACGTGCTCGACAGCCTCACGGTCGGTTGGATACCGGTGCCGGACAGCGCCACGGTCTGCGGGCTGCCGGCGGCGTTGTCGGCGATGCTCAGCGTCGCGCTGCGCACTCCCGTCGCCGTGGGCGAGAACCTGACGCCGATCGTGCAGGCCGCGCCCGGGGCGACCGTCGTGGCGCAGGTGTTCGAGGCGACCGTGAAGTCGCCGGGGTTCGTACCGGCGAACGTGGCGCCGCTCACGACGAGATCCGCCGTCCCGGTGTTGGTGACCGTCACCGTCTGAGGCGCGCTCGGCGCCCCCACGAGCTGGTTCCCGAAGGCGAGGCTCGTGGGTGAGAGACCCACAGCCGGTGCGGTGCCGGTGCCGGAGAGCGGCACGGTCTGCGGGCTACCGGCGGCGTTGTCGGCGATGTTCAACGTCGCGCTGCGCACTCCCGTGGCGGCGGGTGTGAACGTGACGCCGATCGTGCAGGTCGCCCCCGGGGCGACCGTCGTGGTGCAGGTGTTCGATGCGACGGTGAAGTCGCCGGGGTTCGTACCGGCGAGCGTAGCGCCGCTCACGACGAGATCCGCGGTCCCGTTGTTGGTGACCGTCACCGTCTGAGCCGCGCTCGCGAAGCCCACGAGTTGGTTCCCGAAGGCGAGGCTCAGCGGGGAGACGCCGGCGGCAGGCGCCCCGGCCGGCACGCCGGTGCCTGAGAGCGAGACGGTCTGCGGGCTGCCGGCGGCGTTGTCGGCGATGCTCAGCGTCGCGCTGCGCACTCCCGTGGCGGCGGGTGAGAACGTGACGCCGATCGTGCAGGTCCCGCCCGGGACGACGGCGGCGCAGGTGTTCGATGTCACCGCGAAGTCGCCGGGGTTCGTACCGGCGAACGTGGCGCCGCTCACGACGAGATCCGCCGTCCCGGTGTTGGTGACCGTCACCGTCTGAGGCGCGCTCGCCGCCCCCACGAGCTGGTTCCCGAAGACGAGGCTCAGCGGGGAGACGCCGGCGGCAGGCGCCCCGGTCCCCCCGGTGCCCCCCAGCGGCACGCTCACCGGGCTGTCCGGCCCCGTGTGGCCGACCACCAGCCTCGCGGCACGAGGACCCGTGGCCGCCGGCGTGAACGTGACGCCGATCGCACAGGTCCCGCCCGGGACGACGGCGGCGCAGGTGTTCGACGTGACCGCGAAGTCGCCGGGGTTCGCGCCGGCGAACGTCGGGGTCGAGATGGTGAGGCTCGCCGCGCCGATGTTGGTGAGGGTCACGGTCCGGGCGGCGCTCGTCGTGTTGACGTTCTGCCCGCCGAACGCGAGCGACACCGGCGTGGCCACGAGCGGTCCGGCGAGCTTGCCCGAGACCGTGAACAGGTTGGTCTGCGCCAGGACCGTGCCGCCGGTCGTGGCGATCGAGAACGCGTTGTTCGGGCTGCCGGTCACCTCGTGCAGCGTCACGGCGTCGCCGAGGTAGCCGACGGGGGCGGCGGGGGCGACCGCCGGGTCCCAATGCAGGAAGCCCTGGAAGACCCGGCTCGACAGGGCCAGCGAGAAGTCGCAGGGAGCCGTCAGGCAGCCGATGTCCTCGGTGAAGCCCTTCTTGTTGGCCACCACGCCGCCCGCGGCGTCGGTCGTGACCAGTTCGGTTCCGTAGGGGTGGGTGAAGGCGTAGGTCGTATTCGGGCAGAGCCCATTCGGTTTGA
>Ga0334722_10006503_pt1 | contig 11535 bp, 14 predicted proteins | sample C3_bottom_MG_FD_207210 | JGI IMG/M metagenome (GOLD analysis project Ga0334722, IMG submission 207210) | Sediment microbial communities from Yellowstone Lake, YNP, Wyoming, USA - C3_bottom | ecosystem: Environmental > Aquatic > Freshwater > Lake > Sediment | place: USA: Wyoming | collected...
GGCCCGGCCGAGCTGGCCAGGGTGGCGGCGGTGCGGTCGTTCGAGGGTGACGCCGGCGCTGCCGTGACAGCGCATGTCTTCGACCAGGTTCGCGCCCAGGTGGAGTCGGCCTTTGCGATGGCGCGAACGGGCGATCCCGCCGCACCCTCCCGGGCGCTCGACGCCTACATGACGTTCGAGAGGGTCGAACAGAGCCTGCGCGCGCGGAATGCCGACGTCGCCGCAGAGGCGGAGGGCGCGTTCGCGGCGCTCCGCACCAGCGCGGGGTCGGGCGCCGCGACCCCGGCCGAGCTCAAGGCGATCGAGAGCCGGCTGGCCGTCGCGCTCGAGAAGGCGGAGCGGGTCCTCGGCGACGACCTCTCCCCGGTCAATCTCTTCGTCCAGTCGTCCGTGATCATGCTGAGGGAAGGACTCGAGGCGATCCTCATCGTCGGCGCGCTGATGACCTTCCTGTCGAAGATGGGCGCCTCGCACCGCAAGCGGGAGATCAACCTCGGCGTCGGCGCCGCGGTGGCGGCCAGCCTGCTGACGGCGTTCGCGCTGGAGACCGTCTTCATCCTCAGCCCGGCCAAGCGCGAAGGGCTCGAGGGCGCCACGATGCTCGTCGCTGCCGGCGTGCTCTTCTACGTGAGCTACTGGCTTCTCTCAAAGATGGAAGTCGTGAAGTGGAATCAGTTCGTGAAGAGCAAGGTGCAGGATGCCCTTACCGGCGGCTCGACCCTGGCGCTCGTGTCCGCCGCCTTTCTCGCGGTGTACCGCGAGGGGTTCGAGACGGTTCTCTTCTACAAGGCGCTCTTCGTGTCGGCGACGGCGGCGGGGGCGATGCCGGTGGTCGCGGGAATGCTGGTGGGCCTGCTCGCGCTCGCCGTGGTCTATTACGCCATTGACCGCTTCGGCGTCCGGCTCCCGCTCAAGCCGTTCTTCGCGGTCACCAGCGCGTTTCTCTACTACATGGCGTTCGTCTTCGCGGGGAAGGGCGTCGCGGAGCTCCAGGAAGGCGGAACCATCGGCACCACCGTTGCCTCCTGGGCGCCCCGGATTCCCGCGCTTGGCATCTATCCCACCGTGGAGTCGCTCGCCGCCCAGGCGCTGTTGATCGTGCTGGCCGCGGCCGCCCTGGTGTGGACCTTCGCTGTCGAGCCGCGCCGCCCGCGGGGCGTCCCGATGGCGGCCGAGCCTGTGCCGCCCCCTCCCTCCGACCTTCGCGTAACCACACCCGAGCGGTGAAGCGCGTTCCCGCTACCGCGGACCTCTGTGACGCCTTTCCCGGCAGGGTGACGGTCGCCGCGCCGGTGTTTCGCGACTGGGGCGGCGCGGCCCGCTTCGCCGGGCCCATCGAAACCCTGCGTGTCTTCGAGGACAACGCGCTCGTGCGCCAGGCGCTCGAGTCCGAGGGCCTGGGTCGCGTGCTCGTCGTGGACGGCGGCGGCTCGCTTCGCACGGCGCTGGTGGGTGGCCGGCTGGCGGTGCTGGCCCGGGAGAACGGCTGGAGCGGAATCGTGGTGAACGGGTGCGTCCGGGATGCGGCCGAGCTCGCCGCGACGCAGGTCGGTGTGAAGGCCCTCAATACCTCGCCGGTGAAGAGCGCCAAGGTGGGGCAGGGAGAGCGCGGCGTGCCGGTGACCTTCGCCGGGATAACCTTCACTCCGGGCCACTGGCTCTATGCGGATGCGGATGGTGTGGTGGTGGCGGAGTCGGAGTTGGTCCTGGCCTGAGAAGTCCGTTCGAGTCCTACGCGGCAGACTTCTTCCTGGCCGCTGGCGCGTCCTTGCCGTGGGACAGGTAGTCTCCGGGCGCCGGGCTCGGTCCGCCCCGCCAGGCGGCCACCAGCGCCAAGCCGATCGCGATCAGAGTCACCGACGTGAGCTGCGCCAGCGTGAACGAGCCGAAGAAGCGGTCATCCTTGGCTCGGAGAAACTCGATCAGGAATCGTTCGACCCCCGCGAACATCAGGTACACCCCGAACAGCCATCCCACCGGCCGCGCGCCGAGCCGGAGCCGCCAGAGAACGGCGAACGCTACGAGCATCAGCCCCGTCTCGTAGAGCTGGGTGGGGTGCACCGCGAGCACGGTGGAGGGGTCGGTCCCGGGGGGAATGGCGATGCCGAAGAGATGTTGCATGTTGCCGGCGGTGGACGGCGGGAGTCCCTTCGGAAATTGCACGGCCCACGGCAGCGTGCTGGGGCGGCCATAGTCGTCGTTGACGAGAAAGCAGCCGACCCGTCCCAGGGCATAGGCCGCGGCGAGCGCCGGCGCGCCGAGCTGCATCGTCCAGCGAAGCGGAACGCGGAGCCGCCAGCCGTTCAGCATCACCGCGATGGCACCGCCGAAGAACCCGCCGTACCACACCAGGCCCCCGCGCGAGAAGAGGGCCCCGGGGTCGCGTGTGAGCGCGACATACCACAGCTTGGCCCCGATGATCCCTCCGACCACGGCCGCGGCCACGAGGTCGGCGGCGTAATCCTCCGTCAGCTTGAGGCGCTTGAGGTCCAGGGCGATGAGCCATCCTCCCATGAGGAAGGCGACCATCATCATGATCCCGTAGCCGGTGATCTCCAGCGGACCCAGGTGAAAGACAAGCGGGTAAATGGGCACTAGGCGCGCCTTCCGGCGGGAGAAGGCACGGTGAGGCCGGGAAGCGGGAGGTCGTCCCGCGGCTCGAGGTCCCAGCCGCTGCGCTCCCCTCGTGCGAGGCGCCAGGCCCCCGCCGCGGCGATCATGGCCGCGTTGTCGGTGTTGAGCCGAGGGGATGCGACGCTCACGCGCGCGCTCCCCTCCAGCCGGTCGCGCAGGGCCGCGACGAGCGCCCTGTTGCAGGCCACGCCGCCTCCGATCATCACGGTGCCGTAGCCGAGCTCGTCGGCGGCGTGCGCGGTCTTGGCGGTGAGCACCTCGATGGCGGCGTCCTGGAATCCGCGCGCAAGGTCGGCGGGCGAGAGCTGCTCGGCTGCGGTGGCGCGGACTGCCCGCAGCACCGCGGTCTTGAGGCCGCTGAACGAGAAGGCATAGCGGCCGGCGCCGTCATGTTCCAGCTCGGCAAGCATGGGGCGAGGAAAGCGATAACGGCGGGGATCGCCCTGCTCGGCCAGGCGCTCGATCGCGGGACCGCCCGGATAGCCCAGGCCGAGGAGCTTGGCGACCTTGTCGAAGGCCTCGCCCGCGGCGTCATCGAGCGTCTGGCCGAGCAGGCGGTACTCCCCCCATTCCGGAACGTCGAGCAGCATGGTGTGGCCGCCGCTCACGAGGAGACCGACGAATGGCGGGGTCAGCTCCGGGTCCTCGAGCGTCGGGGCGAAGAGGTGGCCCTCCATGTGATTCACCCCGATGAACGGCCGGTCCAGGCTGTACGCCAGCGTCTTCCCGTACATCACTCCGACGAGGAGGGCGCCCACCAGCCCGGGCCCTGCCGTCACCGCGATGCCATCGACCTGGGAGAGGCCGATGCCGGCGTCGGCGAGGGCGCGGTCCACGACCGACCCGATCGCCTGGACGTGGGCCCGGCTGGCGAGCTCGGGGACGACGCCGCCGAACACACGATGGACGTCCTGCGACAGAATGACCAGGCCGCCGAGCTCGGTGTGCGTCCCGTCCGTCCGGAGCAGGGCGGCCGAGGTCTCGTCGCACGACGTCTCGATTCCGAGGATCCACTCAGCCACGGCGGCTCCGGGAACTCACGCTACTTGCCTGGCTCGCCGAGCATGCGCTCGACCAGCGCCCGGTTGGCGTCCGAGTTCCAGTCGTGCGCGCCGATGACGCGCTTGACGATGACGCCTTCGCGGTTGAGGAGGAAGCTCTCCGGCACGCCGGTGGTCTGGTAGGTCTGCTGAATCCTTCCGCTCTTGTCATGGAGGATGTCGAAGCTCAGGCCGAGCTCCTGGCCGAAACTGCGCACCTCGTCCGGGCTCCCCTCGTCAACGCTGACCGCGGCGATGGCGAACCCGCGGGGCGCCAGCTCCCGGTACAGCCGGTCCATGGCCGGCATTTCGATCTTGCACGGGACGCACCAGGTGGCCCAGATGTTCACCAGTGTCACCTTTCCCTTGTACCTCTTGCTCAGGCTCACCGAGTCACCTGTCGCGAGGTCTACCACGCGAAAGTCCGGTGCGTGGGCTCCCACCTCCACGGGCTCCACTTCCCGGCCGACGCGCGTGAGGACCGCGGCACCCGCGCCGAGGCCCATCAGCACCAATCCGACGAACGTCCACTGGCGCGACATGGGCGGCTCAGGCGGTGGCTGCGCAGCGGCGCAGGAGGTTGCGCACCGCCTGCGCGGGGTCGGGATCGCCGAAGACGGCGGTGCCGGCCACGAAGGTGTCGGCCCCGGCAGCCCATGCCTCGCCGATCGTTTCCAGGGTGATGCCGCCATCTACTTCGAGCACCGCACCCGACCGCTTGCGGTCGAGGAGCGCCCGGGCCCGCCGGATCTTGTCGGTGGAGCCGGGGAGATATGACTGCCCGCTGAAGCCCGGATTCACCGACATGACGAGCAGCAAGTCGACGTCGTCGAGGACCTCTTCCACCAGTGTGAGAGGGCTCGACGGGTTGAGCGCCAGTCCGGCGAGCATGCCGCGCTCGCGGACGGCCGCCAGGTGGCGCTGCACGTGGATCGTGGCCTCGGGATGAAAAGTGAAGACGTTGGCGCCCGCGTCGGCATACTCGGCGATGTACCGTTCGGGATGCCGGACCATGAGATGCACGTCGAGCGGCCGGTCCGTGATGCGCCGGAGGGAACGGACTACCGGGCTTCCGAAGGTGAGGTTGGGGACGAACGCGCCGTCCATCACGTCCACGTGGATCCACTCGGCGCCGCCGGCGATCGCCTGCTCCACCTGGTCGCGCAGACGCACGAGGTCCGCGCTGAGCACACTGGGCGCAATGCGCGCGCTCACAGTTCGCCTCCCCCGCCGCTGCCCACCACCAGGTCGACCGCCGCACCTCGGGGCCGGCCGTTGCCGGCGCCGGGTCGCGTGGCGATGACGATGCCGGGCTCCCCGCTGGTCTGGACGGTGTCCACCGTGCCCACCGTCACACCCGCGGCGGTGAAGATCTTCTCGGCCGACGGGAGGGCAAGCCCGACGACGTCGGGAACGGTGACCGGCGCCGGTCCGGCGCTCACGACGATCTCCACCGTCGTGTTGGGCGGCATCACCATCCCGGGCGGCGGGTCCTGCCAGACGACCGCGCCTCGGGTAACAACCGGGTTGGGGCGCTCGCCCCCGGGCCGAACGCGGAACCCCAGGTCGGTGAGCTTCTTCCTGGCCTCGGCGTCCGCGAGTCCGAGCACGCGGGGGATGGGGTGGTTGCTTCCCAGTACCGAGGACGGGGAGATCCACAGCGCGGAAATCGCGTACCCCACGGCGAACGTCAACAGGACCAGCGCCCCGTCACGGACAAGCCGGTTCGACGGGAGCACCGACGGGAAGGTGAACCCCGCCGCGGTGTGCCGGCGGGCTCTCATCGGGCGCGACGAAGTCGGGCCGCGTAGGCGCCGTCCATGTGGTGGCGTTGCGGAACGATCATGAGGTCTCCCTTGGGCGACGTGAGCGCCGCGGGAAAAGTGTCGCTCGTCTCCCGCTGGAACTCCGGGTGAGCATCGAGGAACCGGTCCACCTGTTCCTCGTTCTCTTCCGGCTCGAGTGAGCAGGTGGAATAGATCAGCAGCCCGCCGGGCGCCACCACCTCCGCAGACCTCGCCAGGAGCTCGGCCTGTTTCTCGACCAGGCCGGCCAGTGCCTGCGGGGTCACCCGCCAGCGGGCATCGGGGTGCCGCCCGAACGTCCCGGTCCCGAGACACGGGGCATCGACCAGGACGGCCTCGACCGGCCGAACAGGCGGGCTTCCGGCGTCGGCGACGACGGCATATTCGCGCCCGCTCCCCGCGCGCCGGAAATTCGCTGCCATGCGCTCGACCCGCGCGGGCGACCGATCCGCTGCGACCACCGACGCGAGGCCCCTGCCGAGCGTAATGCTCTTGCCGCCCGGTGCGGCGCAGGCGTCGTACAGGCGGGCACCGGGCGGAAGATCGGCGAACCACGCAAGCAACGCCTGCGCCGGATCCTGCACGATGAACGCTCCGGCTTCATACCCCGGAATCTCGGCCGGGCGGGAGCGCCCCACGATGAGTCCGGCCCCGAATGGGGCGGGCTCGACCTCGACCCCGCCCTCAACGAGCTCGCGCCGGATCTCCTCGAGCCCCTGCCGTGCGGGCTGCAGCACCAGGCGCGGCCGGGTGTTGTTCCACTCGAGCAGCTCGGCCGTCGCCTCTTCGCCGTATCTCGCGATCCACCGCAGGACCAGCCAGAGCGGATGGGAGTGCCGGGCGGCAAGTCGCGGCGCTGCACCGCCGCCTCCCGCCGGAGGCTCAGCCGCGTCCGGCAGGCGGGTGAGGTTGCGGAGAACCCCGTTCACGAATCCCCCCGCACGCGCCCCTCCAATCGTCTTCGCAAGCGAGACACTGGTGTCCACCGCCGCGTGCGGAGGAACGCGGTCGAGCGCCGTAAGCTGGAAAGCGCCAAGGCGCAGCACATCCCGCAGGGCCGGGGCGACGCTCTCCCACCCGCGCGGAACCAGGGCGCCGAGCCGGGTATCGAGGGCGCTCTGCTGCCGCAGCACCCCGGCCGCCATTTCATGGGCGAGCCGCCGGTCGGCCTCGTCCAGCGATCCGACTGCATGGTCGAGCGCGGCATCGAACGGCCGGCCCTCGCGCACATCGCTCAAGATCTGCAATGCCGCCCTGCGAGCAGCCAGGCCGTCAGCCTTCATGATCACCATTGGCCGATAGCCGATAGCTGATAGTCTACCGCAGCATCCCCCGCTCGGGGCTCGACGGCACCGCCGCTTCCCGCCGCGGCATCCTCCCGGCCAGGTACGCGATGCGCCCCGCTTCGACCGCGAGCTTCATCGCGCGTGCCATCGCCACCGGGTCGGCCGCTTCGGCGAGCGCGGTATTCATCAGGACACCGTCGACGCCCTGCTCCATCGTGATGCAGGCGTCGGAGGCCGTCCCGACTCCCGCGTCCACGATCACCGGGACGGAGAGGCGCCGCTTGATCGTCCGGATGCTCATTGGATTGAGGAGCCCGAGCCCGCTTCCGATCGGCGAGGCGAGGGGCATGACCGCGGCGCATCCCGCGTCCTCGAGGCGGAGGGCGGTGACCAGGTCATCATTGGTGTACGCGAGCACGGTGAAGCCTTCCCGCACCAGTTGCACTGCGGCCTCGAGAAGCCCCTGCGTGTCGGGGAGGAGGGTTTCCCGGTCGCCGATGACCTCGAGCTTCACGAAGTCGTTGAACCCGGCCTCGCGCGCCAGGTGGGCGTAACGGACGGCCTCGGCGGCGTCATAGCAGCCGGCGGTGTTGGCGAGGAGAAAGTAGCGCTCGGGACTGAGATGGTGGAGGACGCTCTCCTCCTTGCGGCGGTCGAGATCCACCCGGCGCACCGCAACGGTCACGACCTCCGCACCGCTGGCGGCGATGGCCCGGACCATCTCGGCATTGTCGCGGTACTTCCCGGTGCCCACCAGGAGGCGGGAGCGGAAGCTGCGGCCGCCGATGGAGAGCGCGGAGTCGGCGACGGGAGCCGCGGTCTGGAGGGTGTCGGTCATGAGGGAAAGATAACCGGGCCGGCGTTCACCCTCCGCCCACGAAATGCACCAGCTCCACCTGATCGCCGGGCGCGAGCGCCGCTTGACCCAGATGGGGACGGCGGACGATTTCACGGTTGAGCTCCACCACGACCGTGCGGGCGTCGAGGCCGAGGGCGGCGAGGAGGTCGAGCAGGGTGGCGGGGCCCGGTAGCCGGCGAGGCTCGCCGTTGACGGTGATGGCAAGCTCGGTCATGCCGCCTCCGTCCACGGCTCGAGCAAGGCGAAGGCGGCGGCGGCGGGATCGTCCGCGCGCCACAGCGCCGACACCGCGGCGATGCCGTACGCTCCGGCCGCCATCACCTCGGCGGCCCGGGCGGCATCGATCCCCCCGATGGCGATCACGGGCTTGCCGAGGCGCGATACCCGCCGGACGAGCTCGATCCCGACCGCCGGCCGGCCCGGGTGCGAAGCGCTCGGATAGACGCTCCCGACCAGCAGGTAGTCTGCCCCTTCGGCGACCGCCTCTTCCGCTTCAGCCTCGCTGTGCACCGACCGGCCGACCCACCCCCTGGAGAAGACCCGCCGCGCATCCTCGGGTGAGAGGTCGGTGGCGGAGAGCTGGACCCCGTCGGCCCCGACAGCCGCGGCCAGATCGGGGCGGCCATTCACGAAAAGGGCGGCCTCGGAAGGGCGAGCGAGGGCCAACAGCTGCAGTGCGGCCCTCGCCAGCGCCGCCGCCGGCGCGGTCCGGTCGCGCGCGTGGAAAGCCACCGCCGGCCCCGCCGCCGCGATGGCGGCAGCGCGGGTGCGCAGATCCGGGTCGTTCAGGATCGACGCATCGGTGACGGCGTGCAATCTCGGAAGCGGCCTCACCTGAGCCGTTCTCCCTCGACAATCCCCCGTCCCCGAACCCAGTCCGCCACCGGCAACCGGCTCTTGCCGGCAGGCTGCACTTCCCGTACGGAGAGAGCGCCGCCCAGGGCCGCTACCACGAGATCATTCCCGGCCGAAAGAACGGTGCCCGGCTCCCCCTCCGCCTCCACTATGGACGGGCGGAAGAGCTTCAGCGGTGCGTCCCGGTGGGTGGTCCATGCGCCGGGTGCCGGGTCGAAGGCGCGTACCTGCCGGGCGAGTGCCGTGGGCGGAGAGTTCCAATCGAGCCGCGCTGCGGCGCGGTCCACCTTGGGGGCGTAGGTCGCGAGCGAGGAGTCCTGTGGTTTCGGGTGCAGGGCGCCGGCCTCGAGATCCCGCAGCGCCGTGTGGAGGGCCTGGGCGCCGAGGTCGGCGAGGCGCGCCGAGAGTTGTCCCGCGGTTTCCTCAGGGAGGATCGGCGTCCGGGCATAGGCGAGGACCGGTCCGCTGTCGAGCCCCTCCTCCATTCGCATGATGCTCACGCCGGTGAAGGACTCGCCGGCGAGGATCGCATGCTGAATCGGAGCCGCCCCGCGAAAACGCGGCAGGAGGGAGGCGTGGACGTTGATCATCCCTCGGGGGAACAAGGTGAGCAGCTCATGTCGCAGGATGTGGCCGTACGCAACCACGACGCCGAGATCGGGGTCGAGTCGGCGCAGACTGGCGAGGAAGACGTCTCCCACCGGCCGCTCCGGCTGGAGCACCGTGAGTTCGGCCCGCTCGGCCACTTCCTTGACCGGCGGCGGCACCAGAGTGGAGCGGGAGCGGCCCTGGGGTGTGTCGGGCCGGGTCACGACGGCGGCGATGTCGTACCGTTCGCGGAGAAGCCCCTCGAGGGACGGCACGGCAAAATCCGGCGTGCCGAAGAAGACGATCCGCATCACTCCGGTCGGGCCGTCTCCACCACCACTTCCTTGAGGTAGCCCGTCTCGTCCTTCCGTTCGCGCCTCCAGCGGGCCAGCAGTATCTGCCGCTTGATGAGGCTCAGGTGATCGAGAAAGAGGATACCGTCGAGGTGGTCGATCTCGTGCTGGATGGCGCGGGCCTTCAGTCCGGTCGCCTCGCGCCGGTAGCGGTTGCCCTGCTGGTCGAGCGCTTCCACCACCACCCGCTCGGGCCGGGTCACGTCGCCGTAGATGTCGGGAATAGAGAGACAGCCCTCTTCCGCAGTCGCCAGGCCCTCGGTTTCGACGATCACGGGGTCGATCATGGCGAAGCGGTCGCCGTCGGCATCGACCACCGCGATGCGCCGTGCCACGCCGACCTGGTTGGCCGCGAGCCCGATGCCCCTGGCGGCGTCCATCGTCTCGAAGAGGTCATCCACCAGGCGGCGCGCGTCGTCGTCGACGGAGGCCACCTCCGCGCTGCGCTGGCGGAGCACCGGCGAGCCGAGCAGATGGAGCGACAGCAGGCTCATGCCGCGGGGGCCCCCGGCGCCGATGCGCCGCCTACGCGGACGATGCGGCTGCGCTCGACGATGACCGTCGACGTGCCGGTTTCCACCGTCACCCGGGTCTCCTTGACGCCGTCCGAGTCGACTTCCCTGATGTCCTTGACCCGTCCGATCAACCCGCCGCCGGTCATGACCTCGTCGCCCTTCTTGAGCTGTGAGAGCAGCTCGGCGTGCTTCTTCCTCGCCTGGGCCGACGGCCGGAGAATGAGGAAGTAGAAAACCAGACCGATCGCCGCCATCTGCAGCACCAGGATGCCGAGTCCGCTGCCCGATCCCGATTGGAACATCGTCGCTCCTCATTCTCCGCGGGTGTAGTGTCGGTGGAGCCAGTCGCGGCTCCACCGCTCGAACGTTCCGTCCACGATGTGGTCGCGGGCCTGTTCCCCGAGCCGGACCAGGAACCGCACGTTGTGCAGTGAGACCAGCCGGAGGCCGAGCATGTCCTCGATCACGAACAGGTGCCTCAGGTAACCCCGGGGATACGTGGCGCAGGTCTCGCAGTCGCACTCGGGGTCGAGTGGCTCGCCCGACCCCTTGAGCGCGGCGCCCCGCACGTTCACCCTGCCGGTTGGCAGCCACGCAGTGCCATGGCGTCCGTTGCGGGTGGCTGCCACGCAGTCGAACAGGTCGACGCCGCGGGCGATGCCCTCGAGCAGATCGGCGGGGAACCCGACACCCATAAGATAACGGGGCATCTCGGGAGGGAGCACCGGGCCAAGCTCCTCGAGGACGCGATGCATCACCGGTTTCGGCTCCCCCACCGACAGGCCGCCGATGGCGATGCCGGTCCACGGACCGCGCTCGATCGTCCCCTCGGCGGACCACCGCCGCAGGTCCTGGTGTGTGCCGCCCTGGATGATGGGCCAGAGGGTCTGTGGTGCGGCCGGAGTCTCGGGACCCGCCGCCGTCAACTCGTCATGCCTCGCCCTGCACCTCTCCAGCCAGCGCAGGGTGCGCTCCATCCCCTCGCGAGCGAGGTCGTGCGGCGCCTGGCCGGGCACCACATGGTCGAAGGCCATGGCGATGTCGGCGCCGAGCGCGAGTTGGATCTCCATGGCGCGCTCCGGCGTGAGAGTGCGCAGCGTCCCGTCCACATGGCTCTGGAACTCGACGCCATGCTCCGAGATCCGGCGGAGACCTGCCAGCGAGAAGACCTGGAATCCCCCGGAGTCGGTCAGCATCGGGCGGTCCCAGGTCGTGAATCGGTGCAGTCCGCCCATGGTGCGGACGATGTCCTCGCCGGGACGAAGATGCAGGTGGTAGGTGTTGCCGAGGATGATCTGCGCGCCGGTGCCGCGGACGTCCGCCGCGCTGAGTCCGCGCACCACGCCGTGGGTGCCGACCGGCATGAAGGCCGGCGTCTGCACCTCGCCGTGCGGAAGCGTGAGGCGCCCCGCGCGCGCCGTGCCCTGGGTGGCGTCGATCCGGAACTCGAACATCGGCGCTAGAGAACCACCATCGAGTCGCCGTAGGAATAGAAGCGATACCGTTCCGCCACGGCGTGGCGGTAGGCCGTCATCGTGAGCTCGTGGCCGGCGAACGCGCTCACCAGCATGAGGAGCGTGGAGCGGGGCAGGTGGAAGTT
>Ga0334722_10006504_pt1 | contig 11535 bp, 9 predicted proteins | sample C3_bottom_MG_FD_207210 | JGI IMG/M metagenome (GOLD analysis project Ga0334722, IMG submission 207210) | Sediment microbial communities from Yellowstone Lake, YNP, Wyoming, USA - C3_bottom | ecosystem: Environmental > Aquatic > Freshwater > Lake > Sediment | place: USA: Wyoming | collected...
TAGCCGGCCGCCACGGCGGACGCGACGGTCGGGTACTCGAGGGTGACCTGGTGGGCGACGGCCAGCTGCTGGGTGAGCACGTCACGCGTCGGGCGGTCCATCGCGGTCCACTTGAAGAAGCCCGTGTGTCCGTGCTCGCGCCCCGCGTTGGCCGAAGCCCCCTCTCCGCCCGCGGCGTTCGCCCGCTCGCACGGCGTGTCGCCCGTGAGCGTCGCGTCGCCCACGTTCGCGTGGACGTGGCCCCCGGCCGGCCCCGGCGTCACCGATGCAGCGGCCTCGGAGGCCGAGTTCTCGCTGCTGCCCGGATCGGCCAGCAGGATCGCGGCCGCGCCGACGACGAAGCCGAGGATCACCAGAGAGAGTGCTCGTGCGCTCATCTGACAGCCCCCACTGAGCAAGCGATCAACGTCGGTGCCAAGCGTACGCGCATCGCGGCGCAGCCCGTCCTCGGGGGCGCGGGGGGACGGCCCGGTCAGCTGTACATCAGCGATCCCGGCGTCGTGAGCAGCTCGCCCGTCTCGAGCCAGGTCTTCAGACCCGAGAGGATCATGGGCCAACCGCCGTAGATCTCGTCGTTCGCGCCGTCGCGCATCTGGTCGTGGGTCACGGTCAGCCGGCAGGAGTCCTCGATCTGCTCGATCTCCCAGGTGATCCTCGACGTGCCTTCGGCCTTCACATCGTCGCTCCACAGGAAGTTCGCGCTCTGGACGAGCCGACGCGGCGGGTCGACCTCGAGATTCTCGCCGTCGCCGAGGATCACCGCGCCGTCCATCGCGCTCATCTCGAAGCGCGAGCCGGGTGTCCAGTCCGACGTCACCCGTGCGCCGAAGTTGTATTTGCTGCGGATCTCGCCGTCGGTGATCGCCTCCCAGAGGCGCTCCGGCGTGGTGCGGATGTAGATCTCGAACACCTTCTCCATGGGGTTCTCCAGTCTCTGCTTGAGGCCGCTGAGAGCAGCGGTCCAGGGTTCGGCGTACTTGCTGACCCACCGGTCGTGAACGAGGCGGATCGGCACCGGGTTGAGGAAGTGCAACTTCTCGCGCCCTCGACGCTTGGTGACCACCAAGCCCACCTCCTCGAGCTGCTTCAGGTGCTTCATGACGCCGAAGCGCGTCATCGAGAAGTGCTCCTCGAGCGCGTGCAGCGTCTGGCCGTCCTCGCGGAAGAGCTCGTCGAGCAGGCTCCGGCGAGTCGGATCGGCGAGTGCTCTGAACACGTCGTCCACGTGCCAGGAACGATAGGTGACCAATTGGTCACATGTCAACCCGGAGGCCCGTAGGGGTGGGCGTCAGGCGCGCTCCGACCAGTCGTGGGCGGCGCACGCCTCGACCGCCGCGTTGGCCGCGTTTCGGGTGGCCAGCATCGACCCCTTGGCGAGCCGCGACAGCTGGCGGATCCGCCACGGTTTCGGACCGAGGTACCGGATCAGCGCGGGGACGTTGGCGGAGCCGTCCGGGCGCGCGAGCCCGAGCACGGCGGTCTCGACCGGCGCCTTCGTGGCGTGGTCGCTCAAGGACCGGAACGCAGTCCACGGAACCCCGCGCCGTTCGCAGACCGCCGCGATCGAGCCGGTCTCCATGTCGAGCGCGAGGACACCGTCGGCGATGAAGCCGTCGAGGATCGGTTGGGCGTAGTTGAACTCGTCCGACGTGACGATCGTGCCCGCTGGCGCGACGCCGCCGAGCGGTGTCGCGCGATACGTGCGGTCGTTCGGTCGGTCGACGACGATCTCCGGGACGACCATGTCACCGACGTCGAGCTCGGGCCCGAGCCCGCCGGCGACCCCGACGACGATCACGTGGTCGACCGCGTGGTCGTCGAGCAGACGCTCGGTCACGTCGAGCGCGCCCTGCGTGCCGATCCCGGTCATGGTCGCGACGACCTCCACCTCTCCGACCGCGCCGAAGTGGTACGGGCCGTCGTCGCCGTCCGGCCGTTCGAGGCCCATCGGTCGCACCAGCGGACGGAACTCGGTCTTCATGGGCGCGAGGACACCGACTCGCACAGCTGGCATCGCGCAAGCCTGCCCTGCCGGGGCCGCACGCGCTAGAGGTCGGCGAACACCTCGGCGAGCGACTCGACGACGTGGCCGAGGTCGTCGCTCGTGAGCGCATGGTGAGTCGGGACGGAGAGGGCGCGGTCCATCACGCGGTCGGCGTTGGGGAAGCCGGCGCCAGGCTCACGGCGATCGATGGCCGCGAAGCCGGGCTGACGGAGGATGTTGCCGGTCCACACCATGAGCGTGGCGATCCCACGACGCTCGAGGGCGCGCTGAACGGCCGTGCGGTCGACGTCCTCGCGCAGGATGAACGGGTAGCGCATCCACGTCGTGCGCGCGCCCGACGTCGTCTGCGGCCGTATCACGACGTCGTCGTGGTTGGCGAAGAAGTCGTCGAGACGCGACCAGTTGAGTCGACGCCGCTCGTTGAACTCGTCGAGCTTCTCGAGCTGCACGAGTCCGTATGCGGCGGCGAGCTCGAGCGGTTCGAAGTTGTACCCGATGGCGTCGAAGACGAACGTGAGGTCGTACGGCGTCCCGTCCGTGAGCGGGCCGAACCGGTCGCGCACTCCGCGCCGCGACCCGAACTCGTACGTCTCGGATCGTCGGCCCCATCGCCGCAGCTCGAGGCACCGGTCGAGCACGGCCGCGTCGTCGAGGCCGATCATGCCCCCACCGCCCGCTGCCGTGATCGCGTGTCCGCGAGCGAAGCTCGTCACCGAGATGTCCGCGCGCGTGCCGGTTCGCTCCTCGCCCAGCCACGCGTCGAGCACGTCGCACGAGTCCTCGACCACCCGAAGCCCGTGCCGGTCGGCGACGCTTCGGATCGCATCCCAATCGGGCACATTCCCCACGAGGTTCACGCCGAGGATCGCCTTGGTCCGTGGGCCGATCATCTCCCCGATCCGGTCGGCGTCGATCACGTAGGTGTCGGGCTGGACGTCGACGAACGCCGGAACGAGTCCGCGTTGCACCATCGGGGCGACGTCGGTGCCGAAGGTGAGGACGGGCGTCACGATCTCGTCGCCGGGCTCGAGATCCAGGAGCTCGATCGCGAGGAGAAGTGCGGAGGACCCGGAGTTCACCATCACCCCGTGGCGCTTCCCGAGCAGCTCGGCGACCCGCTCCTCCATCTCGGCGACCTTGGCCCCGATGGCGAGCCGCGACGTGCGCAGCACCTCGACCACCGCCTCGATCTCGCGCTCGTCGTGCACCGCGCCCGGGTCCGGCATCCGACGTGCCGGTCGGTCGCTCATCGGGGTGCGCTCACGCCGTCACGCCGTCACGCCGCCGCCGCCGAGGTCGTCGGCCGGCGTCGTCTCCGCACCGACGATGCCCGCGTACTGGCCGATGACCCGGACGCGCGCCGACGTGCCGCCGGGGGGGACGACGGCGGCGAGCAGCATCAGGCGGTCGTAGCGCACCGTGGCGTACCGGCCGGGCACGACGAGCCCACCGAAGACGCCACGCGACCGCGGCTGCTCGAGCGCACCGGCACCGCCCGTCGGTTGGATCGTCTCGTGCACCGCGACGGCGAAGACCACGAGCGCCCGCCCGCCCGTGGCGGCATACGAGACGACGGGGAACGGCGCGGGCTCGAAGCCGAACGAGACTTCCCCGTCGATGCCGCTCGCAGCGAGCACGCCGACGAACGCGTTGACCGCCTCTGTCGTCAACAGGCCCGATTCGAACAGCTCCGATTTCGGGGCGGCGCCCTTCTCGCTCCGCGCCCAGAGATCGGCGAGTGCGGGCGCGAGCTGCTCGGGTGCGAGCTTCAGAGCCGCGGCGTGGTCGGCATCGAGGCGCGCGGCGTATCCGGCGCGGTCCTGGACGAGCTCGGGCACCGGCCCAGTGACCAGCTGCGCCGCGGTCGAGACCTTCCACTTGTCTGCTTCTGTCGGACGCGTGAAGAGGAGGAGCTGTCGCGACCCGTCGCTGACGCGCTCGGACGCCAGGAACTCGAGCGGGTACTGCGCCTGGTTGGGCACGAAGACACGTCGTCGCTTGACCGTCCCCTGGTTCCCGAGCGACTTCCCGCCGCGGTTGCGCACCTCACGGAAGTTGGCGTCGTCGATCAGCTGGATCGGCGGCGACTCGATCGCGCCCTGTCCTTCCACTCCGAGGGATCCATTGTTCCGCGCATTCGCGCGCTCGAACTGGCGGAGCACCTGCATCGCGCGTTCGCGCGTCAGCAGAGGCTCGGGTTGCGCCGCGCGCGCCGCGGCCGGCGCCACCGCGGGCGACACGACGATCGAGGTGAGCACGGCGATGCACGCGGCCGCGAGGCGTCCCTTCACCCCGCAAGACTGCCCGCTCCGAGCGCGCGCCGCGACGCGGCAGACCCGATCCGTCAGGAGTGGGAGGCGGTCGCCGCGGACGGGTGACGGTCGGACCACGGCCGCGCCGCCTCGAGCTGGCTCGCGAGGCGGAGCAGCACGTCTTCGCGGCCGTACTCGGCGACGAGCTGCACGCCGATCGGCAGCCCGGCGTCGTTCCAGTGCGGCGGGAGCGAGATCGCCGGTTGGCCGCTCACGTTGAACGCCATCGTGAACGTCGTGAGGCCGGTCAAGCGCACGAGCGAGTCCATCGGGTCGACGTTGCCGCCCAGCTGGCCGAGGGGGAAGGGCGGCTCGGTGAGCATCGGGGTCACGAGCACGTCGTGCCCCTCGTCCCACCAGGCGGCAAGCCCGCGCGCGTACCCCTGTGCTTGCTCGAGCGCTCGCACGTACTCCGCGGCCGTGATCGCCGCGCCCATCTCGGCCTGCATCTCGTTCCACGGCTCGAGCTCGCTCGGCGCGATCTTCCGGCGGAGCTTCTCGCTCCAGCGCGCGACCTCGCGCGCGACGAACACCGGGAATGCCGTCGGCACCGCTTCGCCGAACCGCGGATCGTCGAGCGCCGCGAAGTCGGTCGGCGCGACATCGTGACCGAGCTCTTCGAGGAGCGTCGCCGTTGCTTGCACGGCGGCGACACAGTCGGGGTGGGACTCGCCGAGACCGCCCGCCATCGCGGTGCGGAAGCCGATCCGGAGCCGGCCCGGGTCCGCGCCCACCTCGTCCGCGAACGGCCGGACGGGCGGCGGCGCGGTGTACGGGTCGCCGACGCCTGGACCGGCGATCGCGTCGAGCACGCCGGCGGTGTCGCGCACGCTGCGCGTCAGCACGTGCTCGTGGGTCGTCATCGCCCAGTACTCGCCGAGGTGCGGGCCGAGCGTCGACCGGGCGCGTGACGGCTTGAGCCCGACCAGGCCGCACGCCGACGCCGGGATGCGGATCGAGCCGCCCATGTCGTTGCCGTGCGCGACCGCGACCATGCCCGACGCGACGGCTGCCCCCGCGCCGCCGCTCGATCCGCCGGGCGAGCGCTCCAGGTCCCACGGGTTGTGCGTCGTGCCGTACGCGAGTGACTCGGTGGTCACCGATGTCGCGAGCTCGGGGAGGTTCGTCTTGCCGCAGATCACGAAGCCGGCGGCGCGGAACCGCTCCACGAGCCAGGTGTCGGTCTGCTCCACCCAGCCCGCGTCCTTGAGGACGCGCATGCCTTGGTGGTAGGGGTCGCCGGCCGAGTGAGCGACGGCGTCCTTCAAAAGGAAGGGCACGCCGCGGAACGGTCCGTCGGGCAACGCCGGGTCCGCGGCCGCGGCGCGGGCCTTCTCGGACAGATCGATGATGACGGCGTTCAGCGCCGGGTTGCGCTCGTCGATCCGCGCGAGCGCGGCCTCGAGCAGCTCACTGGGTGTCGCGTCGCCCTTGCGAACGACCGCAGCCTGCGCGGTCGCGTCCATCCACTCGAAGTCGTCCGTCACGCCGGACGACGCTAGCCAGCGAGCGGCTCAGCCTGCCCGCTCTCGGCGTCGCCTCGACGGCTCGCTCACTGCGAGGTGGGATACCCACCTCGCAGCCGTTCGCTCGCGTGCCGCCGGGCGCTGCGGCTCAGCCTGCCGCGCGGAAGGCCCGGGCGAGAAGCCGTGTCTCGGGAGCGGCGCGGGACGAGGCGCCGCTTGCGGTGCCGACCGGTGGAGCCGGCGTCGAGCGGCCTGGACGGTCGACGCCGGACGAGGCGCCGCTTGCGGTGCCGACCAGTGGAGCCGGCTCGGCCGCGACGGATCTGCGGAGGTCGCGGAGCTCCCAGCGAAGCGGGGGGCTCAGGTGGTCCGCATGGCGGCGGCACAGGTCGCCGGCCGAGTGGTCGCGCGCGTCGGTGATGGGGTTCAGCCAGACGATGCGGCGCAGACCGTCGAAGTTGAACGCCGCGGCGGCTGCTGCGTTGCATTCCGGGCGCGAGCAGTGGCGCATCATCGTTTCGACGGTACTGCCGGCATCGGCCGCAGACGCGGATCCCCGGTCGGGCATTTTCGGCACGCTGGTTGTTGCTCAGCAACATTCAACGTGCCGAGAAGCCGGGGGTGGGGCGGAGAAGCGGCGCCCTCAGCCGTGGATGCGCAGCGCGGCCTGGGCGGCGTTGGCGCCGCAGGCTCCGTGCACGCCGCCGCCAGGGTGAGCGCTCGCCGACGCGAGGTAGAGGCCGTCGATCGGGGTTCGTTCGCCACCCGACCAGCCGGGGACGGGGCGGAGGAAGAGCTGCTGGCGGATCGCCGAGGTTCCCCCGTTCACTGCCCCACCCTTGAGGTTGGCGTCGAGCGCCTCGAGGCTGACCGGCGTGAGCACGTGGCGATCGCGGATCCGATCCCCGAACCCCGGAGCACGGCGCTCGATCTCGGCCTGGATCCGGTCGGCGAAGCGGTCGCCGTCGCCCGCGGCCCAGGCGCCCGTGATCCCGTCGGGACCGGCGTCGCCCGCCACTTCCTGGGGAACATGGGCGTACGCCCACGCGGCCTCGGTCCCGGCCGGTGAGCGGGTCGGGTCGGCGGTCGTGGTCTGACCGACGATGACGAACGGGCGCGCCGGGACGTGGCCGCTCGCCAGCTGGTCGCCCGCGGTTCGAAGATCCGCGAGCGAATCGGTGAGGTGGATCGTGCAGGCGCGACGGGCCGGCTCTGCGTCCCACGGGATCGAGGAGTCGAGCGCCCAGTCGATCTTCACGGTCGCGTGGTCCCAGCGGAACCGTTCGATCGCGCGCACGTGAGCTCGCGAGAGGTGCTCCTCGCCCACGAGATCGAGGAGCAGCGCGGGCGCGGACGTGTCGGCGAGGACGGCCTTCCTCGCGCGGATCTCGGTACCGTCGAGGAGCGCGACGCCCGCCGCGTTCGTCCCGTCCACCAGGACGCGGGTCACCGGCGCGTCGCACCGCAGCTCACCGCGTGTCGCGACGAGGCGCGCGACGAGGGCATCAACGAGGTTCCCGGCACCGCCGCGCACGACGGGGAAGCCGACGTCCTGGGCCAGGCAAGCGAGCAGCCAGCCGTACAGCGCGCCGCTGACGGCCGACACGGAGAGGTCGGTGTGCGCCATGTTCCCACCGAGCAGCAGCTGCCCGCCGGCACCTCGGAACTCGCGCGCGACACGGTCGAGCGACCAGAGCGAGAGACGCCCGAACCCGACGAGGTCACGCGGCCCGAGCGCGCGCGCCACCCGCAGCGCGCGCTGGATCGGTGGGAACGGCGCGAGGAGCGCTCCGATGATCTCGTCGCCCGCCCGCTCCCACTTGCGGTACAGGCGGTCCCAGACCGCGCCGTCGCCGGGCGCGAACGCGTCGATCGACGCCGACGTCGCGGTCGGGTCACCGGGGTCGACGAGCACGCAGCCGTCGGGGGCAGGGTGCGCGAGCGCGAGCGGCGCGTGTGACCAGCGCAGGCCGTGGCGCTCGAGCTCCAGCCCCTGCAGCACGGGAGAGACCGCACCCAGCGGGTAGCACGAGCTGCAGACGTCGGCGGTGAAGCCGGGGGCGGCGAGCTCGGCGCTGCGGACGGCGCCGCCGGGCGTGGGCTGCGCTTCGAGGACGAGCACGTGCCACCCCGCGTCCGCGAGCACGTTCGCGGCGACGAGTCCGTTCGGCCCCGCGCCGATGACGATCGCGTCCGGATCCCCGGCTCCACTGGTCGGCACCGCAAGCGGCGCCTCGTCCGGCGTCGCCCGTCCAGGCCGCTCGACGCCGGCGATCGGGCTCACTCGTGAGTCGTCGGGAAGCCGAGATCGGGGCCGCGGGTCGCGGGGTCGGACCAACGTGTCGTGATCACCTTGGCGCGCGTGTAGAAGTGCACGCCTTCGGGGCCGTGAACGTGCGTGTCACCGAAGAGGCTCTGCTTCCACCCGCCGAACGAGTAGTAGGCCATCGGAACGGGGATCGGCACGTTCACACCGACCATGCCGGCGTCGACCTCGCGCTCGAACCGGCGGGCTGCGCCGCCGTCGCGCGTGAAGATCGCCACACCGTTCGCGTACGGGTTCTCCGAGAGGAGGTGCGCCGCGTCGTCGTACGTGTCGACGCGCACGACCGAGAGGACAGGACCGAAGATCTCGTCCCGGTAGATCGACATCTGCGGCGTCACCCGGTCGAACAGGCACGGCCCGAGGAAGAACCCGTCGGCGTGGCCGTCGACGACGAGTCCCCGCCCGTCGACCACGAGCTGCGCTCCCTCACCGACGCCCGCGTCGACGTAGCCCGCGACGCGGTCGCGGTGCGCGACGGTGACGAGCGGCCCCATCTCGGAGGCGGGATCGTCGCCCGGACCGACGACCAGCGCGCCGGTCCGGGCGCGGATCGCGTCGACGAGCGCGTCGGCGATCGAGCCGACCGCCACGACGATCGAGATCGCCATGCACCGCTCACCGGCCGAGCCGTAGCCGGCGCTCACCGCCGCGTCGGCAGCGACGTCGATGTCGGCGTCGGGGAGCACGACCATATGGTTCTTCGCGCCGCCGAGCGCTTGCACGCGCTTCCCGGCGCCCGCGGCCGTCTCGTACACGTGCCGCGCGATCGGTGTCGAGCCGACGAAGCTCACCGCGCGCACGTCCGGGTGGGTCAGCAGGCGATCGACGGCCTCCCTGTCGCCGTGGACGACGTTGAAGACACCCTCGGGCAGGCCCGTATCGGCGAGCCATTCGGCGACGAGCATCGACGCCGACGGGTCCCGTTCGGAGGGCTTGAGCACGAAGGTGTTGCCGCACGCCACAGCCATCGGCCACATCCACATCGGGACCATCACGGGGAAGTTGAACGGCGTGATCCCGGCGCAGACGCCCAACGGCTGACGCAGCGAGTGCACGTCGGTATCGGTCGACACCTGCTCGGAGTGCGCGCCCTTCAGCAGGTGCGGGATGCCGCAGGCGAACTCCACGACTTCGAGACCGCGCGCGACCTCGCCCAGCGCGTCGGCCACGACCTTGCCGTGCTCGGCGCTGACGGTCCGTGCGAGGTCGTCCTTGTGGCGCTCGGCGAGGTCGCGGAAGGCGAACATCACCCGCGCCCGTCGCCCGAGGGGCGTCTCGCGCCACTCGTCGAACGCGCGGGACGCCGCGTCGACGCCAGCATCGACGTCGGCCGAGCTCGCGAGCGGCACTCGGGCCGCGACCTGCCCGGTGGCCGGCTCGAAGACGTCGCCCGCCCGACCACTCGTGCCCTGCCACTCCTTGCCGTCGACCCAGTGGCGCAGGCTCCGCATGGCGATCAGGTTACGGCGAGGGGCGCGCCCTTTGCGCGAGGCGGTCGCCCGAGTACGTTCTTGTCCGGTTCAACTGCGATGAGGGGGAGATGCACGTGAGGAGTCGCGGAGTTCACATCGCAAGGCTTCTGGCGGTGCTGGCAGCGGTCGGGTTGCTCGCCGCGCTCGCCGCACCGGCCGGCGCGGGCGGCAAGGGCAAGCTCAAGGTCACGACGAGCCTGCCCGCACCGGGGTTCTGGAACGGCAACACGCCAGCCAAGCTCGACGGCGGGTACGAGTGGGGCATCGCGAAAGAGATCGCGAAGCGACTCGGCTACAGCGGCTTCACCGTGAAGAACGTGTCGTTCGACGCGCTGGTGGCCGGCAAGGCGAAAGGCTTCGACCTCGCGCTCAGCCAGGTCACGATTACCAAGCCGCGCGCCAAGGTCGTCGCGTTCACCACGCCGTACTTCGACTCTGACCTGGGCATCCTGGTGAAGACGGGGACGAAGGTCGACGAGTCGAACCTGAAGGACATCCAGTGGGGCGTGCAGGGGGCCACGACCAGTCAGACCTTCCTCGAGGACAAGATCAAGCCGTCGAAGACGCCGCGGTCGTACACCGAGACCACCCAGGCGTTCGCGGCGCTCCAGGCCGGACAAGTCGACGCGGTGCTGCTCGACACGTCGATCGTGCTCCAGCAGGCTTCCGCCTCGAACGGCGTGTTCGAGGTCGTCGGGCAGCTCAGGTCGGGTGAGCACTACGGGGGCATCACGGCGAAGGGCTCGAAGCTCCTCAAGTCGTTCAACAAGACGATCAAGGCGCTCAAGGCCGACGGCACGCTGTCCGACCTCGCCGACAAGTACCTGACTGCCGAGTTCGGCAAGGACCCGCAGAAGGTCCCGTACCTCACGCCGTAGCGGACGCATGAGCGGCCTCCACTGGTCGGCGCCGCGAGCGGCGGCTCGTCCGGCGCCGAGCGTCGAGGCCGCTCGGCGCCGTCGTGGGGCCCGGCGCGCCGGGCCTCTCGCGCGCCCGAGGGGGGCGACGTGACGCAGACCGGCGAGGCGGGGCGGACCGTGGCCGCAACCTCCGCGCCCGGTGCCGCGGAGGAACGGCACGACACGAATGCCCGGCGCACCCGTCGCGCGCTCGCGCTCTCGATCGGCGTCATCGCGTTCTCGATCGTCGGTGGCGCGCTCGCCGCGCTGCGCGCGGGCGACACCGACAATGGGTGGCTCGGGTGGTTCTGCCTGACCCTCCCGCTCGGGATCGTCGCGCTCTCCTACGGGCGCCGCGCCGAGGCCATGGTCGTGGACGTCGACGGGCCCGAGGGCGACGAGCAGCGCGCCCGTCAGTCGCGGCGCCTCGCGGTCGCCGGCATCGTGCTCGCGGTCATGCTCGTGCTCGGGCTCATGATCTGGAACGCATGGGACGGCCTCGTCGACGTCGCAAACACCTTCTTCTCATGGGACAACATCCGCGACTCGATCGGGGAGGTGTGGCAAGGCTTCAAGCTCAACATCTTGATCTTCATCGTGGCCGAGATCCTCGTGTTGATCTGGGGTCTGATCGTCGCGACCGTTCGCCATCTTCCTGGGCGTACCGCGGCGCCGTTGCGCTGGCTCGCGATCGCGTACGTCGACGTGTTCCGCGGGCTCCCGGCGATCATCACGATCTACTTGATCGTGTTCGGACTGCCACTCACGCAGCTCCCGATCGTCTCGGACACCGCCGACATCGACTTCACGTTCCTCGGGGTCCAGATCGATCAGCTCGTCGTCCTCGGGATCCTGTCGCTCACGCTCGTGTACGGCGCGTACGTCGCCGAGGTGTACCGCTCCGGCATCGAGAGCATCCACTGGAGCCAGCGCGCTGCAGCGAGGGGGCTCGGGCTGTCTGAGGGGCAGTCGATGCGGTACGTCGTCGTGCCACAAGCCGTGCGGCGCGTCATCCCGCCTCTGATGAACGACTTCATCGGACTGCAGAAGGACAC
>Ga0334722_10006505_pt1 | contig 11534 bp, 9 predicted proteins | sample C3_bottom_MG_FD_207210 | JGI IMG/M metagenome (GOLD analysis project Ga0334722, IMG submission 207210) | Sediment microbial communities from Yellowstone Lake, YNP, Wyoming, USA - C3_bottom | ecosystem: Environmental > Aquatic > Freshwater > Lake > Sediment | place: USA: Wyoming | collected...
CACAACTACCTGGTGGGCGGGGCCGAGGGGGTCTTCATCCGCCAGTGCGCCGGCGTGATCGTGCGGAACAACTTCATCGGCAGCCCCAACGGCTTCGGGGTGAACACCCGCGACGCGTTCGGCACGGCCGGATTCCCCAACCAGATCCTGAACAACACCATCCAGAACGCGTCGGCGGTCAATGCCCTGGCCGGCATTTCCCTGGTCCTGGGCCCGCGGAACTTCGTCATCAGCGGTAATGTCGTCTCGGGATTCCCCTGCGGGGTGCAGGTGGCGACTCCTGGGGTGAACGGGATCCCCACGGCCGCCCAGCTCATCGCCAATAACGACCTGAGCCTGACCAACCCGCAGATCTGCGACGCGAACTTCATCCCGGCCGGCAATCAGCCCCCGGTAGCCGCATTCCAGGTGAGCTGCGTGGTGCTCACCTGCACATTCACCGACGCCAGCACCGACGCCGACGGCACCATCGCGTCCTGGAGCTGGGACTTCGGGGACGGCGGCACCTCGACCCTGCAGAACCCGATTCACACCTTCGCCACGGGCGGACTGAAGACGGTCACGCTGACGGTGCTCGACAACGCCGGCGGCGCAGGGACGATCTCCCGACAGATAGCCCCGTCCGACCCGGCTTCGAACATCACATTGGACGTGATCGGAAGGTTGATACTGAGGACGAACCTTGGGCGGGCCGACCTCACCTGGTCCGGCGCGACCAGCGCCCAGGTGGATGTTCGGCGTGACGGCACCCTGCTGATAACCACGGTGAACGACGGGGCGCATCGGGACCGGAACGTGCCCTTGGGTACCCACAGCTACAAGGTTTGCAACCAGGGGACCGCGCAGTGCTCGCCGCTCAGAAGCGTGACCTTCTGATTCGAGGGCGACTGCCCGGTACGCGGAGGGAGCGGTCGGAGCCGGCCGCTCTCCTCGCCGTGCAATTACTTGCAGCTGTGCTGTCGGGAAATTCCCTGAGGCATCCCGCCGACTTTCCCGATAGCCGGCCCCTTGGCTCGATCCCATTTTTGTGCTGCGTGCGGCTCCGCGCGCTTTCCAAGCGAAAACCACCCGACGCGCTGCTTGGGCATACGCGCGTTGGGTAGACGCAGTACTTGGACGCAGGACCGCCGCAGTCTGCTGTCGTGGCGTCGCGATTGAGTGATACCGGATCACCCTGGCAAGGAGGGCAGGATGCAGTTGCGCGGTAGAAACCATCGGAGAATGGCCGCCCTGATCTTCGCGGCACCTTTGGGCGCTGCGTTGTTGATGAGCACGAGTGCACTGGCCCAGGATCCGCCGCGGCCGCTGGCATCACTCAAGACAGTGCCCAAACCCGACATTCCGAATATCGGCGAGTTCATACTCAACGAGGGCTGGGCGATCAAGCTCGGCAAGGCGCTGTTCTGGGACATGCAGGTGGGCACCGACAAGAAGCAGGCGTGCGCCACCTGCCACTTCGCCGCAGGCGCGGACCCGCGGGTCAAGAACCAGATCAGTCCGGGCCTTAATGCCGGGGATCTGACCTTCCAGGTCGTCGGGCCGAACGGCACCCTCACGGGGTCCCATTACCCGTTCACCCGGTTCACCAACATCCTCGACCGCAACACCATGGCCATCGACAAGAACGACGTCACGTCCTCCCAAGGGGTACTGCTCGGGAAGTACAAGGGGATCAGCAGCACGAACACCGACAACTGCGGCTTCGTGGCGGATCCCACCTTCAACGTCGCGGGTGTCAATACTCGGCGAGTGGAACCCCGGAACACCCCCACGGCCATCAACGCGCTCTTCAATTTCCGCAACTTCCTGGACGGACGAGCCAACAACAACTTCAACGGGGTAAATCCCTTCGGCCAGCGGGACGTCAACGCCAAGGTGTTGAAGAAGAATGCCGGCGGTGGCGTGGACGCGGTGGCCGTCGTGATCCCCCACTCGAGCCTCGCCTCCCAGGCGGTGGGACCGCCGCTCAGCTTCTTCGAGATGTCCTGCGCCGGCCGGGTGTGGCAACAGCTCGGGAAGCGGCTGCTCAAGTCCACTGTCGTCCCGCTGGGCCTGCAGAAGGTCCACCTGAAGGACAGTGAGCTAGGGGGGAGCCTCAGCCGGCAGTCGCTCGCCACGCCGGCCAACGGGATCACCAAGAGCTACAGCGACCTGATCAAGCTCGCCTTCCAGCCGGTTTGGTGGAGTTCCACGCAGGTGCTTTCCTTGCCGAACGGCACCGGGGGCACCGGAACGTTCAGCCAGATGGAGGCCAACTTCTCGCTGTTCTTCGGCCTGGCGGTGCAGGCGTACGAACGGACACTCGTCGCCGATGACTCGCCGGTGGACAAGTTCCTCGACGGCAACGCCGGCGCGCTCACCTCCCAGCAGCAGCTGGGGATGGCCCTGTTCCAGAGCAAGGGCAAGTGCATCAATTGCCATAGCGGCGCGGAGCTCACCAACGCGTCGGTCCGGAACGTGGAAAACCAGCGGCTCGAGGCGATGATCATGGGCGACGGAGGCTGCCGAGTATACGACGACGGCTTCTATAACATCGGCGCGCGTCCAACGGACGACGACATCGGCGTCGGCGGACAAGACCCCTTCGGAAATCCGCTATCCGAGACGCTCATGTCCAAACTGGGCCTGCTGCCCGGGGTCCCCTTCCCGGACGTGCCGGGGTGCGCCGAACCCAACGTGATGGGAGCGATCAAGGCCCCCAGCCTGCGCAACGTCGAGCTGACCGGACCCTACTTCCACAACGGGGGCAAGGCGACCCTCTGGCACGTGGTGGACTTCTACGACCGGGGTGGGGATTTCGCCGACCAGAACATTGCCAACCTCGATCCCGACATCGGGCCAATCGGGTTCAACGATACGGAGAAGAACGCCCTCGTCAGCTTCCTGATCGGCCTCACCGACGAGCGGGTCCGCTTCCAGAAGCCGCCGTTCGATCACCCGGCGCTTTGCTTCCCCGCCGGGGAGGTGGGGAACGAAGTGAACGTGACCGAGACATCGGCTGGCAACAAGAAGGCGAGGGACATCAACCAGTGCATCTCGGCGGTCGGCTCGTCGGGCTATGCGTCACCGCTTCCGACGTTCCTCGGTCTCAATTCGTTCCTGGCAGAGGATCCGGCGCCCTGACGGTGAGCGAATCGCAGACGTAAGGGGATAGACTACGAAGGGGAGACGCGGACCTCAGTTGGCACTGAGGTCCGCGTCTTCGTCTTGCCCCCCGGGTTGACCGTCGCGGCCGAGGGTGAGGAGGTCGAATCCGCTGGGGTTCTGCTGCCCGGGGCTGCGGTATGCGTAGGGCCTCCCCCAGGGATCCATGGGAACCGCTTTCCGGAGGTAGGGGCCCCGCCAGCTGACCGGCACCGGCTCCTGGGTAGGCCGGTCAAGCAAGGCCGCCAGGCCCTGTTCGGTCGTCGGATAGCTGCCGTTGTCCAACCGGTAGCTGTCGAGCGCCACGCCGAGCAGATCGAGCTGGGTGCGCGCGGTGGTGGTCCGGGCCTCGGAAACCCGCCCGATGATCCGCGGCGCCACCAGGGAGGCGAGAAGGCCGAGGACGATCAGAACGACGAGAAGCTCGATCAGGGTGAAGCCGCGCCGGGATCTCATGGGTGCTCCTAGAATGCGCTGCTGTTGATGCTGTAGATCGCCTGGAGCATCGCCAGGGCCACGAAGCCGACCAGGATGCCGAACAGGATGATCATCGCCGGCTCGACCAGCGCCACCGCGGTGCGCATCGCGCGGCGGACCTCCCCATCGTAGGCGTCGGCCACGCGGAGGCAGAGGTCGTCGAGCCGGCCGCTCTCCTCGCCCACAGCGATCATCTGGACCGCCATCGGCGGGAACACACCGGCCAGCGCCGGCGCGAGGGCGGATCCCTCAGCCACGACGGTCACCGCGCGCGCGATGTCTTCGCCCAGGGCCAGGTTGGGGACGGAGCCGCGGGCGATCCGGAGTGCCGAGAGCACCGGGATCCCGCTCTTGAGGAGCAGGCCGAGGGTGCGGGTGAGCCGTGCGGCGCCAAACTTGAGCTCCAGCTCTCCCGTCCACGGCCAGGCCAGCCGCTGCCGATGCCATGCCCGCAGCCGGGCCGGATCGTTCGCGGCGGCGTAGATCGCGTACGCCCCGCCGGCGAGCAGCAACAGCCACAGCCACCACGCCTTCGAGAGCACCAGGCTGATGCCGACGAGGAGCCGCGTGCTGAACGGCAGGGTGCCCCCCACGTCCCGCAGGATGGCGGAGAACCGCGGCACCACTACCACCAGCAGCACGGTGACGCCGACGGCGGATACGAGGGCCATCAACGCCGGGTACAGTAGAGCGGCCTGGACCTGGGAGCGGAACTCCGCCGACTCGTCCAGGTGATCCGCCAGACGATCGAGCACCGCATCGAGGGCGCCGCTCTCCTCGCCGGCGGAGACCATCGCCACGAACAGCGGGCCGAAGTAGCGCGGATGCCTGGACAGGGCGTCCGAGAGGGTGGCCCCTTCCTGGACCGACCGCTGCACCGACCGGAGCGTAGCGGAGACGCCCTCGTGGCCGGCCGTGTCGGCGCTGAAGGCGAGCACCCGGTCGAGCGGCATCCCCGCACCGACAAGAGTGGCCGCGTTCCGGGTCCACACGGCGATCGCGCTCGACCGGCTCTGGCGCCATCGCCGTCGGCCGGAAGACGGGCCGGTCACCTCCTCGACAGCCATGGGATACAGCCGTTGCCGGTGCAACTGATCCAGCACAGCCTGGCGGGACGGCGCCTGCAGGGTGCCCTCGACGGCTTGCCCCTCCAGGGTGGCCGCGCGGTAGCGGAAGCTGACGCTCATGCCACCGACTCGTCCTGGGTGACCCGGAACAGCTCCTCGAGTGTGGTGATTCCCGAGCGCACTTTGGCCCAGCCGGCCGTGCGGAGGGGAACCATCCCCTGAGCCAGCGCGAGCGCACGTACCTCCTGCAATGGCGCCCGGCTTACGATGCGCGTCCGGATCTCGTCGGTGAGCACCATCAACTCGTAAATCCCGGTCCTCCCCTGATAGCCGGTGCCCGCGCAGTTCGGACAGCCGCGGCCCAGGCGGAAGGTAGGCTTGCCTGAAGACCCGTTCGGGCCCGCGGCGCCGCCCAGGAGGGCCGTGACCCGGGCCAGATCCTCTGCCGGCGGCTTGTGCGGTTCGGCGCAGTCAGGGCACACGATGCGCATGAGTCGCTGCGCCAGCAGTCCTTGCACCGTGGCCGCGACCAGATAAGGCTCGACCCCCATGTCCACCAGCCGGGTGATGCCGCTCGGCGCGTCGTTGGTGTGGAGCGTGGAGAAGACGAGGTGGCCGGTGAGCGCGGCCTGCACCGCGATCTCGCTGGTTTCCCGGTCACGCATTTCCCCCACCATGATGATGTCCGGATCGTGCCGCAGGATCGACCGGAGCGCCGCGGCGAAGGTGAGGCCGGCTTTCGGATTGACCGGGATCTGGGTGACGCCCTCCATCTGATACTCGACCGGATCCTCCACCGTCACCACCTTGACGCCCGGGGCGTTGATCCGCCGGAGTCCCCCGTACAACGTCGTGGTCTTTCCGGAGCCGGTCGGGCCCGTCACCAGGACGATGCCGTGGGACAGCCGGATCAGGCGCTCGAACGTAAGGCGCACCGGTTCGGACATCCCGATTTCGCTCAAGTCGCGGTCGCTCGCGCCGTGGTCGAGCACGCGCAGCACGACGCACTCCCCGTGGAGGGAGGGGAGGGTCGATACCCGGAGGTCCAGCTCGCGGTCGGAAAGGCGCAGCCGGATCCGCCCGTCCTGGGCCAGCCGGCGCTCGGCGATGTTGAGGCTCGCCATGATCTTGATCCGGCTGATCACGGCCGCCTGGTATTGCCGGGGAGGGCGGGAGATCTCCTGGAGTACGCCGTCGATCCGGTAGCGGACCCGGAGTCCCTGTTGGGTCGACTCGAGGTGGATGTCGCTGGCCCGAACCCGCAGCGCCTCGAGCAGGATGACGTTCACCAGCTTGATGACGGGCGCCTGGCTGGCGAGGGCGCGCAGGTCGTCCAGCGCGCCCTCCTCGCCCCCCGCGACATCGTCGGATTGGGGTGAGGCCGCCTCGATCCTGACACCGGTATTGCCCTGGGCCGACAGGATGGCGGCCTGAATCTCGGCCGCGGGCGCCTCGACCAGCTTGAGGCGGCGGCCGTAAGTCTGGGACAGCTCCCCGGCCACTCCGGCGTCGAGGGGGCCGCCCACCGCGACGAGGAGCGCCCCCTCTTCGTCCACGGCGAGCGGAAGCACGCAGTGCTCGTCGAGGTACTTCGACGAGACCTGGAGGGCGAGCGGGCCCGCGGCGGCCATCCTGAGGTCCCGCGAGAATTGCGCGCTCGAGCCGGCCGGGCCGCTATGTGCGCCGGGAACGTCGTCGCTCATGGCCTGTCGTCACTTGGGCATCGCGTCCTTGAGCTGCAGCTCTTCCGGAGCCGGGGGCGCCGACATCCTGTTTCTCTCGCGCTCCAGGATCGCCTGGGCATCGTCGTCGGTGTAGATCACGTGGGGGGTCACGAAGATGGCCAGCTCGGTCCGCGTACGCCGGGTCCCGCTGTTCCGGAACAGGACGCCCAGCAGCGGAATGTCCATGAGGATGGGAACGCCGCTCTTCACCGCCTCGTGCGACTCGCTGATGAGGCCCCCGATGACGACCGTCTGCCCGTCCTTCACCAGCGCGCTGGTCTCGGCTTCGCGGGTGGTGATCACCGGGGCGTTGAGGGCGGCCTCGATCGTCGTGTTGGTCAGCGCGCTCACCTCCTGCAGGATCCGGAACGTGACGTAGCCGTCCTGGTTGATGGTCGGGATGACCGTCAACTGGGTGCCGACGTTCCTGAACTGCACGATCCTGTCTACCACCACGTCGAGTCCGGTTCGGGTGGACTGGCTGAACGGCACCTCGCTCCCGACCAGCACTCGTGCTTCCTGGTTGTTGAGCGCGAGGATGTGCGGAGTCGAGAGCACCCGGACGTCCGACCGGGCCGCCACGGCGCGAAGGACCGCTCGCACGTCCACGCCGCTGTTGAGCGACACGGCGCGTACCGCGAAATCCTGCAAGGAGCCAAGAGCGCTGTCCCCGAACTGCTGCGATCCGAACTGTGCGCTCACGTCCGCGCCGATGATCGACCAATTGATGCCGAACTGGGTGGACTGGTTCAGGCCGATCTCCGCGATGAGCACCTCGAGCAGCACCTGGGGAGGCCGGATGTCGAGTGCCTCGATGGTCTCCTGCAGGAGCGGATAGTTGGGCGGCGCGGTCCGGATGACCAGCGCATTGGTGGCACCGCTGGCCACGATCGTCGTCTGACCCACGAGACCGCCCGCCGGCGCCGCAGCCGAATCGGCCGGCGCCGCGGCGGGCGAGGGCGCTGTCAGGGAGGGGATCGGCGTGGTCCGACGCTGCGCGAGCGCATCGAGTTCCCGGCGGCGAAAGGCGTCCAGCGTGCTCGACAGCCCGCGCTCCTCGAGAGCGCGGGGGGCGGGCTCCGCGGAGCCGGCGGCGATCCCGTAGAGCTGCCCGAGCGTGCCCGCCAGCTCCGCGGCGGACGCGTGCTTCAAGGGAATGACGTACGTGCGGAGCCCGGCTTCGCCGGTGGCCCTGGAGTCGAGCTCCCGCAGCAGCTGCAGGTACCGGGCGACATGAACGCCCCGGTCGGTGATCAGGAGGGCGTTGGCGCGCGGCATCACTTCGATGTGCGCGGTCGCGCTCGCGAACGGCTTCAGGAGATCGAGTCCCTCCTGTGCCCGGATCCCCTGAAGAGTTACGATCTGGGTGATCAGGCCAAGGGGAGGTGGGTCCGGGAGATCCTGGCCGGATCGAACCGGCCCAGTGGACGGAGCGTGTTCGGCAGGCATCACCTGGGCGATCGCCCCATCCTGCACCAGGACGAGGCCGTTGCTCTCGAGGATCGACTCCAGGACGCCGCCCACCTGGTCCACCGGGATCGGGTGCGGCGTCGAGAAGGTGATCCGCCGGTCGGGAACGTCGGTCAGTACCACGTTCACACCGAGGATGACTGCCATCGACCGGACCACGTCGCTCAGCTGCGCGTTGGCGAAGTTGAGTTGCACCGGCTTGGGCTCCTAGGCGAGCGCCTTCCCGGGCGCTAGAATCGCCAGGATCGCCAGGGAGGCAAACAGGAGCGTCACCGCTCTACGGCGCATCGAAGCCTCGTGCTAAGGGAGACGAAGGACCCGTCGACCATGGGGTCCCACCAGCACCACCGACGAATCATCCATCGAAACCAGCCTGCTATCGCCGACCGCGTCACCCGTGCGATACATCTCCGCACCGGGCGTCGCCGGGTCCGCATCGATGAGCGCCACAGTCCCGGCCGGCGTCTGCAGCGTGCCGACCAGGCGGGGCCCCCGCCCCGGCGCCGTGCCCGCCGACACCCCCGGTCGCCGGGTGCCTGTGCCGGCCGGGGCATACCGAACCGCCGGGGGAGCGCGCCGGGGCGAAAACGGGTTGGCTCGCGCCAGATCCCCCTGTGCCGGAGTCTGCGGCACGATCTCCGGCACCGGCGACACGGCGACCGCCGGCGGCAAGGACGGCGATTCGATTCGCGGCGGAAGCAGCCGGAACGCGAGACCCATCAGTGCGAAGACCGCGGCCACGGCATACAGCACCACTGTGCGGCGCTCCATCGCGCTATTCCGCCAAGTAAGGGCCGTGGAGCCGGACGGACCATGCGAGCAGGCCCGCCCGGTCCTGCCCCCCGGCATTGGCATCGGCGGTTACCCGGACCTCGTCGATCACCAGCAGCTTCTCCCCATGCTGAAGAGACGAGAGCATGTCGGCCAAGCCGTAGATGTCCGCCTGTCCCGAGAGCTGCACCGGGATGTCGGACAACCCCTCCTCACCCGGCCTCGGCTGGGCCACGACGTCGATCCGATCGAGCGTGACCTGGCTCCGGTCGCCGTACCCCTGGACCAGTACCTGAAGGGCCGAGGCCGCGACGGCGGGCGTCGCTCCAGTGATGAGCCGGGATCGAAGCGGAGCCTGCGCGCGCTGTTGCAGCTCCAGCGCCCGGCGGATCGTCTGCTCGCCCCGCAAGAGCGATTCCAGCCGCCCCAGCTGCTCCCGCCGGGCGTCGATCGCAGCCTCACGGCTGGTCCAGCGGTCCAGGAAGGGGAGGACGATCAGCACCAGGGCCAGCGCCGCCGCGCTGACCGCGGCCCCGCCAATGACGACCCGGCGCTCGCGGGCGCTAAGGCGTTGCCACGAAGTGGAGAGCAATGGAGAAACTCTCGTGAGCGCCGCTGCCCGACGGCAGGCGGTTGGTGGCACTGAGGAAGCGCACATTCTCGAAGCGGGGGTCCCCTTCCAGCAGCGGTACCAGGCTTGCCGCGTCCCGCGCGAATCCATCGATCTGCCACTCGGCACCGGTGCCCCGCGCCGCCTGCAGATAGGCATCGCGAGGGAGTCGCTCGCTGAGTGCCAGGAGCACACGTCCGGGGTCGGTCCGGCCCCGCTCGATCGCCGCAATCCCACGGGCCGTCCGTGCGAGCTCCTCGGCGCGTCCTTGAAGGGCCAGAACCGGCGCCGTGCGAGTCCTCAGATCGGCGACTCTCTTCTCCGTCTCCTCGAGTACCCGGTCTCGCGCGGAGTCCAGCGAGGAGACGCCGAAGGCGACCGCGGCGAAGCAGGCGAGCACGGCCAGCGCCAACTCGACGCGGCGGCGCCGGGTAATCCGACCCGCCAATTCGCCGGGAAGGAGAGTGCCGCCGAGATCTCGGCCGATGCCCAACGCGGCGCCATAGGCGGGCAGGTGCGCGGCGCTCATCCCGGGCGGCGCCGGCAGCAGCTGCACCTGGGTCGGACGGAGTGCACCGGCCAGGCGCCCCACCCCGTCACCGTTGAGCGAGGTCGCGTACACGACGGGCGGGGACATCCCGTCCTCCGCCATGGCCGCGGCGACTTCGGCGGCCGTGCCACCGACCCGCTGCACCCGTCCGACCTGCCCACGACGCATCTCGACGATTCCGACCCGGCTCTCATGGTCGGGGAACAGAACGGTGGCATGGTCCAGCCGCTGCCCGGCCAGGGCGCGAGCCAGAGCTACCGGCGCCGGTTCGATGCGGTCCAGGGTGCCCAGCGGCGCCAACGCCGCCACCCATCCGGCGAGGAGCGATTCCCTGCCGGCGAAGACCAGGTTGTCCTCGTCACGGATCGACAACACCAGATCTTCGGCCCTCACGGGGAAGAACCGTTCTGGCTCGAGGGTCACGATGCGGCGCTTCTCGGGGGCCGGGAGCGGGGGCAGCTTGACGTATTTTGCGTAGAGGAACGCGATGTCCACCGAGAGTGCGACCCGGGACGCCGGTCCCAGCTTGTCCCGGAGCGTGGCCACGGCCTCCGCCAGGGTGGCCGGGGTCCAATCCAGCTCGGCCGTACTGACGCGAGGTCGCACCCATCCGTCGAGCCGGACCGCCCGGAGCCGGCCCGGCGACAGATCGATGCCGATGCGCGCGTTCATAGGTCGCGCTCGCGCCATCCGCGGAGGATGATTCTTCTCCCGGTGACCTCGTACACCGCCTGGATTTCGTGGGTCAGCGCGTGACCTTGGAACCACCCGCGGCTGGAGACAAGTAGCCTGGTGGGTTCCGTCGCCAGGCGGCCCAGCGGGAAGGGGGTGTCTCCCGAAACCTGGAAGAGATGGTACACGGCCACCGCCGACGTGAACACGTCACCGGCACGCCGGCGGGACACCAGATTGTGGGCCCCGGCCCGACCCAGCCCAGGCAGCGCGGCGAGTACCGACTCGGGCGCGCTGTTGATATTCACGCGACCATCGCCATCGACCGTAACGTAGGGTGCCACGGCGTCCGCGAGCGAGTCGGTCACGCCCATCACGTGGCGAAGCTCCATGACATCGCGAAGCGGCCGGTTGCTTGGAAGGAGCGGCAGCCCGGCCCGCCGGTAATCGACCGCTTCCGCTCCGTGGCCCCGGACCAGGTCATCCGCGTCTCGCCAGTCCAGGAGCGCATCGGTCACCCGGCTCGCCTCTGCCCCCTCGAGGAACTGGGAGAAGAGGGCGAGAACGGAGGCGTCGTCGCTCCGGTTGAGATCGAGCCGGGCATTCAGGTCCTCGATGGCGACGCTGAACCTGGCCTCGCCGAGCTCGACTTCGCGCAGTTCTCGAAAGGTCGTCGAGAGGTCCCGCAGAGCGAGTGCGCGCTCACGGGATCCCTGGCCGGTGGCGAGCAGCCGGTCGAGGCTCGCCTTGGCGGATTCGAGGCCGCTCTCCGCGGCATAGCGTGCGACGGCTCGGGCCCGGAGGTTGAGCGCCAGGGTCGATTCGCCGCGCGTCGCCGGGACGATCGCAACGGCAATCACCCCCAGGAGGACGACCAGCCAGAGCACCAGCATGAGCGCGATCCCCCGACGCGCGCGCGGGCTCATTGGACGCCTCCGAGTGGGAGCGCCACCAGGAGTGGAAGGCCGACCGGCCCCGCAGCGGTCCAGTAGGTCAACTCTACCGCTCGGGGGACGGACGACGGGAGCGCCCACCGGTCGACCCAGGCG
>Ga0334722_10006506_pt1 | contig 11532 bp, 10 predicted proteins | sample C3_bottom_MG_FD_207210 | JGI IMG/M metagenome (GOLD analysis project Ga0334722, IMG submission 207210) | Sediment microbial communities from Yellowstone Lake, YNP, Wyoming, USA - C3_bottom | ecosystem: Environmental > Aquatic > Freshwater > Lake > Sediment | place: USA: Wyoming | collected...
CCCCTCCGGGAGAGGAAGGAAGACATCCCCGTCCTGGTCCGCCATCTCGTCAGCCGGTACAACCGGGAACTGGGGAAAAAGATCCAGGGCGTGGACAACGCGACCATGAGACTGCTGCTCAGCCACGACTGGAAGGGGAACGTCAGGGAATTGAAGAACGCCGTCGAGCGGGCCATGATCTTCTGCGACCGGGAGACGATCGGCGTGGACGACCTCCCCGCCGAGCTCCACGGGGCGAAGAGGATCTCGGGCCTGATGAGCCGCGGGGACTTCAAGCAGTCCGTTAAGGAGTTCGAAAGGATCTCCATCCTCTCCGTCCTGGAGGAAGCGGGGTATGACAAGAGACACGCCGCTTCCCTCCTGGGCCTGAGCAAGTCCTCCCTCTACCGGAAGATGGAGGAGCTGGAGATCGATCTTTCCCCCGACGAGTCCCGGGATCAGGACCCGTAACCGCCCGGGTTTTCCTGCAATTGGGAATGCCCGGCTCCACGGGGGTCAATGCCCCGCCCTCCTTTCCGCGGAAATATCTTTTCGAAACGACCTAGTTGCGCCTTCCGCCGCCGACCTCCTTCCCGGCACGACTATTGATAAATCCCTTTCCACTGTTGATCCCCGATTCGCCGGAGAGGCCTTTGGAAAAGGCCTCCCGGGAGACGGCTATAGGAACGGGGGGAGATGGCCTGGAACGATCCGGGAAATCCGTTTGGAGGGAGGGAGAGATGAGAAAGGGAACATTGTGGGGGATGATCGGGGTCATGTCCCTGCTGGTGCTCGCGACGGTTTCCGACAAGGCGGAAGCCATCCCCGCGTTCGCCAGGAAGTACAAGACAGCCTGCATTACCTGCCATGCCACGTTTCCGAGGCTGACGGCCCTGGGGGAGGCCTTCCGGCTGAACGGTTACAGGTTGCCGGGAGGAGACGAGCTGTACGTCAAGGATCCGCCGGTGAGCATGGGGGCGGAGGCCTACAAGCAGGTATTTCCCGACGCGGTCTGGCCGTCGGACATCCCCGGGATGCCGCCGCTCAGCATTCGAATCAAGACGGACTACGACTACGACGTGGGAGGGACAAGGGCTTCCCGCACCAACTTCGGGATCGACGAGGCCGCGCTGCTGGGCGCGGGATCCTTAGGGGAGAACATGGCCTTCTTCGTGGAAATCGCGCATCATGAGCCGGCGCTGAGCGCCACCCTCAATTCCGATAACACGATTTCCACGAATTTCGATTCGGGTACCGAGTTCGTCGGATGGCTGATGTGGAAGGACCTTTTTAAGAAGGCCTTGGGGGAACACCATCTCAACCTCCGGCTCGGGACCACCGGCAAGCAGGATCTCGCCCTGCCGAACACCCGGGGGGAAAGCCGGATCACGGTGGAACATTACCTGTATGAGGATGAACTGGAGATTGAAAGCAGCGTCGGCGTGGAACTCAACGGGTTCGGAAGTCAATGGCGGTACAACGTTGGGGTGTTGAACGGGGACGGGGCCTCCAGCAAGAAGAATCACTTCGCCGCAGCCTCGTTCAAGATCGGCGGCCTCGGGTATGACGGCTCCGGGGGAACCACGGAGGAGGGCGGCCTGAAAACACCCCCGACCGGCTACTGGAGGGACGACTCGATCCGCATCGGTGCCCTCTACTACAAGACCTACAGCGGTTCCGAGGGGTTCGGGTTCGACCGCGTCGGCGCCGACGTCCGCGTGAACTACAAGGACCTCTCGGTCGCCGGCGGGTTCATCACCGGGAAAAACGACGAAACAAAGGAGAAGAAGGACGTATGGTTCGCCGAGGCGGAGTATTTCGTCTTCCCCTGGATGCAGCCATACGTCCGGTATGAACATCTCACGAGCGATGCCGCGAACGGGGACAAGAGCCGGTTCGTCGTCGGCGCGGCCCTTCTGGCCCGGGCGAACGTGAAGTTCAACCTGGAGGGACGGTTCTACACCAAGAACGAGCCGATCGAGGCGACCACGGGGGGCAAGAGCAACGAGGACCGCATCGTGGTCCGCCTGGATTACGCGTTCTAGCGAATGCATCGAAGGTATAGAACGAAAAATCGGGCACAACAGAGGTGCGAACGGATGAAAAAAAACGATCGGATCGGTAACTGGATTATTTTCCTCTTCACTGCTGCCGCGCTCCTTGCGGGATCCGCCATCCCCGCCTTCCCGGAGGCGACCGGAATCATCAACGGCGTGGTGAAAACCCCCTGGGTCAAGCGGTACGAGGCCCTGGTCTACGTCGAACGGGTGGAAGGGAAGGCGTTCCCTGCCCCCAAGGAAAAGGTCTTCGTGAGCCAGAAGAACCTCGTCTTCAAGCCGCGTCTCCTTCCCGTCCTCAAAGGGACCACCGTCGACTTCACGAACGACGACACCACGATCCACAACGTCTTCGCCCCTCCCGGTTCGGCGAAACCGTTCAACCTGGGAACGTACGGGGTGGGCGTGACCAAAACCGAGACCTTCGATGCGCTGGGGGAGGTTCCTCTTCTCTGCAACGTGCACGCGGAGATGGCGGGGTTCATCATCGTTCTGCAGAATCCATTTTATGCCCTGACCGACAAGGCCGGCAACTTCGAGATCAAGGGAGTTCCGCCGGGTACCTATAAGCTCAAGGTCTGGCACGAGAAACTGCGGGAGGTTACCCAGAACGTGACGGTCGAGGCGGGGAAGTCCGTTTCCGTGGAATTCACGGGGTTAAAGAATCGATAGCCGGTAGAAGGATATGAGGGAACCTCGAAACCCGGTCCGGGCCGGCATCCTCCCGTGGGGGGCTCTCGCGGGGATCGTCCTTTTCTCCGCCTTGATGCTTTCCCAGGCGAGGGCGGACGAGATCCGGTTCAAGACCCGTGACGGAGTCCAGACGGGAACCGTCCTGGAAGAAAGCGGGGGAACCGTCACTATCCGCTTTCCCAGGGAGGCGATCGAGTCGATCACTCGCACCGCCGGGAAGCGGGAAGACGAGCCGAAGCCTGAGCCGGTCCCCAGCCTGGAGGAAAGGATACGGAAGCTCGAGACGAAGTTGGACTCCCTCCCCGCCGCGGGATCCCCGATAACGAACCGGGAAGAAGCGGGAGGAGTGGAGGGGGTCATCCGGTGGAAGGGCCGCCCCCTCTCCCACGGTCGCGTGATGATCGTCCCGGCAAAGGGCCGCCCGGGCGGCCTAGAGGGCGCTCCCGGCGGGGAAAGGGGAGATCGGTATGAAACGGAAACGGACGCCGGGGGACGGTACCGGTTCGAGCGGGTGTCCCCCGGCGAGTACCTGATCTATTGGATGCCGGACAGCGAAACCGGCTGGGTCCGCCGCCTGCGGGATCAGCCCGATCTCGATGTGGGTCGCGGCAATGTGACGGTCCTGAACATCCCGGCGGAAAAGAAATGAAGAAGTACACCGTCCGAACCGTCGACCGATCCTATCTTCGGGAGAATTTCAACTGCGCCATGGGATGCCCGGTGGGTACCAAGGCCGGTGCGTACGTCCAGGCGATCTATCTCGGAGAATACGAGAAGGCTTACGCGATCGCCCGGGGGCCGAACCCCTTCGCCTCGATCTGCGGAAGGGTCTGCGCTCACCCGTGCGAAGAGGTCTGCCGGAAGGGAGTCGTGGAGAAGGCCCCCATTTCCATCCGGGCGATGAAACGGTTCGCCACGGAGCGGTACGGCGTCGAATCGAGGCAGATCTTCGCCCTCGGAGACACGCTCCTTTATTCGACGGCACCGGGAAGCTTGAACCCGGCGAAGACCGGGAAGCGGGTCGCCATCATCGGATCGGGTCCCGCCGGGCTTACCTGCGCCCACGACCTGGCGAGGCTGGGCCACGATTGCACCATCTTCGAAGCACAGGGTGTCGCGGGCGGCATGCTGATCCTGGGGATCCCGGAGTACCGGCTTCCGCGTGAGCTGGTCAAGCGGGAGATCGACGCGATCCTCTCCATGGGGGTCGAGGTGCGGTACCACGCGAAGCTGGGACGGGATTTCCGGCTTCGGGAACTCCGGGAGGAGGGGTTCGACGCCGTTTTCGTCGCCATCGGATCGCACCGGTCCCACGGCCTGGACATCCCCGGAATGGACCTGGACGGCGTGATCAGCGGGGTCGACTTCCTGTTGAACGCGAACCTCGGGTACAAAGTGGACCTCGGCAAAAAAGTTGTCGTGATCGGCGGGGGAAACGTCGCGGTGGACGTCGCGCGGACGGTCCGGAGAATCGGGGACGAGAGGGAACTCCGGAAGTTCGGCGCCGTCTCCGAAGCCAGGGAGCACATCGAGGCGGCCCTCGACATGGCCCGCAGCGCCCTGCGCATGGGAGCCAGGGAGGTGACCATGGTTTGCCTCGAGTCCCGGGAGAACATGCCGGCCTGGGAATGGGAGATCGAGGAGGGGCTGCGCGAGGGGATCGATCTCCAATGTTCGCTCGGGCCGAAAAGGGTCCTCGGCCGGGAAGGGAAGGTGACCGGGCTCGAGACCCTGCGCGTGCGGTCGGTCTTTGACGAGCGGGGCCGCTTCAACCCCTCCTTCCACGAGGGGGGCGAGATCACGCTTTCTGCCGACACGGTCATCTACGCGATCGGCCAGGCGCCGGACCTTTCCTGGATCCGCGAGGAGGACGGCATCGATGTGACCGAGCGGGGATTGGTCCGGGTGGAGCGCGAGAGCCTGGCGACCTCGGCGGCTGGCGTGTACGCGGGAGGGGACGTGGCCTTCGGCCCGCGGCTCATCATCGAGGCGGTGGCCGACGGACAGCGGGCGGCCCGATCGATCGGGAAATACCTCCGGGAAGATATCCGGGTACGCGCCGTCTGGCAATCCACGGAGATCCGCCACCGGATGGCGGACGATTTCGACCGGACTCCCCGGCAGAAACCCCCTGTAATCGACGTGGAGCGGAGGACGGGCATCAGCGAGGTGGAGACCTGCTACGACGAGGGGCGGGCGCGTACCGAGGGTAGCCGCTGCTACCGGTGCAACGTCAACACGATCATCAGCAGCACCAAGTGCATTCTTTGCGGCGGCTGCGTGGACGTGTGTCCCGAGTCGTGCTACCGGCTCGTTGACGTGGCGCAGATTCGCGGGGACGAAAGGATCCGCCGGATCCTCCAGGCCCGCTTCGGGGCGGACCGGTTGTCCGGGTCCGCCATCCTCAAGGACGAGGAGCGATGCACGCGGTGCGGCCTTTGCGAAAGACGATGCCCGACCCATGCGATCACCATGGAGCTCTTCGAGGAAAGGGAGGCGCTGGCGTGAGCGGGAACCTGATCGACCGGAGGCGTTTTCTGACGTTCCTCGGCTGGTTCGCGTCCCTGGGGACGATCACCGGGATCTCATGGGCCAGCGTGAGGTTCATGATCCCCAACATCCTGTACGAACCTCCGAGGGCCTTCAAGATCGGGAGGCCGCGGGACTACCCGGAGGGGGTGAACTTCCTGCCGGAAAAAAGGATTTTCGTGGTACGCAACGGCGATGCCTACAAGGTGGCTTCCGCTGTTTGCACCCACATGGGATGCACTCCCCGCTGGGTCGGAGAGAAAAAGGTGTGGGAGTGTCCCTGTCACGGCAGCATCTTCGACGAGAGAGGGGGAGTGGTGAAAGGTCCCGCCCCCGACCCCCTTCCCTGGTACGAGGCGAAAATCGCTACGGATGGCCGGCTCTTCGTCGATGAGCGCAGGATCGTCCCTTACACGCAGAACCTGACGGTGAAAGCGTGAAGGAAAGCTGGAAAGAAGTCCTGTTCCGGAACCGCGTCTGGAAGTCGATCTTCCGCCACGGATTTCCCGACAACGAAAGGCTCCGGTCCGAAGCGGTCACCAGCAATCTCTTCCTCCACGTTCACCCGGTAAAGGTGTACCGGGAAAGCCTCGAATATCTGAAGACTCTAGGCCTCGGGCTGATCTCGTTCTACCTCTTCGTCCTCCTGTCGGTCACGGGTGTCCTGTTGATGTTCTACTACATCCCGCACGTCGACCGGGCCTACCAGGACATGAAGGATCTGCAGTTCGTCGTCAGCTTTGGCGTAATCGTCCGCAACATGCACCGATGGGCCGCCCATGCGATGATCATCGCGGTGTTTCTGCATATGTGCCGCGTCTACTACACGGCTTCGTACCGGGAGCCGAGAGAGTTCAATTGGGTCCTCGGGGTGTTCCTCTTTCTCTTTACGCTTTTTTTGAGCCTGACCGGGTACTTGCTTCCCTGGGACCAGCTTGCCTACTGGGCGATCACGATCGTGTCCAACCTGATCGGCGTCGTTCCCCTGGTCGGGAAGAAGCTCCGCTATATGGTACTGGGGGGAACGATCGTCGGCCAGAACGCGCTGATCCGCTTCTACGTGATGCACGTCATCGTCCTCCCCTTCCTGGCCGTCCTCCTGATCCTGGTCCACTTCTGGCGAATCCGGAAGGACGGCGGGCTGGCGCGGCCGGACGAAGCCGCGGGAGAAGGCGGCAAGTGGCAAGAAGGCGGCGAGGGACAGGAAGGCGAGCAAGGGAAGGACCTGAAATCGTACGGCCTCATGAATCTCGTGGAGGGGAAGACCCCTTACGTGGGACAAGACCCCGACAGGATGGTGACCTCCTGGCCCCACCTGCTGATGCGGGAGTTGAACCTGTTTCTCCTGGTGACCATCGTGATCATGTGCATGTCGATTCTGTTCGATGCTCCCCTTGAGGAGATGGCAAATTCCGCCGTGACGCCCAACCCGGCGAAAGCCCCCTGGTACTTCGTCGGGCTCCAGGAGCTGCTTTCCTGGGGGAACCCGATCTGGGGGGGGATCCTCGCACCCTCGATCGCCGTTTTCGCCTTGCTCCTCGTCCCCTATATGGACCGCGGGCAGGCGGGGACCGGCGAATGGTTTCATCCAGAACGCCGGAGGGCCGTCCTCGTGTTTACCGTGATCGTCGTGGCGGCCATTGCGCTGATCTTCGTCGGAGAATTCATGCGGGGGCCGAACTGGCACCTGTACTGGCCCTGGCAGAAATGGCCGGTACATTGATCGGTTCTTTAGCATACGGCAAGGGTGGTCCATGAAACGGGCCTTCGTTGCCCTGAGCCTGCTGATCCTCCTGTTCTTCTTCTGGCAGATCGGGAAGGACTACGACCGCCCCTACCTTTCCTTCCAGAAGAAGTACAAGGAACTCCTGGCGAAAGAAGGGGAGGGCGAACCGGAGCTTGCCGCGTTTCCCCTCGGTGCGAGACAGAATTGGCTCGTGGGTCTGAGCCGTGTCGACCGGTGCGAAACCTGTCACTTGGGAATCGAGGATCCCCGGTTCCGGGACGCCCGCCAGCCGTTTCGGACCCATCCGGATGCGGACTCTCACCCCTTCGAAAGTTTCGGCTGCACCGTGTGCCACGGTGGGCAAGGGCTGGCGACCTCCGTTGAGGACGCGCACGGACCGACCAAGAACTGGAACGAGGCCGTCTACCACGAGAACTTCCTGCAGAAGTCCTGCTCCCTCTGCCACGGGGAAACCGTAGGCGAATCGGCGCCGGTCCTGGCCCGGGGGAGGGAGATGTTCTACGAGTACGGCTGCCGCGGGTGCCACAAGGTCGAGGGGAAGGAAAGAAAGAAGGTCGGGCCGCCCATCCGGAAGATCGGAGGAAAAGTACGGATCGACTGGCTGTTCCGATGGCTGCGGAACCCGAGGGACTACCTCCCGAAGACCCGGATGCCCGACTTCGCCCTCTTCGAGCAGGAAGCTGCCGATATCACCCTCTTCCTGATCCCGCAGACGCAGGGGACGAGGGAGGCGGCGGCCGGGTCGGTGGAACGGGGACGCAAGGTGTTCAACGAATACCGGTGCGTGACGTGCCACGCCTTGGAGGGGAAGGGGGGAGACATCGGCCCGGACCTCGCGAAGATCGGGTCCAAGCTCCGTCCGGACTGGCTCCTGAAATGGCTGAGGAATCCGCATGAGATCATGCCGGCGACGCGCATGCCCGTCTACAACTTCACGGAGCAGGACGCCCGCGACCTGGCCGCTTTTCTCATGGGAGAGTACGTGGACCTGGAACTGCCGGAGGACGAGGTGGCCCGCAACTTGACGGCAGTGGCGAAAGGAAACGTGAGGAACGGAAAAACGCTGGTGGAGAAGTACGGGTGCACGGGCTGTCACGAGATCGAAGGGGTAGAGGACCGCGGGGAAAACGGCTCGGAGCTGACCCGGGTCGGGGACATCCACATCAGCCGCCTCGAATTCGGGGAGGTGGAGGTCCCCCGGGAGCGCCGCACCGTCCCCAACTGGCTCTACAACAAGATGCGGAAGCCGCGGCTCTTCAAGGACGATCTGAAGATGCCGGATTACCATTTCAGCGACGAGCAAGCCGAAGCGGTCACGACCTACCTGTTGAGCCTGACGGCCGAAAAAGTCCCGGCCCAGTACAACCTCCCGCTGGGCGAGCGTCCGTCCGACTACAACCCGCAGGGGGAGTTTGGAAAAGTCCTGGAGAAATACCGCTGCCTGGTCTGCCACCGGATCCGGGGGAAAGGGGGGATCCTCGCCCCCGACCTGTCCTGGGAAGGAAGCCGCGTCCGGAGGGAATGGCTCCTTGGCTACATGAAAAATCCGGACACCATTCGTCCGATCCTGGTGGAAAGGATGATCCAGCTCAAGATCCCGGACGCCGAAATCCAAACCCTCGATTCCTACTTCCGCACGACGCTCGTGGACGATCGGGTGGAAAACCTGGCCGGCGCCGTGAGAGGAATGCACCTCGGAGATCCCGAAGCGATCCTGAGAGGGAGGAAACTGTATTTCGAAAAATACGGCTGCGACGCGTGCCACCAGATCAATCTCGTCGGGGGGACGATCGGACCGGATCTCACCCATGCGGGGAAAAGGCTTCGGCCGGAGTGGGTCGTCCAGTGGCTGCGCAATCCGAAGACGTTCCTGAAGCGGTCCGTGGAGCCTGTGTACACCTTCCCGCCGAAGGAAATGGAGGACTTGACGGCCTTCCTGCTCAGCCCCAAGGGGGGAAAAAGGAAGCCATGAAAATACGGCCTGTGAGTTTTCCGGTTCCGATGATCGCCCTGATGGTTCTCCTCGCGACCGGCGTCGGGGGAAGCGGGGCGGAAAAACCCGGCACCGACAACGCAGCGGCACGGAGGAAGGAGTTCGTCCTCCCTCAAAAGCACGATGCGGCCTTAAGCCGGGAAGCGAAACTGGGAAGGGGCCTGTACGGGTACTACTGTGCGCTCTGCCACGGGAAGCAGGGGAACGCCGACGGGTTCAATGCGTTCAACTTGAAGACGCCCCCTACGCGGCACACGGACTCGATTCTTATGGGGACCTTGTCGGACGCACAGATCCATCGGATCATCAAGGAAGGAGGAGGGGCGCTGGGCCGTTCCCCGCAGATGCCGCCGTGGGGAGGGGTATTGAGCGACCGCGACATCGCCCACGTCACCGCCTTCATCCGCACGCTGGCCGTGCCGGCGAAAAAATGAGAAAGATGCCGGCTTCCACCGCCGGCCCGCGCCGCGTCTTCCGCATCATCGTTCGCTGATCCGACGACGGTGGCGGTCCCGGTCCGACGTGCCGCCCGTGTGGTAATGTAATCCCATGAACGGCCCCTTGCTGATCACCCTTCTGCCCCCGGAACGGATATGGGACGCCCCGATGGGGGTTTCAGGCTCCGTGCCGCTCGTTGCCATCCTCCTGCTGGTCGGATTTCTCTTGTCCCTCTTTCTGCGTCGTCCGGAGCGATGAAATGACGCTGAGATCCTGGAAAAAGCTCTCGGAATCGATCGTCTTCAGGAACTCCTGGTGGACGTATAAACGGGACGCCTTCGAGCTGCCGTCGGGAAAGGCCGGCGAGTACCACTACGTTCATACAAACGGCTCCTCCATGGTCATCCCGATACTGGACGACGGGACGCTGGTGCTGGTGAACCAGTATCGCTACCTGCTGGGGAGGGAGAGCATCGAGTTTCCCTGCGGGAGCGTGAAGGATGGGTCGACCCACGACGAGACGGCTCGGCACGAGCTGATGGAAGAGACCGGCTATGCGGCGAAAGGACTGTCCCTGGCGGGAGAGTTCAATCCTTACAACGGGGTCACCGACGAGATGTGCCGCGTATATGTCGCCAGGGGTCTGGAATTCGTCGGGGGAACGCCGGATGAAACGGAGGAGTTCGAGATCGTCCGGTGGATACCCGCCGAAATCGACGAGCGGATCCGGACGGGCGTTATCTGGGACGGGATGACGATCGCCGCGTGGTCGATCGCAAGGGAAAGGGTGTAGAGTTTAAAAGGAGCGGCAGCCTCGGTTCGAACCCCGCCTGGCAATGTGAAGCCGCCATCCTTCTCGCGGACGACCGCTTCGGTAGCGCCGCCTCGGGGCCGGTTCTTGATTGAAGGGTAGTCCTCCCGTGTTATACACTCGGGGTGAATCCAACCCTCGTCAATGAGGTGGCATATGCGAAGACCCTCCGCCGCCTTGATCCTGATCATCTCCTTACTCTCCCTCCTGATGGCTTGTCCGATACTCGCGGGTCCTATCGAGGACGCTACAAAAGCATACCAGCGTGGCGACTACAAGACAGCATATCAACTCATTAAGCCGCAGGCTGAGAAGGGAGACGCCGCCGCCCCGTCCAACCTCGGTCTTACGAACCACCCCGAGACGGAGAAGTGGTATCGAAGGGCGGCGGAACCGGAAAACACCGCCGCCCCGTCCAACCTCGGTCTTACGGACCACCCTGAGACGGAGAAGTGGTATCGAAGGGCGGCGGAACCGGAAAACGCCGCCGCCCCGTCCAACCTCGGTCTTACGGACCACCCCGAGACGGAGAAGTGGTATCGAAGGGCGGCGGAACCGGAAAACGCCGCCGCCCCGTCCAACCTCGGTCTTACGGACCACCCCGAGACGGAGAAGTGGTATCGAAGGGCGGCGGAACCGGAAAACGCCGCCGCCCCGTCCAACCTCGGTCTTACGAACCACCCCGAGACGGAGAAGTGGTATCGAAGGGCGGCGGAACCGGAAAACACCGCCGCCCTGTCCAACCTCGGTCTTACGGACCACCCCGAGACGGAGAGGTGGTATCGAAGGGCGGCGGAACCGGAAAACGCCGCCGCCCAGTCCAACCTCGGTCTTACGGATGACCAAGGCCGAGGTGTCCCGAAGGACCACGCCGAGGCAGTAAAGTGGTTTCGCAAAGCGGCAGAGAAGGGAGACGCAGATGCCCAGAACAACCTCGGCGACTCGTACGCAAATGGCCAAGGCGTGCCGCAAGACTACGCAGAGGCGGTGAAGTGGACATGGAGGGCGGCAAGACAGGGGAATGCGAAAGCCCAGAACAACCTCGGCGTAATGTACCGAGAAGGCCAAGGCGTGCCGCAGGACCATGTCCTAGCGTATATGTGGTTCTACCTTGCAACCTCGCGACTTCCTGCATTGGATAAAGAGGATCGGGAGAAGGCTGAAAGAAACAGAGATCGTATCGCATCAATGATGACACCTTCCCAAATAGCCGAGGCGCAAATTCTGGCGCGGGGGTGGAAACCGAAGATGGAGCGGTGAAGGACCGGAAGATGCGCGAAATGCT
>Ga0334722_10006507_pt1 | contig 11527 bp, 11 predicted proteins | sample C3_bottom_MG_FD_207210 | JGI IMG/M metagenome (GOLD analysis project Ga0334722, IMG submission 207210) | Sediment microbial communities from Yellowstone Lake, YNP, Wyoming, USA - C3_bottom | ecosystem: Environmental > Aquatic > Freshwater > Lake > Sediment | place: USA: Wyoming | collected...
ACCGTTTCCATATTGCCGTTTTCATTCAGGGCACACGTGGCACAATGACTCATATCACACACCACATCAAGTTCACCGCGCAATGTCATTACAAGCAGATGATCCGAATCAAAGACACCAAGACATGGTGTTGTACTTTTGCACGAAAGCTCTGAGTTAGCTTGAGACTGAAAAGAGGCAGAAAACTCATTGGGATCAAAGTTTTCTATTTCAAATGCCTCCGTAGGACAGCTTCCAATACACCCCGCACATTCAATACATTCATTATCAAACAACGTCAGCTTGTTGCGGACCAAATGAATAGCGTCTTTCGGACACAAATCAATACAAATATGACAATCGTTATGAAAATATTCATTACGTAAACATCGCGTTGCTGTAAAGCCAAAAAGATTCTTTTTCTGAATAAAATTATGATTAGCCATTATCAGACTCTTCATGTAAATATTCGTAATCCGACGCTAAAAATTCAACCATAAAGTCACATATATCCCGATAAAATGGGGTATCCGCCATACTTTTCATCCCTAACATATACGGAATGACCCACATAAATAGATGTTCATCCATAAATTGTACTTGTGCTTTTGTCTCATTTCTAAATACGAGCACTTGCATAAATGCAAGCTCAATGGAAAGATGATCCGGAGCCATAAGCTCTGTTTGATCCATATTAAGTTCAAATCCATGCGTAAAATAAAATCCCATCACCGGATTCTGGAGTCCAATGAGTGTTTCATTTTTTGCATCTAAAACAAAGGATTCTACCGGTTGAGCATTCAATAAAAACATCGATGTATAGTCAGCATTTAGTGCTTCATACAGCTCATCTTCACTGCTTGATTCAACCCATGCTTTAGTCTCTTCACCAATAACCTCGAGCAACTCAGGGTTGTTTTTGAGATCAGTGATAAAACGACGATCAGGCATATTACTCATAACACGTGATAAAAAGGCATAGATATAACGTCGATATTCAGTGTTCATTAATAGTCCTAAAATGTTTGAGGGATTGTGTCACAAAATGGCTTTAAGACAACCAAGCGTGCAGTACTAATCAGAAGGTACACTCCCAAAAATGGGAAATGTGCTGGTGCTATAAGCACCCTTTAAAAAATGATTTTTTCGGTGGTGGTGGAGCTTTGAATTCAGTCGCCGCAATGGTATTGGTAGCTTCATCAAGTATTCCATTAATAATAACACCGTTTTTATTCATCCCTTCACCAAGCTCAGAAATTTTTAGTTTTGAAACATCTATTTCATAAACTTTACCCGTTGCATGCTGAAACAATGCCAATTTTGGATTTGTAGTTTCACCCGCATTGATTTTTTTATAACAGCCATCAAAACCACAAGTGTAGTTTTCCAAATAGCAGTCGTTAAATGCACCTTGTGCAGCACAACCAGGAGTTGTCAAAAGTCCTTCGAACTCTTGAGCCTCACTTGCGAATGCACTTACAACAAGTGCCGTTGCAATTAATACTAACTTTTTCATTATTCAACCTCCGCTTTGAGCGTTTTGAGGTAAGCGACGATATCTTCTACTTCAGCTTTGCTCAAGTGGCTGTAATCAGTCATAGTAGAAACACGCTTCCCTTTTTCAAGATTATACCATGGCGTATTGCTATGTGCATTACGATTGTAACCAGGAACGACAACCGCCGATGGCTTAACAATCGATTCACGTAAATAAGAAGTAGATGAATACCCGCCAACATTTTTAAGTGAAGGCGCCATAAATGACTTAGGATCAGCCGCTGTCATTTGATGACATCCGTTACATCCATTCGCTTCTATCGCAGCTTTACCTTTAACCGCATCACCTTTTGAGTCCGTTGTCAAATCAGCAACCATAGCTGTGTTAGCTTTTTGCCCATCAAGATTAACAGCAATCCATGCACTCAAATTTTTAAGACCATTACGATCCATCTTAGAGCCATCCCATGTTGCAATTGCCACAGGAACCGTTCCACTCAAGTTCACATACTCATCTTTTAACGGACGAACAATTGAACCTACCCAACCATTGGTCACATAACTCATAGCAGTATCAGATTTAACACTGCCATCTTTGACTTGCGTTAAAGAACGGAACCCCTCACCTACAAACACGCGCGTATAATTTGTGTTTGCTAAAGAAGCTTTTTTAGCATCAAACTCAGCAAGTTCTTTATCAAATACACCCGTTTGTTGACGATTAATCTGCATGGCAACATCGTTGTTACCATTTGGTTCATATACTTTTTCCGTTGCTTTTTGTAAATGGACGACGACAGGACGACCTGTTGAACCCATCCCGATATAAGGAAGAGCTTGAGCCCCCTTAGTTATACCTGCGAATTGAACGGCAAAGCCATCACTGTAGTTAGTGGATGTTTCACCTGCTTGAGTATCTTTAGTAGCATCAGCCCATTTGACTATGATAGCAATATTTTTACCATCATACATGGCGCCCACTTGTGCATTTGTTGCTTTTGTATTTTCGTTGAGTGCATTGGCTTTTTTATCATTCATCTCTATTGCTGTTTGAGGGTACAAAGCAATAGTTGTGAATTTTATGTTTTTAAATTCTGCTTGATTGTTCACATCACTTACTTTAACAGCAGTGATGGCAGGATTAGCTGCCAATGCGCACGAAGCCATAATTCCTAACGAAAGAAATGAGGTTAAAACTTTATTCATTAGTGGTGCCCTCCAGCTTTTGTAAATTTACCAGCAAGGTAGCGCGTATCTACTGGTGCCAATGGTGTACGTTTTTGCTCTTTTGCAACGTCTTGATAGTAGTTGTTATCCAAACGGAACATATCCGCGTGTTGATACGCAATCAAAATATCCATCAATTCACTCACACCAGTTTCTTTACGCTTTTTCATTTCGTCTTTCAACGTTTTGATTGCTCCATGAACTTCTGGTCCAAATAGCTTTTCAAGTTCTTCGATAGGAAGACGTGTTGATCCTTCAATGATTTTACCTTCTGCATCAAATTTAGCAGGAGATTCGGTCGGAGGAACATAATAAACATTTGGTTGTGTGCCGTAATCCGGACGAAGGCCAATAGCTACTTTATACACGTTTACCAATTTATGAACTTGTGAGTCTAAATCATCCAAGAATCCAACGAAACGGATACGTCCAACACACTGCTGTGCACACGCTGGTGGCAAACCTTGCTCAATACGTGGGAAACAAAGGATACATTTCTCTGATTTAGAGATTTTCGGATTGAAATAGATTTTTTTGTAAGGACACCCTGCGATACAGTAGCGGTACCCTTGACAACGATCCAAATCCACCAAAACAACACCATCTTGCTCACGTTTAAAGATTGCATCACGAGGACACGCACTCAAACAGCCCGGATTGGTACAGTGATTACAAATACGTGGAAGATAGAAAAAATAGTTGTCCTGAGGAAACGCACCAGCACCCTCATCTTCATCCCAGTTTGGTCCCCAAGTAGGTGACGTGTGCGGTTGAAAATGTTTGTGATCTGGATTATCTGTCTTCAATGACTCATAGTTATAATCCCAAGGTACCCCGTAATCTGCTTCGAGATTAGGGATAACACCCGGTTGAAGATCGCCAGCAGCATCAAAGCCACCTCCAAGCTCCATCCAATTTTTAGGATAACCTGTACCTGGATAGGTCTCAACGTTATTCCAATACATATATTCACGACCATTACGGTTCGTCCACTGCGTTTTACATGCTACAGTACATGTTTGGCACCCGATACACTTGTTCAGGTCCATGACCATTGCTAATTGTCTTTTAGACATCTAAACCCCTTAGTATTTTACGTTCGCTGATTTTTCATAGTTCACGGCACCATCATAAGCGTATTGGTTACCGTCCCATAGACCGCCAAATTTCAAGTGACCCCAGCCATCTGCCATTTCTAGTAGATTCATGGCAACAGGAACAACTTCGTTGTGCCCTTTGTTTTGTAAATACATAAACGGTTCCCATCCATCTTCAAGAACCAATCCATCTGGAGGACAAGACGATGATGTTTTTGCCATTGCAAAGAATTCACCTTGGTGATTGAATACACGAATAGTATCTCCGTCTTTAATACCTTTGGCTTCTGCCGTTACACGGTTAACTTGAATCGCAGGGACACCACGTTGCAAACGCAACAATGTACGAGATGTTTTATAATTCGAGTGAATTGACCAACGCGCATGCGGAGTCATAAATTTATAGGGATAGTCCGCGCGCTGTGGGCGAATTCCTTCCATACCTGTGTTGGTTGCAGCACCCATTTTGATGTACATATCATGGTCAACATAGAATGTTTGACGGCCAGAAAGTGTCTCAAGACGCTCAAATTTATACAACGTGTACTCCATTGAACTGTATGGACGATCTGAATACAACGGTGAGCTTTTTGCCGCTTTTTCATTAATAAGCAAGAATCCGCCTACTTTGTACATTTTCTCCATCGTCCATGGCTCATACTGCTCACATTTTTCCAATGCCGCTTGTACTGCCATCTTATCCGTTCCGAGATAGTTTTCACCAGCCCCTTCAGATTCAGGATCAGTATTGGTATACTCTTTGTGGAAAATGGTCAAATCATGGAAACCAGGTTTTGCAAATTTCACATGATCTTTAATTTTTGCTTTTGCAATGTTTTCTGGACGGTTTGCAATCTCTTCTAATTTTTTGGCTAGAAGTGTAAACATTGACCACTCATCCATCGCTTCACCAATATTCTTGATGTTAGCAACTGGCTGTGCAAGATTCGTGAAACGGTGATAACCTGGGCTTGTACGTAAGTCATACACTTCATAGTGTGATTTAGCTGGCAACAAAATATCTGCAAATTGCGCAGCTTCTGACATACGATAATCAACATAACCATAAAACTTGTTCTTTCGAAGGAATGCTTTACGATATTCAGAACCCTTATTACGACGGAACGTATTATCGGCTACGATCAAAGCACAATCCGGCTGCCACCATGGCTTACTAACACTTCCGTGTTTTGAATCAGCATTTGCTTTTCCATTTTCACCAAGATCTAGCATCTCTTGAAGAACTGCCATATACTCTTTTTTGCTAATACCGTTTTGTGCACGCTTAACGTCATCATCGGTGAAGAACTTATCGAAAGACTTCATACCATCACCAAATACGAACTCACCTACAAATCCTGAACCAAAACGTGGATTGTATTTACCACCGAAGCCGCCCAATACACCAAGACCAGACAGGGTAAACTCATTCTCTGTATTCAATCCGCCGTATGGTCCCATACGACCCGTCAAACCACAAATAGAAGAGATGTTCCAAATAGACATAACCCCATTGAAATATTTATTCAATGAGAAACCAGTCGTGATCTCAACCACTTTTGGCAATGCAATGTCACGTGCCAATACGCGAACGGTATCAGGATGCACACCGGTAATCTCTTTTGTTGCTTCTGGATCAAACTTAGCCGCTGATTTTTTGAGCATTTCAAATACAGTGGTTACTTCGCGCTTGTCGCCTTTTAAATCCGTAATCGTCCATTTGCCTTCAAGCTCAGGAACAATCCCCTGCTCATCAAGACGAAGAGATTTAATTTTACTTCCCTCAGTAGCTGGCATCAATGCAGGTTTACCGCTTGCTTTGTTCATACAATAGAATTCATCTTCATATTTGTGATGATCTTCTTCATTTGCAGCATGTTCCATATCTGAACGACGAATCATTTTTTGTGTTTTCACATCCACCAAAAATGGAAGATCCGTAAACGTTTTCATAAACTCTGGCTTATAAAGTTTTTCATTTAAGATAACATTGATAACACTCATCGCCAAGATATTGTCCGAACCTGCTTTAATCGGAATCCAAAGATCCGCTGATTTAGCCGTTGCATTAAATTCAGGAGTAATAACGATGATTTTCGCGCCGTTATATTTACCTTCCCAAACGAAGTGAGCATCAGGGATACGAGAAACCGATGGATTTCCACCCCACATAACCGCTGTATCGACGGTATACATGAAATCCCATGTACAACCAACGTTACCCTCGCCATAAGCAATCGCAGCACCTGAGAACATGTCCCCAAGATACGATGATGGATAAATACGAATTGCGCCCAACTGAGTCGAGAAACGCAATGGTGCGCCACGACGACCTTCAGTCAAGAGACCCGTACCTGCGTGAACCATCAGCTTATCTGGACCACGTTTAGGATCGGTCAAACAATCAAAAATTTCTCCACAGACATACTCAGCTGCTTCATCCCAGCTTACACGTTTCCATTTACCTTCACCGCGCTCACCAACACGCTTCATTGGATAAAGAATACGATCTTTTTGATACATTACTTGTGAGTGCTGCACCCCTTTATTACATCCTCTCGGGTTAAAGTCAGGGATTTTTGCATTAATAACCGGATAACGAGCCGATTGGTTTTCACGTGTTACAACACCATTGTTAGACCAAACTTCCCATGCACAGTTACCTTGACAGTTAACACAGTGATACGCAAAACCGTGTTCCTCTTTTTTACCATAAGTAAACGCAAACTCGTTGCGGTACATGCTTTCGGTATAGTTGGTATTTGGGTAATTTTCTTTACCGTTTTCAACCGACATTACATTTGTTTTAGCAAAAAGTGACCCTTGTGAAGCCACCAATGCAGCCGTCATCCCTGAAACTTTCAGGAAGTCACGACGATTATTATTCATTACTTTTGTCATATTTTCACCTTTGCCTTATCGTTTAATCGGAAGGTTCATGTCGTTACCCCAAACATCCCAGCTTCCAGTGAAGACTTTGACGTTTTTGTAGCCGAGCAATTGAAGCGCTGTAATGTGTTCAGATCCGCGACCAGCGCCTACTTGACAGTAAGCATAAATCGTTTTATCTTTCGTAACACCATAGTTATTATAAATCTTTTGAATCTCATCTGCTGATTTGAATGAAAGTTTTTTATCCGCATCCGAAATCTGAGACCATTCTATAAAGGTTGCCCCTGGAACGTGCCCTCCGCGTGCGACATTATCCATTTTACGTTCGCCGATGATTTCTGCAAGACCACGAGAATCGATGATAACAAATTTAGAATTTTTACCGTTTTTGAGAATATCTTCCATTGCATGCTTAACTTCGTTTTTCTCAGCAATTACACTGTACTTGATATTTTTAGGATCAATCTTATAGGTTTTAGCGGTAACGTTTTCATCACCTTTAACAACAAGAAGACGTTTTTCAACATCCGTCATTTTTGTTTTTAGTGCCGCAGAATCAGCTGATGCTTTTGCAATTGCTGCATCAAGCGCTGCTTTGTCGGCACCCTCTTTTTTCAACGCTTCTTTTGCGTCTTTTTGCACTTTAGTTGCTGCTTTTAAATCTTTATTCAATGCATCGTACTCTTTTTGCGCTGGATCAACTGCCATCATAGCTGCACGTCCGCCATTGAGTACTTTTACATTTTTATGACCATAACTGTCAAAAAATGAATAAACACCCGTAGCATTTGGCCCTTTAAAGTCATCGTATGCAATAACCGTCATATCATTGCTGATACCTTTTTTACCAATTAGCTCCTGCGCATCATCAACACAACGATACAAAGGGGCGCAATGCATCTCTCCATCAATATCCGAGTGGTGCAAATGGTGTGCATACATCTCAACTGAACCTTTAATGTGGCCCAATTTATATATGTCTTCGTTATCACCTGATACAAACATCACTTTTGGATTTCCGATTAGCTTAACTGCGTCTTCAGCTGAAATAAGAATGTCCTTATTCGCATAATCTGCTGCTAATACATTAGCTGCAGACAATGATGCCGCCAAACAGAGTGTCATCAACAATCTATTCATCCGTGCTCCTTCATCTTTAAATTAAAATTTATATAACAAATTCCGCTGTACCAATTCTAAATACAGCTATTTTTGCGGAATAACCGTGCTTATTATAGGTCTGCGACTCTTAATAACTCTTAAAGTACACTTTTATTTTTTGCAACTGTCTCAATTTGTTACATTCTTATCTCATTTTGACTGATTAGTATGATGCAGTGTTCTATCCTGTTTCACAGATTAAATATTAGCTTTTCTTAATCTTAGATATAAATATTAAAAGAAGTTGTTTAATGAGTTTTTGATAGTATCACGTTTACATAACTATAATTAAAATCAAAGGAGTACTCACATGAGCACTACCCCCATTAACTTAGCTATTGAGCAATCAGACACTCTTTCTCTCATTGATTTTCTTGAAGACAAAGCCCTTCCTATCGAGGATGTCCGTCAAATTTATGATGCGTTCAAAGACAATAAACAGCTCGTTGGTCAAGTCGCCATGAACCTCTCCTTACGCACGTCCGTGTATGAACGTGAACAAGAGTACAGCCCCATTATGGTTGATCTCCTAATCGATATTTCACAAAACCCTATTGATATGGGTGCACGATGGGCTGTTGCCAAAAATCCACATACCCCCGTTGAGGTTTTACGGCACTTAGCTAATGATTCTATTAATCTGGTACGTGCACTTGTGGCAACCAATCCATCAACTCCCAGCGATGTGCTTGAAAAATTCTTCAGCGATGAAAAAATTGTTCGTGATGGACTTTCAGGAAATCCAAACACATCCCCTAAACTTCTAAAAATTTTAGTTGACGACAGTGATAAAATGGTTCGGATGCGTCTTGCCGAAAATCGCGGGGCTCCCATTGACATCATTAAATCACTTCTAAACGACAACGACATTGATGTCACTAAAGCGGCCCAAGCCAATTTGGATGCTCAATCATGAAAAAACATGACCGCGAAATACGCAGTAAATTTTTAACCCTTGAAAATCATTTTCTGAATACCTTTTTCTCAGGACTTTACCTAAGCGCTGCTGACTTTATCCGTATTGCATCCCTCAATGGACTTGAGCTTCAAATGCACTCAAGAGAAATGCTCATCAAAGAACTTCTCAACGAAACAGACAAGCTAGGGACACTCAGCAGTGTAGCTGCAGCACTCAACCGTCTTATAGATGAACGAATCACTGCGTATCATCGCCTAAGCCTTGAATATCCAGCTGCACGCATACCCCTTACTAAGTTAGCCCAAAAAGCCAATGGAACAAAAGCCCTTCTCGCACGAGACGTTAGAGGTAACCCTTATGAATAATAAAAATTTTGAGCACGCACTTCAGAGTGTAAAATACCCTAATCTGGATCGAACTCTCGGAGAGTTAAAGCTCATCTCTACATCTAAAGTAGTTGATGGCAATGCTCACGTTGAGCTTCTCACTGTAAGTGATGAATCCTATTTGACTGTCAAAATGGCCATTGAAAATGCTTTTTCCGATACATTTAAGTCGTTAAATATCACCAAAAAAGCGCAGGTTCAAAAAGACACAAACTACGGGACAACCGCTGCACCAAACAACCGCGCTCCATACGCTGCAAATGTTATCGCGGTAACGAGTGGTAAGGGTGGAGTTGGTAAAAGTACCGTCAGCGTCAATCTTGCCATCGCACTTGCTCAATTGGGCTACAAAGTAGGTTTGTTGGATGCGGATGTTTATGGACCCAATGTCCCACGCCTTACCAATACTGATTTAGAAAAAATCAGCTGGAATGATGATAATAAAATCATCCCTAGTGAAAACTATGGTCTTAAAATCATGAGTGTGGCATTGACAACACCTACATCCGATACACCACTCGTATGGCGTTCATCGGTAGCTGTTTCTGCTCTTATTCAGTTCTTAGAGGATGTTGCATGGGGCGAGCTTGATTTTATGGTCATCGATATGCCTCCGGGAACCGGTGATATTCAGCTCACTATGGCGCAGGAACTTCCTATCACTGCTGGAGTTTTGGTCACTACCCCACAACTGGTCGCAAGCGATGATGTAAGTCGTGCAATTCGTATGTTTCAAGATATTCATGTTCCAATGGCTGGGTTAGTGGAAAATATGAGTTATTTCATCGCTCCGGATACGGGTAATAGATATGATATTTTTGGCTCAGGTGGAGGGCAACGACTAAGTGAACGATATAGCATTCCACTGCTAGGTCAAATACCACTGGATATGGAAATTCGTGAGGGATCTGATAACGGTGAACCTCCTGTAGCTCTTGGAAGTGACATTCAAAAAAAATATTACCAAGATATCGTTCAACGAATGCTAGAAGAGATAGAGTTTAAACTATAAACTCCTATTCTTGAGCTTTAAGTTCTGCATACAACTTCGTACAAGCCTCCACATCGCTTCGTTGCGGCTTAATACGTATCGAGAGATATGTAACTCTCCCATCGGGATGTTCTTTACGTAATGCTGTCGCATAAACCCAATAATAACCATTATCTTTACGGCGATTTTTTACAAACCCTGTCCAAAAACCTTTATTTTCTAAATCATCCCATAGTCCCTTAAAAGCGATTCGAGGCATGTCTGGATGACGCACTATATTATGCGGTTGACCTATTAACTCTTTTTTGGTGTAACCTGCTATTTCACAAAAAAGATCATTCACATAGATAATTAATCCAGCGCTGTCTGTTTCGCTCAGAATATAGCCATTAGAGGGATAGAACCATTCATTGGTTGTCGTGTCTTGATAAATATCACTCATAAGCAATTCCTTCAGTGAAAGTACACAAGTATAGCAAAAAGACAAAATAAGCGTGTTTAAAAGAAAAAAAGAAATGGATGGAGACGGTAAACTGCACCCGCAATGAATCACATTGCGAGGAGTCTTTGACGAAGTAATCTAACCTATTATTTAAATAATTTTTCTAAACCTTTAGTAATTGCACCTGGCATGGTTGCAATCCCCATAAACTCAGTCATTGTCAAAAGAGGATAGCTTACTGCGATGAAATATTGAGCATTCAAAGCTTTTGCTTTTCCCCCTTCAATCAATACAGCCCATGGTAAAATTTCTCCATTTTGCGTCCCTATTTTTTTGACGAAACCATTTGTACGCTTGTCAAGCTCAACAAAAGCCACATAACGATCTTCACCGATTTGGACAACAGCAGTCGTCCCTTTAGCAGCTTTTGCTTTCGCCACTAAATCAGCAGTAGAACCCTCGCCTACGATATCCATATCTTTGTAATAAGGCATACCTACCATGAAGTGATATCCTGCCAATCCAGTATATTCCCATTGATCTTCAGAATTTTTCAAAGGACCAAATGCTTTTTCCAATGAACCCAATACAGCAGATGCTACTGCATGATTGTACTGCTCTTGCATGAATGCAGCACCAAAATAAACAGGATTCGCAATACTGATTTGCTTACGCTCATCATCCACTAAAATACGTCCGATAGCATTTAACCCTCGAGAAGGCTTATTTGCATCTGCTTTCATAGCAGCTGAAGTGTACAAAATTGTTGTACCGTTTTCAGCAGGCTTATATGTACCGACAATGTCAAACCCTTGTTCAGTAAGTTTAGACTTTGCCGTTTCAACATCAACGTAAGAAGCTATTTTATAGGCCGCAACCGTTTTTTCGATCGCAACACCGCCCTGTGTTTTTGGTGCTGACATTGTTGAACATCCC
>Ga0334722_10006508_pt1 | contig 11526 bp, 25 predicted proteins | sample C3_bottom_MG_FD_207210 | JGI IMG/M metagenome (GOLD analysis project Ga0334722, IMG submission 207210) | Sediment microbial communities from Yellowstone Lake, YNP, Wyoming, USA - C3_bottom | ecosystem: Environmental > Aquatic > Freshwater > Lake > Sediment | place: USA: Wyoming | collected...
GCTCGAGGGAGCATGGGCATGACCGTTCGTTCGCGCCTCATCGAACCGTCGTCGGCCGATGAGATCACCGTCCGCGTCTACCACCGCTGCGCCACCGGCGCCGCAGGCTCGGTCCAGGGTCCGGGGCCCGCACGCGGGTACTGGTGGCTCGAGGGCAACAGCCTCAGGACGGTCTCGACTGATCTGGACGCCCAGGATTGGCAGGTCGCGGCCATCGTGCGCGAGCTCGGAGTCTTCCCCGCCGATGCCGCCCGCGCCGCCCAGGACGCCCGGGCCGAGGCTCCGGACCTCTAGACCACCGGGTCGGGCGTATCGGTCTCTGGTAGAGTCTGAGCCCGGGACGGACCTCGGGTCCGGGAGTGCCCTGCCGGCCCTCGGGCGAGGCCCGAGGTTCGTCCCGCTACCAGGAGGACCGATGCCACCGAACGCGACGACGGTCCGCCCGGAGACCGACTCCGGGGGCCGCCGGCACTCGCCCGAGACCAGGGCGCGCCTGAGTGAGATCAGCCGCGCCCGCTGGGAGGCGCTCAGCCCTGAGCAGAAGGCAGCCCAGCTCGCCCGCCTCAAGCGCAGGCCGCCGGCCCCCGCCGGCGAACCCCCGCCGGCGTCCGAGGGAGGGCCGCGGAACCCTCTCGATGACGCCCCTGGAGCTCCTCCGGAGCCTGCTCGGCCGGTAGGGCGCCAGGGGCGAGACGGCAGCCCGCCCCTCTTCGTCGTCCCCGACCTGCCCCCGCTCGAGCTCGGCGCCGACGCCGGCGAGCAGGCCGGGCTCGCCGGGCCGGCCCCGATCGCGGTCACCGAGGCCCAGATCGACCGGCTCCTGCGCCTGCCGTTCGCTCTGATCGCGACCCGTCGCGGTGCGCACTGGCGCCTGACCGACGACGAGGCCGCGCTCGTCGTCCCGGCGCTGACCGCGAAGGTGAACGAGTCCGCCCTCGCCGCCCGGGTTCTCGGCGCCGGCGGTGACTGGGCCGTGATCGTCGGCGGGCTCGCAGTGATCGTGAGCGCCCGCGTGTTGGAGGATCAGGAGCATGACAAGCGAGCCGGCCGCCACGGCCGAGCGGGCGGAGTTTCTGCGCCGGTACCTGGCGACGATCGCGACCAGGGGGATCGACGCGATGCTGGCGGACCTCTCGGAACGCTCAACGGATTCGTCCTCGGCGGCCGACCGCCTGATGGTGGCGGCGCTCCGACCATGGATCCCGAAGTTGCGTGGGCTCCTCCTCGCCAGGCTCTCTGAGGCCGACCCGGTGGGCCTCGAGCAGGTGATGGGCGCGCTCGCCGACGCGATCGAGGGGCTGCTCGCCGCCGCTCCCGGCGAGCAGCAGTCCCGCTGTCGGTTCGGGCTCGACGCTGACGGGCGGATTCGCCTGGTGCCGCGCGATGGATAGGCACCTGCGCCGCTCGCTCGGCGAGGCCGCCGACGCGCTCCCGGACGGGCGCCGCTACTTCGATCTCGAGGGGCCCGCGATCTACCAGGTCGAGCCAACGATGGTCACGATCATCGCCTGCCTGCGCTGCCGGTTCGTCTCGATTGTCCCCTCCCTGCCGCGCGTGTTCCGCCTCGTCCATCCGTGCAGCAACTGCGGATCCCCGATCATCCTCCGGCCCCCGCGTGAGGTGCTCGCCGGACGGGACGCGATCGCGAGCGCGATCGACCGCGTCGACGCGTGAGCGGGTACGATCTCGACCGAGCCCGGCGGTCAGGGCCAGAGGCGCAGGCGATGAGCCGGCGCGATGAGCGACGCGTCTCCACCCCGGCCGCCGGGCTCACGTTGCCCTCGCCGCCCTGGAAGCCGTGGATCCCGTACCGCGGCTACGGTCGCTGCCCCGGTCGCGGCGGTGAGCCGTGCGGCCGCCCGTTCCCGATCCCGGCCACCCGGGGCCGCCCGCCGACCCACTGTCGCTACCACGTCCGGCTCCATCCCGAGCGCGAAAACGGCGGGTCGAATCGATTTGGGACATGACCCGGATCACGATCGCGCCGTCCGAGCGAGCCGCGATCGTCGGCCGGACCGGCAGCGGCAAAACGACCCTCGCCCGCCAGCTCGTCGGCACGTATCGCAACCTCGTCGTGATCGATCCCAAGTGGCGTTTCGAGCTCGCCCGGACGATGGTCGTCGCCGGCTCGGCGGCCGACTTCGCCCGGCTCTACCCGCAGCGCACGACGCGCCTGGTCTACCGGCCTGACCCTGAGAGCAGCGATCACGCCGACGTGGACGCGGTGATCCGCCGCGTCCTGCGCTACGGGCGGACCTGCCTCTGTCTCGACGAGGCGATGGACTACGCGACCCCCTCGGCGATCCTGCCTGCGTACCGACGCGCACTCACCCAGGGCCGCGAGCTCCTCGTCCCGGTCGTCAGCCTCACCCAGCGCCCGCGGGCGGTCCACAACACCGTCCTCAGTGAGGCCGAGCACCTGTTCGTGTTCGATCTCCAGGTCGCATCCGACCGCGACAAGATGGCCGACCTCGCCGGCGACGCGCTCCGCGAGCGGATCCTCACCCCGTACGCGTTTGCGTACTATGGTCCCGCCACGGGCGGCCACGTCGTGATGTGCCCGCCCCTCAGATTGCCGGCCCCGCCTCTCGCCCCCGGGCCACCAGCCACCGGAGGCGATTGACACATGGTCCGACCGACGATCGGCAACCTCGCCGTCGTGACGCTCATGGCGGTCGTGGGCATCTGGGCCCTGAAGGCGCTCCTGCGCGCCTTCCCGGTCCGTGGCCTCTCCGACCTCGTGGCTGGCGTCTAGGCCCTCTCTCTCCCGCCCGAGCCGCACCTCCTCGCCCGGCGCCCTGGCGGTCCTCCCCGGATACATCGGCACGCACGGAAGGACCCCGCACATGAGCTTCAACGAGGCGACCCGCCAGAACTTCGTCCAGGGCCCGGCGATGACCTACGCCCTCGGCCAGACCGTCTACAGCCGTGTCCCGAAGGTGGGTTTCATCCGCCGGATCATCCTGCTCTTCTCAGGCACGATCACCGTCACCCTCGGCGGCGGCACGGCGGCCCTCGGTGTCGAGGCGCCGTTCAGCATCATCAGCCGCCTGCGCTTGGTCGCGAACGGCAACACCGCCCTCTTCGACACCTCCGGCTACGGCGCGATGATCGCCAGCCTGTTCAGCGCCTACGGCTTCGCCGGCTTCGGCAGCCGGCCCCGGATCGTCGACGGCGCGACCGTCCCCGGCCCCGCCGCGAGCGCGTTCAGCGCCGCGAACTACGTCGCCGCCGCGACCGATGGGACCGCCTGGCGGTTCGGCCTCGAGATCCCCCTCGCGATCGCCGACGACTGGCGACCCCCGATCGGGCTGATCCTCGCCGCCGCCCCCGACACCGAGTTGACGATCGAGTGCACGTTCGGCTCGACGTTCTACTCGACGACCGCGAGCCGGACGACCCCGATCACGACGACCGGCGCCGCGACCGCGTCGATGTCGGCCACGCTCACTCCCTGGGTCGAGTACTTCACGATCCCCCAGAGCCCGGCCGACTACCCGGACCTGCGCCGGATCCATACCTGGTCCGAGCAGGGACCCCAGGCGATCGCGGCCAACGGTGATCAGGACGTCGTGATCCAGCGCGGCAACACGATCATGCGGATCGTGCACCTGGTGACCACGAACTCGGCCCTCGACGGCTCGAACGTGACGACCCTCCAGCTGCGCTACAACACGAACGAGATCCCGTACACCCTCTCCCGCCAGCTCGCCGCCTATCTCCAGCGCCAGCGGATGGTCCGCGACCTGCCCGACGGGGTCTATGTCCACGACCTGTGGAACTCGGGCACGCCGCGCGACGCGATCAACACCCTCAACCTCAACGAGCTCACGAGCCGGCTCACCCTCTCGGGCGCGACGATCGCCGGGACGTCCGACATCCGTACGCTCGTCGAGCAGCTGATCCAGCTCACCGGCGCCGTCTCGGGCTCGGCGTAGGGGTGCAGGGCGATGGCACGCAAGCTGAGGCGCTGTCGGCGCTGCGGGCGTTTCTACACCGGTCGCCACAGTCACCGCCGCCGGCGGTAGGAGGAGCCTGATGGCAGCTGTGATCGGCCAGCTCGAGCCGCTCCCGGCCGGCGTGTACACCGGCACGATGAGCCAGGCCGACATCTATCCGAACCACGTCGGGCTCAGCGGCCTGACGACAAAGGACCGCACCCTGCCCGCCTACGGTGAGCTGACCGCCGCCGCGGCGCGGCCGGGCAAGGCGATCGAGCACGCGCTCATGGGCACGCCCGCAGGCTACCTCGCCCTCGCCCTGCTGGCGCTCGCCGTCCTCGCCTGGTACCACGGAGCGCTCCGATGACGCCCGCCGATCTGCTCACCCTGGGAGGCGCCGCGATCGTCGTGGCCATCGTCGTCGAGGTGCTCAAGCGCGCCCTCGGCTGGTCCGGCGCGACCGTCGACCGGTTCGGGCCGCTCCTGGCGGTCGTCGTCGGGACGCTGATCGTCGGCCTCGCCGGCGCGCTCCAGGGAGCCGATCCGCTCGCCTCGACGCTCACGGGGCTGCTCGCCGGCGCCTCGGCGGTCGGGCTCTACGACGTCGGCAACGCCCCGAATCGCTCGTCGGTGCCATGAGCGGTAGCGATGACTGGGGCCGCTGGGCAGAGGAGATGGAGAGACGGCTCGACCGCCTCGAGGCACGGATCAACCTGCTCTTCGGCGCGCTCGGCGTGCTCACCGTCATCGCCAACGCGGCTGTCGCGGTCGCGATCGGGACGATCGTGAAATGAAGACCTCGAGCGCCGGGCTGCTCCTGCTCCTGGTCGGGGTGATCGGGCTGAGCGCGTACGTCTCGGGCAACCTGCCCGGGCTGCTCGCCTATCTGTTCGGTGCCCCGGCCGCGCCGGCCGCGCCGGCCGCGGCGCCGACGTCAGGACCGGCCGCGTCGCGCGTCCCGGTCGTTCTGGCGAACCGGAGGACCGCATGAGCGCGCCCCCGATCCTGCGGATCCTCGTCGTCGTCGGGCTCGTGCTCGCGCTCAACAGCCGCCTGCCCGGCCTGGTGCCGACCGTCCTGGTCCTCGTCGCGCTCTACGCGGTGCTCGTGAACGGGCCGAAGATCGCCGCCCTCGTGGACCAGGTGCCGGCCGGCCTGGCGAACCTGACCACCCCGGCCGCAGGCCGTGCCCGGCGGCCGCTCTAGGAGGACACACGATGCTGACCAGGGTCCTGGGCGTCGATCTCCAGGCGATCTACATGACGATGCTCGCCCTCGTCGGGCTCTACCTGGTGCTCACCCATGCCCGCGAGCTGAACGCGATCGTCGGCCAGGTCGCCAAGGGATCGACCGATGCCCTGATCGTTCTCCAGGGCCGGAATCCGCGGACGGTGGGCCGGCCATGATCGGCGCCCTTCAGGCCCTCGTCGGCTTTCTCGGGCCGAGCCCGATCGTCGCCGCCCGCCGTGCCGTGAGCCCGAACCCGTACGCGCCCCGCCTCGGGAGTCAGCAGGCGATCGCCTCGACCCAGACCGTCCGGGCCGGGATCGCCGGCGGCCTCGCCGGCGCCCCGTCTGGGTCTGAGCCCGACTGGGCGACGACCCAGGGATATCGTCCCTCGGTCTACCAGGACCTGACGGCCCGGGCGATCCCGCCGTCGTGGTTCAGTCCGAACGAACCGCTCGCCTACTTCCATGGTCCGCTCGTCCTCGAGCGCGAGCCGTGGGGCCAGAGCCAGCGCGCCAAGGCGCCGCGGATCCTGCCCTGGACGCTGCTGCCGCCGCTGGCGCGCACGCCGAAGCCGCGGGAGATGGCCGCGAGCTACCTCGAGCTGAACGCCGGCCACACCAGGCTCGCCGATGCGTTCGCCGGAGACTACTGACATGACCCTGCGCCAGCTTATCCGCCCGCTCACGTCCCGCCCCGAGGTCGGCCTCGGCGTCGTCGCCTTCCTCGGCGTCGCGCTCGGCGCCGGCCTCGTCCGTCTGCCCTCGTTCCGTGTCGCGACCCCGTCGCCGAGTCCGACGACCAGCTCGACGGGCCGAGCTGTCCAGGGCGGCGACGTATCGAGCCCGGCCCCGGCTGCCGGGCCGGGCGTGCTGAGCGACAGCTCGATCGGCTGGGGAGGGTTCTGATGCGCGTGCCGTTGTGGGCCTACCCGCTCGCCTTCGGTGCCGGCTTCCTCGGTACGCGGGTCCTCGGAGGAGGGGGCGCGCTCGGAGGTTCTGCCAGCGAGTCGAGCGGACGGACGACGCCGGCGACGCCCCAGGGCCGGGCGCCCGCGAGCCCGCCATCGCCGGCCGACGCGGGCGGGCTGTGGGACAGCTTCGCCGGCGGCCAGGCGAGCTTTGCCCAGCTGCCCGGGCCCGATGCTGCCGGTGTGATCCCGCTCCCGAGCCAGGCTCAGGCGGCGCCGCCCCCGTTCGTCGATCCGTACGCTGGTGCCGGCTTCTACCAGTACCCCCAGGCGCCGCCCCTCTATCCGCCCTGGATCGATCCCTCGACCGGTGCGCCATGGGCGACCCAGCCCGCTCCGACGCCCACGCCCACGCCGACCCCGACGCCCACGCCGACCCCGACGCCCACTGCTCCGAAGCCGGCCTGGCCGTCAGTCCTCGGCTCGACGAAGCCCGCCGGCGCCGGCGGCTACGTCCAGGTCGCGGGTTCCGCCTTCGTCTACAGCGTCTCGGGCTCGACGATCACCGGCCGAACGGCGCACAGCCCGACGTTCACCGCCTGGGCGACGGCACCACGGGCGTACAGCTGGCCGGGCCACGGCACCTACTACCTGGTCCGGATCCTGTCGGGCTCCTGGGCCGGCCGCTACTTCGACAGCCGGGCATCGACGGTCCGATTCGTCGCGGTCTGAGGGCGAGCCGATGGCTGCCCCTGTCGCGATGGCCGAGGCGGCCGCGTATGCCGCCGGTCGGCTCGCCAGCGCCTTGTCGGCCGGCCGGGGCTCGGCCCAGGGGATCGCGAACCTGCGCGCCGCGATCATCGCCTGGTGGGCCTGTGAGAACGGCTGGGCCTGGCCCCCGCCGCGGAACAACCCGGGCAACATCCGGCCCGGCCTTGAGACGGCCCGCGCGGCCGGCGTGGATGCGAAGAACTTCCTCGTCTTCCGGGCTCCCCAGGACGGAGTCGACGCGTTCGCCGACCTGATCGTCCGCGGCGCCCCGTACGGCGGGATCCGCCAGGCGATCGCGAGTGTCCTCTCCGGTGGCGATCCAGGGCTGATCGCGTCCGCCGTCGGCTCTTCCCCCTGGGGAACGAGCGGATCGTGCATCCGCGGCGCCCTGCCGAACGCGCGGACGGCGAGCGCGCCGGCGGGGGGTGCGATTGGTGCCACGCTCGCTGTCAGCAAGACGCCTTCGGCGACGACACTCGCCGACTACCTCGGCATGCCGGGAGAGACGCTGCTCACGCTCGATCTTCTGCGGTCGTTCGTGAAGCGAGCGGCTACCGAGACGGGCGAAAAGGAGGGCGACCTGTTCGCCTTCTACGTCGATTTCATCCGCAAGCGGCTCGATCAGATCCCGGCTCCCGGAGCCGCCTTCAACGATCAGCAGTTCGGGGGACAGTCACGGTCGCAGGACCCGCTCTCGGCAGTGGCCGGCGCGATCGCCGCTCTTCCTGGTGCCTTCGGCGACGTGCTGACGACGCTCGCCTACCTGGCGCTGATGCTCGGCCTGATCGCGGTCGGGCTCTATGTCCTGGCGACGAGCCAGTAGAGCCAGATGAGCGCGACGACGCCGCCCAGGAAGATGACGAACAGGCCGACGCGCCCGACAGCGTCCGCCACGTGCTGGACGACCCGGCGCTTCAGGTCTGAGGACGGTTTCATGGCGCTATTGTGGTCACCACCGTCAAGGAGACGATGACGATGCCGCGAAAGCTCGAGCTCGCGCTGCGCCGGTCGGCCCGTCGGGCGGGGATCCGCCCGGGGTCGATGCGCTGGCGGGCGTACGTGTTCGGAACCCTCGCCCGGGTCAAGCGATCCCGGCGCCGCAAGAGGAGCTGACGATGACGACCGTCCCGTTCACCGCGATCTACCCTGATGGCCCGGCCGGCTCGCTCGGTACGTCGGCTGCCGGGGCCGGGACCGGCGGGGCCGACAACCCCGCCTATCCGGGCCTCCCCGCGGGCGCGAGCCCGATCCACCGCGATCTGGCGGTCAGCGCCGCGGGCACGTATGCGGTCTGGACGCCGGCAGCCGGAAAGCGGGTCGTCCTGCTCGGCCTTGTGATCTCCTCTGACACGCTGATGCGAGTGAAGCTCGTTGACGGCGACGACGTCCAGGGTCGCCGAATCGTCGACGCCTCGGTACCCGCGAGCGGCGGTGTCGGGGTCGACCTCTCCCCAACGCCGTATGTCGCCACGGCCGCCGATCAGCCGCTTCGGATTGTCACGACCGCCGCGGGCAATGTGACCGTCGCGGCCTGGGGATACGAGGCATGAGCGGCGGGTGGGGCTCGAGCGGGCCGGCCTACCCGGTCGCGGGCGGCTTCGGGGTCGGGGTCGGCGCCGACGCCCGCTACTACCTCGAGGGCACGATCGATCCGTCGGCCGGCGCCGGAATCGCGGCCCCCGTCGGTTCGTTGTATCTGAGGAATAGCGCCGGCGTCGGCGAGGCCTGGCAGAAGATCGGCGCCGCGGACACGGCCTGGGCGATCATCGGCGGAGGAGGTCCGGCGCTATTCAGGGGCGCCCGGATCTATCCGAGTTTCGGGCTGACGCTCGTGGACGGGGCGGGCCTGACGCTCGTGCCATTCGACACGGCTGAGGACGACCAGGGTGGCTATCTGTACATCGCCGGCAACGGGTTCAAAGTGCCCGCCGGGCTGGCGGGTCGCCACCGCCTCTTCTCCCAGATGGAAGTGCCGGCCCCGGTGGTCGGGGCCGGCGTGCGGGCGTCCGCGACCTACACGGCCGCGTGGTTCAAAAACGGGGTGCGCCTCTCGTTCACAGGCGCGGGCGTCGTGGGCGACCAGGTCCTGTTCGTCTATACCGACGACAACCGCGCCGGGTCTGGTCGTCTGTACATGATCCAGAGCTTCGTGCTGAACCTATCCGTCGGCGATACGCTTACGCTGAAAATGGCGGTTGTGACCGACGTCGCTGGGTCCCAGAATCAGGGCCTCGGCGGCAGCTCGTACGCCGAGCTCGCCTTCCTCGGCACCTAGCGGTGATTGCTCGTCTGCTTTCCCGGTTCCGCCGGCCGCGCGACCCGCTCGAGCGCTGGTTCGCCCGCCAGGGTCCGGGCTACCCGAACGAGTGGGGAGTCCGAACCCGCCCGCTCAGCCGGGCCGAGCGCGCCGCCGCCATGCGCCTCGAGCGGGAGCTCGTCGGGGGCCTTGACAGCCGGGCGCAGAATCGCTTGTAGCTCGTCCCGCAGCCGCCGGCTCTCCTTTCCCTCGGGCCGATCTCTCCGGTACGGAGGCCGGGGACCACACCAGAGTGGACCGAAATCGCGGTATCTGGTGCCCCCTGACTTGCCTTATCGGAAGTAGCTCGAGGGGGCCGGCGGCCGGGATGAGCGACAGTCGAAGGAGCTGTCGCGATGACCACTCGCCGGGTACCCGTCCCGCAGTCGCTGCCGGGCGGGCTGACGCTCGACCAGCTGCATGCCCTGTACGGGCGCCTGGACATCCTGCGCGACGACCTCTCGGGGCTTTTCGAGGACGGCTACCTGCCGAGCCTGCGCGCCGCGCTCAACGTCGAGCTCGCCCGGATCTACGGCGCGATGCTCGGTCGGGACACGACCGCATGCCAGCCTGGGCGCCATCGGCCCGACTGCGGCTGGGCGCGCATCGACATCGGCGAGGACTACCGCCCGGCCTACGCCTCGCCTCTGCCCCAGGCCGAGCTTGACGACGCTGAGGCCGAGGACGAGTGGGGCGGCGTCAAGGACGACTACGCCAGCCCGGTCTACGTTGATGGCGAGCGGATCACGCCGAGTGAGGCCGAGCTCGCCGAGCTCGACGGCCTGAGGGTCGACGCGCTCGAGCACGAGCAGGCGGCGGTCTACGAAGAGATCGCCGAGGCCGAGGAGCGCGCGGCCTGGGGCGACCGATGAGCGCCTCGGCCACCACCCTCGAGGCAGGCTGGCTCGAGCGCTGGATCGCCGGCCGACCGTCCGACGAGCTCCGGGCGACTGTCCGATTCCTCCACCGTGCGATCGCATCCCGTGGCCGCCTCGGCTGGTCGACGGCGCTGTTCGAGGAGCCCGCGATCGTGGCCGCGCTCTGCCTGGCCTTGACCGATGAGCTGGCCCGCCGTGACGAGCGGACGATGGTCTGCGGTCCGTGTGCCGCGACCGTCATGGCATCCCGAGGAGGCCCGTCATGATCTCGTATGCGCCGCTCGCGCCGCAGGTGCGCGGGCACGTCGATCCCCGCCTGATCGCCTACTGGCGCGGTGCCGGCTGGCACGTTCACCAGGTCGGCCAGGCGGCCTACGTCCACTCGCCCGACGGGCGACATCACCTGATCCTCGGTGTGTGGGGCCGGCGCGAGCCGGCTCCGTCCTGGTCAGGTCGGCTGGGTCGGGTCTCGGAGGGCTACCTCCGGAGGGCCGACCGCCTGGCGCGCGAGAGACGCTCGCGCCTGTTCCTGCGCGACGAGCTCGGCCGGTTCGTCGCGCGCCTGCCCTGGTGGCGGATCCGCCCGCCCCAGGTGTACCGCCACGAACCCGCTCCCCTCTCGTTCGTTGAGCTCGAGGCGGCCGAGGCTGCCCGCCGGCGGGTGCATGCGCTCGAGCACGGGTGGGCGGCATGACCCACCGGGCGGTCATCGATTTCAACAACGCGCTCTGGGACAAGGCGGACGAGGAGCGGATCTGCATCGACGGGAGCCGTGGTTGCGGCTGGCCGGAGGGGTGCCACCCGCACCCGATCGGACGTGACCGCGCAGCGCGCGACGAGCGCGAGCTCGGGATCCCGACTGGCACGTTCGTCGCGATCCGCCGCCTTTGGCGGAACCGGGTCCCGTTTCCCCCTCGGTACGGATGCAAGCGATGAGCCCGGCCGCTGGCCCTGTCGTCTACCCGTTCGTCCAGGCGGCCTACGCCTACGGGCTCCGGAAGGCCCCCGCGCTCGCCCTCCTCGTCCACATGGCCGAGGGAGGCGGCACGGTCGGCTACCTCAGCCATGATCCGGCCCGCGGCGTGTCCGTCCACTTCGTCCTCGAACGTGACGGTCGAATCGTGCAGATGCTTCCGCTCAACCAGGCGAGCGGCAGCGTGAACCCGCGCCTGATCCGCACCTCCGACGACCCGCCGTTCACCGGTTACAACGCTGATCGGATCGTCTACGGGGCCTCTGCCGCCCGCGCCGTGCTCGGCGAGTGGTGGCGGAATCCGAACGAGGCGGTCATCACGATCGAGATCGAAGGCTTCGCTGCCCAGGGCCCGAACCTCGAGCAGCGCAAGGCCCTGGTCCTGTGGTCCCGCGAAATGCGCCGTCGGCTGCCGTCGCTCAGGGGCAACCTCGCCCACCGCGATTTCGCCGCCTACAAGTCATGCCCCGGCCGGCTCGTGAACTGGCAGGGTATCGGCGGTCACGGGCTGTACGTGCCATGACCGCCAG
>Ga0334722_10006509_pt1 | contig 11526 bp, 7 predicted proteins | sample C3_bottom_MG_FD_207210 | JGI IMG/M metagenome (GOLD analysis project Ga0334722, IMG submission 207210) | Sediment microbial communities from Yellowstone Lake, YNP, Wyoming, USA - C3_bottom | ecosystem: Environmental > Aquatic > Freshwater > Lake > Sediment | place: USA: Wyoming | collected...
GATCAACTTCTTCCTGGGTTTCGCAGTTGACAAAGAGCGATGTGGCTTCCGTGAACTTGAATTCGGGACCGCCGTTCAGCGCCATATATTCTTGCCCGGCGAGTTGAAAGTTCACGATCATCGCTGTCCCCTTGGGTCCAGGACCTGCTTCACCATACCGCGAAACGTTGGTGATCTTGGAATCGTTGAACAGCGAGACGTACAACTTTGCCGCCTCCTCTGCCTGATTGTCGAACCACAAGAACGTCGTTATTTTTTGCATATCGTTTTCCTCCTCGGATTATTTTTGTGGACCCGTAATCCACTGTTGGTACTCACTTTGCAAACTGCACGCGCACGTGTCTTCCGCCGTCTTGAGAATGTCTGCGGGGAAGGCGGTCTTGTAACGATAACGCTCAAAATAATTTTTCAGAAACTGGAAAAATTTGTCGTCGCCCATCTTCTTGCGAATTGCATCGAAGAACAACGGTCCCTTGCCGTAGACAATCGCGCCGTAGTCGCTTTCGCTGAATGCGGCGACGGGCTGATTGACCGCCGCATCGTGCCCCTGATCTTTGGCGCGGTTGTACAGATTGGTGAAATAACTTTTCAAAACCGTGTTGCCCCTGGACGCGCCATATTGATTCTCTTCATAGATCAGCGTGCTGTACTGCGCGAGCGACTCGTCCACCCAGGGATCATTGACCTGGTCATCGCCGACGACGCCGTACCACCATTGGTGCGAAACTTCGTGCGCAGTCGCAAATTCAAAGTAATCTTGCTGGCGCGGGTCTTCGTACAGATTTCGCGCAATGACGACGACGCCGGGATATTCGATGCCGCCCGCCGTTGTTGGCGTCTCGACCACGTCGAGTTCGCGGTACGGATAATCGCCGAAACGATTCACGAACGTCTTGAACGAGTCGGTGGCGATCTGAAGCGACTTTTTCCCATTGGCGGCATCCGCCAGATCAAAGTACGCATTGATGGTTGTCTCGCCGACAATGGCGCTGGCTTTTTGCAATTGCGTGGTCAGGTTGATGTCGAAATCGCGCATCGGCGCGCCGACGATTTTGAAAGTGTTGGTGTTGTTGCCATTGTCCTGTATTCCAACAGTCGAGCCAGACGCGATAACGACCATGTTCGATGGCACGGTCAACGTGACGTTGTAGAACGAGACATCGGCGTAAACCAGGTCGCCATACGGCGGCGGTAATTCGATGTGCCATCCTTGACTGTCGTAGGCGGGGATGAGCGGGTAGACGGAGGGCAAAGCCACCACGCTATCCGCCGCGAGGAAATCGTTATAGTGTCCATTCTTGCCGCGCGGTACCGCCACCGTGAAATCGAGATGCAGATTGACGGAGGCATTCGGTGCGAGTGGTTTGGAGAGCGGCACGTGTAGGGCGGTGTCTTTGACTTGCAGATCGAATGTTGCCGTCGCGCCATCGACGGTGAGTTGCGTCACGCTGATCTTGCCGCCCGAATCGGGATAATTCGCAAAGAGTCGAAAATAAATTTCGTTCAACGGCGCAGTCTGTCGATTAAAATATCGCACGTCTTCACTGCCCGATAGCACCGCGTTCGCGGCATCGTACGCAAGCGTGAGGTTGTATCGCGTGGGACGGTCGATGAGTGCGAGATCATTCTGCGCGGCAGTTGTCAGCGCGGCGCGATAGATGGCGTTTTCGTCTGTGGGTGTGGGGGATGGCGCAAGCGTTGGCGTGACATTGGGAACTGGTGTACAAGCGGTGACGATAAATAAAATCACAAGACAGAAAGGGAGTCGCTTGGTCATGCTAATCTCCTACGCGCGATAAACAAAGACCCGCCTCACCGTCGAGACGGGTCTTTGGGTATACATGATTCCGGATTTACGCAGCGACTTTGGGTTCGCTTGGCGTGCTGGGGGGCGTGGGCGGCGTTGGCGCTGGTTTCTTCGACGAAACGAACTTCATCATCTTGGTGCCACAGGAAGAACAGACGCCCTGCATAGCATGTTTCCCATTCTTCAGTGTCACTTCCTTCGCGTCCTTCATGGGCTTTGACGCCTTTTCCTTGACGCAGTATCCCATGATTACTTCCTCTGTCATTCGAGATGCCTCCTTTGTTGGGCAAAAAATCGGCGACACCCACGTGCCGCACTCATTCTTCTATAAATTGCTCACATTCTAGCATCAAATTTTCTGCTTGGCAAGTGATTATAGTTTAGTGAGATTTAACATAATTGGCATCGACGGGTTATCCGCGCAAGAATCCAACACCTGAGTTGAGAAAATAAAAACTCAATCCGATCAAGAACACGCCGCACACAACCAGGACGCCGCGATAGATTCGATCATTCATCGCGCGTCGCCCCGTCGCAACGACGAATGCGACAAAATTGTTCCACACCCAGTCCGCCATTGTGTGACCGATATAGAAGGCGATCAAACCTGGGACGCCGAACGCGCGAAAACTGACGAGCGATGCCGCGCCGACCGTTGCCCACCACAGAATCCAGTACGGGTTCGCGATGCTCGTGAGCATACCCGCGACGATTGGATTCGTAGACGATGGCGCTGTGCCGCCGCGTTGCATCGTGTTCAACGACACTTGACCCAGGTACGCGCTGCGAACAATGTCGAATCCCATCCACAGCAAGAACAGTCCGCCAAGAATGCCGATTGCGCCCGCGACGAAATTTTGCTTGAGCAAATCGCCCAGTCCGAAAAATAATGCGACGACCATCGCCAGCTCAAGTAACACATGACCGATTGTAATGAGCGGTCCCGCGATAAAGCCGCGCTTTGCCGTTTCGGTGACGACTAAGGTTGTCACAGGACCTGGCATCATCGCGCCCGTAAAACCAACCAGCCACCACGAAATTGCCATCACCAGCAATTCCATTTCGATTCCTCCGACACAAGATAGCGAGAGTGTATCGTGAATTGGCAATGTCGTCAATTGGCGGACTGCCGCCGATCTGAAAGATTCTGTTGGCGAACGCTCCCGAATCGAATTCGGGGACTGAGGTAGATGGAAACTCGATGAATCGAGTTGGCTCGCGGAGCGAATCGGTTTCTAACCGATTTCAACCTTGCTGAGACGCCGACTTCCAGTCGGCTTTGCCAACAGCGTCTTTTTAATTGGCGGCGATTTCGTCGACAAGTCTCTCTGGCTTGCTAAATGGAAACCAGGAAGGTCTTTTATTTCGTCCTGTTTTTTCGAGAATTTTTACGCGATTTGCGTAAACCGTTTTCCTGTGCTATAATCCCGCCATCTTCGCAAGACAATAAACTGGAAGGGAGTTACGAATGGCGTTGAAAAAGGCGGACAAGACCGCCATCATGGAGAAATTTCACGTCCACGCCAAAGATACCGGGTCACCAGAGGTACAGATCGCCCTTCTGACCAATCGCATCAACCAACTCGTCGAGCACCTGAAGGGTCACAAGCACGATAATCACTCCCGGCGCGGTTTGCTCAAGATGGTGGGTGAGCGTCGGCGGCACCTGACTTATCTCAGCAAGAAAGATGCAGCCCGGTACAAAGAGATCGTCGGCAGGCTCGGGTTGCGCAAATAGCGAGCAAAAAGCGAGTAGATGCGGAGCGCGGCGACCCATCTACTCGTTTGTTTAACAACTAAAAATTTACTCGCCCCATCGTCGAGGACGGGAATTGGAGAGTATGCCAGTGGACAGTGTACAGTGGTCAGTGGTCAGTTTTTCTACCCACTACCCACTGTCCACTCATCACTGACCTAGTCTCCAGTCCCTGACCTCCGATGCAGGCACATCGTTGGCTCGTTTGTTGGTGCGCTAGTTCACGCCGCCAACTATCCAACCAGCAAACGAACCAACTATCTAATGACCCAGGAGGTCTTATGAACGACACACACACCTACTCGATTCCGTTTGGCGATGGAACGCTAACGATCGAGACCGGCAAATTGGCTGGCCAAGCCAACGGCGCAGTTACCGTGCGACACGGCGACACTGTGATTTTGGCAACGGCGACCGGTGCAAATGAACCCCGCCCCGGCGTCGATTTTTTCCCGCTCACCGTCGATTTTGAAGAGCGACTCTACGCCGCAGGCAAAATCCCCGGCGGCTTTTTCAAACGCGAAGGTCGCCCCGGCGAACAAGGCATCTTGCTCTGCCGATTGACAGATCGCCCTCTGCGTCCGATGTTCCCCAAAGGATTCCGCAACGACGTCAACATCGTCATCACCGCGCTGTCCGCCGACCAAGAACATTTTCTCGACATTCTCTCGATCATCGGCGCGTCCGCCGCATTGACGATCAGCGACATTCCGTTCAACGGACCCGTCGCCGCCGTGCGCGTCGGCTACGTCGATGGCGCACTCGTCTTTAACCCCACCAGTTCGCAAATGGAAAAATCGATTCTCGATTTGCGTTTGGCTGGGACGAAAGACTCGATCATCATGGTCGAAGCGGGCGCAAGCGAAGTCACCGAAGAGTTGATGCTCGACGCGCTCCAGCAAGGTCACGCGGCAATGCAAGCCGCCATCGATTTGCAAAATCAGATGCGCGCTGAAATCGGCAAGCCGAAAAAAGAATTCCCGCTGCATCTTTTGACCGACGAACTCAAGAACGCGGTCAAGGAAAAACTCGCAGGTCGCATCACCGCGACGATCAAAGAAAAAGGCGTCAAGTCGGAACGCAACGAATCGATGGACGCGCTCAAGAAAGAAATGGTCGAGGCGTTCACCGGCACGTACGATCCGATCGATGTCGCCGAAGCATTTGAATACCAGGTCAAGTCCGAAATGCGCGCGATGATTCTGAACGAAGGTCGCCGCGCCGATGGACGCGACACAGTGACCGTTCGCCCGATCAGTATCGAAGTCGGTCTCTTGCCCCGCGCGCATGGCTCGGGCTTGTTCACGCGCGGCGAGACCCAGGTTCTCACGATTGCAACCCTGGGTATGCCGAGCGAATCGCAGAAAATTGATACGCTTTCTACCGATGAAGAAAAACGCTACATGCACCACTATAATTTCCCGCCCTACTCGGTCGGCGAAGCGCGCTCGTCGCGCGGACCCGGTCGCCGCGAGATTGGTCACGGCGCATTGGCAGAACGCGCGCTCGCCGAAGTCATTCCCGATTCGAGCGAATTCCCGTACACGATTCGTCTCGTCTCCGAAGTCATGTCGTCCAACGGCTCGACCTCGATGGCGAGCGTGTGCGGCTCGACGCTCGCGTTGATGGATGCGGGCGTGCCGATCAAAGCGCCCGTCGCCGGTGTTGCGATGGGTCTCATCACCGAAGGTGATCGCTACGCCATCCTCACCGACATTATCGGGATGGAAGATTTTCTCGGCGACATGGATTTCAAAGTGGCTGGCTCGGCGATGGGCATCACGGCGTTGCAACTCGATACAAAATTGCAAGGCATCTCATCCGATTTGTTGCACAAGGCAATGACGCAAGCACGCGAAGCGCGTTTGTTCATCCTCGCCAAAATGCTCGACGTGATGCCAGAGCCGCGCACCGACATTTCACAGTATGCGCCACGCATCATCACGACCAAGATCGATCCGGAAAAGATCGGCGCATTGATCGGACCCGGCGGCAAGAACGTTCGCAAACTGCAAGAAGAATGTGACGTCAAAGTCGACATCGAAGAAGATGGCACCGTCTTCATCTCATCGGTCAGCCGCGAAGGCACGCAGATGGCGTTGGAACGCATCAAAGGCATGACCGAATCGCCCAAGCTAGGAAATATTTATACCGGCAAAGCAGTGCGCATCGAAGATTACGGCGTGTTCGTCGAAATTGCCCCTGGTCTCGACGGCTTGGTGCACGTGTCGCAACTCGATTCCGAACCTGTCCGCAACACGCGCGACCAGTTCAAGATCGGCGACGATATGATGGTGATGGTCACCGGCATCGACGATGCGGGCAAGATTCGTTTGTCGCGCCAAGCTGTGCTCGAAGGATGGACTGTCGAGCAAGCGCAAGAGCGCGATCGCGGCGGACGCAGCAGTGGTGGTGATCGCGGCGGCGATCGCGGTGGTCCGCGTCGCGGCGGTTTTGATCGCGGCGGCGGCGGCGACCGGGGTGGTGATCGCGGCGGACGCAGTGGTGGTTATCGACCGCGAAGATAATAAATAGACCTGACAGGTTTCTGGAAACCTGTCAGGTCTCTCTCACAACATGGTCGTCGATGATCGAACATAAGAATCCTCAACCCTGGCATGCACTCTCAATAGCAGATGTTCTGAAAGACCTTCAAGTCGATCCGCAACGAGGTTTGAGTTCGACCCAGGTCGCGCAACGCTTCGCGCAATTTGGTCCTAACCAATTGCGCGAAGACAAGAAAATTTCTCCGCTCGCACTCCTCTTTGAACAGTTCACCGACTTTATCGTTCTCACGTTGATGGCGTCTGCCATCGTCTCTGGCTTTCTCGGCGAATGGGTTAGCGCGATTGCGATTGTGGCTATTGTCATTCTCAATGCGATCCTGGGTTTCTTCCAAGAGTATCGCGCGGAAAAAGCGCTCGCTGCGCTCAAGCAACTTTCCGCACCAACCGCCCAAATCACCCGCAATGGTGAATCCAACTGCATCGCCAGCATCGAACTCGTCCCCGGCGACATTATTCACCTGCGCTCCGGTGATCTCGTCCCCGCCGACGCGCGCCTCGTCGACGCGCATATGCTCAAGATCGACGAGGCGACGCTGACCGGCGAGTCCGTTGCCGTCGAAAAAACTTGCAGCGAAGCGATTCCTGAAAATGCAGGCATTGCCGACCGCATCAACATGGCGCACGCAGGCACCGTCGTCGTGCGCGGTCGTGGACAAGCCGTGGTCACCACGACGGGAATGAAAACCGAGCTGGGTCACATCGCGGGCATGGTGCAAGCCATCGAAGAAGAAGAGACCCCGCTCCAAAAACGTCTCGACCAAGTCGGCAAACTCATCGTCTACATTTCGTTTGCCGTCGTCGGAATTATTTTCGTCGTCGGCATTTTGCGCGGCGACGATTGGATCAAGATGTTTTTGGTCGCGGTCAGTCTCGCGGTGGCGGCTGTGCCCGAAGGACTCGCCGCCGTGGTGACGATTGCGCTCGCGTTGGGAATGCACCGCATGGTGCAACGTCACGCACTCATTCGCAAATTACCCGCCGTCGAAACGCTCGGCGCGGCGACGTTTATTTGCACCGACAAAACGGGCACGCTTACCGAAAACGCGATGACCGTGCGCGAAATTATTTTTCCTGATCAAAATGTTTCTATCACAGGCGAAGGTTATTCGTCGGATGGACAATTTCTAATCGATGGAAAACCGATTCTAGCTCAGCACAATCCATCGCTTGAACTCGCGCTCAAGATTGGCGCGCTGTGCAATACCTCGCAAATCGTGGCGACTCAGGGCAATGATTATCGCGTCGTCGGCGATCCGACCGAAGGCGCGCTGTTGATCGCGGCGGAAAAAGCGCACCGGCTCGAACACATCGAGCGCGATTATGATTTTGTTGCGGAACTTCCTTTTGATTCCACGCGCAAACGGATGACGACAATTCAAGCAAGCACTCAGGATAGAAAGCAAACCGCGTTTGTCAAAGGCGCGTTGATTTCAGTCTTGCCCTTGTGCAATCGCTTTTATCGTGACTATCAGGTCTTCGACATCGACGAAGCGACCCGCGAACAAATTCGCGCGAGCAATAGAAAACTGGCAAGCCAGGCGCGCCGCGTGCTCGCGCTCGCCTATCGCGAATACAACGACGCCGAAGCGCATTCCATCGAATCGGTCGAGAAAGATTTGATCTTTGTCGCGCTCGTCGGTATGATCGATCCACCGCGACCGGAAACCAAGCAAGCGGTAACCCAAGCGCGAAATGCCGGCATTCAAGTCGCGATGATTACCGGCGATCAAGCGGCGACGGCCCTTGCGGTAGCGCGCGATGTGGGTATCGTTCAATCGGAGCAAGCGGTCGCAGTGACCGGAGCTGAAATCGAGCAAATGAGCGACGAGCAACTAGGCAAGGTCGCGTTGGAGGCGCGAGTCTATGCGCGCGTTTCACCCGAACACAAGTTGCGCATCGTGCAGGCGCTCAAGGCGCAGAATCAAATCGTCGCGATGACGGGCGACGGCGTGAACGATGCGCCCGCGCTGAAAGAAGCGCAGATCGGCGTCGCGATGGGCGTCGCGGGAACCGATGTCGCGAAAGAAGCATCGGACATGATTTTGCTCGACGACAATTTTGCGTCCATCGTCGCCGCCATCGAAGAAGGGCGCACGATTTTTGAGAACATCCGCAAGTTCATTCAATTTGTCCTGTCGCACAACATCGGCGAAGTGCTCGCGATGTTTATCGCCACGCTGATTGGCTGGCCACTTCCGCTGATCCCAATTCAAATCCTGTGGATCAATCTCGTCACCGATAGTTTGCCCGCGCTCGCGCTCGGCGTCGAACAAGCCGAGCCAGGCATTATGACTCGTCCGCCGCGTTCCGTCGACGAGCGCATCTTGCCGAACAGTTTGATCGCATTGATGTTTTTCCAAGGCGCGATTGTCGGCGTCTCAACGCTTGCGGTATTTGCCATCGAGTACTTTAGCACGGGCAATGTGGCGCGCGCGCAAGCCGAAGCGTTTGCCGCGTCGATCCTGGCACAGAATGTGCAAGCGTTCAACGTGCGGAGCAATCGTCTCTCGCTTTTCCAACTAGGTGTTTTTTCAAATCGATACCTCATCGGCGCGTTTGGATTGGTTGTGGTCACATTGCTGGGTTTGATCTACATCCCGCCACTGCAAACCATTTTCAAGACCGCGCCACTCGAATTGAGCGATTGGGCTATCGTCGCCCTCTTTGCGTTGTTGCCATTGTTTGTCATGGAAATCTTAAAGTACATTGTCCGTGCGCGGGAGAAATGAGTGTAGGAGTTACCATGCGTGTCCAAGTAAAATTTTTTGCGATCTTTCGCGAGATGATCGGCGTCAAGACCGAAGCGAAAGAAATCGCGGAAGGAACGACGATTGAACAATTGTGGAAAGAGTATACCGCGCGCAGTCCGCGCGCGAATAACGTCCGCGCCGCGTACGCGGTGAATCAGAAACTGGTCAAGCCCGATCACATTTTGCATGATGGTGACGAGGTGGGATTTTTGCCGCCGGTGAGCGGGGGACAAGGGAAAAGTATAAAGGCAAAAGCTAAAAGTAAAAACGTAAAACGTAAAACGAAAAGCACAAAAAGCATTCGCGGAGATTTAGGTAATTCGCGGATGAATCAAGACGCGCTCATTACGCGCAAGCCGCTGAATTTGAACGCGCTCTACAATTCCGTTGCGTTTCCCGGCGCGGGCGCGATCATTATTTTCAGTGGTGTCGTGCGCGACAATTCACACGGCAAGTCGGTCAAGCATTTGGAGTACGAAGCATATTCCCAAATGGCGGAACAATCGATGCGCGACATTATCGCCGAGATGCACGAACGCTGGGTAGACGCGCGCGTTGCCATCGCGCATCGCATCGGCAAAATAAAAATCGGCGAGGCGAGTTTGCTGATTGCCGTTGCCGCGCCGCATCGACCTGAAGCATACGCCGCGTCGCGGTATGCGATTGAACGCATCAAGGCGATTCTGCCGGTATGGAAAAAAGAATTTGCGACGGACGGCGCAGAGTGGGTGGAGGGACCTGTCGCGGGGGAATTATCGCTGGAGAAAGCGGATGCGATTGTGCGCGAGGCGGAAAAGCGCGCATAGACGTAGTGCGTATTTCCCCACAGATCGAAAGAAACACGGAAAAACAAATGAAAATTTCCGTGTTTCTTTTTGTCAGCGGGGGAAAAGTTTTGGTTCTTACTTCTGCAACTCCGGCAGAATTTTTTCATAGTAATCAAGCGACGTGGGATTGTTGAGCGCATCGCGGTTGGTGACGGTTCGCCCATTGACGATATTCGCCACCGCGCTTTCGACTTTTTTCATGTTGAGCGTATACGGAATGTCGGGCGTCTCAACGATCAACGCGGGCACGTGGCGCGGCGACGCATTCTCGCGCAGAGTCTTTTTGATCTTGTCCTTCAGTGAATCGGTCAATTGAAATCCTGGGTTCAATTTGACGAACAGAATGATGCGTTGGTCGTCGCGCCAATTTTGCCCAATCACCAAACTGTCGGCAATCTCTGGAATTTTTTCCAACTGGGTATAAATTTCCGCCGTGCCGATGCGGACGCCGGACGGTTTCAACACGGCGTCGGAGCGACCGTAAAACGTGACGCCGCCGGTGTCGCTGTGAATCAGAATATAATCGCCGTGCCGCCAGACGCGCGGATAGTAATTGAAATACGCGTTGCGATATTTTTCGTCATTGAGATCGTTCCAAAAATAAATCGGCATCGACGGCGACGGCGCTTGGCAGACGAGTTCGCCCTGCTGATCGTAAATCGGTTTGCCCGCCTCATCGTATGCCTTGACTTTCATTCCCAACGCCAGTCCTTGCAACTCGCCCGCATAGACGGGGCTAATCGGATTGCCCGCCGCAAAACAGCCGTTGATGTCCGTGCCACCCGAAATCGAATTGAAATGCACGTCGGCTTTGATCTCACGATAGATATACTCAAAGCCATCGTCGGAGAGCGCAGAGCCAGTCTGCGAAATCTCGCGCAGGGACGATAGATCGTAATCCTTGCCGGGGGTGACTCCCGCGCTCTTGAGAAAATTAATGTAGCTTGCGCTCAGTCCAAAGATCGTAATTTTTTCTTCCTCGATCATCTTCCACATTGCGCCCGCGTCCGGATAATTCGGATTACCATCGTAGAGCACAATCGTCGCTCCAACGCCGAGCGCGCTGATCAGCCAATTCCACATCATCCAACTGCACGATGTGATGTACATGATCGTGTCGTCGCGTGTCAAATCCGTCGAGAGCAATTGCTCTTTCAGATGGTTGATCAAGACACCGCCCGCGCTTTGCGCCAAACATTTCGGCTTGCCCGTCGTCCCGGAAGAAAACATGATGTAGAGTGGATGATCGAACGGGAGTGGCGCGAATTGAATGTCGAGATGATTTTCCTTGGCGATGAAATCGGCATAGCGGACGACGTTCGGAATATTTTCGATACCCGACTCGTCGCCGGTATAACTCGCGACGACGACGCGCGTCAACGATGGAATGCCGCGCGCGATCTCTGCCGCATTTGCCAATGAACTGATCGCTTTGCCTTTGTAGTAATAACCGTCGACGGTAAATAAAACCTTGGGCGCAGTCTGCCCCAAGCGTTCGATTGCCGCTGACGACCCAATATCCGTCGCGCACGAGCACCACGTTGCGCCGAGGCTCGTCGCGGCGAGCATTGCCATCGCGGTCTCCATCATGTTCGGCATGTACGCGGCGACACGGTCGCCGGGCTTGACGCCCAATGCGCGTAACGATTTCGCTAATCGCGCGACGGCGTCGTACAATTCGGCGTAGGTCAGGCGCGCCGATTTTTGCGTCTCGCCGCGAAAGATGAATGCGACGCGGTCGTCCCGATAGCGCAAGAGATTTTCGGCAAAGTTCAAACGCGAACCGACAAACCATTTTGCGCCGGGGAATTTCGTGAGA
>Ga0334722_10006510_pt1 | contig 11524 bp, 9 predicted proteins | sample C3_bottom_MG_FD_207210 | JGI IMG/M metagenome (GOLD analysis project Ga0334722, IMG submission 207210) | Sediment microbial communities from Yellowstone Lake, YNP, Wyoming, USA - C3_bottom | ecosystem: Environmental > Aquatic > Freshwater > Lake > Sediment | place: USA: Wyoming | collected...
TCTTCTGGAACGCGAACAACACCTACGGGTTCGGGCGCGTCGACTTCCCCATCCTGCGTCGTGTCGCCTCGATCACGACGATCTCGCGCTACATGCGCATGGAGCTCGCGAAGGTCGACGTCGAGGCGGCGGTGCTCCCGAACGGCATAGCCGACCGGTGGCTCGCGCCCGTCCCGCCGGCCGATGCGGCCGCCGTGCGGGAGGCGCTCGGTTCCCGCCCGACCTTCGTGAAGGTCGCGCGATTCGACGCGGACAAGCGCTGGCTCTGGGCGGTCGACGCGATCACCGCCATGCGCAACACGGGCATGCATCCCCGCTTCGTGATGCGTGGAAGCCGTAGCGACTACGGTGACGTCGTGGGCGCGCGCATCCGCGCGAACGGACTCACGATCGACCGCCTCGCCCTGCCGTCGACGGCCGCGCCGGCCGATCTGGCTTCCGCGATCTCCGCGTCGACCGCGGACGTCGTGTTCCTCGACTTCTTCGTCTCGGAACGCACCCTGCGCGCGCTCTACGCCGCGGCCGACGGCGTCCTCGCCAACTCCCTGAAGGAGCCGTTCGGCCTGGTCGGTCTCGAGGTCATGGCCTGCGGCGGCGTCGCCTACGTCGGACGCACCGGCGAGGACTACGCCGTGCCGTTCGGCAACTCCGTCGTCATGCAGAGCGACGATCCGCGCGAGCTCATGACGACGTACCGCACGCTGAGCCGGCAGCCGAGGCTCGCGGCGTCCTTGCGGGCGGACGGGCTCGTGACCGCGCGGCGCTTCGCGTGGCCGCGGGTCCTCGAGGCGTATGAAGCACTGTGGGAGACGGCGCTCGCGCTGACCTCATAGCCGCGGTCGAGCCCTTGTCAGCGGCGGTCGAGGAGCTCGTAGCGGACCGCGCGGCGGATCGCGAACCGGTCGTCCTTGATCCGCCGACGCGCGGCGGCGTCGGCGGTCCAGCGCGCCCGGTGCTCGAAGCGCAGGTGCTCGCGCAGGTACTGGACGAGTCCGGCGAGATCGTCGAACGGGACACGGTGCCAGAAGCGCCCGTGGCGGCGCCGCGCGAACAGACCCTCGCGCACGACGCGCGCGATCGCGCGGTCGCTCATGCGGTCGTTCGCGCGCTCGACGCGCGCCGTGTTGATCGTGCCGACGCGCCGGTGTTCCCGACCCGTCAGGTGCTCCGCGTGCGCGAGGACGCGCGAGTCAGGACGGGCGTCGACGAGGATGCCGCGCGGTGCGAGGACCCTGTGGACCTCGCGTAGGGCATCGACCATGCCCTCTCGTGCGATGCATCAGAGGGTCCACGAGAGGATCACCACGTCGAACGCTCCGCTCGGGTACGGCAGGGTCTGCGCGGCGCCGACCTGGAACCGCACGTTGCGCGCGCCGCTCGCGCGCGCTCTCCTTCGCGCGGAGGCGATGAGCGGAGGGTCGGGGTCGAGGCCGGCGACGCTCTTCGCGTAGGCCGCCATGCCGAGCGCGAGGCGTCCGTCGCCGCAGCCCAGATCGAGGACGCGCTTGCCGCGCACCAGGCGCGGCCCGCCCCAATGAGCAAGCTCGGCCGCGGCCGACGGGCGGAGCGCGGACGACACCGCGGGGACCTGCCAGCCGACCCGGCCGACGTGTCCGACGATGCTATTCGCCGTATTGCTCACGAGCGCCCGGCAGCATAGCGCCGCCGCGTGCCACGGTGGCCGCGAGACGCTGCGGATCGATGAACGGTTGTCGGATGTCCTCAGGCGGCTCGGCGCCGGCGTACCACCAGACCACCTCGAGGTTCGCGCGGTACAGCGCGTCGAACACCGCATCCTCGGGGCTCGAGTTGCGGCTCGAGTACCACCAGAACCAGTCGGACCCCTCGGCCACCATGAGCGGCTGACGCACGCTCTTCGGCATGAAGCGAAGGGCGCCCCACTGCTCCTGCGCGAATCGGCGCGTCCGCTCGAGCGCGCTCCACGCCTTCGCGTGCGCGGGCTCGCCGATCCAGACCTTGAGGTCCGCGTCGATCCACGAACCGGTGTGCAGCGTCGGCAGATCGACCTTGGCGGGATTCCTGTCGAGGTAATCCGAGACACGCACGGTCTCGAAGCGCTCGTCCTTCTGCAGCGTCCCGTACAGGTGGCGCAGGAAATCGTTGCCGTTGTTCGGGTACTGCTCCCAGGCGTTCTCGCCGTCGAGGATGATCGCCGCGAGGTACGGACCGCCGTCGTCCGACAGACGGTCACGCGCGCGTTCCAGCTTCCAGATCATGTCGCCCACGGCGTCCTGCGGGGTCATGTCGCCGTACATGAAGCCGATACGGTCGGAGAGCTCGCGATCGCGGAAGATCGCGGTGCCGCCACCAGTGCGATAGGGCCGGTAGAGCAGCGCCGGCTCCAGAAGCGCGCCGATGTCGTCGCGTTTCAGCTCGACACCCGCGGAGCGCGCCAGCACGCCTTCGTCGGATGCGAACCACTCGAGCCCGGACTTGAAGATCGCCGCCGCCGCCTCGGGCGACACCGCGCCCTCCGACGGCCAGGTGCCGCGCGGCTTCTTTCCGAAGGAGCGCTCGTGCGAGGCGATGGCCTCCTCGAGCTGGAACGCGGCGTCGTCGGGATACGCGAACGGCGGGTCGGGCATGATCGCGTTCGGGTCCGCGCGCAACGCGCTGCGGTTGTCGATGATCAGCGGAAGGATCGGGTGGTAGTACGGCACGGTGAGCAGCTCGATCTGACCGTCGTGCTCGAGCCGGTGGTAGAGATGCGGCACCCCCGAGGCCATGAGGCGCTGGCGCCCGATGACGTAGCGGACGTCCTCACGCGTGTAAGCCCGCCCCGAGTCACGCAGCTCGAGCATTCTGCCGTCGGATGCGATGTCGTCCGGATCGATCCAGGCGAGGTTGAACCAGAGCGCGAGGTCGATGAAGTAGTCGTCGGACAGGAGCTCGGCGCGATCCTGCGCCGCGATCGCGAGCTGCAGGAGGCGCCGGTACTCGTCATGCCGGTGGATCACGTTGCCGTGGTGGATCGAGAAGAAGCGGCGCAGCATGTGTTGCTTCTCGTCCGCGGTCAGGGAGCCGTCGACGGTGCGCATCGTTACGCGCGTGTCCTCGTCGTCCGCGCCGCGCGCGTAGTCCTCGAGCTGATCGCGCAGGCTCGGCACCATGGTGAAGTTCGCCTTCACGCCGGGGAACTCCTGAAGCAGGCGCGCCATGTGGAGGTAGTCCTTCGACGCGTGGAGCCGTACCCACGGCAGCACGAACTCGCTCGTCTGGGGGTGCCGGTAGTACGGCTGATGCATGTGCCAGATGATCGCGACGGGCAGCTTGCCGTTCATGTTCGTCGCGCTCGTCTGGTCATCGCGACGCCTCGTCGAGGCGCCCGCGCACGAACGCCTCGGGCAGCGTCACCAGGAGCCACGCCGCCTTCGGTCCGTTCGGCTTCCCCAGGAACGCGAGGTAGATCGCCGAGAACGCGTCGCGCGTGACCTTCCCGTCCTGCGTGAGGCCGACGCGCTTGGCCGCCTCGTAGAGCTCTTCCTGCATCTGCTCCGGATCCATCACGTTGCCGACGAGCGTGCGGACCTCGGCGAGATACGCCTTCTGCTTGTCGGTGAGCGCGATGTCCTTCGGCAGCGCCGCGAGCACGCTGAACTTCGCCTCGGCCGGCGCCCATCGCTCGAGCCAGATCCTCGCGAGCGCCGCGCGCCGCTCCAGATCCGCGCGCTCGGCGCCGGTGAGAGGCGCGGCCTTGCGTGCCTCGGCCTCGCGGAACGGCTCGACGCTCGGGATCTGCAGCCAGTCGGCGACGATGCTGAAGCGGATGCGAAAGCCGGGCGGCGAGTGCTCCTCATCCACCTGCGAGAGCGACCAGATCTTGGCGAGGTCGGTCTCGGGCGAGGTGAGGTAGGCGTCCGCGCAGCGGTCGTACTCGTCCCACATCTTCGGCAGGTTGTTCCCCGTGGGGTCGAAGTCGATGTGGCGCTTCGGGTGTGTGCGCAGCATCAGGAAGCGGATGAGCTCCGGTGGGTAGATCTGCACGAACTCGTGCGCCGCCGCGCCGAGCTCCTTCCACTCGTCCGGCCGCGAGGTGGACATCTTCTTCCCGCCGACATTGAGGAACTCGTGCACCAGCCCGATCGGCGGGTCCTTCTTCCAGACCTGCCGGTAGACCTCGTTCGCGCGGTCGCGCGAGCCACCCGCGGTGAGAAGGTCCTTGCCGCCCTCCTCGTAGGTCACGTCGAAGTGATCCCACATCGCGCACCACTGGACGTTCCAGTACAGCTTCGCGCCACCCTTGAAGGGCGAGCGGCGGCCTGCGTGGCCACAGCCCTCGGCCCAATCGACGAAGTCGCGGCGGCACTCGTACGCGACGGTCGTGCCGTCGTAGTCATACGCCTCGGTCGTCCCCAGCCGGCCACAGCTCTCGCACACGACGCCGATCGGCAGCCAGCGCGCGTCCTTCTGGACGTTGGCGACGCGGGCGTAGATCTCGCGGATCGTCGCGGCGTTGCGCAGGACGAGGTCTATCTGCCCGTCGAGCGCCCCCGACCGGTAGAGGTCGCGCATCCAGTGGACCTCCTGCGGCCGGATGCCGAGGTCCGAGAACGTCGCGAGGAACCGGGTGGCGTGGAACCGCGCGAAGTCGGACGCGGTCGCATCCGGTGAGGGTATGTCGGCGAAGGGCCTGCCCATGTGCTCGGCCATACCGGCCTTCGCCTTCATCGACTGCGAGTCCATGGGATCGTAGTCGTCGATCGTGAAGATGTAGCGGACCGTGAGGCCGTGCCGCTTGAAGGTGCGGTACAGCGCGTCGGTGATGATCGGACCGCGCAGGGACGAGATCGGGATCTCACCCGATGGCGTCTTGGAGTCACGGATGACGTGCGTGCGATCCGGTGAGAGGAGGCTCGCTTCTTCGTCCGCCCAGAACGCGCCGCGAGCCGCCTCGTGCGCCCCGCTCAACTGACCGCGAGGATCTTCATCTCGATCGTGCCCGCCGGCACGGACATCTTCACGGTCTCCCCTGGACGATGCCCCATGAGCGCGCGGCCGACCGGCGACTCGTTGCTGATCTTGCCTTCCTGCGGCGCGGCCTCGGCAGAGCCGACGATGACGTACTTCTCCTTGTGTCCCTCGCTCTCCACGGTGACGTGGCTTCCGACCTCCACAAGGTCGTGTCGAGCCTTCTCGTCGATGACCTGAGCGTTCTTGATCATCTGCTCGAGCGTCATGATGCGGCCCTCGAGGAAGGCCTGGTCGTTCTTCGCCTGTTCGAGCTCGGAGTTCTCGGTGAAGTCACCGAACTCCATCGCCGCGTGGATACGCTGCGCGACCTCCGTGCGCTTGGCCGTGCGGAGGTCCTCGAGCTCGGCTTGCAGCTTCCTCAGGCCCTCGGCAGAGACGTATTGGGGCTTTTCAAGGTTGTTCATATGGCCTCCATCCGGAAGGGGCGCACTGATCGCGCCGCACGTTCGCTTCGCTCACTGAACGGGGGCCCCTGCCCCCGCTCAAAAGAAAAGCACTGAAGGCCTGACGGCCCTCAGCACTTCGGGCTTCCTATATTGGAGGCCAGTGTACACCGCGCCGACCGCCGCAGGCACGCTCGCACGGCGGCTCCTCCGGTGGTACGCACGCGAGGGACGGCAGCTCCCGTGGCGCGCGTCACGCGATCCCTACGCCATCCTCGTGTCGGAGGTCATGCTGCAGCAGACGCAGGTCGCCCGCGTGGTCCCGGCGTACGCATCCTTCCTGGAACGCTTCCCCACCCTGCGCGCGCTCTCGCGCGCCACGCTCGCCGAGGCGCTGCGCGCATGGAGCGGGCTCGGCTACAACCGCCGCGCTCGCGATCTTCACCGCATCGCGCGCATGAATCGGACCGGCCTGCCGCGCGACGTGGCGTCGCTCGACGCGCTGCCCGGCGTCGGCGCGTACACCGCCGGCGCGGTCGCCTGCTTCGCGTCGGGGACGCGCGTCGCGTTCGCCGATACGAACATCCGTCGCGTCCTCGGCCGGATCACGCTGGGGCGCGTCGCGACCGAGCGCGAGGCGATCGCGATCGACGCGGAGCTCCTGCCGCGCGATGCCGCGAGCTGGCACCACGCGCTGATGGACCTGGGTGCCACGATCTGCCGGTCACAGGCGCCGCGCTGCGACGCCTGCCCGGTCGCCGCGCTGTGTCGTGGCAGGGATCGGGCGACGCCGGCCGTGACACCCAGGCAGGCGCCGTTCGCGTCCAGCGACCGGCGCATCCGCGGACGCATCGTGGCGATCCTGAGGGACAGGGACTCGATGACCGAGGCCGCGCTGCGCCGCGAGCTCGCTGACGCGCGTGTCCCGCGTCTGGTGCGCGTGCTGGCGAGCGAAGGTCTGGTGCGGCGACGTGGTCGCCGCATCGAGCTGCCCGCCGTCTAGGGCCGGCGTTCCTCCATGGCGGACCGCCCGCGAGCTAGGCCGGCTCGAGCCGCAGCGTCGTCTCGAGCGTGACGAGCCGAAGCATCGAGAAGAGCGATGCGGACTTCGGATACTTCCGCCAGAGCGCCGCGCTCACCTCGTCGATCGTCTCCGCGCTTCGTATGGAGGCCGGGCGCACCGGCACGCGCCGCGAACCGACGTGCAGCGCGCCCTCGTTGCGTGCGGTCAGCTCGCGATACCAGCGGCCTTTCGACCCCCGCACGGAGCGGACGTACGGCACGCCCTCCACGACCACGATCCAGATGGTCACGCGGTGCACTGTGCCCTCGGGCGAGCGCGTCTCGATGTCGACCTCCTTCGCCACATCCATCCGCTGGAGAAGGAGATCCGAGAACGCCGCTGCTGTCGGCGCCGGGCTCGACTCCTGTTTCACGCGGCGATGTCGGGAAGCGGCGGGCCGGCAACGACCGCCGCATGCCGTTCCGGCGGCAGGAAGGTCCGCGCGGTATCCACGACCTGCTCCTTCGATACCGCGCGGAGCTCGCGCGGGTAGCGCTCGAAGTGATCCTCGCCCAGATCGAAGAGCTCGGCCTCCATGACCATCGACGCGACGCCGCCGGGGCTCTCGAGCGCGACGTCGAGCTCGCCGACGAGCTTGTCCTTCGCGAGCGCCAGGTCGTCGTCGGCGATGTCGCCGAGCGTGACCTTGCGCAGCTCATCGAGCGCCACCTCGATCGCGCGGTTCACGTTCTGCGGGTTCACACCCATGCGCACGATCCAGGGCGATTGCCCGCGGCTCGAGCCCATGCCACTGAAGACGTAGTACGCGAGCCCGAGCTGGTCGCGGATGACGTTCCCCGCGCGGCTGGCGAAGGTGTCCGCCGCGTAGACCATGTTCGTGACGCGCGCCGCGACGAAGCGCGGATCGGTCCGTGGCATGCCCGGCCAGCCGATGAGCACGTCCGACTGGGTCTTGTCCGGCACGACCTCGGTGCGCCGGACGGTCGCGGTAAGGACTGCCTCTGGGATCTTTCGCACCAGACGTGGCGCGGTCACGCGCCAGTCCGCAAAGGCGCGTTGGGCTGCCTGCTCGACCACATCTGTCGGCGCGGCGCCGGCGACGACCAGGATCGCCCCGTCGGGGCGGATGGCGGTCTGGTGATACTCGCGGATCTCGTCCGTCGTGACCGCCCGCACGACGGCCGCGTCGCCGATCGCGGGCGCGTGGAACGGGTGCAGCTTCGGGTAGACGAGCTCGCGCCACACGCGGTCGACGACGGCGCGGGTGTCGCGTTCGTCGCGCTCCAGCTGAGCGAGCGTCTGCCCGCGCACGAACTCGACGTCGTCCGGCGCGAGGGACGGTGTCCGCAGGACCTCGGCCATCAGACCGAGCAGCGCGCCAAGGTCGTCGCGCAGGCACTGCGCGCTGAAGATCGCGGCGTGGGAGCCGACGTCGAGCCGTGCCACAGCGCCAAGATCGTCCATCGCGTCGGCAAAGGCCGAGGCGCTCTTCGATCGGGTGCCGCGCAGCATCGTCTGCGCGGCGAGGCGGGCGACACCGGCGCGTCCGATCGGCTCGAACCACGCTCCTGCCTCGACCGCGAGGAGCACGGCGGTCGAGCGCAGGTCGGCGATCGGCGCGACGGCGATGCGCAGGCCGTTGTCGAGGCGACGGCGCTCCAGCTTCATCAGTCCGCCGCCTCGGGGACGAACCAGCCGACGTTGCGCGAGCGTTCGCTGAAGGTCGCCGCGGCAGCCTCGGTGATCTGGTCCCTCGTCACGGCGGCGAGCTTGTCGTACCAGTCCGCGATGGACCCGGCGGCGCCGGTCGACAGGATCTCGCCGCAGCGATAGGCCCGCCACGTGACCGTGTCGGTCGCGAACGCCGTGGCAGCCATGAGCTGACGGCGCACGCGGGCGAACTCGGCCTCGGTGATCGGCTCTTGCGCGATGCGATCGAGCTCCGCCAGGAGCGCCTTCTCGACGTCGGCGTGCGCGATCTCGGGGCGGAGCGTGGCGTCCACCCAGAAGAGGTTCGGGTCCTTCGTGAGGCGGAAGCTCGCGTCGACGTCGGTCGCGAGGCCCTTCTCGACGATCGCGCGATGCAGCCGAGACGAGCGGCCGGATGCGCCGTCGCTGCCGCCCGATGTCCCGGAGAGCGCGACCGCGAGCGCGGTCAGCGACGGTGCGGTCGGATCGCTGGCGCGCGGTGCGTGGTAGGCCATCATCACGAGCGGCAGCGTCCCGCCCGCGCGGCGCACGAGGATGCGCCGCTCGCCGCGCTGTGGTGGCTCCGGCGCCTTCGGCGGCTCGCCGAGATCCTTCGACGGCTCGAGCGACGCGAAGGCCGCCGCGGCCATGTCCGCGAGGCGCTCCGCGTCGTCGTCGCCGGCGACGACGACGTAGGCGTTGTTCGGCGCGTAGAAGCGCCGGTAATGCGCGTAGAGCCCGTCGCGGCTCATGAGCTTGATCTCGTCCTTGCTTCCGATGACGCCCTGTCCGTACGGGTGCCGGCTGAACGCGACCGCCTGCAGCTCCTCGCCCAAGAGGAAGCTGGGGTCGTTCTCGAGGCCCTCGCGCTCGCTCACGATCACGGTGCGCTCCGCCTCGGTCTCCTCGACCGACACGAGCGCGTTGCGCATTCGATCGGCCTCGAGCTCGAGCGCCGTCGCGTAGCGCGCCTTCGGGATCGTCTCGAAATAGCAGGTCACGTCCTCGTTCGTGAACGCGTTCCACTGGGCGCCGTAGCGCGCCAGCAGCCGGTCGAGGTCGCCCTTGGGGTGCGACGGCGTGCCCTTGAAGAGCATGTGCTCGAGGAAGTGGCTCATGCCGGTGGTGCCCGGGACCTCGTTGCGGCCGCCCACGTGGTACCAGACCCAGAGCGACACGACGGGCGCGTGACGCGCTTCGAGCGCGTGGATCACGAGCCCGTTGTCGAGGCGACGCGTCAGGGGGGCATCGACGTAAGGGATGTCTCGAGTTTACCGAGCGAGCGCGCGAGGGACCGTATCGCCGTCAATTCACACCGAACTTCGCACCGAGCGTGGCGCGGACCGCGGTCCCGGCGACCTGCGAGGCGAAGTTGCCCGGGGACTCGTGGAACTGCTCGAAGACCGCGGCGAAGGCGACCGACGGCGTGTCGAAGTTGGCGAACCCGATGAACCACCCGTTCGGGTCCCCGGACGGCGTCTCCGCGGTGCCGGACTTCCCGGCGACGGTCACGGTGAAGGTCCGGAACGGGAAGTACACGGTGCCATCGGGATCGGCGACGACTGAGCGCATGCAATCGCGGATGAGCGAGAGCTCGGTGTTCGCGGCGTTGGCGTGACCGGCCTCCTTCTTGTCTAGCTTGCGCACCGTCGCGCCGCTCCGATCGCGGATCTCGATGACCAGGCGCGGCTGCCACACGATCCCGTCGTTCGCGAGCGCGGCGGCGTAGTTCGCCATCTGCAGCGGCGTCGCGAGCAGGAAACCCTGGCCGATCGCGAGGTTCGTCGCGTCACCCGGGTTCCACACCTTGTCTGCGGGACTCGCGAAGTACTGCTGCTTCCACGCCGGGCTGGGCACGATGCCCTCGGCCTCGAGCACGTAGTCGATGTCCGTGGCCTTCCCAAGCCCGAAGCTCTTCGCCTCGTTGGGAAGGATGCTCGGATCCTTGTCGTTGAGGCGCTTTCCGAGCTCGTAGAAGAACGTGTTGCACGAGCGCGCGATCGCGGTGCGCATGTCGATGAGCCCGAGGTCGCCGGTCTCGTGGTTCAGCTGCACCCACTGAGAGCCGTAGCCGGTCCACCGCAGCGGGCAGTCGATCCGGTCACCGAACTTGTAGACGCCCTGGCGCAGCGCCGCGGCCGCGGTGATCGGCTTGAACGACGAGCCCGTCGCGTACTGGCCGAACGTCGCGCGGTTGAAGAGCGGCTTGTTCGGATCGGCCGAGTACTTGGCGATCGCGGTCGTGTCACCGCTCACGAACGCGTTGAGATCGAACGTCGGCCGGCTGGCGATCGCGAGGATCTCGCCGCTCCAGGGATCCTCCGCCACGATCGCCCCCCTCCGGTCGCCGAGCGCGCTCTCCGCGGCACGCTGCATGGCCACGTTGAGCGCGAGCACGACGTCCTGACCGGGGATCGCCGGCGTCTCGCCGAGCGTCTCGGCCACGGCGCCGTTCGGCTCGATGATCGTCAGGCGCCAGCCGTACGTCCCGCCGAGGATGTCGTCGAGCGTCGCCTCGAGGCCGCTGTCGGTCCGCCCGATGAGGTCGCCCGCCTGCACGCCGCGCGCGGCCTTCTTCGCGGCGTCGGCCTCGCTCGCCTCGGTGAGGTACCCGAGCGTTTGCGACGCGAGCCCGGTCGGATAGCTGCGCACGCGGGTCGCCTGGACCTGCACGCCTTCGATCACCGACAGCTTCGGGCGCAGCGGGTCGAGCGCGGCGGCGGACAGGGTGCGGATCGGCACGAACGTGTCGTCTCGCACCCACGACTGTGAAAGCTTCGCCTTGATCGAGTCCTCCGTCAGCCCGAGCGCCGACGAGAGGGAAGCCAGCAGCCCGGTCTGCGAGCGCACCTGCCCGGGGATCACGCCGATCACGCCCGCGTCGGTGAACGTCGCGAGCTCGGTCCCATCGCGCGCGAGGATCCGACCGCGGGTCGTGTTCAGACGGGTCATGCGAACGAGGCGGCCCGGCGCCAGGTTCGCGAGGATCGCCTCCGGCGTCCACTCGATCTTCCAGACGCCCTTGTCCTTCTCACCGAGGTAGACGAGCGACAGCGTGGTCGTGCGTCGCACGTCGCCGACGCGCGCGGTGTGGAACGTGACGTCGAGAGGGATCGTGGAGTGGCTCGGGTCGGGCGAACCATTCACGAGCGGCCGCGACGACGTGCCGACCTTCACCTCGAGCGAGCGGAGGGTCATCTCCTCGGCGATGCGCGGGAGCCGGTCGATGAAGCCCTCCGTGCCGACGCGCTGCTGCGCGGCGTCGCTGAGGAGCGCCCACATCGACTGGTAATCGGCCTTCTGCCAGGCTTGGGCGTACGACTTCGCCGCGGCGTCCGGCTGCGGCTGCGCGGGCTCGCACGCCGAGAGCACCGCGAGGACGACGAAGAGAAGGACGAATGCGAGCGTCGAGCGCGGGGGGCGAGTCCGCACGTTC
>Ga0334722_10006511_pt1 | contig 11523 bp, 8 predicted proteins | sample C3_bottom_MG_FD_207210 | JGI IMG/M metagenome (GOLD analysis project Ga0334722, IMG submission 207210) | Sediment microbial communities from Yellowstone Lake, YNP, Wyoming, USA - C3_bottom | ecosystem: Environmental > Aquatic > Freshwater > Lake > Sediment | place: USA: Wyoming | collected...
ACAATTCGTCCCCGTACCAGATCGCCCCGAACGACCAGTACCCGAAGTCGGGGCTGTGGCCGAACAACGGGCTGTCCGCGCCGCCGCTGTAGTCGTGGTACACGTCGCCCGCGCGCGCGTAGCCGGTGATCACCTTGCCCTTGGTGTCGAACGTCTTGTAGAGCTCGAGGTCCTCGGGATACATTCGCTCGTCACTGGCTGACGTTGACGGCGGCCGCAGCAGCATCGGCACGGTCGTATCCATCGTGTTGACGACCGACACGTTGGGATGCGCCAGCAGGAACGTCACCACCGCCCTGGTCTCCGGCTCCGACAGCGGGTACTCGCCGGCGCCGCCCTGCGTCCAGGCGCGCCCAGTGGCTTCCGTCATCGGCCGCCAGTTGGTCGGGTAGTTGCGGTGCAGGTCGAGGCCGCCGATGCCATCCTCGTTGACCCGTCCGTCCTTGTCGTTGTCGATGCCCTCGGCCATCACGCGGTAGTCGCCCTGTTCGCCGGGCCGCACACGCCGCATCAGGCGGCCGGTCGGGTCGCGCGAATCGATCACGGAGTCGCCCTGCCCCATCGGCACTTTGACGCGCATCTGGCGCACGAATCCGTCGCCGTCGAGATCTTCGGCCGGGTCTTCGTCCAGCAGGCCGTCCCCGTCATCGTCGTAGGGACGCACGGTGCTGCGATTGGTCTGCGCCGTCTCGAGATACATCTGGCTCCCGTCCGGGTTGTTCACCGGGCGGAAGTAGAACGTGCAGGTATCCACCAGGCGGGTCACTTCCTTGTCCTTGCCGTAGTTGGCCAACATGTAGTTGAGCATCCATAGCGCGGACTCGGCGGCCGTCACCTCGCCGGAGTGACGGTTGCCCTCGACGTACATCGACGGCTTGTCGGTGTCCTTGCCCGTCTTCTTGTTGGTCAGCGTCAGCTGGTAGATGTCGGTGCCGCCGAAGCTCTGGCCGACGACATAGACGTCGACGAGGTCGGGATACTGCTGCGCCCACTGCTTCAGGAACGCCACCGTCTCGGCGTAGAGGTGATAGTGCTTGAAGTCCATGACGCCCGGCTTGAGCGGCGTGGTCTCCACCAGGAAATTGCGCTTGAAGAAGCTCGGGCCGTTCCTGACGCCCGCCACCACCCAGTTCTTCGACTGCCCCTCCTTGGGGGCCTGCACTTGGGCCTGCGGCCCGGTTGACACGAACGCGACGATCAGCGCGCACGCCAGAATCATGACAATACGGGTACGACTCATCTGCGGTCTCCCCTTCAGATAATGCGAACTCTCTCTCCCCCGAACCGATCGGTCGGAGAGTATACACCCCGCGGCTCCGCGCCACCCGAAAAGGGACCTGCCCCCTGCCGGGCCCTGCCCGCTTCCCGGCCCTGCGCCTTGCACCACCGGACGCTTCCGGCCTATCGTCTCCTTCACGGAGGAACGCACGATGACGATGGCCCGGCGCACCCGGCGGGGATGGATGGAGACACAGGCACGGCGCGGCGCGAGGCTCGTTCCCGCGGCGCTGGGCCTGGCGCTCGTGATGGCGGCGGCCACGCCGGCGCTGGCGCAGTTCAAGGTCGGCATCCCGCTGCCGCTCACCGGCGCCGAGGCCAAGTTCGGCGAGATGGAGAAGCAGGCCTACGAGCTGGCCGTCGAGGAAATCAACGCGAAGGGCGGCGTCAAGGACCAGAAGCTGGTCCTCGACATCCAGGACAGCGGCGGCCGGCCCGAAGTGGCGACCTCGATCGTCGAGAAGTTCCTGACGGGCAACAAGTACCCGATTGTCGTCGGGGAGTACACCAGCCAGTGCAGCTACGCCGTGGCGGCCGTGGCCGAGCGCTACCAGCGCCCGTATCTCGTGGTGACGGGGTCGGCCGACAAGATCACGCAGCAGGGCTGGAAGTACGTCTACCGGCTGAACCCGCCGGCGAGCCTCTACAATCTGGGGGTGTGGAGCTTCTTCAAGGCCGTCGCGAAACCGACGAGCCTGGCGATTCTCTACGAGAACACCGACTTCGGCACGAGCACGTCGCAGGCGATGAAGTTATGGGCCGAGGCCAACGGCATCACGGTCAAGGCGTACGAGGGCTACCAGGCCGGCGCGGTGGACTTCAAGCCGACGCTCCAGCGGATCAAGTCGCTGCGGCCCGACGTGGTCTACATGGTGTCGTACCTGATGGACGCGTCGCTGCTGATGCGCCAGTCGAAGGAGCTCGACCTCAATCCCCGGCTGTTCGTCGGCGGCGCGGCCGGATTCACGCTGCCCGAGTTCCTGCAGAACGCGGCGGAGGCGTCGGAGTACGTGATGTCGGGCACGCTGTGGACGCCGCAGGTGAAGTATCCCGGCGCCCGGGCGTTCTTCGACCGGTTCCGGCAGAAGTTCGGCAAGGAGCCCGACTACCACGCCGCCGAAGCCTACGCAGCCGCGTACGTGCTGGCGGACACGCTGAAGCGGGCGAAGTCGTGGTCGCCCGAGGACATCCGCGACGCGCTCGCGAAAACCGATATGATGACCGTGTTCGGGCCCGTGAAGTTCATCTCGTGGGACAAGTTCACGAACCAGAACCGCCTCGACACGCTGGTGCTGCAGGTGATCCGCAAACAGTTCGAAACCGTGTGGCCGAAGGAGGGCGCCTCGGCGCCGTACGTCTTCCCCGTGCCGCGGTGGCGCGATCGGAAGTAGGTCCGACCAGGGGCGTGCATGTCGCCGGAACTCGCCGGACAGATTGAACTCCTGCTGCAGGTCGTCATTGCCGGCATCCTGATCGGAGGCCTGTACAGCGTGATCGGCCTCGGCATGTCGCTCATCATGGGCGTCATGCGCATCATCAACCTCGCGCACGGCGAACTGATGATGGTGGCGATGTACATCACGTACTTCGCCTTCACGATGTACGCGGTCGATCCCTACGTGTCGCTGCTGGTCGTCCTGCCGGCGATGTTCGCGCTCGGCGCCCTGCTGCAGCGGTTCCTCATCAACCGCGTGATGTACACGGATTCGATCCTGCCGCAGAACCAGGTGCTGCTGACCGTCGGCATCGGCATGGTCCTCTCGAACCTGGCACTCGTCGCGTTCAGCGCGAACTACCGCTCGGTGCCGGTGTCGTACGCCGGCGCCACGCTGTACTGGGACATCGCGCTGGGCGGCCAGACCATCGCGCTCTCGTTCAACGTCCCGCTCCTCGTCGCCTTCGGCATCGCCGTCGTGCTGACGGCCGGGCTCTTCCTCCTGCTCATGCGCACCGACGTCGGCCGGATGATCCGCGCCACCGCGCAGGACCGCGACGCCGCCACGCTGATGGGCGTCAACACGAAGCGCGTCACCGTCATCACCTTCGGGCTGGGATCGGCACTGGTCGGCGCGGCGGGCACGCTGCTCGTCCCGATCTACTACCTGTTCCCCACGATCGGCGCGCCGTTTACGGCAAAGGCGTTCATCATCACCGTGCTCGGGGGGCTCGGCAACACCGCGGGCGCCATCCTCGGCGGCCTCGTCCTCGGCCTCGCCGAATCGCTCGGCTCCGCCTACATCTCGCTGGGCTACAAGGACGCCTTCGGGTTCGTGATGTTCGTCCTCGTCCTGATCTTCCTGCCCAAGGGCCTGCTCGGAAAGTCGAAGGTGTAGGCGATGACGCGCGCACGACTCATCGCCGCCGCCCCGCTCCTGGTCCTGCTTGCCGTGCCGCTCGCCGTCTCGAGCAGCTACCTGCTCCACCTCCTGATCCTGGTGCTGCTCTGGATCGTCCTCGGCCAGGCCTGGAATCTGATTGGCGGGTACACCGGGCAGATTTCCTACGGGCACGCCGCGTTCTTTGGCGTGGGCGCGTACACGACGGCGCTCATCTACCAGGCTACCGGCAGCGCCGCGATGGCCTGGTGGGGGCTGCTGGCCGGTGGCATCACCGCCGCGCTCCTCGCCATTGTCATCGGCTGGATTTGCTTCCGCCTGCGGGGCCCCTACTTCGGCCTCTCGGTCCTCGCCCTCGCCGAGGTGCTCCGCCTCGTCGCCACGAACTGGAAGGACCTGACCAACGGCGCCGAAGGCATCCTCTTCATCCCGGCGTTCACCAGCAAGGCCGCGTACTTCTACATCATCGCGGCTATCCTGCTCGCCACGGTGGCGACGATGCGCGCGGTGGTCGGGTCGCGGCTGGGCTACTACTTCCTCGCAATCCGCGAGGACCAGGACGCCGCCGAGTCGCTGGGCATCGACACGACGAAGTACAAGATGATCTCGCTAATGATCAGCGCCTTCCTGACCGGTGTCGGCGGCGCGTTCTACACGAACTACTTCGGCTACATCGACCCGGGCATCGTCTTCAACCTGCAGAACATCTCGATCCTGATGATCCTCATCGCCATCCTCGGCGGTGTCGCCACCATCTGGGGCCCCGTCGTGGGCGCGACGCTCTACATCCTGATTGCCGAGGGCTTCCGGGTGTTCATCGGCGCGGGCCACCTGGTGTTCTTCGGCGCGCTGATCATCGTCATCGTCATCTTCTTTCCCAACGGCATTGTCGGCGCGATCAATGACCGCCGCGCCGCCCGCGCCCGATCGAGCGCGCCGGGAACGGGCACGCCAGGGACGGAGGCCGCGGCATGAGCCTGCTGGAACTCAGCGGCACGTCGCGGCGGTTCGGCGGCCTCCTGGCCGTCAACGGGATGTCGTTCTCGGTCGCGAAGGGCGAGATCGTGGGCCTTATCGGGCCGAACGGCTCGGGCAAGACGACGATCTTCAACCTGATCAACGGGTACCTCGCGCCCGACGGCGGCCACATCCGCTTCAATGGCGAGCGCATCAGCGGCCTCAAGCCGCACCACGTGTGCCGCCGCGGCATCGCGCGCACGTTCCAGGTGGTCCGGCCGCTCGCCCGCATGACCGTGCTCGACAACGTGATCGTCTCGGCGTTCGGCCGCACGGCGCGTACCGCCGAGGCGCGCGCGCTCGCGCTCGAGGCCATCGAGTTCACCGGCATGACACCCTGGCTGGGCGTCCCGGCCGGCCGCCTGCCGCTCGGCATGCGCAAGCGCCTCGAACTCGCGCGGGCGATGGCCACGAAGCCGGAACTGCTGCTGCTCGACGAGAACTGCGCCGGCCTGAATCCGTCCGAGGTCGAACAGACGATGGCGATTGTCCGCAAGGTCAGCGAGAGCGGCGTCACCATCGTCATCATCGAACACAACATGCGGGTCATCATGTCGATCTCCGACCGCATCGTCGCCATCAACTACGGCACGAAGATCGCCGAGGGCGACGCGCAGACGGTCGCGAACCACCCGCAGGTCATCGAAGCATATCTGGGTGCCCAGCATGCTCAAGGTTGATCACATCGACGCATGCTACGGCGACGTCCAGGTGCTGTGGGACGTGTCGTTCGAGGTAAAGACCGGCGAGATTGTCGCGCTCATTGGCGCAAACGGCTCGGGTAAGACTACCGTGCTTCGCACGATTTCCGGCCTCATCACACCCCGGCGCGGCACGATTGAACTCGAAGGGAAGGCGATTCACACGGTGCCGGCGCACCGCATCATCGACCACGGCATCGCCCACGTGCCGGAGGCGCGCCGGCTGTTCCCGGACATGACGGTGCACGAGAACCTGCTGATGGGCGCGCTGACGCCGGAAGCGAAGAAGGTCCGGAAGCAGACGCTGGAGTGGGCCTACACGGTGTTTCCGCGGCTCAAGGAGCGCGCGAAGCAGGCCGCCGGCACGCTGTCTGGCGGCGAGCAGCAGATGGCGGCCATGGCGCGCGGCCTGATGTCGAAGCCGCGGCTGCTGATGCTCGACGAGCCGTCGCTCGGCCTCGCGCCGCTCATCGTCAACGACATCTTCCGCGTTGTGCAGACGGTGCACGAGCAGGGCGTCACCGTCCTGATTGTCGAGCAGAACGTCTATCGGACACTCGGTATCGCCGACCGCGCGTACGTCCTCGAGAACGGCCGGACGACGATGACCGGCACCGGCGCCGAGCTGCTCGCCAACGACCACGTCCGCAAGGCGTACCTGGGCGTCTAGAAAACAGACCTGCTACCTTTTCCGGGGCGTTGGTCGGAAAAGGTAGCAGGTCTGTTTTCGAACCCGGAAAAGGTAGCAGGTCTGATTTCGGGGTTAGTCCGCCCAGAGTGCTTGCAGGTCGAGTTCGATGTCCTGGAAAGGCTCGGCGCGACCTCGAAGTGGGCCGTCTCGGGCAGGTGCGGCATCCGCTCGCGCCGCCAGCCGGCGATGTCCGGGACGAGCACGTTCCGGCCGAAGTGGAGTTCCGGCTCGTCGAAGATCCGCCACCATGATGTCGGGGACGTTGATCAGATCGTCGCACGTCGCTTCACGATCGAACGGCGGGACTCGCGGCATCGGCGGCATCTTAGCATCGTCCTTTTGCAGGACTGATGCCATCCACGACATGCGGAAAGTGACGGCCGGGGCACCGTCTCGGCTGGCGCGATCGCAGAAACTGCCACTCCCAGCGGTTCTGGGCATGGCAGTTCCTGCGACATGCCGGCCTGACTGGCGGCCGGCGGCACGCCCTCCGCTATTTCTTCGGGGCCGGCAGGATGTTGGCCTGCGCCCAGAGTTCGTCGATCGTCGGCCACGCGCCAAGCAGCAGACGTGTGCCGTCTGGCGACGGCCAGATCGCGGCTCCCCCATACGGGACGGTCAAGCCGGCGTAGACGGCATCGCCGCCGCTCAAGGGAACGCGCAGCAGTTCCCGTTGGTCGGGCAATTCCGGTGTCGGCTTGCGGCGGCTGACCCAGACCGACTTGCCGTCAGCGGAGAAGATGGCCACGCTCAGCCTCGTCGAAGGTGATGTTTGATAGGCCGTTTGTGCGGGTCCGCCGTCCGCAGGAATGACGGTCACGAAGTTCTGGTTCTGGGCTGTCGTCCAGCCGAACAGCGCCACGCTCCCATCGCGCGAGACGCTCGTGCAACTGGGCCAGACGTTCTGGCCGGCGGGCACCGTGTAGATCTCCCGGTCGGTCCCGGTCGCCAGGTCATGCGAGAGCAGCGTGTATCGCCCCCTGTCCCCCCGCCGCACCCAGTAGAAACTCCTGCTATCGGGCGCCCAGAAGCCGTAGAGCCAGTAGTCGTGCGCCGCCTCGTTCGTGGGGTTGGTCCCGTTGGCGAGGAGCATGGCGGCCACTCCGGTCACGGCATCCACGCTGTAGAGCGCGTGCATGCCGTCCTTGATGCCATGAACCAGCACGCGTTTGCCGTCCGGCGACCACTGAGGGAAGCTCACCGAGTCGATCCCGGGCGAGAGTACCCGTTCACGCCCGTTGTCGAGCGTCCTGATCACGAGGAGCGGACACGGCCCCGCCTCGTTGTTGCCATCCGTGGCGAGCCGGGCAGCGTAGACGACGGCAGAGCTGTCGGGCGACCAGCTCACGCCGCACGAATAGTTGAATCCAGGGAGCTTCGCGGGCGCGCCGACGACATTCGCGCCGGCCCCATCCAGTCTGGCGAGAAAGAGCTCCATCACCTGTGAGGAGCGCCAGTAGTAGAACGTGCCGTCCCGGGTGATCTGCAGGGGTGTAATGTCGCCGACTGCCGACTTGACGAGTTCCGGTTGACCCTGCGCGGTCCCGTTCTCCACACGCACCCGCCAGAGACTCCGCACACCTCCCGTGTCCCTCAGGAACACGATCCCGGCACCGTCAGGGGTCCAGAGCGGGCCATGCGAATCGGCGCTGCCGTCTGTCAACGGTGTCTTCGCGCCCGTCTTCGTGTCGAACGCCACGATTACCTGCTTGCCGCCGGTCACCTCTGTCGCCAGCACCGACCGCCCGTCCGGCGAAGTTGTCCGGCCGGACGGCTCCTCCACTTTCTTGCCGGTGTTCGCCGCCGGGAAGGCAAACGGCAGGTCGACCACGTTGCCGTCAGCGACGGTCAGGACGACGACCTTGATCGCGCCGGCCGCCGACACCGACTCCACGAGCAGGCGTGTGCCGTCATCGAACCACTCGACACCAATGCCGATCTGACCGTCCTGTGCTATCACTTCCCGGGGCGCTCCGCCCTCCAGCGACACGACGCGGATCGAGCAATGCACGTTGCCCGCGGCTTCGGTGTCATAGGCGTACGCGAGCCGCCGCCCGTCCGGGCTGACGTCTCCGAGGATCATGCCCCCTGCGCCGGACGCTTCCGGAAACGGGATCGCCCGCTCGGCGCCGGTGGCGAGATCTCTGACAGTCAGAAACCCGCTCTTGGCCTTCGTCATGAACACGGCCGAACGGCCGTCCCGGCGAATCCTCGGATTGAGCCGGTCCGTCCCCTGCCACACCCGCCTCAACGCGGCCTCGGCTGGCGAGGCGACAGCCCCCGCGGCACCCAGCGCCGCCAGCCTGACACGCGCCTGATCCGCGGCGCTCTTCTGATCCGCGAAGTCGCGCACCAGCCGCTCGTACGCCTTGCGCGCCTCGGCGCCTTCCGTGGCGCCGAGCTTCTCGTAGCACTGCCCCAGCCGCACCAGCGCCTGCGCCGCAACGGTACGGTCGGCGCCGTCGGCCAGTTTCCTGTAGAGCGCGATGGCCGCTCGCAAGTCGCCGTCGACGGTTTCCTTGTCCATCGCCGCACGCAGCGCGGCTTCGGGCTTGACCTGGGCGAACACCGGCGCCGCGTGCGACACGACGCACGCCACCACGAGCATCAGCACGAGCGCGACGGATCGAATACGGGGACTGTTCATCGGCTACCTCCTGACCGTCACTCTACGATTCGTCCGTCGAGCCCTGATGCGCCGCCCGTGGAGATTGCGTCGAGACGGCGGTTCATCCGTCAAACCGGTAGCCGATGCCGCGCACGCCGCGGATGTAGCGCGGTTCGGAGGGTTCGGGCTCCACCTTCTGCCTCAGGTGGAGGATGTGCGTATCCACGACGCGATCGGTGACGTTGGTGCCGGGCTCCCACGCCAGCTCGATCAGCTGGTTGCGGCTGAACACTCGCCCGCGTCGCGCCAGCAGCACCTTCAGCAGCTTCAACTCGAGCGCCGTCACGACAATCAGCTCGCCGCCCCGCCGCACCTCCGCCCGCTCGAAGTCCACTTCCACATCTCCGAACCGCTCCACGCCCGCCGCCTCGTCGTCGAACCGCCGCAGCACGGCCTTGATGCGGGCGCGGAGTTCGCGGGGGCTGAACGGCTTGGTCACGTAGTCGTCGGCGCCCAGTTCGAGCCCGAGCACCTTCTCCGCTTCCTGCACCTTCGCGGTCAGCAGGATGACGGGCGTCCTGACACGCCGCCGCCGCAATTCGCGGCACACATCGAACCCGTCCATCCGCGGCAGCATCACATCGAGCAGGATCACATCCCAGCGGTCGCCGGTCGCACGGGCCAGCGCGGCGTCACCATCCGTCGCGACTTCCACCTCGTAACCATGGCGCACGAGGTCGTCCTGCAATCCCAGGGCGATATCGGGCTCGTCTTCGACAACCAGAATGCGGGGCATATGCGTGGTCCTCAGCCGGCCGCCGGCACCTCGATCGTGAACGTGCTTCCCGCGCCCGGTTCGCTCTCCAACAGGATGCGGCCGCGGTGGGCGGCGACGATGTGGTGCGCCATCGCGAGACCGATCCCGGTGCCCTTGATGCGCGCGGACGTGGCGTCGGCGCCGCGGACGAACTTCTGGAAGATCCGGGCGTGCTCGCGGCGCGGAATGCCGAGACCGTGGTCCCGCACCGCGATGGCCACGGCGCCGTCCGCCGCCGAGAGCCCGGCACGGTCCGCCGCCGACTGTCCGGCCGGCGCACGGCCGACGGCGACCTCGATGTCCCGGCTCTCTCCCGAGTACTTGACGGCGTTGTCGAGCAGGTTCCACACCGCGCGACCCAGCGCCTCTGGATCGGCCGCAATCCGGTGGTCGCCGGGCGCCACATCACATTGGATGGCGAACCCGCGGCCGCCGACTTCCGATCGGAACTCATCGACCAGGTCTCGCACGAGCGCTCCGGCGTCCACCGTGTCGAACGTGTAGGGGCGCCGGCCGGCTTCCATGCGCCCGAAATCGAGCAGCGCTTCGACGAGGCGGTGCAGCCGCTCGGTCGCCCGCGACTGCGCCTGCTGGTACGCACGGCGCTTCTCTGTTGGGACGGCCTCGTCGTCGCCGAGCAACTCGTTGAACTGACGCAGCGCGGTCAGCGGCGTGCGAAACTCGTGCGACACCGCCGCGACGAAGTCTGATTGCAGGCGGGAGAGCGCAATCTCCTGGTTCCGCGCCCGGATCAGCACCAACGTGCCCGCAACGGCCAGCAGGAGCACAGCGGCCAGCGCGGCAAGCAGCAACCGTTCGCGTGTGGCCAGGTGATCGACGTCCAGCCCCGCGGGAATCCCGGCGGCCACCGCCCACGGGAGCCCGGTTTCTCCGGCGCTGCGCGAGAACCACGCTGGCGGTCCAGCCGCCGCGTCGGGCTTGCCGCGCGGCTCGCCCGCAAAGGCCACGCTGACAGCCGCTGGCGCCGCAGCACGTTCGGCGATCGGCCGCCAGGCCCGGTCGAGTTCCTCCGGCAGCGCCACGACGGCCGCGACGCGGCCAGGCGCGACCGTCCAGATGGCGGTCACAGTCCCGCTCTCAGTGGCCATGAGCCGGCTGCCGCCGCCGCCAAGACCGTCACGCCCGGAGGGTCCGGCGTCCACGCTCCCTGCCGCACCTGCTGCAGGCGTCCGCTGGCTCTGCCGGGACAGCCATTCGATGCCCGCCGCCACCGCTTCGCGATCGGGGCGGCGGCGGCGGTCGCTGCCCAGCCACTCGTCGAGCCGTGACGCGACCACGTCATAGGTGGCGCGCCCGAGCCGCCATCGCCCGGCGTGGAGATCGTCCTGCAGGCGAGTCGCCGCGTCATGGAGCGCGGCTGCCCGCCCTTCGGCGCGGGCGGCTGCGCAGATCGCCTGGATGGCGATCAGGTCTGCCGGAACGCCATCGATCGCGATGTCGCGGATCGTGCCGAGCGTCTCGAACACCGCTACCGCATCCGGAACGCGGCCCAGCTTCCGCAGCACACGAGCTTCCCGCAGCAGGCCGCCGGCTCGCGTGGCGGCGTCCGGGCTCCGGGCCAGACCTCGATACAGCCCGAGGGCCTTCTGGAGATCGGCAGACTGGAACTCGGCGGCCTCGCCCGCCCGGAACACCGCCTCGGGCGGTTCGGGGAGCCTTGGCGCATCCGGGAACCAGGCGACACGGGACGCAGGCTCGACCCGGGTCCCGGCCTGGGAGATGAGCACTTCGATTCCGATCGAGGACGTCCTGGAGGGCTGCCACGACGGGGCCGCCAGTTGTCGCGATACCGCGCCGACTTCCTGCTCGAGCACGCGCACCGCCCGGTCGGCGGCCGCCTGCGCGAGTTCCCCGCGCCGCTGCGACGCCAGCGCGCGGTCCTGTGCGAGCAGACGGATGCCCAGCACCACCAGCGTCACCGCCGGCAACGCCACGATTACGCCGAACAGGACCGGCAGACCGCGCGGTGTGCGCAGCCAGCCGAATAATCTGGACATCGGAGACGGCCATCTTCGCCGATCTTCCCGCCCGGCAGAAAGGGCTTTCCGTCGAGG
>Ga0334722_10006512_pt1 | contig 11523 bp, 9 predicted proteins | sample C3_bottom_MG_FD_207210 | JGI IMG/M metagenome (GOLD analysis project Ga0334722, IMG submission 207210) | Sediment microbial communities from Yellowstone Lake, YNP, Wyoming, USA - C3_bottom | ecosystem: Environmental > Aquatic > Freshwater > Lake > Sediment | place: USA: Wyoming | collected...
CATCGTGCCCTGGCGGCGATCGTGACCGCGTTCCTGTTCTGCGCGGCCACTGGGTTCGCGGCGCAGCAGCAGCCGGCACCCGCCACGAGCGGCTACGTCCTCGGGTCGGGTGACGTCGTGGAGGTGTCGGTCTGGGGGTATGGTGACCTCACCCGCACCGTCACCGTCCGACCCGACGGCAAGATCACGGTGCCGCTCGTCGGCACGGTCGTCGCGTCGGGGGCCTCGGTGGAAGAGCTGACCCGGGTCCTCACGAGTGCCTACAGCGCGTACATCAGGAACCCTCAAGTCACGGTCATCGTCAAGGAATTTCGCAGTATCCGGGTCTCTGTGCTCGGTCAGGTGGCCAGACCCGGAACGTACACGTTGTCGCCGGGGGCGCGCGTGCTTGAGGCGATCTCGGCGGCCGGCGGGATCGTCAACAGCACCCTTGTCAAAGAAGTCCGCGTCATGAGGTCAAACAAACAGAGCGTCACGCTGCAGACCGAGGCCCTCCTCCGGGCAGACGTTCGGAACAACCCGCAGCTTGTAGGCGGCGAGACGATCTACGTGCCCGAGGTCAACAAGCTCAGCGTCTCGATCGTCGGCCAGGTCAACCGCCCCGGCTCATACGAGCTGTGGCCGGGTGCCCGGTTGCTCGATCTCCTCTCTGTCGCTGGTGGTGTGACGGACGTCGCGGCGTTGAGAGAGGCGCAACTGCTCCGGCCGGGCGAACAACCCGCCGCGATTGATCTCGAGAAGGTTCTGTCGGGCGACGGCGATGCCAACGTCACGCTTCGCGGCGGCGAGACCCTGATCGTGCGAGAGGATCTCGCGAACGTCGTGAATATCCTCGGCGAGGTGGCCCGCCCGGGACGGTATCGTCTCAAGGGCGAGATGCGCCTCGTCGATGTCCTGCTGCTGGCTGGTGGATTGACCGAGCGGGCGTCGGTTACCCAGGCGCGGCTCGTGCGCGCGCGGGAGTCCCAGGTCCTCAACCTGGATGATCTGCTCTTGCGTCAGAACATGAACTACAACATCGTCATGCAACCCGGGGACAGCGTGTTCGTGCCGGAGGAGACTAACAACAGATTCTACGTGCTCGGCGACGTGCACCGCCCCGGAGTCTTTGCGACCAGAAGTGACCTGACGATACTCCAGGCCATCGCGATGGCCGGCGGGCCCGTGCTTCGCGGAGCCAGCACGGCGAAGACCGCCCATATCATCCGCCGCAACAATCCCGACCCGGCGCTGACCGCCTCCATCGCGGGCGTGAAGGTGGACCCGCTGCCGAACGGCGGCAGCATGATGACGGTAGACTTGCGGACGCTCGTGCAGGCCGGCGATGCCAAGCGTGACGTGCCGATACGACCGGGCGACGTCGTCGTAGTGCCCCAAACGACGCTCGCAGGCATGTCAGGAGTGCTCAGCATCCTGTCCGGGATCTTCTGGTTCTTCCGATGAACGGAGTGACCGCCGTCCAGCCGGCAATGCTGGAAGAGCCCGCGTTCAACCTGCGCGATTTCCTCGACGTCCTCGGTCGTCGTTGGAGGATCATTGTCGCACCCTTCGCCGTCATCGTTGGTGCGGCGGTCGGTCTATCCCTCGCGACGCCCCCGATGTATCGGGCGTCGACGACGGTGACAACCGACAAGTCCCCGCCGGTCATTTTGCTCGACAGGTCCGGTGGTGAGGTCGGTATGTTCTCCGATCAGCCGACAACGCAGGCGCCGGATGTTCACACGCTGGCCGAGCTGGTCAAAAGCGATGTGGTCCGAGAGGGCGCCGTAGCGCGGCTGAAGCCCCGGTTGGGTGATCGTGGGGCAAGCGCGGCGTTTGCCAGCCTAAACGTGCAGCCTGTGCGAGACACCGAGCTGGTCCGGGTGACCATCGAGCACGTCGATCCGACGGCTGCGGCAGATGCCGCCAATGCGATCGTCGACAGCCTGGTCGAGATGAACCTCAAGGCGCGGCGGCGGCGGGCAACGGAAATCCGTCTATTCATCTACGAACAACTCGGTCTCGCGGGCGACAAACTTCGAGATAGTGAGACCGAACTTGTCGAGTATAAGAATCGTCACGGGGATGTCTCCCTCGCCGAAGAAACGAGCCTGACTCTCCAGCGGCTGGCCGAACTCGAGGCCAAGCGCGTCGATGTGCGTCTGCCGAGGTTGGAGTCGGCGTCGCTGGTGGCCAACCTGCAGACGCAGCTGGCCAGCCTCGAGATCGAGCTGTCCGGGTTGGAGCAGCAATTTACCGATAAGCATCCGGCCGTCGTCAGTACGAAGGCCAAGATCGACGAGACACGGCGACGCCTTCAGGTGGAGACGCAACGAAACCAGCAGACCGAGCAATCGCGCGAGCGTGCCATCAGCGCGGCCATCGGGCAGTACGAAGAGAGGGTGCGCGGGGTCCCAACACGACAGGCCGATCTCGCGCGACTGACCCGCAATACGAAGGAAGCCGAGCAGATATACCTGCTCCTCTCCTCCAAGCATCAACAGGCGATCATCTCCGAGGCCTCGATCGGTAGCGCGATCCAGGTGGTGGATACGGCCAAGGTGCCGACGGCGCCGGCGCAGCTTCGCGCCCGCCGGACGATGACCTTCGGCGCGATTCTCGGTCTGTTGCTTGGGATGGCAGCAGCCTTTTTTGTCGAGCAACTCGACGACGCCGTCAGATCGGCCAAAGATGTCGAGGACGTGCTTGGTGCGCCGGTTCTCGGCGCGATCCCTCACGTGGAGCGCCCGCGCAGCGGCAGGCGGCGAGGATCGGGGCCACCCCTCCCGATGGCGCAGATGGATAGCCCGTCAGCGCTCACTGAAGGATGTCGCACGCTGCGCACCCACGTGCTGTCGGCGTTTCCCAGCACGGCACGTCATTGTCTGCTGGTGACCAGCGCATTGCCCGGCGAAGGGAAGAGCACGGTCGCCGTCAACCTGGCGCTGGCCCTCGCACATAGCGGCCGGCAGGTCTGGTTGGTCGACTGCGACCTTAGACGGTCCACGCTGAGCCGGGTCTTCCCTGACGCGGAGTCGCCGGGTCTGTCGGCGTGTCTGGCCGGACTGGCGGACACCGCCGATGTCGTCCGTCCCACGGCGCACCCCAATTTGTCCGTGGTCCCCAGCGGCTCGACGGCGCCCAACGCCACAGAACTCCTCGGGACCACCCGCTTCGAGCGATTCATCGACGAAGCGCGCGCCCGTGCCGACATCGTCATCCTCGATAGCCCGGCCGCAATGCCTGCGACGGACGCCGAAGAGATCAGCCGGGCGGCCGACGGTGTCGTCCTGGTGGTGCGGTCGGGACAGACCGATCGCCACGCACTGCTTGAAGTGCGACGGCGCCTCGAGCGCATCGGGGCGCGCATCATGGGCGCCGTGCTCAACGGCGCTCCTGAGGGACCATGGCGATACTAGAAGCGACCCAGGAGCATCAGCCATACACGGAGCCCGCGCCGACGATCGTCATCCGGCCAACGCGGGGATGGGCGTTCCTGGATCTTCGAGAACTCTGGACCCATGCCGAGCTCATCTACTTCTTGACCTCGCGCAACATCAAGGTCCGATACAAGCAGACATCTATCGGTATTGCGTGGGCGGTCCTGCAGCCGCTGGCGATGATGGTCGTCTTTACGCTGTTCTTTGGCCGACTCGCCAAGCTGCCCTCGGCGGGTGTTCCGTATCCGCTGTTTGCCTTCGCGGGATTGCTGCCGTGGCAGCTCTTCTCGAGGGTCATTAACGAATCGACAAATAGCCTAATCATGAACCAACGGCTGATCACGCGGGTCTACTTTCCGCGGATTATCATCCCGATCTCGGTGACGCTTGGGGCATTAGTCGACTTTGCCATTTCCGCCGTGCTAATGCTGGGGCTGATGTGGATCTACGGATTCAAGCCGGGGGCGACGATCATCTGGCTGCCTGTATTCGTGCTCCTCTTGCTCTTGGCGTCGCTTGGCGTCGGATTCTGGTTGTCGGCCCTCAACGTCGAGTTTCGCGATGTGGCGCACGCGATGCCCTTTCTCAGCCAGCTGTGGTTGTTCGTCACGCCCGTCGTGTACCCGAGCAGTCTTGTCCCGGCGTCGTGGCAGGTGCTCTACGGGTTGAACCCCATGGCCGGCGTGGTGGAGGGATTTCGCTATGCCCTGTTGGGGGCCGGGCCCGGCCCGTCACAGATGCTGGCGGTCTCAAGTCTCGTGGCCGTCGGGTTGTTTGTCAGCGGCATCGCCTGGTTTCGCCGGAGGGAACGGGTCTTCGTGGACGTGATCGGCTAGCTATGGCCGCCGTCGCCGTCCGGGCAGAAGGGTTGGGCAAACGGTATCGCATTGGGAAGATGCTTCCCTACAAGACGCTCCGGGACTCGCTCGCCGGCGCGATCTCTGCCCCATTCCGCCGGACCACGAGAGGGCCGGAGGCCTCCCCGGCGGGGAACGGAGACCAGAACATCCTTTGGGCGCTGAAGGATATCTCGTTTGAGGTCGGCGTCGGGGAAGTCGTCGGCCTCATCGGTCGCAACGGCGCCGGCAAGAGCACGCTCCTCAAGATCCTCTCGCGCATCACCGAACCGACCGAAGGCTTCGCCGAGCTCTACGGGCGAGTCGGGTCGCTTCTGGAAGTCGGGACGGGGTTTCACCCCGAGCTCACCGGCCGCGAGAACGTCTTCCTCAACGGCGCGATCCTCGGGATGAAGCGCGCCGAGATCGAACGCAAATTCGACGAGATCGTTGCTTTTGCCGAGACCGAGAAATTTCTCGATACTCCGGTCAAACATTATTCGAGCGGTATGTTCATGCGGCTGGGGTTTGCGGTAGCCGCCCATCTCGATCCCGAGATCCTGCTCGTCGACGAGGTGTTGGCCGTCGGCGACGTGGCCTTCCAGCGCAAGTGCATGGACAAGATCCGCGATGTCGCCAGGGGCGGCCGCACCGTCCTCTTTGTGAGCCATCGGATGAACTCCGTTCGAACACTGTGCAGCCGCTCCGTCTGGCTCGACGCGGGGCAGGTCAGGATGGCGGGCTTGACGGCTGATGTCGTCAATGCGTACGAAGCCAGCCTCACGATGGCCGATCCGCGGCGCCGGGGGGGGCCGGGCGCACACGTGGAGGCGCAGTTCCGCGGGTGGGAGATCGTCGAGCCTCGCACCGAGCAGCCGCATGTCCTGGAGTCTCACGGCCCGCTGAGCGTCAAGATCGTCGTCGATGTCTACGCGCCGGTCCGGCACGGCGTTCACGCCATCACGCTGTGGAACACGGATGGCATCCTCATCTGGGGGTGGGCGACCGACGGCCTCGACTTGGAACCGGGCGCGCACGCGTTCATCTGCGATCTCCCTGGTCTGCCGCTGAAACCGGGACCGTATTCCTGGCGCGTCGGGCTCTACAGCGACGGACGGGTGCTCGACAGGTGGGAGTGTGTCCCGCATATGGTGATCGCCACGGCGGCGCTTGGCGACCGCCGGGATGAGTGGTCGGGTCTTCTCAACATCCCATGTGACTTCCGCGTGGTGGAGGATGGTGTTCGTGAGTAGCGCCCGTCGAACGGTGGCCGTGCGTGTGCCTATCCCGGCATGGGTGCTGAACCGCCTATCGCGCACTACAGCCGGTGCCGAGCCGGTCGTGACCCTCGCCGGAGATCGGGACGTCGAGTGGTCGTGGGTCGCATCGCAGATCCCGACCGGTCCTGGGGACGCGTTGGATTTCGGAACGGGCGGAAGCCACCTCGCGTTTGTGGCCGCGCAGCGAGGGTTCAGGGTCGCGGCCCTGGACCTGCAGCCGGTGCGCTGGGCCTACGCGCACCCCGATCTGTCATTCGTGCAGGGCGATCTGTTGCAGCTCTCACTCCCCCCGCGGCGGTTCGACCTTGTCATCAACTGCTCGACCGTCGAACACGTCGGGCTCACCGGTCGCTACGGGGTCGGCGCGCCCTCGCCGGATGGCGATCTCACCGCCATGGCGTACCTGCGCGGCCTGATGAAGCCGGGTGCGGCCATGGTGTTGACGATTCCGGTCGGACGCGATGCCGTGATCGGGTCCCTGCATCGGGTGTATGGCCCGCAGCGGCTGGGGCGGCTGTTGGACGGCTACGACGTCGAGAAGCAGCAATATTGGGCGAAGAATCCTCAGAACGTTTGGATGCTCGTCGATCGGCCGGACGCCCTGACCGTCGAGCCCTCGGCGCACCTCTACGCCTTGGGGTGCTTCGTCCTTCGCGTGACCGGGGGGCCGGCGTGCTAACGGTCTTCTCCGTCCCCAAGCCCTTTGCGGGACATGTGGGCGTCATCCAGCGCAACGCGATCCGCAGCTGGTCCGTCCTTCACCGCGATATCGAGGTCGTGCTGTGCGGCGACGAGCCCGGGACGAAGGACATGGCGAGCGAAGTGGGGGCGACCTACCTGCCCCACGTGTCGCGAAATCAGTACGGCACTCCCTTGCTGAACTCCGTCTTTGAGGAGGCCGAACGCGCGTCGCATTCGAGTCTGATGTGCTATGTCAACGCCGACATTGTGCTGCTGAGCGATTTCATACCCGCCGTGCGCCGCATCGCCTTTCGGAGGTTCTTGATGGTTGGCCAGCGATGGGATGTTGATCTCACAGCGTCTTTGGATGTCGCGCGACCCGACTGGCAACGAGCCCTCCGGACCGTCGTCCATGAGCGTGGAACGCTTCACCCTCCCATGGGGAGCGACTATTTTGTCTTTCCCACCCACAGTGGTCTCTCGGCGCTCCCGCCGTTCGCCGTGGGCCGGCCCGAGTGGGACAACTGGTTCATCTATCACGCCCGCCGGCAGGGAGTGCCCGTCATCGACGCCACGCGGGCTGTGCGGGCGATCCACCAAAATCACGGGTACGGCCACGTTCCGCAGCGGCGTGACGATGCGTGGGAGGGACCAGAAGCGGACATGAACCGCGAGCTCGTCGGAGGCTGGGATCACGTCTACACCCTTGCCGATGCATCCCACGTGCTGACCCCGACCTGGCTTCTCCCCGCCGCCGGGTCGGCGATGAGACGGTGGATCCGGACCGGCATCTACCGCTGCCGCCGATCGGCGTCGGTGTCGCTGCGTGCATACCGCCGGCTGAGACAAGGACAAGTGTGACCGAACCCATGCCGCTCGTATCCGTCGTGATCCCGACGCATAACCGCGGGGCGGTCACCCTGGTCGCGATCGACAGCGTCCTGAATCAGACCTGGCGTGATCTTGAACTGATTGTGGTCGACGACGGCTCCACCGACGACACGCCGCGGATGGTGGCAGAGCACACGCGCGCGGATTCGCGCGTCCGCTTCATCCGGCATGAGCGGAAGAAGGGCGCGCAGGCGGCACGCAACACGGGAGTCCGGAGCGCACAAGGCGACTGGGTCGCCTTTCTGGACTCGGACGATGCGTGGCGATCCGACAGTCTTGCCATGAGGCTGGAGCGCGCGGTGCAGACCGGGGCACGGGTGGTCCACTCCGAGTGCGATGTGGTCGACTCAGAGGGCGCCACCTCACGGCCGTTCGGCGTCCCTCCGATGGAGGGGCGCATCTACCGGGAGCTGCTTCGGCGACCCGGCCCGATGTTTCAAGGTCTCCTAGTGCGCAAAGAAACCCTGAGGCGCATTGCGTATCTCGACGAATCCCTGGTGGCGTACCAGGAGTGGGACACGGCCATCCGCCTCGCGCGAGACGAGGAGTTTGCCTTCGTACCGACGCCGACCTTCACTTATGATCGGCGTCGCGAGGACTCCATCTCGCGCAACCGGCTTCGAGCGGCGGTCGCGTATGAGCACGTGGTGACCAAACACCGCTGGTCGATCCTTCGCACGGTGGGACCACGGGTGCTGGCGACGCACTACCGCACCGCCGCGGGCCTCTACCGGACCGCGAATCAGGCCGCGGAAACCCGCCGGTGTCTGAGGGCGGCGTTCTTCTTGTGGCCGTTTCGACCCCAAGCGATCCTCCGACGTCTCCAGGCCCGCGCATGAAGATCGGCGTTGTTCCTGTCTCGAAAAGCGGCGGCGTCTACCAGTACAGCGCGACCATGCTGTCGGCGCTGGAGCGTCAGCATCCCGGTGAGCAGGGCGATGAGTTCTTGGCGTTCGTCGAGGAGCCGCGTCACCCGTACGCGCTCGGTTTGCGGCGCCGTGGGTGGGCGACGAGAGCCATCGATCCGCCGTCGCGGCGCGGGCAGGTATGGGAGCGTCGCGCCGTGCGGGCGTTGCGTCGCGTTGCCGGCGACGGCAGGGTGCGTGCGGGCTGGAGGTCGCTCAAGCGCGCGCTCGGGCGCGGCCCCGGTCAAGACACCGCGGCTCTTCCGGACCCCGACGTCGTGCATCGCCGCCTGGACATGAGCCGCTGGTTTCGGCACTGTGGCGTCGACTTGATGCTCTACCCGTGGCCGCGCGCGTTGGCGTTTGAAGTGGGGATTCCGTACGTCATGGCCATTCACGATCTGCAACATCGGCTTCAGCCTGAATTTCCCGAGGTGTCTGCCAACGGGGAATGGGCGTGGCGCGAGTATTGCTTCCGCAACGGGGCGCGGTACGCGACGCTGTTGCTGGCCGATTCGGAAGTGGGCAAGGAAGACATCTTGAACTTCTACGGAGCGTACGGCGTGACGCCCGATCGGGTGAAGGTCCTGCCGTTCCTCCCAGCGTCGTACCTCGCGGTCGAGGTTCCAGAAGATGAGCGGACGCGATTGCGGGAAGCGTATCACTTGCCGGCACGATACCTGTTTTATCCGGCGCAGTTTTGGCCGCACAAGAATCACGCCGGAATCATCCAAGGGCTCGCGCTTTTGAAACAGCGACACGGCCTGTCTGTACCGGTGGTTTTTTGCGGGTCGCATACGGGTGAAATCCGCGACCGGACATTTCGCGACGTCACGGCGCTGGTTCGGCGGCATGGACTCGACGCCGACGTCCGGTATCTCGGCTACGTCCCGGACGGCGACATGTCTGGGCTCTACGCCGGCGCGGAGGCGCTTGTCATGCCCACGTTCTTCGGACCGACCAATATTCCGGTGCTCGAGGCCTGGGCGTTTGGGTGCCCCGTTGTGACATCGGATATCCGGGGCATTCGGGAGCAGACAGGGGACGCCGCGGTGCTGGTCGATCCGAAGTCGGCCGAGGCCATCGCCGGTGGTATCCACCGCGTGTGGACAGATGCGGCGCTGCGGCGTGCGTTGGCGGTGCGAGCCCGGCGACGCCTGGCAGCGTACACACCGGACGACTACTCTCGCCGGCTGAGAGCGATCCTCGAGGAGGCCAAAAAACGAGTGCGCTCCGATACAGGGCCGGTACACGCGAGGTCCTGATCGAGCTGAATGTCTGAGGTGATGGAGGGTGATCGAATGAAGACGGTTGATGATTCGCCGGGGCGGGTGCAGGGGCCACCGGATCGACAGGATGACGAGAGGGGCCTCGATCAGATCTGGGATGAGGATCGCCTGATTGCGCTGATCATCCGCGCCTCCTACCAGGCGCCTGGGGTGAGATTCTTCACCGATCAAAGCTTGTCGCAGCAGGTCGGATACATGCAGCGGCCCCGGGGATATCTGATCGGCGCGCACGTCCACAACAAGCTGCACCGGGACGTGGAGTACACGCAGGAGGTCCTCATTATTCGGAGGGGGCGGCTGCGGGTCGACCTCTACGACGAGGCGCATCGCTTCGTGACGAACCGTGTCTTGGAGCCGGGGGACATCATCCTGCTGGCGTCGGGCGGCCACGGGTTCGAGATGCTGGAAGACGTCGAGATGGTGGAAGTCAAACAAGGCCCCTACAGCCCAACGGACGACAAGACCTTCTTTACCCCTGCGGGGTTGCGCGACGGACAACCCGTATCGCGGCAGCGATCGCGCCCGATCGCGTCGGTCAAGCCCTGATGTCGCTGGCATCTGAACAACTCGTCATCCCCGTCAACGCCCCGGTCCTCGGCGGCAACGAGCTGACCTATGTGCGGGAAGCCGTGGAGACGGGATGGATCTCGTCAGACGGGCGCTTCGTCGCCGAGTTTGAACGGGTGTTCGCCGCGTTCTGCGGGCGGCGCCACGGCGTGGCGGTGTGCAATGGGTCCGTAGCGCTGGAGGTGGCCACGGCCGCGATCAATCTCCAGCCTGGCGATGAGGTCATCCTCCCGGCGTTCACGATCATCGCGTGCGCCACGGCCATCATCGAGCGTGGCGCAACGCCGGTTCTGGTGGACAGCGACCCGGACACCGGAAACATCGACCCTCGCCGGATCGCCGACCGCATGACGCCGCGCACACGGGCCATCATGCCCGTGCACATCTACGGGCACCCGGTGGACATGGATCCGCTGCTCGATCTGGCGCGGGTTCACGGTCTGTCGGTCATTGAAGACGCCGCGGAGGTCCACGGCGCCCTCTACAAAGGGCGCCGCTGCGGATCGATGGGCGATATCAGCACGTTCAGCTTCTATGCGAACAAGATCGTTACGACCGGCGAAGGCGGCATGGTCCTCACCGACGACGACGCGCTGGCCGAGCGCTGCCGGCTTCACCGCAACCTGTGTTTTCAGGGACCCCGCCGCTTCGTGCACGAGGAGCTGGGCCGGAACTTTCGGATGACCAATCTTCAGGCGGCTGTGGGCGTCGCACAAATGGAGCGGATCGAGCAGTCGCTCGGCAAAAAGCGCTGGATCGGTGAGTCCTACTCGAGGCGTCTCCAGGGTATCCCAGGCCTGATCCTGCCGGTTGAGCGTCCGTGGGCGAAACACGTGTACTGGGTGTTTGGAGTGACCCTCGATGACACCGTCCCATTCGACGCCACCGAGTTTGCGGGTCGGCTGGCCGCCCGCGGGGTCCAGACGCGGCCCTTCTTCTGGCCGATGCACGAGCAACCAGTGTTCCGGCAAATGGGTCTCTTCCTCAATGAGCGGTACCCAGTGGCTGAACGGCTCGCCCGCCGGGGACTCTACCTGCCGTCGGGGATGGCGCTGACCGAGGACCAGATCGCGCGTGTCTGCGATGCCGTCCGCGCGGTACTCGCCGGATGAGCCGCGTGGCGACATTTGAGGGCTACGCCGCCTTTTACGACGCGCTCTATCGCGACAAGGACTATGCGGGCGAGTGCGACGTCCTCGAACGCGTCTTCCAATCGTTTGCCGGGTCGCCGGTCCGCCGGATTCTGGACCTCGGATGCGGCACGGGCGGGCACGCGCTCGTCCTGGCGTCCCGCGGATACCGCGTGACCGGTGTGGATCGGTCGCCGCAGATGCTGGCGGTCGCCCGTGAGAAGAGTGACGGGCTTGGGCTCGACGTCGGCTTTGAAGACGGCGACATCCGCACGTGGCGCAGCACCGGCACCTGCGACGCGGCACTGGCCATGTTCGCCGTCCTCTCGTATCAGGTGGAGCACGACGATGTGGCGGCCGTGATCGACACGGTCAGAACGCACCTTTCCCGAGGGGGTCTGTTCGTCTTTGATGTCTGGTTCGGTCCTGGGGTCCTGACCGATCCGCCAAGCGAGCGCACGAAGGAGACGCGGGAGGGTGACCACGAGATCACCCGTTATGCGTCGCCGCACCTCGACCTGATCC
>Ga0334722_10006513_pt1 | contig 11521 bp, 8 predicted proteins | sample C3_bottom_MG_FD_207210 | JGI IMG/M metagenome (GOLD analysis project Ga0334722, IMG submission 207210) | Sediment microbial communities from Yellowstone Lake, YNP, Wyoming, USA - C3_bottom | ecosystem: Environmental > Aquatic > Freshwater > Lake > Sediment | place: USA: Wyoming | collected...
CTGGAGGTTTGTGGGCAAGATCGTCCGGTGTTAAAGCTAGTTGATCCAGACATACAGAAGATCTACCAATTATGCTCTCAGAGCCCTGGCTGTAAGATCGTCGCCCGCCCCATTCGCGTTCTCGGAGAGAAAGAAAATTGGACTTCGGAACAACTTTTCATTTTGCGGACTTCGGGAGTAATAGACTTCAGCATTGGGCGCTTCAAAAGCGAGCAAGGAAACGTGTATATTGTTTTGCTTGTCCCCGACTCTATCGTCGACACGGCTCTAATAAAGCTGCTAGGCGGAAAGTGAGGTAATTCCAATTCCTAGCCAGCTAATCTCGTTCGGTGACATGATGTATCCGAGCGCTAAGAGTCCAAATGAGCTTAACGAAAAACTTGGTGGCAGCGCAATAGATTGTTATGTAAATGAGCTCAAGCATTACGTCAAGCGCAAAGGCTTGACGCTTTTTGGGACGCAAGGGTCAGCAGCTTGGGACGGAATTTACAGAACGCGCAGTTTAGCGGTCACGGCTCTAATCGGCATCACAAACGGAGCTGTTTATCGGATTAACTCAAATGGAACATTCACCGCGTACACTGGAGCCACAGTCACCGTTGGCGGAGTCCCGCACTTCACCGAAGACGGAACGAATGTTTTTGTGGCTCATGGGGGGCGTCTTACCCGGCTTGATACTGTTGGACTTGTCGCTATTACTCTTAGTGGCGGAAATTCTCCAACAAATGTGACATTCGTCTCATATCTAGATGGGTTTTTGGTTTGTGATGGGGCGATAGGTGGGGGCGGAATCGCTGGGGATTTGAATTTCTCAGACGACAAGGATAACGCTTACGAGGCTTCCACTTCTTGGGAAGTATTCAACAATGAAGCTCTTGGTGATGCTTGCACCGCGGTTGCTGTCCAATGGCAAGAGATATTCTGCTTCGGGCCTGAGTCAATGGAGGCAAGCTATAATGATGGGGAATCACCGTTTGCTAGAATTGACGGGGGGATTTCCCCTTATGGAATCATGGCCCCGAATTCGCTTCTCAATGTGGACAACACGCTTTACTTTTTGTCCCGAGTCGACGGAGCGGTTCGTCTCATGCGGCTGGAAGGAAGAAGACCAGTAGTCGCGTCGGAGAGTTATGACAAACAACTTCAAACGATTACCACGATTTCCAGCGGGCGGGCTTTTTCTATCGTGGATGATGGAAAGCCGTTCTACTGCATTTCGTTTCCCGCGCCCGATAATATCACGCTTGCTTTCAATCTGCGCACGCGTCAATGGTCTCAATTCGGCCACTGGGAAGGGGCTTCAGCTGTCGGGACGCTCACGTCTACTGGAACAGCGCCTGCGGATGGCGATACGGTTACTGTTGGAAGGTACACATACACGTTCCGAGCGGCGCTCACTTCACCGTCGGTGACTGGAGAAGTCCTTATAGGCGTTAGCGCCGCTGTTGCTCTTGATAACCTAAAGAGCGCCGTGAATGGGACGGCGGGAGCTGGCACTACTTACGCGGACGGGACACTTGTCAATGACGAAGCAACAGCGACAACCAATACGGACACAACGCAAGTCTTCCAAGCGTTTTACTCAGGCGCGGCGGGCAATGATGTTGCGACTACTGAAACTTCCTCAGTACTCAGCTTTGGGGCATCCACACTTCTCGGTGGAACCGACGTGTACACCCACTTCATCGGTCAATGCTCCGAGTACTGGCCCGAACAGCAAAAAACTCTTGTAGGAGACAGGCGGGCGAATGGCCGGATGTACACGTACTCCGGGTTTAGCGATAACACAGATCCAATTCGCATGGAAATGACTTCCAATGTCCACGGCAAAGGAAATTTACATTGGAAGTTTGGAGGAGCGCTGCTCTTTAATTCGGTTGGCAGCGCGTTTAGGGCGCGGTTTCGGGAGCCAGACGAAACGTTTGAATCCTTTTTCTTCACGGTTCCAACAGGCGCTGGTCTTGTAACTCGTCTTGGAAACTATGTGCAGCGGCAGTATCAGATTGTGCACGAGGATACAGCGGATACGCTTATTCTAAATATGGCCGAGGAATGGTGGGAGGTGGGTTCGCATTAAATGGGAATTTGCCGAACATGGAACGGAAATGCTGCCAATTACATCCAAGTCCCTATCTCGAATTGGACTGGAGGGATATCCGCGTTTTCCGCCGCCGGATGGGTTAAGATCACCGGAGCGCTGCCGGGCGACTACGCTTTCTGCGGGCGTTTTGAGCCAGAGAGCGGGAGTGTTACGGATGGATTCCGGTTTGCTCTTCGCGACTTTGATTCTGGAACAACCAATAAATTAGAGCTTAACATCATCAAAGCCGGGGCATCCACCGGGTACGGGCAGCAGATCACAATCGCTCAAAATGTGTGGACATTTGTGGCTGTCACGTACAGCGACCCAGTTGATGGATGCCGGTTTTACGTTGGCACAACTCCTAACAACATCGCTCAAGTCGGATCAAGTCAAGCTGCCGCCGGGCTCGTAGGAAACATCGGGGATGTGCGCTTAGGCCAGGTTCATCACGAGCAGAGCTCCGGGGCGTTTAAGTATCCGATGAATGGGCTCATGGATCATTGGGGATTGTGGAACACCGCTCATACTCTTAACGCTCTTCAGGCGTTTGCAAATCGCTGCAATGTGGCTGTGTTTCAGGGCAATGCTAATTTCATCCTTACGATTACCGGGGACAGTCCTGAACCCAACGCGTCAACGGCATTTCCTGGAAACGGCGGGGTAATCACTGGCTCTTTGCCGGTTGTCGTAGAATCAACAGGGTGTGACATTGCGGGTGGAGTATTTGCTCCGGGCAATCCCCCTATACCCCCATCACCGCGTATCTCTGGCGGGATTGGCGGTGGTCTAAACGTGCCAACATTAGACTACAACGACGGCGCGGGGGATAAAGGAATTATGCTAGATCCGATTAAGAATAACGCCAGAGAGGTTCAAGCTCCGGACTTTGGGGATACTAAAGGAAAAATTAGAAGGAAACAAACAGGCAGTCGAATAGCTCCAATGTTCCGGGGCCTTAACGATCTTGCCGCAAGGATAGGACGTCATGGCGGATAAAGCGCGGCACTTTCCCAACTTAACGACTGAATATCTAGACACGCATGTTAACTTAAAGGTTGCCCCTCCTAATAGCCGCTGCACATGTTGCGCCTGGGTGCAGATAGATAGCGCATTTGGAAATCCCGACCACGCAATTTATGGGGCGATGAATGGAGTTGAGACTGCTGGGTTTTTGTTCAAAATATCTGACCCGTTAGGGGGCGGGAAAATTGTCCACACGCGAGGGTCGCTAGGCCCACTGCAAGCGTCTAGCGTTGCGATTACCACAGCGGGGAATTTCGCGGATAAACCTTGGTTTGTGGCTGTGACAATTGAGACAGCTGTCGGGGTTCATTTTTACGCTGGGAGCGCCCCGGCGGATGTAGTTGAAATCTCATTGGTAACCGGCGGGGATGCGTTTTCCCCTGTAGCTGACCCGCCGGACGCGGACTTTACAGTGCATATTGGAGGAAATCATCATGGGAGTCCTGTTTTTAGCAACCAGCCGATGGGAGGAGTAATTGACCAGGTGGGGCTTTGGTATGGGCATGTTCTCAGCTTAGATCAACTGAAGACAATCGCTGATTGCCAAACACCTTCAACATTAATGAGCACCGCGAAGTTTTTCTATCCTATTACGGGGCAGGCGGATTTTGAGCCCGATTTAAGCCCCGCTTCAAGCGGAGCGTCTATTATCGGAACAACGGTTGTTGACGGATTGTGCCACACCGCCCCCGCGCCACAGCCGCCCGCTTCCTCACCGAAACCGCCGCCTGCTGGGGGCGGGGTTGGCGGTGGTCTCGGAAATAGAACAGATGAATTTGCCGCGCTTATTCAGGTGAGTAATGTGAGAGAAGTAAAACCTCCGTTATTTGGAGTAACGCATACAACCGGAGCAGGTCTGCTTTCTCAGCGGATACACCCGCGTTTTCGAGGCTTAGATCATTTAGCGGAGACTATTAAGCATCGGGGTAGACGATGAGTTTACACACTCCGAAAAACACCGATTCCGACACCTACACCAAAGCGTTCCAAAATAATTTCTGGGAAATCGTCCTCTCTGTTCAAAAGCAGTTTAGGGCGTTTAAGGAATTGCTTGCGGATGTAAAAGCCCTGGAAGGACGGCCACCGGGTGGGTGGGGGGATGGTGACACAGAAGATGGTGAGTATAGTTTAATCCCTGGCCCAACAGGAGCGCGTGGAGCAACCGGCGCAATTGGCCCCCCGGGATTTGGGGAAGATGGAGAAGAAGGGCAAGATAGTCTGGTCCCCGGTCCAAAAGGAGCAACTGGCCCAGCAGGAGCAGACGGAGCAGGAGCAGTGGGACGAGGATATATAGATGGGTATATAATTACGAACAATGCAACAACTAGCAAACTTGATGTAGCTGTAGGGCAATGCCGAGACTCAACACATACGGCTACACTCAACATGACCAGCGCTATTACCGCTAAGGCTCTTCAGACTTCTGGAGCATGGGCCGCTGGGTCAACACAGAATGGTTTGGACACTGGAGCAGCAGCGGCGGACACCTGGTATCATATTTATGCGATTTTGAAAGATTCAGACCAGTCCGTTGATATTATTTTTTCAACATCCGCGTCTGGACCGTCATTGCCCGCTGGTTACACATACTTCCGGCGTATTGGATCATTAAAAACAGATGGCTCAAAGAATTTTATTTCATTTGTTCAAAACGGTGATAATTTCCATTTATCGACTCCTGTATTAGATATTAGCGCAGTGTCGATAGGAACATCACGGGCACTTCAAACTCTCCCCTCAGTCCCCTCTGGGATAATAGTTGAGGCGTTGACAGTCGTAGCTTGCGACCACGCTACTTTAAGATCTGATTTAAGAATTTGTGATCCAGCATTAGCAGACGTGTCTACGAGTGGCACAGAGACTTTGACCGTTAGAACTGAGGCATCAGGAGTATTTGCTATTGCTGGAGGTGGCGCAATGAGGATCCGCACCAATACCTCTCAGCAGGTTGCCGCAAGAGGCGATAATACATCGATGCGAATTTGGATTGGTGTGTGGGGTTGGATTGATGCAAGAGGAAAACAATAGTATAATACTTGTGGGGTGAAAAAGGAGAACTATAATGACGGGAACACCGCGAAGAGTCCACGGCCCAGCGCAAGTCTCAAACGCAGCAGCTACAAAATATACTGTGCCAACGGGAGTAAAAGCGTGGACGCGGCATATCCACGTACAAAATCCGTCGGGCAGCGCTGTGACGTTTACACTGTCCATCGGCACGGATGCCGCGGCAACTCGCATCTATGATGCTTTCAGTATTGCCGCCGGAGCCCATGAGAATTACTTCGGACGTCACACTTTGGCCGCCGCTGAAATTATTCAGGCGTTTGCCGGGACGAATAATGTCCTCGTTCTGACCATTGATGTTGACGAAGCGATTGTTGGAACACCGAGCGCGTAAAATGGGCTGTTTGCCGGAGCATTTGAAGAAAAAGCATGACGACTGGCCCTGGCCTTTCAAGTATATCCCCCGCTCATGGACAGCGTTTTGCGGGAAGGACCCCGGGTACAGTCCAATTCCGAAGCGGGGAAAGTATGTTTTCCACAAATGGCCGCCATACTTTGCGTTTACGCTAAGAAATGGATGTCATTTTCGGATTGGAGCAAGATGGGACGATGTGGATAAATACTTTGAGTTTCCCAGCTTTAGCATTAAAAGATTGAGGTAACATCATGCCAATTGATTGGACCGAAATAGCAAAAGTAGCAATACCGGCTGCTGTCGCGGGGGCAGGAGCGATAGCAGGTAAAAAATCTAAATCCGGGGCAACCAAACAAGCTCGAGCTGATGTTGAAAAAGCGTATCAAATCGCGCTGGAGGCGTATAATCGAGCCCACGGTCAAGCTACAGACATCAACAACTGGATGCTTCAGTCTTCCTTCGCTCCGCTTAATTTTGGATACCAACAAGGACGGACCGACTTCCAAAACGCTCTACTTGGTGGCCAGCAGGCCCTTGCTGGTGGCCAGGCCAATGTAGCAGACATTCTAGGACCGTACACCGGGGCAGGTCGCAAGGCAAGTGGAGAAACTAACTTCCTGCTCTATGGAGCGGGACAAGGCAGCACCCCAGCGCCAACGGCTGGCAATTTCCCCGCTCCCAGCCCAGGATCATTTAGTCTTCCGGCGGACTTTAAGGGGTTTAACATTGCCGCGCCTCCTTCATTTGGAGGAGGAGGAGGAGCGGGCAGCTCATCGGGAGGATCATCGAACGCCCTGACGTCATTTGCTCCGCACTTGGCCGACAACAGAACTCCCTCAAGCATGGCCCCTACTATTGGTAGCGCAGTAGGCGGTCCAATTGGCAGCGCTATAGGCGGTTTGATAGGACGGCTAACTCGGCACAACAGGGAGAAAGAAGCAGCTTCTAACGCCGCTAATGAGTTCTCCGACTGGGTGTGGAAAGAAGTAATACCGACAGCGAAGTCTGAAAAGTGGGACTCTGGAAAATTAAAAACTGTAATAGATTCAGGAAAGAACGACTATTCAAACTGGCTGAGTGGCACATTGAAAGATCAAGGCGTAATTCAAAATAGCCAGACGTCACAATTTGGATATTTGGACAAAGACCTAGCAGGCGTATATAGTAATTGGGGAGTCGGAGGAGAAGGAGTCGGATAAATGGCAAGTCCATCATGGAGTTTCAATAGCGGTGTTATATCTGATGTGAACAACCCCGGCTGGTCTTATGACTTGAGTAAACAAACCGGAAGCGGCGCGGGACTTAGCGGAGCGCTATCCTTGGCTATGGGGGATTGGCAGAGCAAATTTGACCCTGGGCGTTTGCTTATGTCGAACGATCTGACAGCCGCAAATCAAGGGATTAGCAAGCAGGCTGGGGATTGGGGGTCGAAACAAACTTGGGGAATAAGTCCCATGGGGAATAGGACAGATATTGCGCCCTCTCAACCAGGCTTCACCCCATCTATGGGGGCGGGCAGCTCGATAGGCGCGAATGGGCAGATCCTAAACGCCCAAGGACAGCCACAAGGGACGCCACAAAGGACAAACGCGCTGCTCGGTGGCGCAGCGGCTGACCCTCGCATCCAGGCTTATAAGGACGCGCAAGCTAAGCAAGCGCAGTTCAACCAATTAACTGCAAGCTCGAACCCGCTAATTCCGGGGCAACCTGGAGGGGCGGGCGCGGTCAATCCAGCAGGCGCAAGGCCAATAACACAGTCTCTTGATGAACTAACAAGTCCGGCGGATAAACTCGCAGCGGCCAACGCTGGAAGAGCGGGCGCGGCTCCGGGTGGACTGCCGCCAGGTTTTGACGTTCGCTTGGGCTCAAACGACCCAAATATAAATCACCAAGTCTATGGGACAAACTACTTCCCTGGCAACCTCCCTGGCTTTGAGGGAATAAAGACTAAGGAGCAGTTCTTCGCGCTAACCCCTCAGCAACAGGGAGACTATCGAGTCGCGTTGCAAAAACAATTTCAGGCGTCCCAACAACCTGGGCAGGGTGGAACGGCTCCTGCTGGATCACAACCTGGATTAACCCCTGAGGAAACAGCTCAAGGTGTTATCCCGCCTCGAACAGGACCCGGCGCGGGTCGTGGATATCCGTCTAATTGGAATTCTAATAACAATCCAAATCTAGGCGGGGACACTACTTTTGCGACGAACCCAGCTACCGGGGCGAGTTATGAGGTTTCACCAATGTACCAATTTCAGAAAGAGGCGGGGGAGAAAGCCATTAACCGGCAACTGCGAGCCCGTGGAAGGTACAACTCCTCGGTGGGCATTAACGCCCTGGCGAATTTTAATAACCAGCTGGGGGCTATGGAAGCAGACAAGCAATATAATCGAGTCTTTGACCAGCAGAAACTAGGACTTCAAGCCGCGTTAGCCCAAGCGCAATCACAGGGAGCTTCAGCGGAACAATTGGCAGAGCTATACACTAGACTGGGCGGGGCTATGGGGCAAGGGTCGCAAAACTACGGGACGAGCGTCGCTGACCTAATCCGCATTTATGGCGTGGAGCAAGCCAGAAATATTCTCAGCCAAGGGGGAAATTTAGCTGGTCTAGCAGCTTGGCAAGCTAATCCACAGGTTGGGCTGGGAATGGCGCAAGGCGCAAATGACGCCGATTTTTGGGAAAAATTAGCCACTATTGGCGGACAAGGGTTTATTGATTACATGAAAAATCGACAATAAAATGCCTTATCAAGACCCACTATTACAGATGGTTGAGAACGCGGGGAATATTAATCAGTATCGAACCGCTGAAGCTCGTCAAAAAAATCTCTTGCGGCAAGAGCAAATGTTGACGGATGAAATGGCTCAAAAGCAAGCGGACCAAGCTGGCCTGCGCTTTCAACTGGAAACATCTCAAGCGCCATTGGGCGGAGTCCTTACGGAAGGTGTTCCCGCCGGTGGTGGATTAAGCGCCACAGCGCCGCCCGCTCTGCCTGACCCTGACAAGGTCGCGTTGGACTATTTCGCGCCGCGTGATCCGGTGACGCACGCTACTATCATGCAGAACATTGCGAAAATGGCGGAGGAAGTAGAGAAAAGGTCAGGCCCCCAGGAGGCAACCGCTTTTTTCAACAAGAAGACAGGGATGAACCTTCAAATTGACAAGCAGGGAAAGATCGTCAGTGTGAACGATAAAGGAGTTCTTATTTCCGGAATTCAGAACCCGCAAACAGGGGAAATTCACGAGGTAGGACGACTGGGAAAGCATGAGCCTATCTCAGTTAAAGAGGGCGAAAAACTTGTTGACCCAGATACGCTGAAGACAATCGTGGAGGGGACTCGGAAAGAAACGGATAAATCAAAAGAGGAGCAACTTGCGTATGATGCTTACGCCGCCGCGCACTCGGAGCTAGGGAAGACAGGGAAGCAGTTAGACCCGCGTCAAAAAGTCGCGGCTATCGGGGACTTCAAACGGCAAACCGGATCAACAGATGAAGAAATGCGAGCCGCTCACCTCAGAGTGCTTAAACTCACGGAGCAGGAGAAACAGCTTGATTTGTCTGAAAAACGCAAACAGGCGTCTGACGAGGCAATCAACAAAATTGCCGCCGATATTGTAGCTGGCAATATTGCCCCTCAGCAAATGACGCAACTCCTAGGGCGCGGGGGAAAAGACCGCGTCCGAATTTTGTCCGCTGTGGACAAAATTAGTCCGGAGTTTAAATATACGGAAGCGGCGCAGAATTACCAAGCTGGCATCACCAACCAGAAACAGATCCGGTCCCTGGATGCCGCTGACCAGTCCCTTGCTGTGCTGGCTAAAGCCTCCAAAGAGTTCAACCGGACAGAAGTCGGAATTGTAAATGATATCGTGTTAGCCGGAAAGATTCAGGTCAACAACCCTAAGGCGATTCGATTTCAAACAGCTCTTACCGGAACGATTGACGACGTTGCGTCCGCTTTATCCGGGGGGGGAGTGGTTACTGACGCGGGACGAGCGCAAGCCACAAGAATTTTTAAGACAGCCTATTCGCAAGGCGGATTGGATGCCGCTCTAAGCGAGGTTCATGACCTGCTGCAAGCAAGACGGTCCGCGTTTGCCAAGGGCACGACTTACGAACAGAAAGAAGTCCTCCCTCCGGGAGGACGCACACGAATGAAGGACCCTAACACGGGAGAAGAGAGAGACGTTCCGAACAATTTTGTAGAAAAAGCTAAACAAAGAGGACTGGTAGTGGTCCAATGAGCGATATTTGGGAAGGACTCGAAACTGAGACAACTCCCTCTGTCATGGCAAAGCAACCTGACATTTGGGAAGGTTTAAGAACTGAGACAGCATTATCCGGGGAAGAGCAACGCGCTAAAAGACTCCTCGCGGCGTCTCCTGATGAGTTGCGCAATATTCACTTCGGGGAGAACATCCCAGCGGAAGCGCAAGCTCAACCTAAAAATGTCATTTCTCAGTTCTTGCAAGGCGCGCTTGTTCAGGCCCCCGCCCAGGCTATCGCGTCCATACCTCAACTTCCTGCGCTCGCCTACAAGGCCGCGACCCAACCTAATCAGGTCGCCGCAAGTCTCTTAGCCGCTCCTGGAGAAGAATACCGTAAACTGTCTGAAGGAACGCCGGAAGAAACAGGCCAGGCGGTTGCTAACATTGCTAGCATGGCGCTTCCAATGGCCCCTAAAATGGCTCAACTCACCAAAGCCACAGGCGCTGCCGGAATTGAGCTGGCCGCCGGTCGGGCGGGGGCAGCAGCGCGGAAGCTTATCGGTTCTGAACTGAAGCTAGCTAAATCCGAACAACTCTTCAGCAAAGATCCTGTAAAAGCTGTGATTGAAGAAAAGCTCACTGGAAATTCACTTTCAGACTGGAAGGAGAATGTCACAACCCGAAAGCAAGAACTTCTGAACTCAATAGAAGATACTCTTGCCAAATCAAATAAAACAATCCCAGTGAACGACATTGTAAGCAAACTAGACCCGGAAATCGCAAGGATCAAAGCATCCGTAGGGATCACAAATAAGGAAACTGTCCTCAAGAACATCGAAATTTTGCAGGCTGAGATATTGGACAAATACCCGGACAAATTGACACTGCCGGAAGCTCTCAAACTGCGAAGAGAAATAGATGATTCTATTTCTAGATGGACGCCGGACGCTGTCGAGCAGAGCACCAATAGGGCTAAGTATGAGTTACGGACAGGTATCAACCGGGAAATAGAGAGCCAGTCCCCGGGGATAGCAGCAAAGAATCGCCGGGCTTCCGAATTGATAGACGTTGAGCACGCCTTAGATCGGCGGATACGACAGACGGAAGGGCATAACATTACTGGATTAGGGGATATTGGAATGGGCGCAGCTGGTGAAATTGCTGGTCACCTAGCAGGCGCTCCGTTTGGGGTTAGTGGCGCTGCTGCAATAGCCGCCAGAAAAGTTCTTGGATCAACAGCAGTCAAAACCCGAGTGGCAAATTTTCTCGGAAACTTAGGGACGAAGGAGAGGGCCTTATTTCAAGCGCTGCCGGAAGAGCTGCAAGCTAGTGTGGCGGGCATTAAGATGAGTCAAGAATCACAGCCGGAAATATCCGCCCGGCTTGCAAAACAAAGGGAGCGAGAAAGTAATTTTGAGTTTGATACTCTTTATAAGCGGCTCATGTCTGGTGAGCCAGTGGAAAATGTTCCTTTGTCGGACGCTCAAAAAGTTTTAGATCGTCTAGATGCTGCTCCGGGGGATAACCCGGCGGTGCGCAAACAAATGAATGAGATTGTTTCTAAGGAAGGAGCGGGAACCAAGATGAGCCAAGGAGAGTCCCCAGACACATTTGAAACAGTGATCGGGTATAGGCCAAAAAGCAGCACTATTGTGCTAAACGACGCTGCAATGGATAGGCTCACCAAGCTGACAAATTCAACTTATCTAAAAGGAGCAGAAGCAACTCCAACTCAGGTTGCGAAACTGAAAAAGGCCATGCCAGAGGTTTTCAAAATGGTTGAC
>Ga0334722_10006514_pt1 | contig 11519 bp, 9 predicted proteins | sample C3_bottom_MG_FD_207210 | JGI IMG/M metagenome (GOLD analysis project Ga0334722, IMG submission 207210) | Sediment microbial communities from Yellowstone Lake, YNP, Wyoming, USA - C3_bottom | ecosystem: Environmental > Aquatic > Freshwater > Lake > Sediment | place: USA: Wyoming | collected...
GCAAGGATTGGAAGGAGTTGTTCCGGCAGGTAGAGGGACGCGGCTACCGTACCGACCTGAGTGCAGAAGAAGCGCGTAAGATTGCGCTTGAGCAGGGCGTCGAGGCGCTCGTGGCCAAGGGAGCGAGGCTGAGCAAGTCTGTCGTCTTCCTCGATGAGGTACACCGATTGTCCCAAAAGCAGCAGGAGCAACTTTATACCCTGATGACGAAGAATATACTCTATTACACAGAAAGGAACCCACTGACGAAGGCCATGGACATGCGGTGGACCCCTGTCCCTCTTTTTACATTGTGCGCCGCGACAACCGAAGAAGCCAAGCTTGAAACTCCCTTCTTGAATCGCTATCCGCTGCACTTCAAGCTGGAGCCATACACCGCCGAGGAACTCGGTCGAATAGTCGCCAACGCTGTCGCCAAGGCGAGGTACACGGCGACGCCAGAAGCCATAGATGCCATAGCCCGTCGGTCACGCGGCGTGGCGCGTGTCGCCTTGAATTTCTTCTCCGCAAGCGCCAACTACGCGCTACTGAGGAACAGCAGGCAGATAGTCATCGATAGGGACATCGCGGATTTGGTATTCTCGGATGCGCACCTTTGCATCGATGAACGAGGGCTGACACTGGAAGACCTGCGTTACCTTTACGCCCTATACCTCGCGGAGCGTCCGGTGGGTCTCAATAATCTGGTTAGCATAATGGCCGCCGATGCCAAGAATGTCTCACAGATTATCGAGCCGCACCTTATCCGGCAGGGCCTGATTCAGATAACGCCCTCGGGACGAATAATCAGGCGGGCAGGCATCGACCATCTCAGGAAGCACCCGTTCCTTCCGAAGCTTGCAGTCGGCTCGGATTCGCTCAAGGAGGCAATCAACAAGGACGCTGTGTTCGAGGAGGTCCGGTAACGGCGGGAGGCTCACGCTTCCCGCCCTGTAGACGACCTCCCCGCCAATAAAGCGGCGGCAGCCCCTGAGGTGGCTATAGAGGCCCGCAGGGAGCCCGTGGCCCGCCAGTCTTCTGTGCCCATATTCGCCTTATTGCGCCGCCTGATGCTCAGGCGGGCGCGCCCCTTTTTTTGCCCTTTTGCCTGCCAAAACTGCCTGCCGACGGACCTTCCTTGTTCCCACAGACCTTTGGCCTGCGGGCACTTGTCCATCTCGAACAAACATACAAGTAGCAAGAACAAGTTATTAGGGCGATGTCTAATGTATATCAGTAAGCAGGATAGTCAAACGGAGGCCGATGAAGGGGAATGGCTACACTAACATGCTCTAACAGCCATAGGAGGTGCTACGTGAGAAAGAAGGTTAGCAGGTATCTGATGCTGGACGCCCTCACGACCGAGGGCGTCACTGCTGCGGAGGCAGCAAAGGCACTGGGGGTAACGGAGGGTAAAATCATGAGGCTCTTGAACGAGGGCTCGAAAGCAAACCCAGAGTTGGCCAACAAGTTCTACACCCTGTTTGGTATACCACAGGAGCTTCAGGACTGGCCATGCTCATCGTGCCCCAGCGTGCTTCACGATTTCAGCCTGTGCTTCGATGTCTGCCCTGGAAACACATACGCGGCGGCTGTCAAACTCGTCGTATAACTCACTGCGGGAACGGGCATGCAGTGGCATCCCATCCCCCTAACTCAAAGGAGGAAGCATAATGGACAAAGAACTAAAGGTGCGGATCAAAACGGAACTGCTCAAGAGCGGGATAAAGCAGATGGACCTCGCTCAGGCACTTGGGGTTTCAGAGAGCTTGGTGTCCCGTGTCGTAAACGGCCATATCAAGTCCTCGCCGGACCTCCGCAAAGGAATTGCGGACATGCTCGACGTGCCCGAGGAGGCTTTATTCGGCGGGTGCGAGACATGCTCGGGAGACTGTAGCTGCGAGAAGTAATTTATACGGCGGGTTCGTTGCGCGAGTTCGATACCCGCCTTTTTTCCTTCTATTATTATGTCTCCCTACCAACCAACTGGCCTGCCTCGATCTCGCTATTTTTCCTTGACAAGAATCTTCCTGCCATGTTATAAGATGGATAAACATACAGATAAATCGGTAAAAAAATGCTTGAACTAAGAGAAATTATCCATAAATACCAAGAGTTACTGGTCTCACCTGCTAAGATGGTGACGGGTATGGCGGCGGCATTGCCCGCCCTGGCCAAGGCACGAGGGTGGACAGTTATCTTGTTAAGCGAGAGCGAGGCGTCCAGCGAAACCTTTTCGCAAGAAAGAGACCGCCTGTTCAAGTCGCTACGTGTCGCGGCCGTGCTATCCATAGACGAGAAAACATACGCGCTGATTTCGCCAGTAGCCGAAAAGTGCGAGGAGATATGGTATCTGGGCAGTAGCTCGACAGCCCTTAAAGTGGAAATAAAAGACGGCTATGCCTCGGTGAGCACGGAGGATACGCCCCTCCCGGAACTCTTAGCTAAAATGACCGAGGATAATGTCTCGACATTCTGCATCCCGTCATCGGAGATAGATGCCAAGTTCCGCATCGACTTCCGTTACTACGACCCTAAAAACGTCGCCGTCGAGGCAAAGTTGTCGGGATGCCCTCCCCTTGAAGACTTGGCGCTTTCGCGGGGCGGGCTACATACGAATTTCAGGCGAACACCCGAGGCTTCTTTGGAGGGTGAGCTTATCGAGTATCTGCGGGCATCAGGCGCGAAGCTCAAACATCATGAGGCGCTCTTTCTCGGGCTGGAAAACATTTCTCCGGTCGGGAGTATTATGGGAACGCCCTTTCCCCAAAAACTAAAGACAAGACCAAGGACAAAGCCTGCTATCCGTGGAGAAATAATTATCTCGCTTGCTGGACCCAAGGGAAACAAGGGCTCAGCGGGTGATACTCTCGGACAGGCTGCAATTATTGAAGAGAGCGGCGAGTTTTATGTCCCTCAAACATTTGGTATCGTTACGCCGCTACCTGGCGTGGACCCATATTTCCTGTTGCATCAGTTGAGCTGCAAGGATGTTAAGGACCAGCTTGAACGGCTGAAGAAGCCGGTGAATAAGTACCAGATGCTCGTCACCAAAAGTGATTTCAAGAAAGTCAGGATTCCCGATATGAGCGACGAGGCAAAGGAGGTGATCGCAAGAAAGCAGCGGCATTGGATAGCGTCCTTTAAGCGCTTAGTCAAGGAACGAGAGGAAAGCTGTAAGGGGGTGGCCGAATAGGAGCGGTTTTTTTTGAGAGATTATCTTACCGATGCAACGGTAATATTGCGGCACGTGGAGGTGTAAGAGATGACAAATGGCTGCGTTAGCTTTAGCTTTGACGATCTGAAAATCTTATCATGTACCGAAAAGGATGAAGTGATTTTGAGATGCTCAATAGATTTCGACGAGGACGGCGTGCTTTATGTATCGAGATCTATGTTCGTGGCGATGCTTAATGAATGGCTAAACCAAAAGCAGGCTCTCTGCAAAATATGGAAAGGTGAGTTCTGTGGGATAGGTGATGTCTACGTGGCATCAGAAGAAATTACTTACAAGAACGAAGCTGATATGCCTTGGCTGGCTCATTATCGAGAGGAAGGCGAGCAAGAAATTCAGCACGTGAAGGGATTCGTCGCGCTTGACTTTGATGTCGATATGGAACATGGGTAGGCCCGACGGCATCGGAGATTGTCTACAAGCCTTCGGGAACAATCGAAGAGATACTCGGCAAGCAAGCGAAAGGAAGAGATATGGTTTACAAGATGGTATACATGCCTGTAAAAAATGACGAGGTGACGGGGACCGAACAAGAATTTACTTTAACGGATAAGTCTGCTGCTATTGCAGCTGCTAAACGCCTTATAGAAAAACGTAAGCATGTATACGGTTTCTATGTAGAACTTTACAGTGAAAAGGGAGAGCCGATACTCAAATGGGGAGAGCGCCTCAGTAAAGAGAAAGTAGCCGTAACCAGTAAGAGAAAACGCGCAGTATAATCCATGACTCTTTACGCTCCCGAGCTAATAACTATTGAGCAGTTTGCCGAGCGCTTCGGCGTGAGCAGGTCAACTGCGTTCAATTGGAAGAAAAACGGGCGGCTGAAACCCGGAAGGCACTATATACAGATAGGGAGGACTATCAAGTTCTTATGGGAGCCTGACCTCTTGAACAAGCTTCACGAGGACTGCCTGCACAAGGAGCAGTCAACGCCCGTAAGGAAGAAGCGGCCAAGACCAAGGCCGGTGAGCATAACGGGAGGGAAACCGTCCATCGACCTCGGCTATTGATAATCTCGCCCACATGGGGTAATCTCCATGGTGGACTGAGATCAGATAGAAAGGAGGTGCGACGGAAAGTAAGGAGGCAGCCATGGGGATACTTATACCCTTGGCAAAGGTCCCCGGGACGCTCAACCGTGAGCGGGCGGGTTCCGTCACGAGGAAGAAGGGGTCAAAGAAGCTTTACGTCAGCTTCTACTACAATGATGTCCGTGTTGTTAAGTCAACGGGTCTTGACGACACGCCAGCGAACGAAAGGAGGGCAAGGGACTGGCTTGACAGGCAGATCGACAAGATAGCCGACGGCACGTTCAGGTTCGCAGATGCCTTCCCTGGGGCGACAGCAGAGGAAAAAGCCTATCACGCAGCGCGGGAAGGGTGGGACTATAAGCCTGAGCCACAGAACGTCCTCTTCGGTGATTACGTCGGCGTATGGCTCACCAGGATAATGATGAACTACCCGTCGGAGAACAAGAAGCGCGACTACAGGCAGGTCATAGAGGATTGGCTTCTGCCTGAACTGGGCGAAAAGACTTTCTATCAGATCAACGGAGTGCTCCTTCAGGAGTTTCTGTCGAAGCTGAAATGGCGGTCAGGTAAGAACGAGGGTAATAGGTTATCGGCGGCGCGCATCAGGAACATCTTAAGCCCGCTACGGGTCATATGGAACGATGCGTGCGAGGAGAATCGGTGGTATCTGCCTGACCCCTTCCGGTTCCTTGCCAAGCACATCCCCAAGGAGAGGAAGAAACATCCAGTTGTTTTGCGGTTCGACGAGTGGGCTAAGGCATATGAGGAAGTCAGACCGTTCTACAAGCCCGTTACGAGGCTCATGGTGCTGACAGGGATGATAGCGTCAGAGATAGCAGGTCTTCGCAGGAAGGATGTCGGGGATGGCCACATCCTGGTTCAGAACTCCATAGTCCGAGGCCATGAGAAAGAAGACCTGAAGACTACCTACCGCTTCAGGAAGATGCCGATTACAAGGGCCGTCAGAAGCAGTCTGGATGAGGCAATGGCGCAGTCGGAGAGCGAATATATCTTTACGATGGAAAGCGGCAGGCTCTTTGACGTGGATTCCTTCAGGAAGAACGTATGGACGCCCGCGCTGAAGAGGGCAGGCATTGAATACAGGAAGCCTTATGCCGTCCGCCATACATTCTGCGCCTGGTCCTTTGCGGTAGGGGTGCACCCTAACAGGCTGGTGAAGCTAATGGGGCATGGGTCCAAGAAGATGGTCTACGAGGTTTACGGGGAGTACGTCGAGGACCTCGAAAAGGATGCCACGAAGATAGCCCAATACTTAGGAGCGGATTTCATCGGCCAAGAGGAACCGAGGAGGCCGATTACGGGGAAAGTTGGGGAAAGTTTTGGGGAAAGTCGGCCTTTCCCCGAAGCTAACTGACTGAAAGATAAGAGAACTATTTGGTGGAGGCGGCGGGAATCGAACCCGCGTCCGAAAACCCTAGGCTGTGAGCATCTACATACATAGCCGACTTTTGTTTGACCTCTAAAGCGGCGCCGTCGGCAGGCTACGCTATTTAAGAGGCTGTCCCGGCCTGGGTCTCACCCCGCCCTCACGGGAGGGAAAGCGGGGAAAAGCCCGCGATTATTACACCCTGCCCCGGCCTCCGCGAACCAAAAGCCGGAAGGGCGTTAGCCGCCTAAGCGGCTAAAGCGTACTCGTTGTTGTTGGCGAGTAAGTTGTTTTCCACCCGTTTTACGAGCGAATGGACCTCGGTATGCAGCCCAAGCTTCGATGTCCCCGTCGAAACCTATCGCCCCCCTTTTTATAAGGTTTACAGACCTTTAATATATTATACGGGTTCCCCCGCCGGGTTACAAGTAAAAAAGCATTGATTTTCCGGCCGGAATTTTATATAGTCTACAACCACGCCGTTGAATTTACAACGGGGCCGGCGGGCCTGCCGTAAATTAGGGAATCCAAGGAGAAAGACACAAGATGATAGAGCTGATACACAGATACCCCATCCTGATAAAGGCGCTCCTCGCCCTGGTCACCATAACCTTCATAGGGACCGGCGGCTGGATTTTGAACGCCGAGAAAAAGTCCGAGTTCGCCGCGATGGTTGGCGACAGGAAGGTCACCATACAGGAGTACCAGGAGGCCGTCGCCAGGACCGAGGACCTGTACAGGAAGATATACCAGGGGAACCTGACCGACGATATGATGAAGAAGCTGGAGCCCAACAAGAGGGCCATAGAGGCGCTCGTGGACAAACAGCTTATCCTGCTGGCCGCGGAAAAAGAGGGTATTTCCGTCAGTACTGACGAGCTTGAGAAAATGGTCTGGGACAACCCTTCGTTCAAAGGCAAGGACGGCCGTTTCAGCAAGGACCGCTACGTGCAGTTGCTGAAAGACAACGGGATGTCCCCGGGTCAGTACGAGCGGTCGCTCAGGGAAGAGATGACCATAGAGAAGTTCAGGAAACTCGTGAAGGGCTCAGTGTACGTGACCGAGGCCGAGGTCAGGGACTTCTATGCGGCCCAGATGAAGGCGCAGAACAAGCCTTTCTCCGAGGAAGACTTCAAGTCAAAGATTGCAGAGCTTACACGTTCATACATGCTGGTCGCCCAGGACAAGACCATGAACTCGTTCATGGAGGGCCTGAAGAAGAACTTCAAGGTGGAGATAAACCCTGACATCCTGAAGCAGTCTTAGGCCATAGTCAGGCCGGCGAATTTCGCCATCAGTTTCTTTTTGCCCACGCTCTTGAACAGGACCGTTATCTTCAGGTCCTCGCCCCTGCCTTCCGTCTTCTCTACGATGCCGTTGCCCCATACCGGGTGGCTGACTACCGAACCTGAGCGGTACGGGCTCCTGGCCTCGGCCCCCATCGGGCTCCTCGGCTGTGGGGGGGCATAGACCGCCCTGCCAGGCGCAGCCGTCGCTATTGGCTTCCTCGGTACGGCTGCCTTCCTTATGTCCACCAGTTTTTCGGGCAGTTCCTCTATGAAGCGGGACGGCCTGTTGGACTGGGTCAGCCCGGCAAGCTTCCTCGACATCGCGTTCATCAGGTAAAGCCTCTCCCTCGCCCTTGTCATCCCGACGTAGAGGAGCCTCCGCTCCTCCTCCAGCTCCGAGTCGTCTGATTGTGAGTGTGAGTGAGGGATGAGGCCCTCCTCTACACCTGTTATGAACACCACCGGGAACTCGAGCCCCTTGGAGAGGTGGAGCGTCATCAGGGTTATAGCGGGTGTATCGGCCTTGGCGGTATCCCAGTCGGCGACAAGCGCGACCTGAGTCAGGTAGTCCTCAAGGAGCGGGTTCTCGGTGGTCTCCTCGAACCGCGTGAGCGAGTCGAGGAACTCCTTTATGTTGTCAATCTTGCCCTGGGCGTCTAGGTCGAGGCTCTCCTTTATGTACTCCAGGTAGCGGGTTTCGGCCAGGACCCTTTCTGCCAGAGCCCTCGGTGCGAGCCTTGCCTTGGCCTTAGCCAACCGGCCCATCATGTCCAAAAAGTCGCCTATGCTCTTCTTGGGCCCGCTGGTGAGTGTGCTGTCATCTTTGAGCATCTCCAGGCCTTTGACCAGCGGCAGGTTATCCGGCTGCGTGAGTGCCGAGGCCTTCTTTATAGTGGTTTCGCCTATACCGCGCGGCGGGGTGTTGACTATCCTCTTGAGGCTTACCGTGTCCTTCGGGTTTGATACCGTCTTAAGGTAGCTTATGAGGTCCTTTATCTCTTTCCTGTCGTAGAACTTCATGCCCCCGACCACCCTGTACGGCACGGACGCCTTGCGGAGGGACTCCTCTATGGTCCTGGCCTGGGTGTTGGTCCTGTAGAGCACGGCGATGTCCGCGTACGACCTTCCGTCCGCCACGCACTTCTTTATTTCCTGCGCGAGCTGTGAGGCCTCGGCCTCCTCGTCCGGGACGCGCAGGTATGACACCTTGTCGCCGGCGCCCAGTTCGCTCCACAGCTTTTTCTGCTTCCTGCCGGGGTTGTTGCACACGAGCGACCAGGCCGCGTCGAGTATCCTCTGGGTGGAACGGTAGTTCTGCTCGAGCTTCACAACCTTGGCGCTGGGGTAGTCCTTTTCGAACTCGAGTATGTTCCTCATGTCCGCGCCCCGGAAGCTGTATATGGACTGGTCGTCGTCGCCGACCACGCAGACGTTTTTGCCTTTCCCGGCCAGTAGCCTGATAAGATGGTACTGGGCCTGGTTGGTGTCCTGGTACTCGTCTACCAGTATGTGTTTGAACGTTTCCTGGAAGCCCTTCAACACGGCTCCGTGCTTCTTGAAGAGGATCACCGTGAGCATCAGGAGGTCGTCGAAGTCCAGCGAGTCGGCCCCCTTGAGCCTGTCCTGGTAGACCGGGTAGATCTTCGACACCTTGGACTCGAACCCGAACGGCTGGGCGGTGGCCCGGTACTCGTCGGGCGTTATAATCCCCGCCTTGAGCGTGCTAATCCTGCCGGATACGTCCCTGGGCGAGAACAGCCGCTCGCTGATGTTCAGGTCCTTCATGCACGACTTTATGAGGTTGACCGAGTCGCCGGAGTCGAGGATGTTGAAGTTCTTGCTGTAACCAAGGTGGCCGATGTTGTCCCTTAGTATGCGTGCGCAGGCGGAGTGGAATGTGGATATCCACATCCCCCGCGTCGGGCCTTTTATAGTTTCCTCGACCCTCTGGCGCATCTCCCTTGCCGCCTTGTTGGTGAAGGTTACCGCGAGTATCTCGTCGGGCTTCACCCCGCGCTTCTTTATGAGGTATGCTATACGGGACGTGACCGTCCTGGTCTTGCCAGAGCCTGCTCCGGCAAGTATCAGGAGCGGGCCGTCACCGTGCAGCACCGCCTCTTTCTGCTGCGGGTTTAACTCGTCGAGGAATTTCATGGTTGCTGCCTTTCTTCATCCGGCTGGAAAGGGCCGGCACGAAATGCGCCTGCCCTCCGGCCGTCTTGCCGTAAGTTACTCCACCGTTACGCTTTTGGCCAGGTTCCTTGGCTGGTCCACGTCGCTCCCCCGAAGTACCGCTATATGGTACGCCAGTAGCTGCAGCGGTATGGTCATAAGTATCGGGGTGAGGGACGGCAGCGTCGACGGTACGTGGAACACGTGGTCCGCCTTTTTTTCGAATTTGCCATCCCCGTCGTTCACGAAGGCTATGACCTTCCCGCCCCGGGAGCGCACTTCTTCTATGTTGGAAGCTACCTTCTCGTAGACCTGGTCCTTAGGGGCCAGGAACACCACTGGCATATTCTCGTCTATGAGCGCTATCGGGCCGTGCTTCATCTCGCCGGCGGGGTAGCCCTCCGCGTGTATGTACGATATCTCTTTCAATTTGAGCGCCCCTTCGAGCGCTACGGGGTAGTTGTAGCCGCGCCCCAGGTACAGGAAGTCCCTGTGCCTGAAAAACTTCTTCGCCACCTTCACTATGCCCTCTTCGACGTCCAGGAGCAGCTTCTCCGCTTGGGCCGGTACCTTCACGAGGCCCTCGATGTACCGCTTTACAGCCTCAGGTTCGAGGACGCCGCGGGCCTGCCCCAACTTGAGCGCGAGGAGGAACAGCGCGGTCAGCTGCGCGGTGAACGCCTTGGTGGAGGCCACGCCTATCTCGGGCCCGGCGTGCGTATACACTACACCGTCCGACTCGCGCGATGCGGTGCTCCCGACCACGTTACATATGGCCACGGTCCTGGCGCCCAGCTTTTTTGCCTCGCGCATGGCAGCGAGCGTGTCCGCGGTCTCGCCCGACTGCGTAACGGCCACCAGCAGGGTGGACTTGTCCACTATCGGGTTCCTATACCGAAACTCCGAGGCTATGTCCACCTCGGACGGCATGCGCGCCATCTCCTCCAGCATGAACTTTCCTACGAGCGAGGCGTGCCATGACGTACCGCACGCGACGAACATTACCTTCTTTATCTTTTTGAGCGCCGCGTCAGAGAGCCCTATCTCCTCTAAGTATATATGGCCGGTATCGAGCGATATCCTGCCCCTGAACGTGTCGGTGATCGCCCTGGGCTGTTCGTATATCTCCTTCAGCATGAAGTGCTTGTACCCGCCCTTCTCGGCCATGACCGGGTTCCAGAGCACCTTTGATATTTCCTTCTGGCGCGGCTTCCCCTTGAGGTCCGTCACCTCCACGCCCTCGGGCGACAGGACCGCCATCTCCTGGTCGTCTATGTATATAGCGTCCTTGGTGTGGCTCAGTATCGCGGGGAGGTCGGACGCTATGAAGTATTCGTGCCTGCCCAGCCCGACTACGAGCGGGCAGCCGGAGCGTGCGGCCACGAGGATGCCCGGCTCGTCTTCCTTGATAGCCCCGATGGCATATGCGCCCTTCAACTCCTTGAGCGCACGCCGTGTGGCCTTCACCAGGCCGTCGCCCTTCTTAGTGTATTCCTCTATGAGGTGCGCTATGACCTCGGTGTCGGTCTCGGACGTAAATGTGTGGCCCTTTCCGACAAGTTCTTCCTTGAGCGCCAGGTAGTTTTCTATGATGCCGTTATGCACCACGACGAGCTTGCCCGCCCTGTGCGGGTGGGCGTTCTCCTCGGACGGCCTGCCGTGCGTGGCCCACCTCGTATGGCCGATGCCTACGTGCGATTCGAGCCCCTGGCCCTCTATCGAGGCCTCGAGGTTCCTGAGCTTGCCGGCGCTACGCCGCACCTCTATTTTGCCGTCCCTGAAGAACGCGAGCCCGGCGGAATCGTACCCGCGGTATTCGAGTTTCTTGAGCCCGTCTATAAGTATAGGCACCGCGTTCTTGCCGCCTATGTATCCGACTATACCGCACATAAGATATAACCCCTGTTACTTTCTTTTCGGGTGAAAAGAAAGTAACCAAAGAAAAGCCGTTACGTTTTTTTGTTGTTAATCGCCCGCCGGTTTTTAGCCCAGCCCGGCTTGTTGGTCTGCGGCGTACGTGATATCGCGAGGGCGTCCTCCGGCACGTCTTTAGTCACGGTGGTGCCCGCGGCTATCACCGCGCCTTTGCCGACCTTGACCGGTGCCACGAACTGCGTGTCGCTCCCGACGAATACCCCGTCCCCTATTATGGTCTTGAACTTGCCGTATCCGTCGTAGTTGCAGGTGATGGTGCCCGCGCCTATATTCACGTCCCTGCCTATCACGGCGTCGCCAATGTAGCTCAGGTGTGAGGCCTTTGCGTCGTCGCCCAGGAAGGCCTTCTTCAGCTCCACGAAGTTGCCGGCCCTCGCCCGCTCGCCGACCCTGCTTCCGGGCCTGAGGTGCGCGAACGGCCCTACCTGGGCACCGGAGTCCACGCACGACTCGGTTATGACGGAGTACCCTTTGACCGTGACCCCGTCCTT
>Ga0334722_10006515_pt1 | contig 11518 bp, 9 predicted proteins | sample C3_bottom_MG_FD_207210 | JGI IMG/M metagenome (GOLD analysis project Ga0334722, IMG submission 207210) | Sediment microbial communities from Yellowstone Lake, YNP, Wyoming, USA - C3_bottom | ecosystem: Environmental > Aquatic > Freshwater > Lake > Sediment | place: USA: Wyoming | collected...
GGATGATGACGTTCGGGATGAGGTCTCGGATGACATTTTGAGCAAGCACGGTTCCGCAAAGACCACAGTAGAGGTTTGTGTCGCCATCCCCGTAGAGGACGGGAAGAACATCGGCCACAAAGATGGTACGAGTGCCTTCGGGCGGTCTCGGAATCACGTGAAGCGGAATGCCAGGCATGATCAACCGCCTCTTCTGTTTGTACGGCTTGGAATGAAATCTTTCGACACATGCGGCCCAATCCTCTTGCGCGCGGAAGCGATGACGAGGGACCATCCTGACAATTGAAAAGTCACCGGTCCGGTAACCAGGGGGCCTCGTGAACCACATTGATAGCGGGGGGTCGATTCATAACGAGTTTTCTGTGCCCCGAGGCGAGCTTCGCTCACCCAGGGTGAGACTCCGGATCACCTGAGGCGTCCAAGGAAACTGTCGCGCCTGCATTCCTGAACCTTTCGTGACTCTGAAGCAGCGTCGGGTAGAATCTATCCGGCGTCCCTTGTCCTCCAAGGTGGAGGATCGCGCGGGAGTCTGTAGTAGTACCGAGCATGCACTCGCGTACTATTCCCAATGTGGGGGAGAAAGGACTATGCTTGGGCCCAACACTCTCGGGAACGCGAAGACTGAACCGCTACAAGAACTCAAGCCTGTTGATCGCGTCGAGATCACCATTGTGGTGGACAACTTCATCGATGTGCTGATGGCTGGCACTCAGGATGTTCAGAGGTACCTTGCCCACGATTTCTCTGATCGCGACCAGCTCGTAGCGGAGCACGGGTTCTCAACGCTTGTCACCGTAGAATCCGCCGGAGACCGAAGTTTGATCCTCTACGATGGCGGGTTAACTCCCACAGGTCTCGGCCGGAACCTTGATGTCCTGAACATCCCCATCAAAGACCTGCGCGCCATCGTCATCTCCCATGGCCATGCGGACCATCATGGGGGCTTGGAGAGCCTCTTCAAGCGGTACGGCCGGTGCCGGTTGCCCTTCGTTATCCATCCCGAAGCTTGGCGTGAGCGGAAGGTCGTGTTCCCCACCGGGACCGAACTGCGCTTGCCGCCGCCGAGCCGGCGCGATCTTGAGGACGAAGGCCTCCAGCTGATCGAGGAGAGGCATCAGACCCTCCTACTCGACGACACCGTGCTTATCTCCGGTCAGGTTGAGCGGACGACTGAGTTCGAGAAGGGGTTCCCAATCCACTATGCCCGTACCAATGCGACCTGGGAAGCCGACCCCATGATTTGGGACGACCAGAACCTCATCGTGAATGTAAAGGGGAAAGGCTTAGTCATCGTGTCCGGTTGCTCGCATGCTGGCGCCGTAAACGTTTTGCGCAATGCGCAGCGACTCACTGGGGAGGAGCGAATTGCAGGGTTTGTCGGAGGTTTCCATCTGACAGGTGGCGTCTTCGAGTCGATCATCGATCCGACGGTCAAAGCGTTCGTCGATGCAAAGGTTAACCGTATCCTCCCCGCTCATTGCACCGGCTGGAAGGCGGTCCACACCCTGGCGCGCGCGATGCCTGAGGCCTTCGTCCAGCCAGCAGTGGGAACAGTTGTTAGTTTCTGAAACGCCAGCCCCCAAGGCATCGGGCCGGCGCCCGGAACTTCCCAGTCGTGTGGGGGCGATTTCTCGGACGCCGCAGGGGTCTTCGACACGCTCAACGTGCGGGGCGAACTACATCATGTCGACCGGGTTCTCGTACAAGTGTGGGGCGCATCGCAACCGGGGCCCGGCCGCCTGGCATAACGGGCACGCCGTGTCTCGACGCCGGCTCGAGCGGGCAATCGTGGACGCGCTCCGCAGCCAACTCGGGCAGGTGACGATGGTAACAGGAACAGGACTCAGAACAGCTTGGTAGCCATCGACAAGGAGATTGCCAATCAAGACCGCCGTACTGCATGGCAAGGCCACTGACACGTTCCTGGAAATGCTGGAGGCCAAGATACGGGAGCGGGACGCCCTGATAGTCGACGTCGACCGCTCACCGCGTCTCAGCCACACCCTGGACCGCCTGCCGCAGTTGGCCGACCAAGCCATCCGAGACCTGCGCACCCTCCTCGCCGTGGAACAGGTCGACAAGGGCAAGACCTTATTGGCGATGCTGGTCTCGGAGATCATCCTGCATCCGGTCGACGGTCACCTGGAAGCCGAGGTACGAGGGAACCTGCAAGGCTTGCTAAAACTCCAGCCCCCGACCGGTGGGCCGAGGGCTGGGTTGAACACAGTTGGTAGCGGGGGGAGGATTTGAACCTCCGACCTTCGGGTTATGAGCCCGACGAGCTACCGGACTGCTCCACCCCGCGTCGCAACCTAGATCGTATCGCCGGTTCGAGGGCGTGTCAACCGCGGCGCTCCTCAAGGCGAAACGCGCCCGCCTTCTCCAGCCCCCGCGCAAGCGTCACAAAGTGTCCCGCACTCAGGCGGAACCCAAATTCGAGACAGATCGCCTCGCCGATCGCCGCCACGCTCCGGCGCCCGTCGGCGAGGTTCCACAGCTCGTCGCCGAAGATGCGCAGCGTCTCCCAGTTGACATGGGCATCCTCCGCCACCATAGACGCCACCAGGGCGGCCATCTCATCGTAGGTCAGGCCGACCACGCCCGGAGGGACGCCGTCGAACGCCCGGCGCGGCACGATGGCGGCTGCCGGATGCACCCCACTGCGGGCCACAGACGCCCGGCGTCTGGCCGCACCCACCGCCGGCCCCGCGTCGAGCACCCGTTCCAACTGTTCCAGCCCCTCCCTGCCCCGATCGAGGAGCTCCGCGACCGCGCGTTCAGCCATCGCCCTCACCTGGGTCGCCATCGCATCACCGTCCGCCAGGTGGAGCGTTGATTGGATGGATCGGACATCACGGTCGACCAGGAACTCGACCTGCCGGACGACGCGCTCGCGGAAATCGCCCGCAGGCGGCGACCCCGCCCTCAGCGCATCGCGCACCGCACGACTCACCCGGAGCGCCGCCTTCGCCGCCACTTCCTGGATGATCGCCGCCGTCTCCACGGCGCCCGCCCGGGCGATGCCGACCGCCAGGCTGCCGAGCACACGCCCGGCGCGCTCGAAGACCATCGGGTCGGTGTGATCCGCGGTCAGCAGCTGCGTGTGGAAGTAGAGATCGGGCCACGACATGAAGAGCGGCGCGGGGACGCCAAACGTCACCCAGTAATGATTGTCGCTCCACGGCGTGTACGGCAGCTGGTGAAAGTTTACCAGCGGGATCACCGCGCCGTTTCGGAACGGCCAGTCGGCCTCTTTGGGAAGCTCCTCGATCAACGCCGCACCCAGATCGTTGACGAAGCTGGGGATCGAGTCGGGCGACCGGTACATCACCAACGACGACTTCAGCGTCGACTGGCGGTGGCCGACCGAATCCAGACACAGTGTCGCCTTGATCTTTGACAGCTCGCCGCGGTGTGTGTGGATGTAGTACGTACTGCCGAGTCCCTCGGCGACGAACATGAATCGGATCGAGCGGCGCGGCCTCGGCAGTTCGCCCGCCCGCACCGCCGTCTGAATCGCCCGGCATAGTTCGATCATCAGCGCCGGCCCCGCGGCGCAGTTCGCGCACGGCTTCGTCCCCGCGGAAGTGTGCGCGATGAAGAACACCGACTCGTCGGGCCGCTCGGCGCCCCTGATGGTGGCGATCAGGTTCACGCCTTCGCCCTCGAACGTGCGCGCCTGCACCAGCGCCCGGACCCGCACCACGCCGTTCCGCGCCAGCTCGGCCAGGCGCTCCGCCGAGTGATAGTCCACCGAGAACGCCCAGGGATTCTCAAACCGGGGCGGTAAGCGCAGGAGCTGCACCGCCTCGGGCAGCGCCTCGCGGGCGCGCCACGGCCGTGTCTGCGAGTGCAGGAAGTCGGTGATGATGCCGGCGGCGCCGTGCTGGCGCGCCAGTTCGGCCGCGTGACCCCACGCCGGGCGCGACTCGCTGTCACGGATCAGGACGGCGTTGCCCGGGACGGGCTTCCCCTCATAGTCGGACGGCGACAGCCCGTGCCCGACGTCGACCACCTGCACGACGACACCCTCCGCCGGCGTGCCCGTACACCACCACGGCAGCGTCGACGGGACGTCGGCGTACGAGAGCAGCCGCTGCTGCACCGGGTCGACGATATCGAGCGTGGCCTCGAGCGGCTCCCACGCGGGCGGCATCGTGCGGCCCAAGAACTTCGTCTCGCCGTCGAGCGGGTAGCGTTCCTCGATGACCTCGTCGGCGCCGGCCTCACGCATCGCCGCGGCGACGTACTGCGTCGCGGCATGATACCCCGACGATCCCGGCGATCGATACCACTGCGTGATGGCGGCGGTGTGATGCTGGGCGCGCATGCCGGACAGATGGGTGCTGAAGATGCGGTCGAGATCCGGATACATGTCAGGGCTGCGACCGGGGCCGCATGGTGACCGACCAGCCGCCGTCGATCAGGATATCCTGCCCGGTGAGGTAACTCGAGGCGTCGGACGCGAGGAAGACGCACAGACCCACGAGATCATCGGGAGAGGAGAACCGGCCCAGTGGGATCAGGTCCACGTTGGACTTGTACCGCGGCGAGTTCGGATCCAGCGGACGATCACGCGCCGCGACCGCCCCCGGCGACAGCGCGTTCACCGTGATGCCGTCGTCCGCCCATTCGACGGCCAATCCTTGCGTGAGCCCCGTGACGGCGCTCTTCGACGCGCTGTACGACGTACGCTTCCAGACGCCCTTGCGCGCCGAGATCGAGCCGATGTTGATGATCCGCCCTTTCCGCTGCGCCTTCATCGTCGGGTAGACCGCCTGGCAGCAGTGCAGGATGCCCCGGACGTTGATCCCCATGATCCAGTCGAAGTCTTCGGCAGTATGCTCGACCGCGGTCTTGTCGACGCGCACCGCGGCGTTGTTGACGAGGACGTCGATGCGGCCCCAGCGGTCGACCGCGGTCTTCGCCATCGCGCGGCACGACTCGGGGTCGGCGACGTCGACGTGCACGGCCGCGGCGTCCCATCCGTCCTTGCGCAGCGCGGCGGCCGCGGCCTCTCCACTCGCGGCGTCACGGTTCGCGATCAGCACCCGCGCGCCCGCCCCGGCCAGTCCGTAGCTCAAACCCAACCCGATGTTGCGGTTGCCACCGGTGACGATGGCCACGCGTCCTTCGAGAGAGAACAGTTTCAACGTGGGAAGCGCCAAGCGTATACACCTCTGGAAGTGATGTGGACACTACCGTGTTCGTCGAACGCCGCACGCCGACCTGCCCGCGGCCCGCAAATGTCTAGATTGCCGGGCGATAACACTGCTGAGGTAGGAACGGCGTAGTTGGTACTCTCAGCGACGACGATGTACGCACGTGGAAGAACCCGCCGCGCAGACCAAACGGGGGCCAAAATCGCTAAACCCGGCGGGGCTAGATCGTAGTCGGTGCGAATACAATCTAGGGCTCGGGGGGCAGATGCGATGAAGCAACGTCAGCCATTGGCCAGACCCAGACGCAAGCGATCGGTTGAGAGGCTCCCGACGTCGATTCGACTCACTGCCCAGTTGGCTGCGGCCATCCGGGACGAGGCCGAGAGAGCTCTCCAGGGATTGTCTTTGTGGAAGGCCGTGGAGGGCGTCGTGCCCATGTTGCGGGCGCCGGGTTTGACGTCTGGCGGATAGTCGAGCTCGTGGAGGAGCACGGCAGCTTCCCTGGACTCTCCTCCACCGACATCGATCTCGCCCAGGCGTACGCCCGGAGTTTCCCGAAAGAGGTCGAATTCCTTCGCCACCTGGCCGGACTGGGAGGGACCTTACGTTGACAGATCTTCCACTGGTTCACCTGATCACCACCGGCGGCACGATCGCCGGGAAGGCGCAGGCCGGCGGCGAGGTCGCGCCCGGGCTCGAGGCCGGCGAACTGCTCCGTCGCATCCCCGCCGTGGGGACCGCGGCGCGCGTGACGGTCGACAACTTCCTAAACGTGGCGAGCGCCTTTGTCGGGTTTGGCGAGATGCTGGCGCTCGCGCAGCGGGTCCGGACGATCCTGGCGGATCCCGGCGTGGCTGGGGTCGCGATCACGCACGGGACGGGCACGCTGGAACAGACGGCGTACTTCCTCGACGTCGTGCTGGACGAGCAGCGTCCCGTCGTCGTCACCGGCGCGACGCGCAATCCCACCCTGCTGAGCGACGATGGACCGTTGAATCTGCTCAACGCGATTCAGGTGGCCGCGTGTCCGAGGGCGGCGGCGCTGGGTGTGCTCGTGGTCATGAATGGCACGATCCACTGTGCGCGCGACGTGACGAAGGTGCACTCGGCCCGGGCGGACGCCTTTCAATCGCCCGAGTTCGGCCCGTTGGGCCACATGGACGAGGACTACGTCTTCTTCGCCCGGCGACCGTTCAAGCGGCTGGCGGCGATCATGCCGACAGGGATCACGGCGCGTGTCGAGCGGATCCCGTCCGGCGCCGACCCGTCAGATCTGTTTCTGAAGACGGCTATCGACGCCGGGGTCGACGGCATCGTCATCGACGCGAGCCGCTTCTCGGCCCGGCAGCTCGATCTCGTGATGGCGGCGCTCGGCCGCGGCATCACCGTCGTCACATGCAACCCGCAGCCGACCGGACGGCTGCACCGCGATACCTACCGCCATAAAGGCGGCGAGTCCGATCTGCTGCGGCGCGGGGTGATCTTCGCCGGAACACCCGGCCTCAAGGCGCGGATCAAGTTGACGGTGCTCTTGAGCGCGGGGCTCGACCGCGACCGGATCCGCGAGCTCTTTCACGCCGAGTGGTCGTAAGCCCGCATCTGCTCCACAAAGTCCGCCAGACCGTCGCGCAGCGAGTAGCGCGGCGCGTACCCTAGCTCGGTCCTCGCCCGTGTGATGTCCATCCGGCACAGGTGCTTCGCGGGTAGGAGACCCGGCCCCACGGTGATGTCGCTGCCTGGTACCAGGTCGCGCATGATAGCGGCAACCTGGCGTAGGGTCGAGGCATCGCCGGTGCCAATGTTGTAGACGCCCGACGGCGTCGACGACGCTAGGACCGCCGCGACACACCCACGCGCACAGTCGCTCACATAAATGAGATCCATGCCCTGGTCCCCGCCCACGTCGAGCCGGTAGGGGCGGCCCGCGACGGCGGCCGCGAGGATGTCGTTCACGGCCCCGGCGCCCCGCGGCTCTCGATGAAACCGCCGCTCGGCCGCATAGTACCCGCCGAACCGCAGCGCCGCGAATTCGAGTCCATGAAGCTCCCTAAACCACGCCGCGTATCGCTCACAGGTGTACTTGCCGATCTCGTAGGGCCGCACCGGGTCGGGCGGCGTCGTCTCGGGCACCGGTTCGTAGTGCGGGTGGCCGTGGCGCGTGCCCTTGAAACTCGGGTACAGCGACCAGGTCGAGGCCAGGACGATGCGCTGCACACCGGACAACCGGCAGGCTTCCATCATGTTGATGGTCCCGCCAACGTTTGTCTGCTCGTTCGCGAGCGGGTGCTGGTTGTACCACTCGCCCACCAGGGCGGCCAGGTGCATCACGCGCGTGGGCTTGATGCGCCCAAACGCCTCGAGCATCTGGGCGAGGTCGCGCACGTCGAGACGCTGATACGGCAGGTTGGGAGTCCCGCCGAGGATCGGACCCGCGTCGGGCAGGATGTCCGCCGCGACGACGTCTTGCCCAGCGGCGAGCAGCTGCTTGACCACATGTGACCCCACGACGCCGGAGGCGCCGCTGACAAGAACCCTCATGATGCCCTCCTCGTGCGCTCGACGCAGTCGGCGACGCCCGCCTCGAGCGACCATTGCGGCGAGAACCCAAAGTCGCGCTTTGCGCGGGAAATGTCGAGTACGCAGTAATGACCGGGCGCAAAATCGATCCCGGGACCGACCTCAATATCCGCGTGTGGCACAGCGGCCCGGACGGCCGCGGCGAACCGTCCGGGGGTGACCCGCTCCCCCGCCCCGATGTTGTACGCGGGGCTCGCAAGACTCGGCGCGCGCGCCGCCAACACGAACGCGCGGGCGAGGTCCTTCACGTAGACGCAGTCCATCACACGCTCGGCCCCGTGGGGAATCACGGTCGCCGCCCCCCGCACGGCGTTGCCGATCATCGCATGGAGCATCCCCATCGCGCGTCCGCCGGGATCACCGGTTCGTTCGGCCGCGTAGTAGATGGCAAACCGAAATGCCGCAAACTCGAGGCCAAACTTTCGCTGGTAGAACCGGCCCATGCGCTCGGCGGCGTGCTTCCAGACCTCATAGGGGCGGTCGGGGTCGAGCCAGTGATCTTCGGGCACGGGCACATACGTCGGGTGTCCGTACGGCGTGCCATCGAAGTCCGGATACACGGTGCGCGTGCTGGCCATGACGACGCGGCGGACACCGGCGCGTCGCGCCGCCTCGAACACCGACATCGTGCCGATCATGTTCACGCCAAACATCACGAGGGGCTCGTCGTCTGACGCGGCGCCGGTCAGGGCGGCCAGATGCAGGATCGTCTCGACGCGGCGCTCGCGGCACAGATCCGCGAGTCGGTCGAGCTCGTTGATGTTCATCTGTACGACATCGACGCGGCCGTCGAACTCGCGGCGCCAGGCCGGGGACGGCGCAGCCGCATCGAGGACGAGCGGCCGCTCCGACCGCTCGACGAGGTCGCGGACCACGTACGAGCCGACAACCCCCACGCCTCCGGTGACAAGGATCGTCAAGATACGCGCCTCCTCAGGTTCTGACCGCGACGCGCTGGCGGAAGAACGCGCGGACATGATCGACGACGTGGGCGACGTCATCGTCGGCCATCTGCGGATAGAGCGGCAGCGTCAACGTCTCGCGGGCCAGCGCCTCGCAGACGGGCAGCGCCCCCTGTTTCATCCCCAGCTGCGTGCGATACGGATCGTCCAGGTGCAGCGGCGTCGGGTAGTGCACCGCACTGCCGATGCCCTGTTGTTTCAGATACGCGCGCAGCGCGTCGCGGTGCTCGGTCACGCGGACCTCGAAGCGCACGTAGGAGTGCCCCGCCCACGGCCGCTCCGCCGGCGGCCGGATCGGCAGGCTGCTCGACCCCAGCATCTCGCGATACAGCCCGACCAGATGCCGGCGGCGCCGGATCCATTCCGGCAGCATCCGAAGCTGCACCCGCGCGATCGCCGACAGCAGTTCCGACTGCCGGTAATTGAATCCGATGCCGTCGTGGACAACTTTGCCGGCGGGTTCGGGCGCGCGCATCCCCTGATGAAACTGCTCGCCGCGGGCGTGGTTGGCCAGCGAGAAGACGCGGCGCACCTTGGTCTCGTCAAGCGACCCTACGGCGCCCCCCTCGCCCCCGCATGTCATCGCTTTGTTTTGGACGAAGCTATAGCAACCCATCTCGCCCAGCGTCCCCACAGCGCGGCCCTTGTACGTCGCGCCGATCGCCTGACACGCATCCTCGATCACGATGACGTTGTGCCGACGCGCTACGTCGATGATCGGATCGAGATCGGCGGGGTGTCCGGCGGTATGCACCGGCATGATGGCGCGCGTGTGGGGCGTGATGGCCGCCGCCGCGGCCTGTGGATCCATGTTGTAGATGTCGGGCTCCACGTCAACGAAGACGGGCCGCGCGCCGACCAGCGACACACAGTGGGCCACGCTCGAGAACGTGTTGGCCGGGATGATCACTTCATCGCCCGGGCCGATCCCGTATGCGACCCACGCCAGGTGCATGGCCGCCGTGCCGTTCGCCAGGTTCGCGACGTACGGCCGCCGGCTCCCGGCACCGGCAAGGTAGGCGCCAAACTCCTCCTCAAGCGCCAGCCCCTCGCTGGGTTCGGTCGGTGAGGTGCGGATGTAGTGCCCGGAATCGATCACCCGGATTGCGGCGTCCCGCATCTCCTGCGTCGCCATCGGGGTAAAGACCGGAATCTGTCTGGCCATCTCATGCCTCCTTTGGCAGTCCCGCTTCGCCTTTCAACCGCGGGTCGAGCGCATCCCGCAGCCCGTCACCAAACAGGTTGAACGCCAGCACCATCAGCGTGATCGCCGCCCCCGGCGCGATAGAGATCCACGGCGCGGTCTGTAAGAACTTCGTGCCCTCGGCGGCCATATTCCCCCACGTCGGCGCGGGGGGCGCGACACCAAGCCCCAGAAAGCTCAGACTCGACTCGGTGAGGATGGCCGTCGAGACGCGCAGCGTCGACAATACCACGATGGGCGACAGGCTGTTGGGTAAGAGGTGGCGCTGCATGACGCGTCCGCTGCCCGCGCCGAGCGCGCGCGCCGCTTCGATGTAGTCGCGGCGGCGCTGCGTCAGGACCTCGCCGCGGACGAGCCGGGCAAACGGCGGGATGCTGGAGATCCCCACGGCCAGCATGAGGTTGAAGAGTCCCCCGCCCAGCACCGCCACGATGGCGATCGCCAACAGGATGAGGGGAAACGCCATCAGCACGTCGACGACGCGCATGAGCGAGTGATCGAGCACCCCGCCATAATATCCCGCCAGCAGCCCCATGAGCGACCCGAGGCCGGCGGCGATCGCGACCGAGACGACCCCGACCAGAATCGACACCCGCGCGCCGAAGATCAAGCGCGAAAAAAGGTCGCGGCCGAAATTGTCGGTGCCGAGCGCGTGACCCGGTGTCCGCGGCGGCCGCAGCCGCTCGAGGAGGCGCTGCTGCAGCGGGTCGCGCGGCGCGATCCAGGGCGCGAGCACGGCCACGACCAGGATGATCACGACTACCAGCAGGCCGAACGCGGCACTGCGTCGTCGCCATAGGATCAGCCCTGCTCGTCGGAGACGTTGGCGTCCGGCTCCCGACGCTGAAGCGTCGGGACCTTTACGAATACCGGATGCGAGGGTCGACAACAGCGTAGCTCAGATCGACCAACAGGTTGACGATCAAGATCCCCATCGCAAAGACCATGATGGCGCCCTGCACCGTCGGGTAGTCCCGCGAGTAGATCGCGTCGACCACGAGCTTACCGAGCCCCGGGCGGGCAAAGACCGTCTCGGTCACGACCGCCCCGCCCAACAGGTAAGCAATGTCGAGACCGATGATGGTGATCACGGGGATCGCGGCGTTGCGCAGCGCATGGCGATACACGACGGCTCGGTCCGCCAGCCCCTTGGCCCTCGCGGTCCGGACGTAATCCTGGTGCAGCACCTCAAGCATCGATGACCGGGTCATGCGCGAGATCAACGCCGCCGACCGGACGCCGATGGCGGCGGCCGGGAGGATCAGGTGGAGGGCCAGGCTGCCCCAATCGCCCCAGGCGCCCGCGCCAAACACGGGAAACCACCCCAGCTTGTAGGACAGAAAGTAGATTAACAAGATGGCAAACCAGAACGACGGGCTCGCCAGCCAGAGCATCGCCACGGTCGTCGTGACGTAGTCGACGGCCGTGTTCCGCCGCACTGCCGTCAGGATGCCCGACGGCACGCCAAGCAGCACAGCCACCAGCACCCCGGCCGCCGCCAGGATGAGCGTAAACGGGGTTTGCGTCGCGATCTCGGTCAACACCGGTTGATTCGTCCGGAAGGACCGTCCAAGGTCCCCCCGCAGCACGCTGGTCACGTAGCTGACGTACTG
>Ga0334722_10006516_pt1 | contig 11517 bp, 9 predicted proteins | sample C3_bottom_MG_FD_207210 | JGI IMG/M metagenome (GOLD analysis project Ga0334722, IMG submission 207210) | Sediment microbial communities from Yellowstone Lake, YNP, Wyoming, USA - C3_bottom | ecosystem: Environmental > Aquatic > Freshwater > Lake > Sediment | place: USA: Wyoming | collected...
TGGGGATCGTCCTCTTCGTCCTGTGTGCCTTCGTGGGCGCCGCCTGGGTCAGCGCCCAGGAGAAGCCCCTGGATAATTTCGAGATCATCAAGTTGACCAAGGCCGACATGGGCGACGACGTGATCATCGCGAAGATCAAGTCCGCCAAGGCCGTCAAGTTCGACACGAGCACCGAAGATCTCGTGGCGCTCAAATCCGCCGGTGTCAGCAAGGCCGTCATTTCCGCCATGCTGGATCGTTCGGCCGCGCCCAAGGCAGCGGCGGGCGGAAGCGCAACCGCGGACGCGCAGGTGGAATTGAAGGCGACCGACGGCTCGGCGGATCTGAAGCCGGCCTACGGCCTCAAGGAAACCTCGATGGTGCCCTTCCGCGGGCAGGTGGGCTGGCTCAAGTACGACGGCCGGACAGCGGCGGTCCGCACGAAGGACCGGCGGCCCAGCGTCGAGATCATGACCGAGAACGATCCGACCAAGTCCGGCTGGTACTTCGTGCAGCTCGACCAGAACGGCTCTGGCAGCGACGCGTACCGCAGCTTCGACTTGAACACCGTGACCGGCGCCTGGACATCGACGCTCAGCGCCGAGCCGGACAAGAGCAGCCAGATCCCCGTCGATGTCTCGCAGGTGTCCCCGGGCGTCTGGAAGCTCACGCCGCAGAAGACCCTGAAGCCCGGTGAATACGGTCTCTACTACCGGGTCTCGGAGAAACAGGTCCTGCACGGGTTCGGGATCGACAGGTAGTGGGCGAGTCTCTCGACGGGGGGCCTCACATCCGCGCGGGTGTGAGGCCCCCCGTTGTGTGTACGGGTTGCGTCGGGGCCTCCGGAATGGTCAGGCCCTTGACGGCTGGATCCGGGCCGAATCCGGACGCTACCGCCGCAGCGTCGGTCCGAGGCTGGCGTAGAAGCGGTTGCGGCCGTCGAAGCCGAGGCTGTACGCCGCCGACACCGGTCCGAGCGGCGTGTCGACGATAAGCCCGACTGACAGGTTGGTCCGCATGTGGGTACCGCGCCAGCGATCGAACGCCGACCCGGTCTCGATCCAGCCACCCACGTAAATCGCGCCGGCGGCGCCCTGCGCGAACCGGTACACCTGGTGCAGGTAGCCGGCGCTGCCCAGGACGAAGTGACTGCCGCGTAGTTCGCCTTCGTTGAGGGCGCCGAGCGCGAACGGTCCGCCGAGCGCGAACGCGTTGATTACCGCCGTGCTGCCGAACGACGTGCCGCCGGAGGCCCGGAAGAACAGCCGCCCGCGCCGGCCGACCGGCGCGAACAGCAACGCGTCAGCCTCGCCCGACAGCAGCGACGGCGGGTCGCTCGTCGCACCCTCCACGGCCGGCACCGTCTTCGCCGCCCGCGTGAACTTCCGCAACGAGGCTTTCACGTAGAGCCCGCGTTCCGGGACCACGGCGCCCGTCTGGCCGTCGTACGTCGCCCGCGCCTCGAAGAAGGCCTGTGTGCCGTCGATGCGCGGGACGAGCGCCTCGCCGACCTTCGTCCGGCCATCGAGGTGCTCGACGTGATAGCCCGCGCGCAGTTCGAGCCGGTTCCCGGACGTGAACCCCACGTCGGCGCCGGCGCGAGACGAGACCCGGTTGTACTCGGCGCGGAATGCCGAACCGTCGAAGACGTTGAAGCGGGACTGTTCGATGTGTCCCCGAGGAGCGAAGAAGAGCCCCGTGCGCCCGAGTGGCCGGTACCATTCGGCGCCAATGCCCGTCAGGGTTCCGAGCGCCACGTCGATTCGCCCTTCGTCGCCGGGTCCCGTGATGTCTGCGAGCACGACGCGCGCGCGCCCGGTGGCTCCGATGCCCGTCGACGGGTTGTTCCTGAGATCGGCCGCCACCAGCACGAAGGGCGGGCCCCAGGTCTTCGGCTTTACCGTCACCACCATGCCCGGGCGAAGGCCGTCGCCGACGAGCCGATAGGTCGCCGACATGTAGCGTTCCGTGCCCATCAGCAGGGCCAGTTCACGCTCGACCGCGGCTTCGTCGAGCGGGCGCCCGACGAAGGGGGCGAACCGGCTGCGGAGGCGGGTGGCCTCGGCCGCGTCAACGCCTTCGATTTCCACCGAGACCGGCGGGGGCAGTAGCGTGCGGCGGCGGCTCATACGGGCGGCGCGGTACGCCTCGTAGTCGGCCGGCGCGAGCGCGAACCGTTCCAGTTCGGCGCGACGCGCCTCGGCCGCTGCGTATCCACGTGCGATGAGTTGAGGAGCCTTGTCGAAGTCCGTGCCCCAGAAGCCCTTGAGTTCGGGCTTGAGGACGAGGGTGGCCAGTCGGAGCGACCGGCGCGTGTTGTCCCGCATCATCACGTCAAGCGCGTCGAACAGCACGCCGAGCAGGGATTGGCCAGGTTTGTGCCGGACGAGCTCGTTGCTGACGTCGACGGCGATGACGATGTCCGCGCCCATTGCGGCGACCACGTCGGCCGGAAGGTTGTTGAGGACGCCGCCGTCGACGAGCACCTGGTCGCCGATGGTGACCGGCGTGAACACGCCGGGGATGGCCATCGTCGCGCGCATCGCCTGCGCAAGCCAGCCCCGGTCGAACACGACGATCTCCGACTTCCTGAGGTCGGCAGCCACGCAGCGGAATGGCGTGGGCAGATCGTCGAAGGTGGCCAGTGCGTAGTACGGCATCGCGGTCCGGCCGAGAACGATGTCGGCCGGCTGCCCCATGCTCAGGCCCGCCGGCAGGCTCAGTCCTCCGCGGAGGCCGACGGCGAGATCGGTGGGGAAGGCCCGGGCGTCTTCCTTCCGGCGGAACGACTTGTCCGCGAACGGCGCGTCGGGTGACAGCATCACGTCCCAGTGCATGGACGCGACGAGGGCCTCCACTTCGGCTGGCGTCATGCCGGACGCGAACGCGCCGCCAATCAACCCGCCCATGCTGGTGCCGGCGATGGCATCGACCGGGATCCGATGCTCGTCGAACCACTTCAGCACGCCGATATGCGCAAAGCCGCGGGCGGCGCCGCCGCCGAGCGCGAGTCCGATGCGCGGGCGGGGCTGCCCGAGCAGCACCGACGGCGACAGCGCCAGGAGGCAGGCGGCAACCACGAAACGCAACTGCGGGTGGATCATCGCGACACAGTGTAACCCGATGCGGTTACAATCTAGCCGTGACGGACGAACCACGCGCTCCCGGGCGGAACATGCGGATTGGCCTTCTGGCGGGAATCGGGCTGAGGATTGTCTTCCTCTGGTTCCTGTACGTGGCCGTGATTCTGGTGGCGGACTCCTGGCGGCAACTGCAGTACACCGTGGGCGGCGTGGTGGCCGACGGCGTCGTGGTCCGCCAGATCGAGGAAGTCGTCACCGTGGAGGCGGTTCCGGCCCAGGCCCCGAAGGACGGTCCGGGCAAGCCCGCACAGCCCGCGAAGCCCGGGTTCGAGGTCGTGTCGGCGCACCGGTACTTCCGGGCGATGGTGGAGTTCATCGATCGGGACCGGTCGTACCGGATTGGATCCGAGGCGCGGGGCGAGACACCGGTGTATCCGACGGGTTCGCACGTGGACGTCGCGTATCCCCGGAACCGGCCCGCTGACGCGAAGCTGCGGGCGGAGCTGCCCAACGTGTGGGCGCAGGCGGGATTCCTGCTGATGGGGACCGTGCTGGGCGCCGCGGCGTTGTATTGGTGGTGGAAGCTGCTGCGCCGACGTGGTAGAATCAATCCTTTGTCGGGTAGCCGGAAGAACGTGTTGGGCGGTTAGCTCAGTGGTAGAGCACCGGCTTTACACGCCGGCTGTCACAGGTTCGAATCCTGTACCGCCCACCAGACGCGGGATTCGATGCCCCCGGCAAATGCGGTGTCCAAGAGCGGGGTTGTAGTTCAGCTGGTTAGAACGCCGGCCTGTCACGTCGGAGGTCGCGGGTTCGAGTCCCGTCAACCCCGCCAGCTTTTGGCGTCACCTCTTGGGGTCAGATCCAAAACGGCTACTGGCACCGCTTCCCGCCACTCTCCCCATTTCATCGGCTCGGCCCGAACAGTTCGGGCGAATCGACCACGCTTGGCGCCGGCCTCTTCAGGATCTTCCGCACCCCGCTGCGGCTCAATCCCAGGTGACGGGCGAGAGCTGAAATACTGAAGCCGAACTGCGCGCGCGCCGCGCGCAGTTGCTGATTCCTGATCGTCAACGGGGCCGCGGCGTCCACGATCTGCGCGACGTCAGGACGCTGAAGGCGAGTCTCGCGCCTCGCGAAGCGGTGAGTCCGCTGCCATTCACCGTCGGCTGCCGCACGCTGCTCGGCGAGGAAGTTGTCGTCGCCGATGAATCGGACATCGCCGCGAATGGCCGGCCCCACGTCAATGTCCTCGTACACCGCCGTCGCCAGCGCCGAGCCGACGGCCGCGCCACAACTGCCCCATGGCCAGTCCTCGGGTTTCGAGACCAGTTTCGCGCGGACAGGATTCAGGCGGACGTACCGACACACGGCTATGAGATACCGCTCGCGTTGGACCAACTGCGCCTTGAAGCGACCCTGCATGAGGTGCCCACAGCGCCCGTGGCGCGTGTTCCACCACTGCGAGTAAACACCGTTGAGATGTTTCATCGCGGCCGACAGATTCGCGGCAGGCGTTTCGACGACCAGATGGTAGTGGTTCGGCATCTGGCAGCGGGCGTGACACTTCAGGCCGAATCGTATGATGCTCTCCTCCAGAACCTCAGCGAAGCGCGCGTGGTCGGTTGCGTCGGTGAAGATGATGTTCTTGGAGTTTCCCCGAGCCATCACGTGATAGATGGCGCCCGGGAAGGAGATCCGAAGCGGTCTGGCCATGGGGCCATCCGGAGCAATGCGCGTACCATCGGAGGGTGTCGGAATTGCCAATCAACAGGCGTTGCACAAGGCAGTGATGGCAGGATCTGAGCAGAACAGTGCGGGACGAAACGGCAATTCCTGCGATTCTCGACGGTGCGCGGGCGGCGAGGTGACGATTCCGGTCCCGACCCCGGCGGTGGCCGGGCCGTGGCGTGCGAGGCGCAGTGCCAGTGGCCGTTTCGGATCTGACCCCAGCCGTCTGGTCCAGCTGTCTGGTCCAGCTATCTGGTCAGCGTCACGCGCCCGAACGGGACGGGCTTCCCCTTCACGATGTTGTCGAGCGCCCAGGTCCAGGCGTTGGCGGCCTTGTCGTAGGCAAACGTGTTGGTGAACGACACGGTGCCGTCCGGTTCCTTCCACGAGAACCGAATCGCGTCACCGTCGCGCGTGCCGCGGCCGAGGGACTGCGGCGTCAGTCCGCCGCCTGCCGTGTTGTCGAGCCACAGGCACTGATACTCCTTCGCCTTCGCATCCCAGCCGATCAGCACGACGGCGTCGTATTGCGGCTGTCCTTTGGCGTCCGTCTCGCGGGACCGTTCGAGGATGCGCACGTACTGGTGACCCAGCACCCATTCCGAGGCGACGACGTGGGTCGTCTGTTTGCCCTGCAGAGTGCCGCGCAGCACCCATGTGCCGGCAAGGCGATCGAGGAGCGGATCGCTGAGCGGGGTGGGCGGAGCGGTCTGGGCTGCGGCAGACCCGGCGGCGAGGCCGAGGGCGAAAAGGGCGACCAGCGCGTGGCGAATCATCAAGGACCTCCGAGGAACACGATGGCGTTCGGGAACGGGAAAACGCGCGCTTTTGGACCTGACCCCAGCTAGTTGTTGGCCATGGCGAAGAGGGTGATGACGAGGATGGCCAGCGCGACCGCCAGCAGGATCTTCCACACGCTCTTCGGGTACTGGCCGGCGATAACGCCGGTGTAGGCGTTGGCAATCACCTGGTACGTCTTCGTGCCGTACAGATACGTCAGCAGCCAGACGGGCACGAGGATGTGCTTGAAGGTCAAGCCAGAGTAGTCCGGGTTGATTTGCAGGTTCCGATGCGTGTCACCGGGCACCTGGCCCGCGCAGAGCGCCATCAGGCTGTTGTGCATCTGCTCGCGCGACTTGCCGGCGGCTTCGTCGAGCACGACCTGGTAGTGCTCGACGGTAAAGCCGGACAGGTACGCCGTGTCGTACGGCACGAGTTCCTTGGTGGGAAACGGCTCGACGCTGCGCAGCAGGCGTTCGTTGAGTCCCTTCGTGGCCGGCACGGGCTCGTCGTCGAAGAAGTGATCGATCTCGCCGGAGGCCGGCTGCCATCGCACGTGCTGCACCTGCCGCGTCTCGGAGCGGCCCTGATTGTCGGTGTAGGACTCGGTGGTGTAATAGTAGTAGCCCGCCTCCGCCGTCCACGGGCAATGCACCTGGGCGTCGAACGTCCAGTAGGGGATGTAGAGCCCCTTCACCTGGTCAACAAGCGCCTTCCGCCTGAGCGCGCCCGGCGCGAACCACTTGCTCGCGTACCAGCGCCGCAGGCTGTCGCGGATCTGATCCTGCGTGAGCTTGAACGGCAGCAGGCTCTGCGGGCGGATGGGCGACTTGAGCTCGGTATAGTCCACCAACGCCGGCGACCCGCAGAACTCGCAGTTCTGGCCGACCTTCGCCGGGTCGAATACCATGACGGCCTTGCAGCTCTGGCACTGGACGCTGCGGCGCTCGGTGTTCCAGCCGCGCAGTTCGTCCGGCATCTCGCGCAGCGTCTTGAGGAGGTCGATCTCCTGGACGGTACCCGTGTCGCGGTGGATCTCGTACGGCGATTCCGTTCCGCAAAACGGGCAGACCAGCTTCTGTTTGCCGGGATTCCACTCCGCCTGCGCCCCGCAGGCGGGGCAGGCATGCTTCTCCCGGGCGACGATCTCGGTGGGTGTCTCGCTCATCGATTGCGCTTCTCGGTCAAGGCCGGCGCCTCGGTCTACTGCGCCAGGTACGCGTCGAGCGCGGCCTTCGTCACGCGGTAGCTCGCGCCGATCTTCTTGGCTTTGAGTTCGCCGCTCTCGATGATGGCCATGACGTCAGCCTCGGGGACGCCGAGGCGCTTCGCCACATCCGCGGGGGCCAGCAATTCGACCCCGGCGGCTAGCGCCGTCTGCGCGCCTGCCGTCGCCGCAGCGCCTGCCGCGGCGGCCCCTGCGCCGAATCCCGCGCTCGCGGCTGCCTGCGGGTTCATCAGCCCCTGCTGGGTCATCTGCTGCGCGAGGCCGAACCCGACCGCCAGCTCCGCCGCCGTCCCGGCCACGCCGCCGCCTCCAGGCATCGTCATCCCTGCGCCCATCTGGTACTTCACGTAGTCGTTGAGGTTGCCGATGGCGGCCATGCTCGATCGCTTGTCGATGGCGGCCTCGACTTCCGGCGGCACCGACACGTTCTCGACGACGAAGCTCGTGATCTCGAGGCCGTACTTCGAGGTGACCACCGGGTTGATCAGCGGCAGCAGGGCGGCGCCGAGCTCGCTGTAGCGCGTGGCCACGTCGAGCACCGGCACGTGCGACGAGGCGAGCGCTTCGCTGAAGACGCTGACCATCCGCGACCGCATCGTGTCGGCGAACTCGTCCAGGCGGAAGTGCTGGTCGGAGCCGGCCACTTCCTTGAGGAACAGCTTCGGATCGGTGATCCGGAAGTCGAAGATGCCGAACGCCCGCAGCCGGACGACGCCGAAGTCGTTGTCGCGCGCCATGATGGGGTTGGCGGTGCCCCACTTGTTGCCCGTGAACAGGCGCGTCGTGATGTAGAAGACATCCGCCTTGAACGGCGAGTTGAACGCGTACTTCCACGACTGGAGCTTCGTCAGGACCGGGATGTTGTCGGTTGTCAGCGTGTGCTTGCCGGGCTGGAACGTGTCGCCGAACTGGCCGAGGTACATGAACTGGACGACCTGGGATTCGCGGACGATGAGCTGGGCGCCGTTCTTGATGGCCTTGTCCTCGTCGGGAAAGCGGTAGGTCAGCGTGTCGCGCGAATCGTCGGTCCACTCGATGACATCGATGAACTCGCCCTTGATTAGATCCATCAGTCCCATGTCCGGCTCCTTTGGGCGCCCGGGGGTGCGGTGGGGCGCTTCCCTATTCTACGCGTCGCGCCCGGCAGGGTTGCAGGCGAATACATGCAGGCACAAAGGTGCTATCATGCATGCATGGCGAAACAGCTGACGATTCGAGGCGTGTCGGACGAGCTGGCCCGCCGGCTGACACGCCTGAGCCGGGAACGCGGGCAGAGCGTCAACTCGACGGCGCTCGCCATCCTCGAGCAGACGGTCGGCATCGACGCGCGGCGGCAGCGCCTGGCCCGTTACGCCACGTGGTCCGCCGCCGACCTCGCCGAGTTCAGCCGGTCGCTGGCCGGCCAGCGGGTGATCGATGACGACCTCTGGCGCTAGGGTAGAAGCGGCGCTCCGACTCGTACTCGACACCTCGGCCTACTCGCACCTGCGGGCCGGGGACTCGCGCGTCCGGGACTATGTCGCCGCAGCGGAAATCGTGGTGATGCCGGCCACGGTGCTGGGTGAACTGTACGGCGCGTTCGAGCTGGGAACGCGGGGCCGCGAAAACCGCGTGGCGCTCGGGGAGTTTCTGGCCGAGCCATTCGTCATGGTCGCGCCGGCGACGGCGACCGTTGCGCGACACTACGGCCGCCTCTACGCGGCGTTGCGCCGGGCGGGCACGCCGATACCCGTCAACGACATGTGGATCGCGGCTACCGCCATCGAACAGGGCGGTTGTCTGCTCACGTTCGATCGCGACTTCGAACGCGTGGCCGGGCTCGATCGCATCGTCCTGGAGGGCGTCGAGCCTGGAACGGAAGCGTAGGAGGGGGCCCGCGACGTTCTCGGGCAGGATCCGCGCCGGCGCCCGAGGGCGAGTTCACGTACCTGGAGTTCGACTTGACCGGGATTGAGTACAACGTCCGGATGCCGTCCGGCGGCTAGTGAAACGCACCGGGCGGAAGTGCTAGACTCCGGCAATCGCATGACCACTTCGGACCCGCCAGACTCCTCCGAAACCGTAATGCAGGCCGATGGGGCTCTGGCCGGGGCGACGTCGCGCCGCGTCAGCCGGATCAGCAGCACACCCGACGAAGGCCGCTTCCCGCCCGGCACCGTGCTGGCGCAGCGCTACCGGATTGCCGGCCGCCTCGGCCAGGGCGGCATGGGCGAGGTGTACAAGGCCACCGACCTGCTGCTCGAACAGACGGTGGCGCTCAAGTTCCTGCCCGAGCGCCTGACGCGCGACGAGTCGGCGCTCGATCGGTTCCGCAACGAAGTCCGCCTGGCGCGCCAGATCTCCCACCCCAACGTCTGCCGCGTCTACGACCTTGGCGAGATCAACGGCGAGATGTTCCTGACGATGGAGTACATCGACGGGGAGAACCTGGGGTCGCTGCTGCGGCGGATCGGGCAGCTGCCGGCAGCCAAGGCGGTCGAGTTCGCGCGGCGGCTGTGCGCAGGCCTGGCGGCCGCGCACGACAAGGGCGTCATCCATCGGGACCTGAAGCCCGCCAACATCATGGTGGATGCGCGCGGACAGGTGCTGATCACGGACTTCGGCCTGGCAGCAGTCGAGGACCGGGTGCGGCCGGAGGACATCCGCAGCGGGACGCCGGCGTACATGGCTCCGGAACAGCTGAGCGGGCGCACGGTGACGGCGCGCAGCGATCTCTACGCGCTGGGCCTGGTGCTGCACGAGATGTTCACGGGCCGGCCGCCGTTCGCCGCGAAGTCACTGGACGACCTGGAGGCTCTGCAGCGGGCCGGCGTGTCGCACGTCGCGGGCGTGGACGAGGCGGTGTCGCGCGTGATCTCGCGGTGCCTCGAGGCGGAGCCCAATCGGCGGCCGCCGGGCGCGTTGGCTGTCGCGGCGGCGCTCCCCGGCGGCGATCCGCTGGCGGCGGCGCTGGCCGCGGGCGAGACACCCTCACCCGAGATGGTGGCGGCCGCCGGAGACCGCGCGGGCATGCCGCGATGGCAGGCGCTCTCCGCGTTTGCCGTGGTTGTCGTGGGTGTCGTCGTGGCGGCCTGGCTGTTCGGACTGACGAGCGTGATGTCGGTGTTGCCGTCGCGCACAACGCCCGAGGCGATGGCGCAGAACGCGCGCCTGATGCTCGCCCGGTTCGGGTACGCCCAGACGCCGGCATCGGAGGCGTGGGACTTCGAGCAGGACGTGGCGGCGCTCCTCAAGCTGCCTGCCGACAAGGAGGCCAAGCGCCGGCAGATTCCCGAAGCCCGGCCGCCCGTGGTGTACTTCTGGTACCGCACCAGCCCGAGTCGTCTGACGCCCCAGACGCTCAACAGCGCGCGCGTCCAACTCGACGATCCCCCGCTGACGACCGCGGGAATGGTGTCCCTCGAACTGGACACCCGCGGCCGTCTGACCGGGCTGCGTGCGCTGCCGAGTCAAAGCGACCAGCCGAACGCGAAGAGCGGGACGATGGACTGGAACCTGCTGTTCGAGGCGGCGGGGCTGGACCCGAAGCAGTTTGCGCCCGTCAAGCCGGCCACAATCCCCATGCGGCCGTTCGATGCCAGGGCCGCGTGGGTGGAGTCCGGCGCGGCGGAACCGCTTCGCGTGGAAGCGGCAGCATGGGGTGGGCGGCCCGTGCTGTTCGAGTTGACCCGGCGGGTGGCAGAGGCGTCTGCCTCGGCCGTCCAGCGTGCGAATACGGCCGCGATCTACAGCCTGATCTTCATCGTGCTCTTGTTCCTGACGGCGGTGGGGCTGGCGTGGAGAAACGTGCATTCCGGCCGTGCCGACACGCGGTCGGCTCTGCGGCTGGCCGCCGTCATCGGCGGGTTGTCCGCCGTCTCGTCGATGCTGTGGTCGGCACACGGACTCGACCTCGAGGAACTCACCTTCGCGATTCGCGCGACCGGCGAAGCCATGTTCTTCGCCGCGGCGGCCGCCGTCGTCTACCTCGCCGTCGAGGCGATGGCGCGACGAGGCTGGCCGCACGGACTTGTCGCCTGGATGCGCGCGCTCAACGGGGAGTGGCGGGATCCGCTCGTCGCGACGCACGTGCTTCTCGGCCTGGCGGCCGGCGCGACCGTCGCGTGCATCGCGGTTGCGACGAAATTGATGACAGGGCCCACCGTCGCCGGGACCAGGCTGCCATGTGCGTCGTCTTTGCGCGTCCTGTCGGAGATCATGGTGGATTCCCCGTTCAATGCCGGCGCATCGAGCCTGCTGATGGTGCTCATGATCCTCGTGGCACAAGTCCTGCTGCGCCGGCGCTGGGTGGGTGTGCTCGCGTGGGGCGTGCTGTTCGGCGCGCTTCAGGCTTCGGTGATCGGGAACTCGCTGCCGCTGCTCGCTGTCATCGCCGGGACCTACGTCGCCATGGGGGTATTCATGCTGCGCTTCGGCGTCGTGGCGGCGGTGGCTGCCCTGTATCCACCGGCCATCATCAGCAGGGTGCCGATGACGCTCGACTCGGCCGCGTGGTACTTCCCGATGTCGCTGGCCGCCCTGGCCGCGATCATCGCCCTTGCGTTCCTGGCGATGCGCGTCGCGCTCGCCGGCCGGCCGATCTGGGAAGAGAACGCCTGACCGCGCCTAATCCCATAGATCACTTGAATTGATATCCGGCATGGGCGAACCAATTCCGACAGTGACGTGGTCGAATCGTTTGACGAGCCCGCTGGGCTGCGCGGCGGAGCGTTGCTC
>Ga0334722_10006517_pt1 | contig 11515 bp, 18 predicted proteins | sample C3_bottom_MG_FD_207210 | JGI IMG/M metagenome (GOLD analysis project Ga0334722, IMG submission 207210) | Sediment microbial communities from Yellowstone Lake, YNP, Wyoming, USA - C3_bottom | ecosystem: Environmental > Aquatic > Freshwater > Lake > Sediment | place: USA: Wyoming | collected...
GTTGCCGTCTTAAATTGGGCTGCCCCCGCCTGTTTTACTCCCGCCTCTGCCAATATCACCTTGGGATCAATCGCCCATACCCCCTCCTGAGTGATCTTTAATGGATTGATCTCAATTTCAGCGATCTCCGGCACATTTTCTACCAATTTTGCCAATTTTTGCATAATCTCGTAAACCGGTCGTAGGTCATATGGCTTGCTCCCCCGGTAACCATTTAACAATGGGAAAATTCTTGACCCCTCTACTAATTCCTTAGCACTGGCCTCTGTCATTGGCAGTAAATGAATGTTTTTGTCGTTAAGAAGCTCCGCCAGCCGGCCACCGGCCCCAAACAACATCACTTCCCCAAAAGTAGGATCGCGTTTTATCCCCAGGATCATCTCCACCCCGCCGTCGACTTGTTTTTGGATCTGAATTGGCATATTTTGTTCTTTTAATTTCAAAAATGCTGTTTGTAGATGCTCCTCACTGTTAATATGGGTAACCACCCCGCCGATGTCCGTTTTATGTAACAATCCCGACGATGATAGCTTCAATACCACCGGCCAGCCGACTTTCTTGGTAAACCCTTTGGCTTTTTCTATATTTTCCGCCGTCATTGTTGCCGGCACCGGAATTTTTAGTAATTCCATCAAATTACTCGCCTCCACATTCTCCAAACTTGTCCGGCCTTTACTTTTTGCCTCTTTCAATATCTTATTCACCGGCTCTAAATCCGGTTTTTCATCGTTAAATATTTCGGCTTTCTCCGAATTTGCCGTTCTCCATTTCTGCCACTGCCACATCGCCGCCAAAGTCCGAATCGCCCGCTCCGGAAAGGGAAAACTGGGAATTTGCAATTTGTTCAGCATCTTTTCCCCGACCATCGTCATCCCTCCGCCTATGAACGAACAAACGATCGGTTTTTGATACCTTCGGCCAAAACTGCCGATAATTTCTGCTGTTTTCTCAATTTGGGTCATCAGCTGGGGAGTCAATATCATCAACACCGCATCCACCCCTTTTTCATTCATCACCACCTCCAACGCCTCACCAAACCGGTCGGCCAGCGCATCCCCCATCACATCCACCGGGTTAAGAAAGCTGGCCATCCTCGGCAGGGTCTCCTTTAATTTCTTTTTTGATTCTTCGCTAAATTCCGCCAGTTCCAATCCGGCACTCTTTATCGTATCGGTTGACAGCACTGCCGGTCCGCCAGCATTCGAGACTACTGCCACCTTGGGCCCCAACGGCGCATTCTCCCAGGACATTGCCCGTGAGAGGTCAAAAAAATCACCCAGTTCCTGACACCTGATCGCTCCCGATTCCTTCATTGCCTCTTCCAGCACACTATCCTCCCCGGCCATTGACCCGGTATGGGAATGCATGGCCTTGGCTGCTTCCGCTGATTTTCCCGGCTTCAGAATAAATACCGGATTCTGAAGTGACATTTTCCTGATCAGGGGCAATAACTCCGTTCCTTTTTCAATTGACTCCAAATAGATCCCGATCGGGGAAACACTCGACAACCCGTCACTATCCTCCAAAGGCGCCATCGGGTGATCAAGCCAATATTGCAAAATCTCATTTTCTCCGACCACTGCCTTATTACCGATGGTCACCATCTGGTCATAGCCCATTCCGGTCGACTCGCACCAGTCAAATAAGGCAGCGGCGATCGCCCCTGATTGGGAAATGATCCGTAAATTACCTTTGGTTTTGATCACCTGGGCAAAAGTGACATTGATCGGTAATCCGTTGTTGGCAAACCCCAAACAATTCGGCCCCAATACATTAATTTGATATTTATCCGCGACTTCGATAAGAGCTTTTTCCAACTTTGCTCCTTCCTCCCCCGCTTCCTTAAACCCGGCCGAATACAGGACGACATTTTTTATCCCCTTTTTCCCGATCTCCGCCATTTCCGCCAAAACGGCTCCGACCGGGATGGCGATCACCGCCAGATCCGGAACTTCAGGTAAACTCCCTACATTTGGGTAAAATTTTAACCCCCCGAATTCGGTAATGTTAGGATTGACCGGATAGATCTTCCCTTTAAACCCCGACACGATGATATTTTTCAACGTGATCGCCCCTACCTTCTCCGGATCTTTTGACACCCCGATCACCGCTATCGATTTTGGACAAAACAACCCGTTCAAATCTCTTTCCATTATATTCAGATTAGCATAACCTCTATCTTCTTAACCACTTATTTTCCCCAATTCTCTTTTCACAATCTCTGCTAAATAAACTTTAATCAATGACTGATACGGTACGTCTTTATTGTTGGCAATCATCTTCAGATTTGACAACGTTGATGCCGGTAAACGAATGGAAATCGATTCTGTCGATCTTTTTAGATTTGGAAATACTGGGTTTACTACCGCTTTGCTCCAATCAACATAATCCACAGTATCGTGAGTCAGCCAAAATTTGGCTTCCTCAATTTCGTTCTTAAAACTTGGTACCTTTTTAAATTTCTTAATCATTTTATTAATTTTTTAAATTCTAATTTTTCTTTTTTACTTTGATCTCTGGCAGAAATTATTCTAATTTTCTCTTTTCTAATCGTAAATACCACCAATAACCACCTTCCTTGATCAGTCATGCCAGCAATTTTATATCTTTTCTCTGTTGCAGAATGTTTTTCATCGACATCAACCATCTTCGGTTGATTAAAAAACACATCCTCACATTCTTTGTTCTCAACTTGATGTTTGGTGATATTCTTCAGCTGGTTCCAGATATCCCAATCAAAACTCTCTATCTGTTTGAACAATTCTTCAAAGTTCATGTTTTTAAAGTGTATATAATGATAGTATACATTTTATCTTTTGTCAACATTTTTTATAAACCCTTCAATATTCTCAACTGTAGTTTTTATTATCCGGCCGATCGCCTCTTCGGTATTAAAGGCATTATGTGGGGTGAACACCACATCATCCCGATCCCGCAGTAAATGATAGGACAGCACCCGCTGCAAGTCGTCCTTTGTCGGTAAATTCGAAGTTACCATCGAAATACTCTCCACCTTGTCTTCCTCTTCGGTTACATCCATTCCTACTCCCCTTAATTTTTTGTTATTCAAAGCCCAAACTATCGCCTCTGTCTCTACCACCGGCCCCCGGCAGGTATTGATTAATATTGCCGAATCTTTCATTAATTTTATATTTTTCTTGTTAATTAAATGGAATGTTTCCGGAATCGACGGCACGTGCAGGGTTACGAAATCGGCCTCCCGCAGGCAGGTCTCCAGATCAGCATATTTAAACCCTAATTTTTTAGCCAATGCCGGGTTCTGGTTCTTTTCCACCCCTAAAATCTTCATTCCCAATCCTTTACCAATTCTGATCACATTTTCCCCGATTTTACCCACTCCGACTACCCCCAAACGCTTACCAAATATATCAACTCCGGTCAACCCTTCAGGGCTAAATTCCCCTTCTTCAATTGACTGGTGCGCCGGCACGATTTTTTTGGCCACTGCCAGCATTAAAGCTATGGCATACTCGGCCACCGATCTCGATCCGTATTCCGGTACATTTGCCACCGCTATTTTTCTTCTTTTACATTCTGCCAAATCGATATGGTCCACTCCGGTCGAACGGGTGGCGATCATCTTCAAGCCGCTAAGTTTATCTATTATTGCCTTATCGATTGCCGAATGTATCGATATCGACAGTACTTCATATTTACCGGCCAGTTCCATGTTATCTTCTACCTCTCCCTCAAATATTCCCACCCCCACACTATCCAGATTAGCAATTTCTTTTTCTATCAATGATCTCTCCCAGCTTTTCACCCCGAAGAACGCTACTCTATATTCCGCCATTAATTAATTCTACCCAATCCAATTTTAATTTGCACTAAATTTCCTTTTTCCCCATTTTGATATCTTGACCTACAAGTATCCTTTATGTTTTAATGAATGCAGTTAACAATTACATTGATACAAGAGGAGCTACCCAATGGACGAACAAAGTACATCACAAGACAAACTTGTGAAACAAAACCCTACCCCCAAAAAAGTCAACGGCGTGTCTATCGATAATCTGCCGGACCTTTTGACTGTTGCCGAAGTTGCCGACCTTCTCCGGGTCAGCAAATTGACCATTAAACGTTGGGGTAAACGGGGCAAGCTCCCGGCTATCCGCATCAACGCCCGTGGTGATCGCCGTTATCGAAAAGAAGCTGTTCTCTGGTTATTGGGAATCCAAACCGAATAATATACGTCATCCCGCCGCTGCGGGACTAACATTTGCCATCAAGCTGTTTAGCTCGCGCTAGGCAGCTTTTTTGGTGTCTTTAGGTGAAAATTTGAAGTGTCAACGCCAAATTTTTCCTAAAGACACCATCCTGTATGTTCCTATATACGTCGGGACATACAGGATAATCCATCCTTTCTACATCAAACTCTTAAATAAAATCTCTTTTACCAAGCTCTGGTACGGAATATCCATTCGGTGGGCTTTAACCTTAAGCCGATCCACTAATCCAATTGGCAACCTGATGGTTACCAATTTTGAAGTCAACTTTAAATTGGGAAACATTATGCCCCTTTTAGCTTTCGACCAATCAAAATATTCTGTTGAATCAGCTGTTTGCCAAAACTCAAATTCCTCATCTTCGTTCTTGAACTTTGGAACCGCTTTAAACTTTTTTACTTTGTTCATAAAACCTCCTTTCTTTTTTATTGGCTATTCTAGCCGAAATAACTCTAATTTTATTTTTTCTTTGTGTAAACACAACATACAACACAATTCCTTGATAGTCCTTCCCTATCAATAAGAATCTATTTTCTTTGTTTGAATGTCCGGTATCGTCTATGGATAGACTATACCCGTCCAAAAAAACTTCTTCTGCCTGTCGACACTCAATTCCATGCTTAATTAGATTTTTTACCGTGTTTCCTTGATCCCAATCAAACTCAAACGGCTTATCTAAATCCAGCATTGTATTTATTATATAAATACATATTTATCTTGTCAAGTACTCACCCTTCCCCTGGGGGTTCTTTTTACCAATCCCTTTTTCATCAAAAACGGCTCGTAGACATCAGTAATCGTCCCGATATCTTCGGTCAGCGCTGCGGCAATATTTTCCACTCCCACCGGTCCCCCGCCGTATTGTCTTTTGACCACATCTAAATACTTCCTATCTGCATCAGACAACCCCATTTCATCCACTCCTAACTTTTCCAAAGCTCTTTTTGCCTCCGCTAAAGTTATTTTCCCGTCATTATTTATTTGGGCGTAATCCCGCACCCGCCTTAAAAGGCGATTAGCTATCCGCGGCGTTCCCCGCGACCTCTTGGAAATTTCCTCCGCCGCCGCCTCCTCTATCTCCACTTCCAATACTCTGGCCGTCCGTTTGACAATTTCTTTTAAATTTTCATCTTCATAAAAATCGATCTGCTGGACATAGCCAAACCGGTCTCTCATCGGTCCGGAGATCAATCCAATCCTGGTGGTTGCCCCGACAATCGTAAATTTCTGCAGTTTCAACCGCACCGACCGGGCCGACGGCCCCTTCCCGAGCACTATATCCAATGCATAATCTTCCATCGCACTATATAAAGTTTCTTCCACGATCTTACTTAAGCGGTGGATCTCGTCAATGAACAAAAAATCACCTTTCTTAAGCGATGTTAATATCGACGCCAGATCCCCGGCCCTGGTCAATGCCGGCCCGGAGGTGATCCGGATATTCGACCCCATTTCCCGGGAAAGCAATAAAGCCAAAGTCGTTTTTCCTAATCCCGGCGGACCGTAAAATAAAATATGATCCAATTGTTCCCCCCGCTTTAGTGCCGCCTGAATGAATACCTCCAGTTGGTCCTTTAATCTCTTTTGGCCAATAAACTCCGCCAGACTTTTTGGCCGAATACTCAGCTCAATTTCTTTATCCTCTTTTTTTAACTTTGGATCCAGCGGTTCAGTTGTCATTTTACTTCCTTTTTGCTATAATGTTTTTAATCTCGCCCCTTGGCTTCAAAACCAGGGGGATATTTTTTTCTATATCACAAAGAAATACTCCCTTTGTACCCACAATCTCTCGTCCCAAAGCTCCGTGTCCGAATATAACAATTACCTGCTTGTATTTTTTTAGTAGCCTATCGTACAAAGTTTTAAAATCACCATCTCCAGAAAAAAATATATAGGTTTTATATTTATCAACTAATTCCATTGTGTCCAATCCTATTTCCAAATCAAAATCACATTTTCTTTTCAAAATAAAATTTTTGCCAACATCATCATATATTTTAATGAACTTTACCTCTTTTGAAACCAGGTCATATCCAGTTTTCCTAACCCTATTTAAGAATTCTTTTGATTTCGGTTTAGTTTTATCTTCTCCAAAGTAAAAAATAATTTTTTCAATTTGTTTATAAGTTTTCAAATACTTAAACAGTTTTAACTCATCAACTTCTTTTTTTAAATTATGTGACCAACCATATACATTCGCCCAATCCACCATCACGCACGTTTCCCCATTTAATTTTAATTCAAACTTCTCCTTTTTCATCTCCCTAAATTTTGTAAACACCAGCTTAACCGGTCCTCGGTGCTGATCAGATCTTTTGGTATCAATTTTTCCACTCTTTCAATTTCTTTTTTCTCAAAACCTAATTGTTTCAAACTCAAAGTGACATCATCTTCCAACAACGGCAAATTATCTTTCAAGTTTAATTCACCCAATCCACCGATCTTCGATTTTAGGTCCACAATAATTCTCTGGGCGGTTTTTAACCCGATCCCTTTTAATTTTTTGAAAAAATCCACATCCGCCTCGCCGATCGCCTTCATCACCGCCGTCCCGTCGGTATTGGCCAATATTGACGCTGCGGTCTTTGGTCCCACCCCTGACACAGTAATCAGCATTTTGAACAGATCCAAATCCTCATCGGCTTCAAAACCGTACAACGCCATTTCATTTTCCGACACTGCCATGTATGTTCTTATTTTTATCTCATCACCCTCATTAAATTTCTTTTTTCCCATCCAAACCGTATATCCTACCCCCCCTACTTCGATCTCCACATTGTTTCCCCGAACCCGGTCGACCTTCCCTCTCAAGCTTGATATCATAACCCATCATAACACAAACATAACCCGAATAACCCAAAATATCACCCCGATTTTTGATAAAATATTCTCAGATGAAATCAACCAAATTATTTTCAAAAATTTTCTTTGCTCTTCTGATAATTTTTCTCCTCTCAGTCATCACCATTTCCGTATTCCAATACTTCCTCTCAAAACAGACCGTTTTAGTTAACAGTTTTGAAGAATGTATCAAAATTCCCGGTGTTACTCTCCAAACCATTTACCCGGCCACCTGCACCACTCCTGATGGTAAAAGTTTCACCCAAGCCATAACCACCATTCCCTCTTCCTCCAAATATACTTGTCCTGCCAATGGCTGGGTTGATTGCATGCCCGGACCGAGTCCCAAACCCCAATGCTCCGCCAGTGCCCTCGCCTGGTACAAAGCCAACTGTCCCGATTTCAAAGGCGCCGCTTTGTAACTACTTTTGTTTTATATATATCCGTCCATTTTCTTCTCAGCCATCCCGGGTCCGATAATATATTTTGTTGATGGATAAAGGCAATGCGGATCACTCATCTTCGCCCTAAGTAAGCAGCAACTGGCCGCTGATCTCACCGGGCAAACGATCACTTTATCCGTCACTGGTATCTCTTCTCCGGTTCTTACAACTACTGCTTCAACCATCGGCCTGTTTTTCACCGGCCGGCAATGAATATGGTCACCCTGCAACAAACAATCAGGAATTTCCTTTAATTTTCCAAACATGGGCAATTATATATCAAAGTTTTATATTTTCATCGTAAACCGTTATCTTAGAGCATCAAACCGGCTTTAATAAAAGTTTTTATCAGCGATTGATATGGCACATTTATCTCATTAGCTTTCTCTTTTAATCTGACTAACATAAACTCCGGTATTCTGATCGAAATCGATCGAGAAGTTGGTTTTAAATTTGGAAAACTCGCCCTCTCAAAATCACTAGCATCAAAATAGTCACCAAAATCAACCTTATTCCAAAATTTTCGCTCCTCATTTTCATTTTTAAATTTTGGTACTATTAGCTTTTTTTTCATATATCGCTTTCTCCTTTTTACTGGCATTTCGTGCCGAAATTATTCTAATTTTGTTTTTTCTCATGGTAAACACCATAGTTAACAACCTTAACACTTTAGTTTTACCAATAATTATCTTTCGTTTTTCATTTGTAGAATGTAAAAAGTCTTTGAAAACAATATTTTTTATATCAAAAAACACCTCTTCACATTCATTTTTCAAGACCTGATGTTTCAACCAATTTTTATCTTCGTTTCCTTTGTCCCATTCAAAATCAGTTGATTCGTCAAATCTCATTGTTATCATATTGTATATACTGCATTACACAATGTCAAGCACCTGTCAATTATATTTTCATCGTAAATCCGTGAGTCAGGGCCACTGCCACCGCATCCGAAGCATGTGACGGCGATATTGGCTCCTCCAGATTCAAACATCCCCGTACCATCGTCTCCACCTGTTCTTTTTCCGCCCGGCCGTAGCCCACCAGTGCCATTTTCACCTGTAGCGGCGTGTATTCCGCCACTTCTAAATTATTTTTCACCCCGGCCAGCTTTATCACTCCGATCGCCTCCGACACTGTCAATGCCGACTTGGCATTTTTGGCAAAAAATAAAGTCTCGATGGCCATCTCCGTTACCTGATATTTTTTTATGATCTTCTCCAATTCGTTATAAATTTTTTCCAACCTTTCGGCACTGATTGTTTTACTTTTAGTCACGATCACCCCGCAGTCAATTATTTTGAATTTAGAATTTAGACTTTCTTCTTCTTTTATTACTCCCCAGCCCGTATTTTCCAATCCAGGATCAATTCCCAGTATCATTTATTTACTGACTCAGCTTTAACCCGATCGCTCAAATATACTTTCATCAACGATTGATAAGGCACATCTTTTTCGTTAGCCAGTCGCTTAATCCGGGACAAAAGCGATACCGGCAAACGTAAAGAAATAGATTCTGTTGATAATTTTAAGTTGGAAAAAGTAACCTTTTCAGCTTTTAACCAATCGATATAATCCACGGAACTATGTTTTGACCAAAACTCTCTTTCTTGATCTTCATTTTTGAATTTTGGAATTTGTTTAAGATTCTTCATATCTATTTTTCTCCTTTTTATCCATATCTCGGATTGAAATTATTCTAATTTTATTATTTCTGATTGTAAAAGATAAAAACAATTTTCGCCGGCTTTGGGTTTTGCCAAAAGCACAAAAACGCCTTTCGTTTTTGGAATGAACCAAGTCTTCAATAACTACTAAGGGCTCATTAACAAAAACCTCTTCAGCTTCCTGAATTGTTACTTTGTGCTTTATAAAGTTTTTTTCTGAATTTCCAGAATCCCAATCAAATGTTAACTGATCTGGGATAATCTTCATTGTCCAAAGTATATTACAGCGATATACATTTGTCAATTCCTAAAATCATTCTTTATTTTACCTCCAGAAACTTCGCCATCTCCACTATCTGTTCTTCCCTAACCACATCAAAATGGTTACCTTCAGTTACCACCAGCCGGCTGTTGGCGATCAATTCTTTCATTTCCTTCACCAAAGATATCGGCATCAGCTTGTCATCTTTGCCTCCGAATATCAGGGTTTTATTGGTTAATTTAGCCAATAATTCCCGGTTATCCGTCTGTGCCAAAATCCCAACAACCTCCCCTATCCTACCCATCGATAGTCCGCGAAAAAATTCGATATTATCGATCAGTAGCTTCCACACCCCACCCTCGCTTTCCGGCATCCGGTTTAATTTTCGGTATTCCATCGTCAGCCACTCCTCCGGCAGCTTCAAACCCCAATACAAAAACTTCACTCCCCAGTCATTTTTTACCAGATCGAATAAAATTTGGGCAGTTTGTTCGATTGGTTCCACCCGAGCTCCGGTAGCTATCATGATCAGCTTCGCTTTTGGATATTTTTCCGCCAATTTTGGCGCCAACATCCCCCCAAACGACCAACCGATTATCACTGCCGGTGCATCTTTAATTTTTTCGATCGTTTCCCCAGCCATCGGCTCAACTGTTTTAACCTCATACCCGGCATTTTTTAGCCACTTTATCAAAAAATGATCCCCGGTCATCGGCGCCGCGATCCCATTAATAACCACCGCTATCTTTTTACCAAATCCCAAAAACATAATTCATTCTACCAATTAAAAACATAGTAAAACAGTTTTTCTAGAGCGTTGAACGTGGTTACACATTCACAGCGAAAGAAAAATTCGTTTTACGGAGCTTATTCAAGTTATAGGATAAGGAATTTTTTCTCCACTTTTCCACACCACCGACCCCTATTATTAAACTATAAGAATAAATCAATATTTAACACCTTACACTACAGCAAATTTACAATTATTATTTTAGTTTATTAAATTGTTTATAATACCCTTATGGACCTTCAAACTCTCAAATCGGTTTTTCCGGATACCCTTATCGAAGCCAACCATCCCCTCGCCCCCGATACCACCGTCAATATCGGCGGCCCGGCCGACATCTTCATCCACACCAAAAGTACTGAAGAATTGGTTAACATATTGAAATATCTGAGCGAAACAGGCAATTTTTCGGAGCACGGTGTTGAGCACAGCGAAATCCCGACCATAAACGGGAATTGCGTAGCGCGAAGCGCCCAGCCCGAAGGTAGCGCGCACCGCAAAAATTCGCCTGTGAGCGTAATTATCTTAGGCAATGGTTCTAATGTATTAATTTCCGACACCGGCATCCGCGGTATCGTCATCAAAAACTCGGCTTCCTCAATAGAGTATTTGGCAGACAATCAGGTCAAAGTTAATTCCGGTGTTCAGCTGCCTCAATTAATCACCGATTCCATCGATCATTCCCTCTCGGGGTTGGAAGAATTCGCCTACATCCCCTCCACCATCGGCGGTGCCGTTGCCGGCAATATCCACGGCGTCAACAAAAATAATTTTGACAAATTCCTGGTTTCCGTTGATGTTTTCAATCTCCAAACCGGAGTAGTGGAAAATTACCCCAACTTTCCAAATCTTCCTCACCTCATCATCATCTCCGCCACCCTCCGGCTAACCTCCGGTAACCCGGCTCGGTCGAAACTTACCGTCATCGATATTATTGCCCAAAAAACCGCCGTTCAATCAATGAATTCCCTGGGCAGTGTCTTCAAAAACCCTCCCAACGACTCTGCCGGCCGGATCATTGATAAAGAGCTCAATTTAAGCGGTTTTCGATTGGGTGACGTTCAGATCTCTCCTAAACATGCCAATTTTATTCTCAATCTCGGCCACGCTACTGCCCTTAACTACCTGACTGTCATCAAAAAGATTCAATTCGAAGCCCTTGCCAAGGGCTTTACCCTGGAACCAGAAATTAAATTCCTCGGCGAATTCTAACTTTTTAGCACTTCCCAAATAAACCTAGGTAGCGCCAATTGCCGTCTCCATCTCTTTGG